>FWPU01009145.1_pt1 | contig 15936 bp, 5 predicted proteins | sample 2228361 | NCBI WGS metagenome assembly FWPU01 (sample SAMEA103939777, study PRJEB20133) | metagenome
GGAGCCGGCAAATTCAACTTTTGTACCAAATATGAAATAACCCCCCAATAATTGATATAGTGGTTGAGGGCGAGAATGAGGGAATTCTCCGCGCTGGCTATGGCGTCGCTCCTTCTCCTGACAACCCCGCTGATGGGCCCCGTAAGCGAGGCCAAGCTCCCAGAGTCAAGGTCTGTATTCAGCGTGAGCGCCTTCGATGGAAACCTCAGCGAGAGAGTGGTTCTGCTGGAGCCGGGAGCCACGGACGACTCAACCACCCTCACCCTTCCATCCAGCGCCGAGGTGCTCTCGGCCGAGCTCTCCCTCACCTCCCTGCCCGCGAGCGAGGGCGGTGAGGACTATCCGGAGGCACCCGAGATGGACATCGGCGCGGACTCGAGCGTTGAGTGGGCCTTCAGGGGCTTCGCCTACGGCGCCATGGGGCACCAGAGCCAATTCCACGATGGGGTCGAGACCTCAAGCGGCTACAACCTGAGCTTCGACTCCGGCCAGGAGAGAACACTCCTGACCCGCCTTCCAGCCAACGCCTCGCTCCTGCGCGCATCTATGACGGTGGGTGGCTGGCCCACTCCATTCTGGGGCGACCCCACGCTCGTCACACCGTCCACGGACTCAGAGGGCGAGTCCACGCCCGCGCTCCTTGCCACCGAGGACAGGCTCTGGTGCGCCTGGGCGACGGAGGACCCCACGATAAGCGACGGGACCGACTCGGACATCGTCGTCAGCTGGAGCACAGACGGCGCGACCTGGTCACCGCCGGAGGAGATAACCCCGAGGGGCGATCTCTTCGAGGACGACTCACCAAGCATCGCAGCTTACAAGGGAAAGATATTCGTGGCCTGGTCCGCCGCAAAGACGAAGAGCGTCTTCTCCCCGTCGAACATATACATCTGTGCCTGGGACGGGACGGCGTGGGGGCGCCCGGAGCGCCTGACGCCCCTTGAGCTCCGCTACATGAACGACTGGCCGCAGATGGAGGTCTACCTCGACAGGCTTTTCGTTTTCTGGAGGACAACGGACCCATCCCTCGCGAGCATTTACGACAGCGACGACATGGACATCGTCTACTGTGTCTTCGACGGAGAGAGGTGGACCGCGACCTTCGAGCTCACACCGGAGTGGAGAAGGGCGATAGACTGGAGCCTGAACATCGTTCTGTATAATGGCAGGTTGTGCGTGTTCTGGGACATGGACGTCGACGCCACGAGCGGCTTCACCGTGGACATTTTCTACAGCTCATTCGACGGCGTCTCCTGGAGCGACCCGCGGAACATAATCCCCCAACCCGACCGGGAGCTCGACGAGATTCCCAAGGCCTGCGTCTACAGCAACCCCGCGACGGGCAGGGACGAGCTCTGGGTCGCCTGGGTCCGGGGCAGCCCCAACCTCCACGACCTCGACATCATGGTCAGGGGCTACGATGGCGAGCGCTTGGGCCCAATGATGGAGCTGACGCCCGCCGGCGAGAGGAAGGACAACATGGGCCAGGAGGCTCTCGAGTACGACGGGAGGCTGTATGTGGTCTGGGTGACGGGAACCAACACCACCGTCGAGACCAACGAGACCATGAACGTCTACAACACCTTCGGGGATGTGGTGATAAGGGCCTACGACGGCTACGGGTGGAGCGACAGGATGGAGCTCACTCCGGGCGGGGAGAGCGACAACGCCAACTCGCCCACGATTGCGGTTTTCAGAGGGAGGCTCTACGTCGGCTGGGCCTACCCCTACAAGCCCCCGCCCGGCGGGAGGGAGACCTGGGACATCGTGGTCCGGAAGATAGACTTCAGGCCAGTGGTCCTGGAGATAGACATTGGCGCCGACGGCGCGCCCGAGTGGGGGCCGTCGGAGCTCCAGTCCACAAACGAGAGGGTACCCATATTCAAGGAGGAGCTCGAGGCCGCCCTCGCCTCAGCAGAGAGGCACAGGGACGAGTGGGGCAACGAGTACTGCGACGCAGGAATCAGGCTGCGCTCCCTCAACCCCTCCACAGTGCTCGTCACGAACCTCAGCATCAGCTACTCCCTGACCGTGCGCTTCGAGAACCTCTCGACGGTGCTCAATTCGATTCTGAGGTCCGGCGGTGGAGCTGGGAGGGCCGATGGGAACGTCACGACACCGATAAGGCTCTCAGCCCTCTCGCACGGAAGGATGAGGGTCCACGACCTCAACATCACATACATCATCAACCTCCCGCCCGCGCTTCTGGAGCCCCTGCCCGAGCTCCGCCTCCCGGAGGACACCGACGCTCCACGCGCCCTGGACCTGGAGGACTACTTCTGGGACGACTGGGACGACGGCAGGCTGAGCTTCGAGATGGTCTATGAGGAGGACGAGAGGAGGGTCGACGCGGTCATTGAGGGCCGGTACCTGTCCATCTTCACACCGACCGAGAACTGGTTCGGCAGCGCGCGGGTCCAGGTCAGGGCGCTCGACAGGGCTCGGCTTTGGGTCGATGGAAACATAATCAATGTGACTGTGGAGTCCGTCAACGACCCCCCATCACTTGAGCCCATCCCCGACGTCGTTTCGCGGGTGGGCGAGATGATATTCATCAGCGTGAGGGCCACGGACGTCGACAGCGACAGGCTCTTTTTCACTGCCGACACGGACCTCTTCGCCCTCCAGCCCACGCCGGACGACCCGTGCAGCGCCTTCGTCCGCTTTGTGGCGAGAGAGGCGGGGCCGCTCGAGGTCAATTTTACGGTGTTCGATGATGAGGGCGCGTGGGACAGCCAGCCCGTCAGGTTTCGAATCGGAGACAGGGTCTCGAGCGCCGCCAACGAGCCGTGCCTGTCATGGCTGTTGGCGCTCCTCATTGCCATCGCTGCGGTCGCTGCGGCAGAGTGGTACCGCAGATACTATCTGAGGGAGACCGGCCCCGCGCTCTCTCCTGAAGAGGGTTTTCCGGAGGAGGGGGTTTTCTCAGGGAGGATAAGGGGCGCGAGGGTTAAGGCCGGTCTGGACGAGGAGGCCTCCCAGGCTGGGCCGCGGGATGGTTCAGAGGGTGAGGAGAGGGGCCCGCCGGACGACGAGGTCGTCGAGGCTCTGGACGCCCCGCCCCCGGAGGAGGGGGGCAATAGCGATTTTGAAATCTGGGACGGAGATGGCTGGAGGCGGCCGGGGGAGTGAGGGTCAGGCGGTGCTCCGTCGGGCGGTCCGTAGCTCCATGGAGACCCTTTTCAGCCTCTCGATTCGGGAGAGGACCTCGCCCCTCAGCATAGCCACTATCTCGCTCAGGGGCGCGATGTAGTACTCGTAGGCGAGCCGCCTGCGAGGGGATACGGAGACCGCCCTCCTCAGCACCCCCCGCCTCACAAGCGTCTGGAGGTGGCTGCGCAGGCTCCTCTCGGACATCCTGACCCTCATCGATATCTCGGAGAAGCTGAGCCTCCTCCTGTGGAGGGCCAGAACCTCGATTATCGTAGCGCAGGCCCTGGGGACGCCTAAGCCCCTTGTGACCTCTTCCGCGAAAGCCCTGAGGTGAGGTTGAGCGCTCATCTCCAGCACCCATATCCCGTGACAATATTTATTTATTTGGATTTACCAAGGTATGCAAATCAATATATATATACACTCGAATCCTCCCCCGAATGGCCGAGGCCGCGGGTTCGTCAAAGGGGGAGGGGGCGATGATTGTCCTCTCAGCCTCCAGGGCCGAGATGAGCCACTACGGCTGCAACCCTTTCATTGCCTTCACATGCACATTTCCCCAGCTGTTCTCAAAGATAGCGCTGGAGAAGTACCTCCAGCCCGACGACCACGAGGACGGGAGGGCGCGCTTCGCGCCCTATGGCCTCAGGAAGGCGGAGGCTCTGCTCGCTGGGGAGTTCGGAAGGGAGAACGTGGTGGTGTCCCACCCGACTAATCTAGGCAGGTTCATCGGGCCGAAGACAAAGGTCTTCGCCGCCACGAGCATGGACCCCATGGGGCTGGCCTACGTCTCCACAACCTATAACTCCCTCATCGGAATCGGCGGAGAGTCCCTCAACGCGGTGGAGTTCAGGCGAATGATGAGCCATCCAGCGCTCAGAGAGCACAGGCCTAGGGTCGTTGTCGGGGGCCCGGGGGTCTGGCAGATTCGCGACACGAACTCCCAAAAGGATTTCGGCATAGACCTCCTTTTCCAGGGGGAGTGCGAGAGGGACCTGCTGGAGGTGTTCCATAAGATTCTGAGCGGAGAGAGGGTCCCCGAGTACTATATCGCGAGCAAGCCCGACCCGGAGGAGATTCCCCCAATCACGGGCGCCGCAACCTACGGCACCGTCGAGATAATGCGCGGCTGTGGCCGGGGGTGCCACTTCTGCACGCCGACGATGAGGAAGAGGCACTCTTTCCCGATCCCGAGCGTCCTAAGAGAGGTCGAGACCACCGTCAGGTGCGGGTCTAGAGCGATATTCACTACCACAGAGGACATATTCCTCTACGAGTGCGAGCCCAACTTCGTCCCCAACAGGAAGAGAATCGTTGAGCTCTTCAGCGCCATAGCCTCCCACCCCGGAGTGGAGCACATCCTGCTCTCGCACGCCTCTCTCGCTCCTGTGGTCTACGACCCCAAAATCACAGAGGAGCTCGCGCCCATACTGCTCCCCAAGTCCCCCTGGAGCCCGGAGCAGGGCTACAGGCAGAGGTTCATCACCGTCGAGGTGGGAATCGAGACGGGGAGCGCGGAGCTGATGCGCAGGCACATGAGGGGCAAGGCCCTCCCCTTCAGTGTGGACAAATGGCCAGAGCTGGTGGTCCAGGGCATAGGAATAATGAACGACAGCGACTGGTGGCCCCTCTGCACGATAATGACCGGCATGCCGGACGAGAGCGAGAAGGACGTGATAGCCACACTGGAGCTGGTCGACGACCTGCGCTACAGCGGAGCCCGGATGTTCTACACGCCGGTGGTCTTCATTCCTATAGAGGAGGCGATTCTCAGCAAGGCCAAGCGCTCAGACCTGAGGAACTTCACAGAGCTCCAATGGGAGTTCATAATGAAGTGCTGGAGGAACAACATGGACTTCTGGATGCCCCAGCTGCGGACGACGGTGGCGGTGACAGCATTCCTCTACTTCATGTCCTACCTCTTCTGGAAGCACGGTGGGAAGATAGGTAGGCCGATGAGGTACCTGATGGGCTTTCCCTACTACTACATCGGCAGGAAAGCGGACCGGGAGTGCGATAGGGAGTACTGTATCGAGAGGAGGGCGGGGGTGGAGGCCCACATGAGCCTCGGGGGCGCGGGGCTGCAGCGACAGTGGTAGGGACTGGAGCGTCGCCTCAATGAGTCACGCGCCTACTGGACCCTGCCATAGTACTTGTACTCAACCGTAGCGGACCAGTCGTTCCCAGGGTCCACCCACACGAAGAAGCCTATCGGGCCTATGGGGTCGTCGCCGGCGTTCTCACAGGTCACGGAGACTTTCCAGCCCTTCGTGTTGTCCTCGAGCTTGCTGTCGGTGATGTTGGCAACTTTAATCGTTAAAGTGGCTTGGCCGCTCATTCCCTCGGTCGTCTGGGTCACGTTCTGGCCATCGGGGGAGACAAGGGTGAAGACCATCGTGTCCGGTCTGGACTCCGTCATTTCATCGCTCCACTGGCACTTGACTGTGACCTCGTATATGTTGGTCACATTGGTGGCGTTGCCGTTCGTGAAGTCGATTGGCTGCTCGACCGTCTGTTGCTCCGGGACCAGCTCTCCCTGGAAATTTATCGGCGCGCCGGTCTTTGACTCGAGCCTGAGCGGGGGAGGGGGACTTGGCTTGGCCGCCATAAGCCCACCTCCCGCGCCGCCGAGGGCCGCGGCCGCCACGACAATCGCCGCGACGCACGCAATCAGTCCAAATAGCAGGAACTTATTGCCCATTAGCCTTTGAAGAAAAGATAGCCTCCTGTGGAGCCCGGGAGCGGACTGGGGCAACTCACTTGATGTGGGGAGATGACTTGTCTGAGCCGCCGCCTGATGGACGTCCTCGCTCATCACACTCACCGTTTGTTGACGGTATAGTTGTGGGACTTAAATATTTTGGTATTGTCCATTAACCGGCCGGCGCGGCTTAGCTCCTCTAGAGACGATGAGCCCCTGAAATCAGTATCCACACTCCTTGAGATGTCTCCCCCAACTCGAGCGAATATCGACCTCCGCAGATGTCAGGAGGCCGCTGAGGCTCCTGCAGCGCAGGGAAATGGGGTGCAAGAGAGGGATTGGTCCGGAGCCCGCCCGCCAGAGCACCGGCGCACCAGCCCGCTCGCACCTTCGCGAGCTCCCCCCTCACTTCCTCCCAAGCGCGATGCTCCCGTTCTTTGCGTCCACATTGACCGGGTTTATCTCCAGGGCGCGCTCGTAGCACCTGCGAGCCTCCTCCGACCTCCCCAGAAGCCTCAGGGCGTTGCCCTTGTTGCTCCAGGCCTCGTCGCTGCGCTCGTCTATCTCGAGGACGCGGTCGTAGCACACCATAGCCTCTTCGAGCCTCTTCTGGTTGAAGAGGGTGTTGCCCCTGTTCATCCAGGCGTCCTTGTAGTCGCGCTGAATCTCTATGGCGCGGTCGTAGCACCGCAGTGCCTCGTCGTCGCGGCCCTTCTTGCGCAGAGCGGTGCCCTTGTTGTTCCAGGCCTCGGCGTAGTCCGGCCTTATCTCTATGGCCCTGTCGTAGCACTTGATCGCGTCGTCGCCTCTCCCCAGGCTGTAGAGGGCGTTTCCCTTGTTGTTCCAGGCCTCTTCATAGTCGGGCTTGCTCGAGATCGCCCTGTCGTAGCACGATAGGGCCTCATTCAGCACGCCGAGCTGGGAGAGGGCGTAGCCCTTGTTGTTCCAGGCTAGGGCGTAGGATGGGTTAGCCTCCAGGGCCCTCTCGTAGCACTTCACCGCGGCCTTGTAGTCGCCCTGCTGGCCAAGGGCGTTTCCCTTGTTGGTCCAGGCGCTGTCGTAGTCGGGCTTTATCTGCAGCGCCCTGTCGTAGCACTGCAGAGCCTCCTTCAGCCTGCCCTGCTCCCGGAGGGCGTTGCCTTTGTTGTTCCAGGTGACCTCGAAGTCGGGGTTGTTCCGGAGGGCCTCGTCGTAGGCCTTGATCGCCTCGTCGTACCTCTTCAGCTGCACGAGGGCGTTTCCCTTGTTGTTCCAGGCCTCGTCAAAGCGGGGGCTTGCTTTGAGGGCCTCCTCAAATGCCCTCACGGCCTCCTCGTATCTCTTTAAGTTGTACAATGCGGAGCCCTTGTTGTTCCAGGCGTGGTCGAAGTCGGGCTTGATTCTCAGGGCGGCGTCGTAGCAGGATATCGCCTCCTCGTACCTCTTCATCGAGTAGAGGGCGGAGCCCTTGTTATTCCAGGCCTGCGGGTTGTTGGGGTCTATGCCCAGTACCTTGTCGTAGCAGACCACAGCCTCCTCCCTCCTCCCGAGCTCATATAAGAGGGCGCCCCTCTCGGCCCAGACATCCGCGACGCTCGAGTCCAGTGCAAGGGCGCGGTCGAGGGCGGCGAGGGCCTCCTCCCTCCTCCCGAGCGCCCTCAGCGCCACAGCCCTGTTGAAGTGGGGGAGGTGGTCGCCCGGCTCCAGCTTGCTCTCCGTCTCGTAGCAGTGGATTGCCTCGGCGAGGCGGCCGAGGTCCGAGAGCACAATACCCTTGTGCCTCCAGGCGAGGAGGTAGTTGGGGTTGAGCTCCAGCGCCCTGTCGTAGCACCTGAGGGCCTCCTCCGCCCTGCCCAGCTCGTAGCACGCGTTGCCCTTGTTCAGCCAGAGGAGCTCGAAGTCCGGCTTGAGCTCGAGGGCGCGCTCGTGGGCCCTCAGGGCTTCCTCGAACCTGCCCAACACACCGAGGATGATTCCCTTGTTGCTCCAGGTCTCGACGTCGCTCGGGTTGATTTTGAGGACTCTCTCAAAGCACTCGAGAGCCTCCTCGGGCCTACCCATCTTGTATAGGGTCAGGCCCCTCTGGGTCCAGACGCCCGTCTGGTCTGGCGCGAGCGAGGCGGCCTTGGCGTAGGCCGCGTTTGCCTCGTCCAGCCGCCCGAGCTTCTTCAGAACCCCGCCCATGATGTTCCAGGCCTCCGCGTAGTCGGGCTTGAGCTCCGTGGCCCTCTCCAGGCACGCCAGGGCCTCCCTGAGCTTCCCGAGCGCCTCGAGCGCAGAGGCCATGCTGAGCCAGGCGCCCGCGTGCTTTGCGTCCAGCTCTATCGCCCTCCCGTAGCACCTTATGGCCTCTTCGAGCCTCTCGAGCCTGAACAGGGCCTCGCCCTTCCTGTACCACGCCTCAGCGCTGCTCAGCTCAATCCCGATGACTCTGTCGTAGCACTTTATCGCTTCGACGAAGTCGTCGAGCCTCATGTGTGCGTCGCCCATAGCGAGCCAGGCGTCTTTGTTTTTCGAGTCGATTCCGACCGCGCGAGTGAAGCTCGCCACAGAGTCTCTATATCGGCCGAGGTGCAGGAGCAGCCGCCCCCGGGCGCTCCAGGCCTCCGCGTCCTCTTTTATCTCAATGGCCCTATCGTAGCAGCGAATCGCCTCATCGTGCCTGCCGAGCGCCTGAAGGGCTCTGCCCTTGTTGTACCAGGCCTCGTGACTGTCCCTCCTCGCCGCGATCGCCCCCTCGAAGCTCTCCGCGGCCTCCTCGAATCTGCTCAGGCGCATGAGCAGGGCCCCCCTCTCGCTCCAGGCCCTCTCGTTGGATGGGCGGGCATTGACGGCTCTCGACAGAGCGTCCAGGGCCTCCTCTTGTTTGCCCAGTTTGTCCAGGGCCTGCGCCAGCCCCCTGAGAGCCTCGTCAGCCGTTGGGTCTATCTCAATGGCCCTGTTGAAGCACTGGGCGGCCTCCTCGGTCTTTCCTATTTTGAGGAGCATGCCGCCTATGGTCGTCCAGGTGGTCTGGTTGGACGGGTTGAGCTCAAGGGCCTTCTGGTACGAGACGATGGCCTGGTCGAACCTCCCCATCGCCTCGTGGGCCCTGCCCCGATTCAGCCAGGCCTCCTCGTTGTCCCCCCTGAGCTCAATGGAGCGGTTGAAGCACTCTAGGGCCTTGTCCGGGAAGCCCAGAGCCTCCAGGCTCCTCCCCTTGAGCAACCAGGTCTCCGCGTCGGAGGGCGCCGTCGCCAGAGCTTTGTCGCAAGCGACCGCGGCCTCCTGATGCCTCCCCATCTGCTGGAGCGCGGCCCCCTTTCCCTTCCAGGCCTGAGGTATTGAGTCCTCCACCCGCAGGGCCCGGTCGTAGGCCTCGAGGGCCTCCTCGAGCTTCCCCTCGACCCTCAGAACCTCGCCTCTCTCCACCCAGGCTCCGGTGGAGTTGGGGTCCAGAGAGAGGGCTCTCTCGACATTGGATAGGGCCTCCTCCACCCTGCCCAGGGTCCGGAGTACCCTCGCCTTAGCGACGAGAGCCTCTGCGACCGCCTCGCCTGTCCCGATTCCCACCGCGCGGTCGTAGGAGACGAGCGCCGCATCCGGTCTTTTAGACGCCGCCAGTGCGTCCCCCTTTCTCGTCCAGGCCCACGCGCTGCGTGGGTTGATTCTTGTGGCGGCGTCGTAGCACCTCAGCGCTCCCGCCACATCGCCTTTGGAGAAGAGCTCATCGCCCCTCCGTACCCACTCCTCGTCTATTCCGGGGTGGAGCTCCAGGGCCTCACCCACGAAGATTCTGTGCAGCTCATCTGGAAAGATCGGTGCGGCCGCGCCGCCCTCGAGCCTGAGATAGACGCCTCCGGCGTTGCAGTAGGGCTTCTCTGTCCCCTCCTCTACGTCGACGACGTAGACCCACCGCCCCCTCTCGTCCTGCTCGGCTGAGACACGGGTCAGGACCCTCGGCCTCGTCCGCTCACCCAGGGCGCTCAGCCTGGACAGGTCGTACTTTCGCGCCTCCTCACCCCTCTCTCCGGATGGCGTCCCCACCCCAACGACCTCGCCCTTCCCGGCGGCCGAGCGCCTCGCGCCGACCAGAATCAGGCCGCCCCTTGAGTTGGAGAGCGAGACCGCGTCGTCCACGATTCTCTCGATGGGCTCTAGGCTCTCCCGGAAGACGACGTCGCGGTCCGCCAGCTCAAGGCTCAAGGCCTTGAGCACTGTCTGGGAAAGCAAGCCGCTCCACCCCTGCTGGGGCGATCACTTCCTGCTCTTCTCTATCAGGCTCTTGCCGTTCTTGGCCTCTATGTTGTCGGGGTTTATCTCGAGCGCCCTCTCGAAGCTCTTCAGGGCCTCGTCCGCCTTGCCCAAAGCCCTGAGGGCGTTGCCCCGGTTGGTCCAGGCCTCGTCGTTCCTCTCGTTCAGCTTGACGACCTCGTCGAAGCAGCGCAGCGCCTCCTCCGCCTTCTCCGCGCCTAGAAGAACCGTTCCTTTGTTGTTCCACGCCGCCTCGTAGTCCGGCTTTATCTCGATCGCCCTGTCGTAGCAGCGGATGGCCTCCTCGTCCCTTCCGAGCTTCTTTAGGGCCGTGCCCTTGCTGTTCCAGGCCTCTGCGTAGTCCGGCTTTATCTCGATGGCCCTATCGTAGCACACCAGCGCCTCTTGCGACTTCCCCAGAGTGTAGAGGGCGTTCCCTTTGTTGTTCCAGGCGTCCTCGTAGTCCTCTTTGTTCTTTATCGCCCTATCGTAGCACTCAAGGGCCTCCTGGACTCTGCCGAGCGACGAGAGAACGAAGCCCTTGTTGTTCCAGCTCTGGTGGTCGGTCGGGTCTATCTTCAGGGCCATGTCGAAGGCCTCCAGGGCCTGCTTGTTCTGGCCCAGGGCGCCGAGCGCGCTGCCCTTCTGGCTGTGGGCCCTGGTCGAGCTGGGGCTGATTGCTAGAGCCCTGTCGTAGCAGCTGATGGCGTCCTTCAGCTTCTTGAGCTCCCTGAGGGCGTTCCCCTTGTTTATCCATGTTATCTCGCTCTCCTCGTCTATCTTCAGCGCCTCGTCGTAGCTCCGAATGGCCTCCTCATACTTCTTGAGGGCTCCGTAGGCGTTGCCCCTGTTGTTCCATGCGTCCTGGAAATCGGGCTGAATCTCGAGGGCCCTATCGAAGCACTTGACCGCATCCTCGTACCTCTTGAGCTGGTAGAGCGCGGAGCCCTTGTTGTTCCACGCGCTGGCGAACTCCGTGTTGAGCTCCAGGGCCTTGTCATAGCACTTCACGGCATCCTCGTACCTCTTGAGCTGGTACAGCGCGGAGCCCTTGTTGTTCCAGGCCTCCGCGTTCTCCGGGTTGATTCTTATTACGTTGTCGTAGGCCTCTATCGCCCCTTGAATATTGTTCATCGAGTAGAGCGTGGCGCCCTTAATGGCCCAGGCCTCCCAGAAGGTGGGGTCCAGCTTTATCGCGGCCTCGTAGGCCTTGACGGCCTCAGGGAGCCTCTTCAGCTGCCTCAGAACATCCCCCTTGTTGTAGTGCGTTTGTGGGTCTTCGGGGTTGAGCTCTATCTCCTTGTCGAAGACGGGAAGGGCCTCTTCATAACGGCCGAGGTCAAGGAGAGTCACCTCTTTGTTCTGCCACGCCCCGAGGAACTCGGGGTTGAGCTCAAGCGCTTTATTGAACCTCTCCAGAGCCTCCTCCAGATTGCCCATGCTGTAGAGGGCCTTCCCCCAGTTGTTGTAGGCGACCACGAAGTCCGGCTTTATCTGCGTCGCCCTCTCGTGGGACTTGGCCGCGTCCTCGAAGCGCTCGAGCTGGTAGAGAATCAGCCCGCGGTTGCTCCAGCCCTCCGCGTCGTTGGGGCTCATCTGGACGACCTTGTCGAAGCACTGAAGCGCCTCCTCCACCTTGCCGAGCTTGAAGAGAGTGAAGCCCCTCTGGGACCAGACGTCACCCATCTCGGGGTTGAGCTCTATCGCCTTGTTCAGGCAGCGGTCGGCCTCGTCGAACTGGCCCAGCTTGCGAAGTACGAGCCCCTTCCTCTGCCAGGCCTCCGCGTGGTCCCCCCGCCTCTCTATCGCCCCGTCGAGCGCCGCCACGGCGTCCTCGAAGCGCTCGAGGAGGTCGAGCACCGCGCCCTTCCTGTACCAGGCCTCCGCGTTGGTCGGGTCTATTTCGAGGGCCCTCTCGTAGCACTTCAGAGCCTCCTCCATCCCTACCATCCTCTCTAGGGCCTCGCCCTTCTCGAACCAGGCCTCCGCGTAGTCGGTCTTGAACTCTATGGCCTTGTCGTAGCACTGAATCGCCTCGGCGGACTTCTCAATCGCCTTGAGGGCGTTGCCCATGTTGAACCATGTCGCGGGGTGGCTCGTCGTCAGGTCGAGCGCTTTGCTGTAGGCCTTGATGGCCTCGTTGTACTGCTTCAGCTTGGCGTGCATCAAGCCCCGGCTGTTGTAGGTCTCTACATCCGGCTTGATTCCCAGCATTCTGTCGTAGCAGGCGCCGGCCTCCTCGAACCTGCCCAGAGCCGCCAGAGCGGACCCTTTGTTGGACCAGGCCTCGAGGTAGTCGGCCCTGAGCTGTATCGCCCTGTCGAAGCAGGGCAGGGCCTCCTCGTGCTTTCCGAGCCTGTGCAACGCGGCGCCCCTAGCGCTCCAGGAGCGCTCGTTTTTGGGGTTGAGGGAGAGAGCCCTCTCGTACGCCTCCGCCGCCTCCGCGTCCCTCTTCAGGGCCACCAGGGCGGACCCCCGGTTGAACCACGCCCTCTCGAAGTCCTTTCGAAGCTCGATGGCCTTCTCGAAGCAGGCCAGGGCCTCGGCCTCCTTCCCCACCTCTCGAAGGGCCTCGCCCATCAGGTTCCAGATGTCTGCGTCGTCTGGGCGCAGCTCTATGGCCCTCCCGTAGGCGACGAGAGCCTCGGTGTGGCGCCCGAGGCCCACCAGCCCCAGGCCCTTGCCGCTCCAGGCCTCGACCATGTCGCTCTTGAGCGAGATCGCGCGGTCGAAGGCGGCCACGGCCTCCTTGTGCCTCTCCATCTCCAGAAGCACAAGCCCATTGTTCTTCCAGGGCTCCGGCACGTCGGGCTTGATTTGAATAGCCCTCTCGAACGCCGCCAGAGCCTCGCTCTGCCTGCCCTTGGAGAGCTGGGCCACGCCCATCTCGTTCCAGGCGAGGTGGTGGGATGGGTTGAGCTTCACAGCCCTCTGGAGGCTCGCAACAGCGTCATCGACCTTCTTCAGGTGCATCTGGCGCCTCCCCTTCTCGTACCACGCCTCGTCGTAGTCCTCCCTGGCGCTGATCGCCCTGTCGAATGAGTTGATCGCGTCCTCGTGCCGGTTGAGGGCCTCCTCCGCCCTGCCCTTGTTGAACCAGGCCTCCGCGAAATCGCCTCTGCTCTGAACGGCCCTCTCGAAGCACCCCACGGCCTCTTTGAACCTGGCAAGCCTCATGTTCGTCAGACCGAGCTCGTTCCAGGCGAGCTCGTTCTTGGGCTGGAGCTCCACGGCTCGCGTAAAGGCCGGCAGCGCGGGCTCGTGCTTCCCCTGCGAAGCGAGGGCGGCGCCTTTGTTGAACCACGCCTCCGCTAGCTTCGCGTCGAGAGATATGGCCTTCTCATAGCACTCTATGGCCCTGTCTACACTCCCCATTTTTTGAAGAACCGTGCCCACGATGTTCCATGTGGAGGCGTTGCTGGGGTTGAGGTCTATGGCCCTCATATAGCTCTCGAGGGCCTTGTCGAGCCGCCCCGCTTGGAGGAGCACGCCGGACCTCTTGAGCCAAGCCTCCTCGTTTGACCCATTTATCGCCAGAGCCCTCTCGTAGCAGGTCATCGCCGCCTCACCCTGCTTAAGAGCCACCAGGGCGTCGCCCTTGAGCATCCAGACGCTGAACTGGCCGGCGTCTATGGCGATGGCCCTGTCGAAGCAGCCGACGGCGCCGCTCATGTCCCCCAGCTTCGTCATGGCCTCTCCCTTGCTCACCCAGGCCTTGAATGACTTGGGGTCAATGGCCAGCGCCTGGTCGTAGCTCTTCACGGCGTCCTCGAAGCGGCCCATGAGGGCCAGCGTGGAGCCCTTCTCGAACCAGGCGGGCTCGTGCGTGCGTCGAATTCCTATGGCCTTGTCGAAGGAGGCGAGGGCGTCGGTGAAGTTCCTCATCATCCTCAGGGCCACGCCGCGGTTGAACCAGGCGGTGTCGAGGCTCCCGGATATCTCGATGGCCTTGTCGAAGCAGATTATCGCCTCATCGAGCCTCCCCATCTTCACGAGGATCTCGCCCTTGCTGTTCCACGCGAGCTCGTGTGTGGTCTTGATGGCGATGGTCCTGTCGAATGCGCGGATGGCGTCCTCGAGCCTCCCCATTTTGTCCAGGGTCAGGCCCTTGTTGTACCAAGCGGTCTCATAGTCGCCCCTGAGCCGAATCGCCCGGTCGAAGGCCGCCACGGCATCCTCCAGACGGCCAAGCTCCGCCAGCGCCTCCCCCTTCTTGTTCCACGCCCTCTCGTTGTCGGGCTTTATCTCGATGGCTCTGTCGAATGACTTGATCGCCTCCTCGTACTTTATGAGCTTGAAGAGCGAGAGGCCCCTGTTGAACCAGGCGGGCTCGTACGCCACATTTATCTGGATGGCCTTGTCAAAGCACCGAATCGCCTCCGCCAGCTCGCCCGCGCTGTCGGCGGAGAGCCCCCGGCTGTTCCAGAGCTCTGGGTCCTCGCCGGAGGTCGCGAGGGCCTCGTCGAAGCACGCCATAGCCTCCCTCGTCTTGCCCAGCGCTTGAAGGGCGTTGCCCTTGTGCTTCCAGGCCTCCCCAAGCTTCCTATTGTAGCCGATTGCCTTGTCGTAGGCCGCAATGGCCTCCTCCGTCCGCCCGAGTGTGTCGAGAATTCTCCCCTTCTCGAACCAGGCTTTGTCGTGGTCGGGCTTGAGCTCGATAACCTTCTCATAGCACTTCTCGGCCTGCTTGAGCCTCCCGAGCTTGGCGAGAGCGACCCCCTTGCTGAACCAGGCCGCCTCGGATGTCGGGTTGAGCTCTATGACTCTGTTGAAGCACTCCAGGGACTTCTCGGCTCGGTTGAGGTCCAGGAGGGCCACCCCCTTGCCGAACCAGGCGTTGTCGTAGCTGGGGTTGAGCTCCAGGACTTTATCGAAGCACCTCAGCGAGGCCTCGGGCTTGCTCAGTTTCCTCAGGGCGTTGCCCTTGTTGTACCACGCGTTCTCGTGCTTGGGGTCTATCTCTATGACCCTGTCGAAGCACTTGATCGCCTCCTCGTTCAAGTCGAGCTGCATAAGACTGGAGCCGCGGTTGAACCAGGCGCTCTCAAAGTTGGCCCGGACCTCCAGCGCCTTGTCGAAGCAGGCTATGGCCTCCTTGTAGCGGCCGAGGTCGTGGAGGGCAATGCCCTTGTTGTTCCAGGCCTCATCATAGTCGGGCTTGAGCTCTATCGCCCTGTCGAAGCATGTGATGGACTCTGCGAGCTTGCCAAGGTTGTACAGTGCATCGCCTTTATAGTTCCAAGCCTGCTCGAAGCTGGGGTTGATTCGAATCGTCTGGTCGAAGCACTTGAGGGCCTCCGCGTGCCTGCCCTGACTGGCCAGCGCGTAGCCCCTGTTGTTCCAGGCTTTGTAGTAGTTGGGCTTGAGCTCGATGACCTTGTCGTAACAGGCTATCGCCTCGTCCACCCTGCCGAGGTTGTAGACGGCGTTGCCCTTGTTGTACCAGGCCTTCTCATAGTCGGGCGAGAGCTGGATGGCCTTGTCGTAGCACTCGATGGCCTCGTCCACCCTCCCGAGGGTGTAGAGGGCGTTGCCCTTGTTGTTCCAGGCCTGCTCGAAATTAGGACTCAGCTTGATCGCGCGGTCGTAGCACTTAATCGCCTCCTCAACGCGGCCTAGGTTATATAGGGCGTTGCCCTTATTGTTCCAGGCCTTCTCATAATCCGGAGCCGCCTCGATCGCTTTGTCGTAGCACCGGATGGCCTCCTCGGCCCGTCCGATGGAGCCCAGCGCGCTGCCCTTGTTGTACCAGGCCTTCTCGTACATGGGGTTTATCTCGAGGGCCTTGTCGAAGCACTTGATCGCCTCCTCCACCTTCCCGAGGGTGTAGAGGGCGTTGCCTTTGTTGTTCCAGGCCTCGGCGTAGGCCG
>FWPU01009148.1_pt1 | contig 15931 bp, 9 predicted proteins | sample 2228361 | NCBI WGS metagenome assembly FWPU01 (sample SAMEA103939777, study PRJEB20133) | metagenome
CCACGTCCGATCCGAAGCCCTCGCAGAGGGCGAGGATCGGGAGGACGTGCCTCGGATGGCACGTCCGATACGTGGGGGCCCGCGGGGATGCAGCGACGGCCGAATGCCACCGTATTTGCGCGGAAGGGTACTTAGGCGTGGGCGTCGGCGCAGGCGTGGGCGATCCCGATCCCCGGGCCAGAACGATCGCCCGGGAGGTGATCCGACACGCCGATCTCGCCCACGACCACGACCACGAATCGGGTCACGGGCTCGTGCATGATCCGACGATTGCGGACGGTACAGGCGCCAGGGCCGTCGCGTCTCGAAGTCGTCGGGATCCCTCGTGCACGCGGATGGGCTCGAGGAAGATGTGATGATGCTTCGCGGGATGCGATACCCTGGGGGGCGGACCGGAGGGGGTGAAGAACGATGAGGTCCGGGGACAGGGTTGCGGATCGGGTTGGACGGATCCGCGGGGCGGCGTGGATCGCGGTTTCCGCGGGGCTGGTCGGGTGGGTCGGGTGCGGCGGGGGATCGTCCTCGCGGGTCCACGACCTGGGATCGGATGCCGGCGATGTCCTCGACCCCGGTCACGACCCGAGGTCGGATGCGGAAGAGGACGGACCGGGACGTCCGCCCCCGCCGGACTGGTGCTTGGCGGGCACCCCGCCCGACGAGGTCTGCTACGCGGCGAAACGGGACCCCTCGTCCGAGGCGGTCGCGCTGGCCGAGGCCGTGGCCCGGTCCTTCCTCGCGCGTCACGAGGCCGCCTCCCTGGCCTGGAACTGGGAGGAGGCGGTCGGGATGTTCGCGCTGGCCGAACTGAGCCGTGTCACCGCAGACGCGCGCCCTCGCGACTACGTGGGGGCGTGGCTCGACCACCACATCGCCCACGGGTACGTGATGGTGACGAGCGACACCTGCGCCCCGGCCCTGCCGGCCCTGGCCCTCCTCGCCGCCACCGGGGAGGCGCGCTACCGGACCATCGTGGACGAGGCCCTGCACTACCTGTACGAGGTCGTGCCCCGCGACGATGAGGGCGGGATCAACCACCTCGGGACCACGGACATCGCGGGCGTGACCCTGTGGGTGGACTCGCTGTTCATGTTCGGGATGTTCCTGAGCCGGTACGGGGAGTGGGCGGGCGACCCGCGTGCCCTCGACGAGATCGCGGCGCAGATCGCCCTGTTCACCCGCCGGCTCCAGGACGGCTCCGGGTTCTATGCGCACGCCTGGAACTGGGTGGTCCCCCAGGACGAGGGCGTGTTCTGGGCCCGGGGCAACGCCTGGGTCGCGGCCGCGACCGCCGAGTACCTGCGGGTGCGGCGCAACCGGGGCGAATCGGATCCCGCGGCCGAGGCAGCCTTTTCCCGCCTGATCGGGGCCGTGCTCGCGGCCCAGGACCCGGACACGGGCCTGTGGTGGACCGTGGTCAACCGCCCCGGCGAGACGTACCTCGAGACCTCGGCCTCGGGCCTGTTCACGTGGGCCCTGGCCCGGGCGTGGCGCTACGGCCTGGTCGGGGACGAGGTCCTGCCCCCACTGGCCAGGGCCGTGAGGGGCCTTCGCACCCGGCTGAGGGCGGACCTCCTCGGCCGGGCCATCGTGACCGGGACCTCGGGGCCGACGGGGGTGGGAGGCTTCGACAACTACGCGAACGTCCCCGTCCAGGACGACCTGCCCTACGGGATGGGCGCCGTGGTCCTGGCCCTGGTCGAGACATCGGGACTCCCCTTCCCCGCGGACCCCGCCGTCGAGACACACCCGCGCCTGATGGTCCGCCCGGAGGACCGCGAGCGCATCCGGGAACGCCTGGACCGGGAGCCCTATGCGTCGATCCTCGCGACCTTGCGGGAGCGGGCGGCCCGCGAATACGCCCCGACCCCGCCGGGGCCGTGGGACCACGAGGCGAACGGTCAGAACGGCGAGACCGCCCAGGACGCGGCGTTCCTCGCCTGGCTCGACGACGACGAGTCCCGCGCCGTCCGGGTCCGCGACTTCTTCGCGCGGCTCCCGACGGACTACGAGACGCACACCGTCCCGGACATCAACATCCGGATGCCCCACACCCTGATCGGGTACGCGAACGCCCGGGACCTCCTGATGGGGACCGCGTTCCTCCCGGAAGGCGAGGCAGGCGCCGCTGCGAAGAAACTCTGCGAAATCACAAGGAAGTTCTACGAGGAATTCGTGCAGACGGACGTGATCCGGCAGGTCTGGCTCGGCGTCTCCCAGAACAACCACCCGATCCGGACCGCGTCGGCCATCGGCTTCATGGCCCTGGCCATTCCGCAGTGCGAGGGGAGCCGCGAGTGGCTGGACTGGGCGGCCAGCGAGATCGCGTACCTGTGGGGGCCGGACGGGCGCTACGTGCAGCCGGACGGGGGAGTGAGCGAGGGTCCGTTTTACTACGGCTTTGCCCTGACGGCCTCGCTCCCGTTCCTGGTGGCGATGGACCTGGCCGCGGACCCCGCGCGCGTGTTCCGGTGGAACTGCATCAACCGCCAGGACGTGGACCCCTGGGCCCCGAAGACCTGCGTGGATGGCGAGCCCTTCCTGTTCCCCGGCCTCCTGCGCGACCCCTGGTTCCATGCGACCGTGGACTGGTGGGTCACGCTCCGGCTGCCGTCGGGGTGGTGCCCGCCGCTCGCGGACGCGCGAATGCGGCCACTGAACGGAGCGGCGCTCCTGACCGCGTTCGCGGGGGACCCGGGGCGTTACCGGTTCGCGTGGGAGACCACCGACGACTCCGCGCCCGAGATGACGTGGGGCATGGACCTGGTCCCGTACCACCTGGCCTGGTTCGAGGACGTCCCGACCGCGGAGCCACCGTGGACCTCGCGCATCCTGCCCGCGGCCGGCAACGCGGTCTTCCGGTCCGGCTGGGACCGGGACGCGCTGTGGCTCCTCCTGGTGGCGGAGAACGGCGCGGCCCGCAAGACCCTGCACGACCACGTGGACGGGACCTCGTTCAGCCTGGCCGCGTACGGGGAGTACCTGCTCGTGGACCCCGGCTACTACAAGCCCGATCCCCTGGACAACGCCAAGACCGCCCATGCCCCGAGCCACAACGTCATCCTGGTGGACGGGAAGGGCGCGCCGAACAAGGGCTACCTGACCGATTTCGGGGACACGGACGCCTTCCTCGAACACCCGCTATCCGCAGGCCCGTTCGAGTACGCCGAGGCGTGGCAGACCTACCAGGAGACCCGGATCGAGCGGTCGGTGGTCTTCGTGCGGGGGCGCTACTTCCTGGTGATGGACCGGCTGGCGACCGGCGTCGCGGTCCCGCGCGAGCACGCGTGGCGGGTGCACGGGAACGCCGGGTACACGGCGGGAGGTACATTTGCGCTGCACGCGGACGGTCCGGAGTTCATGCGCGAGGCGGCCGGGGTGCGCGTCTCCCTCGCGTCCACCGCGGGTCTTCCGGTCTTCCGCGAGCCGGACTACACGCCCCTCGCGGCCCCCCACGTCCACGAGTTCGAGCGCGTGGGGGGTGCCGCGGACCACGCGGTGGTGGACGGGGTCGTGTCGGCCGTGGCCCCGGACTTCCTGGCCGTGCTCGCGCCGTACCGGGTCGGGGCCCCTCCGGGCGACCCGGAGGCGCCCCTGGTCGTGGAGCCGGTTGTTGCCGGGCCGGGGGCCGCGGCCTTCCTCGTGACGCACGCGGGCGGACAGGACCTGGCCTGGGTCCGGGAGCCGGACGGCCCCGGGGCCTGGACCCTGCCGGACGGGCGCGCCTTCGAGACGGATGCGGCCACCGGGGTGCTGGGGCTCGACGACGGCGCGTTGCTCCTGGCGCGGGGCACCCGGGTCACGGTGGACGGCCTGGCCATCACGGTGCCCGCGGCCGCGGAAGCGGTCGGGGTCTGGCCGTGAAAACGAGCGCCACGGTGCCGCGTTTCCAGCGCGACGCTTGACTCGCGCCGGTCACGCCCTATCCTTGTACTCGGTTCTCTCGAACCTTGAAAGGAGGTGGGACGGTGAAGCGCTTCATGATCCCGCGCGTCGTTCACTGCAGCGAAGGGTGTACGGCGGTCCCGGGCATGACCTGAAACTGCCCCGCCGCCGTCTGACCCCACGGAGGGCGGCGATTCCCCGGGTTCGCCCGGGGGTCCTGTTCTTTCCGGTCCGGCGGGTCGCTCGCCCGACGGCCCTCATCCGGGCTCGTCGGGCGCGGCCCCCGGCTCGGGCGTGCCCCCATCCCGCAAGGCCCGCAGGCGTTCGAGACGCTGTCGGAGCGTGCGCTCGTACCCCGTGTCGGCCGGCTCGTACCAGCGCGCGCCTCGCAGGGCGTCCGGCAGGTAGTGGACGGGGACCCAGTGGCCCTCGTAGTCGTGGGGGAAGGCGTAGCCCTGCCCGTATCCCAGCGCGGCCATGCCCTGGACCGGCGCGTTGCGGATATGCATCGGGACCTCGAGGCTCCCGGTCTCGCGCACGGCCTCCTGCGCCGCCTGGAGCGCCCGGTTCGACGCGTTGGATTTCGGCGCGGTGGCGAGGTAGGTCACGGCCTGGGCCATCGGGATCGCCGCCTCGGGCAACCCGAGGAATTCATAGGCTTCCTTCACGGCGATCGCCACCTGGATTGCCTGGGGGTCCGCGTTTCCGATGTCCTCGGCCGCGAAGATCACCATGCGCCGGATGATGAAGGCCGGGTCCTCGCCGCCGTCCAGCATCCGGGCCATGTAGTACATCGCCGCGTCCGGGTCCGACCCCCGCAGGCTCTTGATGAAGGCCGAGATGACGTTGTAGTGCTCCTCGTAGGCGCGGTCGTAGCGCAGGACCGGGCCGCTCTGGGCCGCTTCCAGGACGGCCGCATCCACCTCGGGCCGCCCCTGGCGGACCGCGAGGTCCACCGACGCCTCCAGGAGGTTCAGGATGCGCCGCCCGTCGCCATCCGCGGCCCGGGCCATGGCCCGCAGGGTCTCGCCCGACACGCGCACGCCCGTCGCGCCGAGCCCGCGTTCCCTGTCCTCGAGCGCCCGCCCGGCGATCGCGACAAGGTCGTCTTCGCAAAGCGGCATCAGGCGCACCACGCGGCATCGCGACAGGAGTGGCGACGTGACCTCGAAGAAGGGGTTCTCGGTGGTGGCCCCGATCAGAGTGATGGTCCCGGTCTCGACGTGCGGCAGGAAGGCGTCTTGCTGGGCCTTGTTGAAGCGGTGGATCTCGTCCACGAACAGGATCGTCCGGCGGCGTTCACGCCCCCACAGGACCGTAGCCTCGGCCACGACCTCGCGCACCTCCTTGACCCCGGACAGGACCGCCGAGAACGGGACGAACCGCGCGCGGGTGGTCGCCGCGATCACCCGCGCGAGCGAGGTCTTCCCGCTCCCGGGCGGCCCCCACAGGATCAGCGACGGGATCGCGTCGTGCTCGATGGCGGAGCGCAGGAAACCGCCCGGACCGAGGGCGTCGGCCTGGCCCACGACCTCGTCCAGGGTCCGGGGCCGCATCCGCTCGGCCAGGGGTTCGCGTCCCGGGGGTGGAGCGGGTCCGGGCCGGTCATCGCCGGAGCCGGGGATCACCAGGGGACTTGCCTCGCCGCCGCCGAACAGGTCCGGTTCCTTCACGCCGGCATCCTTTACAGGACCGCCCCATTCTAATACAGTCGCGCCACCTGGTCGGTCCGCGAGGAGAGGCGAGCCATGCCCGATGCGCACACCGAACCTCCCATGGCATTGTCGTTCGATGACGTGCTCCTGTTGCCCCAGTACAGCGAGGTCCTCCCGCGGGACGTCTCGCTCCGCACGCGCCTGACGCGGCGGATCACGCTGAACATCCCCGTGGTGTCGGCAGCCATGGACACCGTGACCGAGGCCGAGACCGCGATCGCGCTTGCCCGGGAGGGCGGGATCGGGGTCATCCACAAGAACCTCTCGGTCTCGGACCAGGCCCGTGAGGTCGCGCGGGTGAAGAAGTCCGAGAGCAAGGTGATCGACAACCCGGTGACCGTCCACCCGGACAACCGGCTGTCCGAGGCCCTCGAGGCCATGCGCCGCCACAACATCTCGGGGTTGCCCGTCGTGCGGGACGGGATCCTGGTCGGGATCCTGACGCACCGGGACCTGCGATTCGAGACCGACCTCGACCAGCCCGTGTCCGCGGTGATGACCCGCGACGTGGTGACGGGGCGCCAGGGCATCTCCTTCGAGGAGGCCGTGGCGATCCTGCGCCAGCACCGCATCGAGAAACTCCCCATCGTGGACGACGGGGGGCGGCTGCGCGCCCTGGTCACGTTCAAGGACATCCAGAAGGAGTACAAGCACCCGCAGGCCGCCAAGGACGAGAAGGGTCGCCTGCTGGTCGCGGCGGCGGTTGGGGTGGGGAGCGCGGGGGTCGAGCGGGCCGAGGCCCTGGTGGAAGCGGGCGTGGACCTCCTGGTCGTGGACACGGCCCACGGGCACACGAGGGGCGTCATCCAGGCCGTGCGCGAGATCAAGCGCCGCTTCCCGGACCGGGAGGTGGCCGCGGGCAACGTGGCGACCGGCGAGGCCGTCGCGGCCCTGATCGAGGCCGGGGCCGACGCGGTCAAGGTCGGGATCGGGCCCGGTTCCATCTGCACGACGCGCGTCGTGTCCGGGGTGGGGGTCCCGCAGGTCTCGGCCCTGTGGGAGTGCGCGGCCGCGGCCCGGACCGCCGGCGTCCCGATCATCGCGGACGGCGGGGTCAAGTACTCCGGGGACATCACCAAGGCCCTGGCGTGCGGGGCCGAGACCGTGATGCTCGGGAACCTCCTCGCGGGGACGGACGAGGCCCCGGGCGAGGTCGTCTTCTACCAGGGCCGCACCTACAAGGTCTATCGCGGCATGGGGAGCCTCGGGGCCATGCGGGCCGGGTCCAGGGACCGCTACTTCCAGGAGGACGTGAGCCCCGAAAAACTCGTGCCGGAGGGCGTCGAGGGGCGGGTCCCGTATAAGGGGCCACTCGCCAAGGTGGTCTTCCAGTTGATGGGGGGACTCCGGTCGGGCATGGGTTACCTCGGGGCCGCCACGATCCGCGACCTCCCGCGGTGCGCCCGCTTCGTGCGCATCTCCGGCTCCGGCCTGCGGGAGTCCCACGTCCACGACGTGCAGATCACCGAGGAACCCCCGAACTACAACCCGGGATAAAGGAATTCGGATAGTAAGTGAGCCATGACTTGCGGGGACCAGGGTCAGGTCGGGGAAGCCGGATTTGAACCGGCGACATCCTGCTCCCAAAGCAGGCGCGCTACCAGGCTGCGCTACTCCCCGGCATGACAAAGCACCACGATGCTACCGCGAACCCGAAGTTCACTCAAGGCAGCGCTTGACTTCAGAGCTCCCGGTCGCGAGACTCTCGCGCGGAGGTGTGGCGCGATGACGGTGCACGTGAATGGTCACGAAACCGAGATGCCGGACGGGGCCACGGTCGCGGACCTGCTGGAGAGGCTCGGGCTCGCGGGGCGACCCGTGGCCGTGGAGCGCAACCGGGAGGTCGTCCCGAAAGACCGCAGGGCGCGCGTGACTCTGGCCGAGGGCGACCGCATCGAGGTCGTGACCCTGGTCGGTGGAGGATGACATGAGAGAGGACAGGCCGCTGGTCATCGCGGGACGCGCGCTCGGGTCCCGCCTGATCGTCGGGACGGGAAAATACAAGGACTTCCAGACGATGCGAGCCGCGCTCGCCGCGAGTGGCGCCGAGGTCGTCACCGTGGCGATCCGCCGCGTGGACCTGACGCAGCGGGGCGAGGATTCCTTCGCGGCGCACCTGCCGGAGGGCATGACGATCCTGCCGAACACGGCCGGATGCTACACGGCGGAGGACGCGATTCGCACGGCCCGCCTGGCCCGGGAACTCGGGCTGGGGCCGATGGTCAAACTGGAAGTCATTGGAGATGAAAAGACCCTGTTTCCGGACGTGCCCGCGCTGATCGAGGCCGCGAAGGTCCTGGTGGCGGAAGGTTTTGTGGTCCTGCCGTACACCAACGACGACCCGGTCGCGGCCAGGAGGCTCGAAGAGATCGGGTGTGCCGCGGTGATGCCTCTTGCGGCCCCGATCGGCTCCGGCCTAGGGATCCGCAACCCGCACAACATCCGGTTGATCCTCGAACAGGCCCGCGTGCCCGTCATCGTGGATGCCGGAGTCGGGACTGCCAGCGACGCCGCGATCGCGATGGAGATGGGCTGCGACGGGGTGCTCATGAACACGGCGATCGCGGGTGCCGAAGACCCCCTGGCGATGGCCCGGGCCATGCGCCTGGCGGTCGAGGCGGGACGGCTCGCGTACCTCGCCGGACGCATCCCGCGCAAGGCCCACGCCGCGGCCTCGAGCCCGATGTCGGACCTGATCGAGTGAGGCGGCGATGCCCCGCCCGGGCCTCCCCTTCCGGTTCTACCTGATCACCGACCGCCACCTGTTCGGTCCGGGACCGGTCGAGGCCCGCCTAGAGGCCCTGTTCCGCGGGCTTCCGGCGGGAACACTCGCGATCCAGGTGCGCGAGAAGGACCTCCCGACCCCGGACCTCCTGGACCTGACGCGCCGCATCCGGGCCGCCGCGGCCCCGCGCGGGGTCCCGGTCCTGGTCAACGACCGCCTGGACGTGGCCATCGCGGCCGGTGCGGAAGGAGTCCACCTGCCTGGGTCGGGACTTCCACCCGCCCTGGTCCGCCCCGTATTCCCGGGACTCATCGGGACCTCGTGCCACTCGGTCGAGGAGGTCGCGCGACTGGACCCGGTCCAGGTGGACTTCGCGACCGTCGGCCCGGTCCACGAGACCCCGTCCAAGCGGGCTTACGGACCGCCGCTCGGGGTCGAGACCCTGCGGCGCGCCGCCCGGGCGAGTCGTGTTTCGGTCGTCGCGATCGGGGGCATCGGGCCGGACACGGCCGCGTCGTTGCGGGGCACAGGGATCGCCGCGGTCGCGGCGATCTCGGCGATCTGGACCTCGCTGGACCCCGCGGCGGTCGTCACTTCGATTCTGGAAGCGGCGTTCGGGCGGGGAGGTGGGCCTGGTCCCCGGGGAGGAACTCGACGCGGTCCCGGCCCTCGGCCTTGGCCTTGACGAGGGCCCGCCGGGCCGTCTCGATGAGGGAGTCCACTCCGGCCTCGTCCAGAGGAGCCCCCCGCGCCACGCCGATGCTGACCGTGGTCCGGACCTCGCGGCCGGCGACCGAAAAGGCCGTGGCCGCGACCGTCTTGCGCAGTTTCTCCGCGAGGGCCGTGGAGCCGTAGGCGTTTGAATCCACGGTCAGGACGAAGTAGTCCTCGGGGGTCCAGCGCCCGAACACGTCAATCTTGCGGAGGTTGGCCCGGATCAGGTCCGCGACGGCGGCGAGCAACTCGTCGCCCGCGTCCTGCCCCAGCGACTCGTTGACGAGCGACAGGCCGTCGAGGTCAATCAGGAGGACCGACAGGTGGGCCTGGTATCGCCGGGCCCGCTCGGCCTCCACGGACAGGCCGGACCGCGACACGGTGGTTCCCTTCTTGCCTCGGTTCCTTCCCTCCTTCATGGCTGCCTCTCCCGGCGTTGAACAAAAAATACCGCATCGGATTCGGAAAGAAAAGGGTGTGCCTGCTCCCCCGTTGACCATCCTCTTTCGCCATGCTAGCAATTCTTCGCAAGTGCTCAACCCACGAGGACTCTCGGGTGCTCGGGGTGAGGATTGGACGGACGGTTGCACCGAAACGCAGAGACCGTTGCCTCGACGGGGCCGCCCACCGGTGACGACCGGTCGCTGGTCAATCCCTGGGCCATGGTCGAGCGGCCCGGGCGGATCCTGAAGTGGCTCGGCCGGGCCTTTTTCGGGGCCGTGACCTTCGATGAGGTCCACCGGAACACGATCCGGGAGGCGGCCGCGCGAGGAACCCCCGTTTATGTCCTCAACGTCCGCAGCCTCGTGGACCTCCTGTATTTCAACCACGCCTTCGTGGTCTGGTCCCTGCCGCTGGTCTTCTTCGCGGCCGGACTGAACCTCTTGTTCTTCCGGCCGCTCGGGGAGGTGGCGCGCTACCTGTGGGGGCGTCTGGTCGGCCGCCTGAAGCGCCGCCAGTCGGATCGGGACATGATGCGCGATGCCCTGGCGCGTGGCCGGGCGTGCCTGGTCTCGCTGAAGCGCCCCCACAGCCTGATCCAGTGGGGGGACGACGACCGCCTCTCCCACCTGCGCGACCTGATCGCGGTCCAGCGCGAGGTCGGCCGCCCGGTGGTGCTGATCCCCTTGCTCGTGGTGTGGGACAAGAAGCCAGAATCCTACCGGCGCACCATCGCGGACGTGGTCTTCGGGGACCCTCAGACCCCGGGGGCCCTGCGCAAGGCCGTCTCGTTTTTTCTGAACTTCCGGAGCGCCCGGGCCCAGGTCGGGCGTCCCGTGGACCTGGGCGAGTTCCTGGCCAGCAACGCGGACGCGCCCGACCCCGAGACCCTGGCCTCCCGCCTGAAGTTCACGCTGGCCCAGGAGTTCCTCCTGGAATCCAAGGCGATCCGGGGTCCGGTGCTGAAGGGCGCGCGCCACATGGTGGACGAGATCATGCGGACTCCCCCGTTCCTCGAACGGCTGCGCGAGGTCGCCGCCTCGGAGGACCTCCCCGTCGAGTCCGTCATGCAGCGCGCGCGGGCCATGCTCTTGCACATGGCCGCGGACTTCCGGTTCCAGTGGCTCGAGGCGTTCGCGACGATTATCGGCCTTGTGTTCCAGCGCCTGTTCCGGGGCGTGGTCGTGGACACGGAGGGCCTCAATGCGATCCGCGAGGCCGCGCGCTACGCGCCCATGGTCCTGGTCCCGGCGCACCGCAGCCACATTGACTACCTGCTGATGTCGCTGATCTTCTACACGCACGGCCTGATCCCGCCGCACATCACCGCGGGGGACAACCTGTCGTTCTGGCCGATGGGACCGATCTTCCGGCACTCGGGGGCCTTCTTCATCCGGCGCAAGGTCCGGGGCGACGCGCTGTACCAGGCGGTCCTGGCCCAGTACATCCGGAAACTCCTGAAAGAGGGCTACTGGGTCGAGTTCTTCATCGAGGGGACGCGCAGCCGGTCGGGCAAGTCCCTGTCCCCGCGCTACGGCATCCTGAGGATGATCGTGGACGCGGTGGCCTCGGGGGCCGCGCCCGACGCAAACCTGGTCCCGGCGGCCATCACCTACGAGAAGGTCATCGAGGAGAAGTCCTACCGCGCGGAGACGACGGGCCGCGAGAAGCAACGCGAGAGCATGGGGGCCCTGGCCCGCAGCGCCCGCGTCCTGAAGTCGCGTTACGGCAAGGTCTATCTCCAGTTCGACCGCCCGTTCAGCCTGATGTCGTTCCTGCGGTCCCAGGGTGTCAACGCGCCTCTTCCCCCTGGGGAGTCGGTCCCTCAGGACGTGGTGCGGCGCCTCGCGCACATCCTGGTCCATCGCATCAACCACTGCTTCCTGGTCACGCCGCACCACCTAGTGGCGTTCGCCCTGCTCACGCATCCGAAGAGGGGGATCGAGTACGAGAGGCTCCTGGAACGGGTGGGGTTCCTGGTGTCGTACCTCCGGATCCGGGGGGCTCGCCTGTCCGACCTCGTCGCGGACCCGTTGCGCGAGATGGGACTGCTCGCGGCGGGGGCGACGAGGCGGGGGCTCGCAGGGGCAGGAGAGGAGGCCGCGTCCGGCGCCCAGGCCGTGGCGTTCGCGCTCAAGGGCGCGGTAAATGATGTCCTGAGCCTGTGGCACAAGGACAAGGTCGTCCGCATCCGGGCCTACGGGGATGGCGGGCGGGCCGGCGAGCCGGGGATGGCGGGCGAGGTCGTGGTGTCGGTGGATGAGGAGCACCGCATCGCGCTCGACTACTACAAGAACGGGATCATCCACTGGTTTGTCCCGGAGGCCCTGATGGCGTTCGCGGCCCTGCGCGTTGGTTCTGGGGACGAGGCTCGGCCGGTGGAGGCGCTTCGCGACCAGGTCAAGTCCCTGTCGCGCGTCTTCAGGTTCGAGTTCATCTTCGGGGCCGACGAGTCGTTCGACGCCATCTTCTCGACCACGCTGGACGAGTATGTCCAGGACGGGATCCTGGTTTGTGGCGAGGATGGGCTGTCGCTCGGGAACGACTCCCGGGACGTCCTCTCCTTCTTCGCGGGCATCATCGCCCCGTTCGTGGAGGCGTACCGCATCGTGGGCCGCGCGGTCGTGTCGGGGGGCGCGGGCGAGTCAGAACGCGAGGTCGTCCGCGCCGCGGTCCGGGCCGGGCGGAAGGCGTACTCGGTCGGGGATGTCCACCACGCGGAGGCGGTCAGCGCGGTCACGTTCCGCAATGCCCTGGTGTACCTGCGATCCGAGGTGCGGGAAGGACGGGCGGCGGACCTGTCCACCGCGGCCCGGGCCATGCTGGACGTGCTGGGGGCGGATTGACCAGGACCCCGTCCCGCCCGGGCTCGGGTGTCGGTGGCTCGCCACCGCACCTCTCGCCCTTGTGGGCGGGACGGGTTTCCGGATCTCGCGAGGGCCGCGTCCTCCGGAAGACGCCGGGATCCGGGGGCGCGCTGCGTGCGCGGCCGCAACCGGAATTCGATACAATCCATTCGGGCAACGGGGAGGAGGTGCCATGAGACGTTTCATCGGGAGGTCACGAGTGTGCTGGTGGCTCGCGGTCGCGGTGACAGGTGTCCTCGGGTGCGGAGGCGGGGGAGGTGGGACGGACGCCTCGCCGCCAAAGGACCCGGGCGTGACGGAGGACGTGGTGCAGGTCCCGGACACGCCCGTGCCCGACCCCGGGGGAGGTGACACGAATGCAGGGGAAACATTCCTCGATCTCCAGCCGTGGGACCCGTGCCCCCCGGACCCCTGTGTGCAGCGAGACAGCACGGACTTCGGCCCGGAAGGGGACGACGGCGCTCCCCAGGATGTCCCGCCCGACGCGGCCTGCGAGCCTCCTTCCTTCTCCGAGGACTGCTCCCTCGTCACCGAGTTCCAGCGCGGGTTTCAGGCCTGGTGCGAGGACGGGGTCCTGCACGCGGACTGGCACCACCACTGGTTCTGCGCCGGACAGGAGGAGATCACGCCGTTCCAGTGCTCGTACCCGTGCCCGCACGGGTGCGTGGACGGGGAGATCATGGACTGGCCCGCGAACGGACAGGCCCTGGTCGAGGGGTACTGCTCCCAGTGCTCGCAGCCGTCGGACTGCGAGGGGTTGGACCACCCGATGTGCGTGGGGCACTGGCAGTGCGAGAAGGGGGCATGCTCGTGGGTCTGCGACGGCGAGTGCGTCGGGGAAGGCGGATCGGTCCCGGTCGTCCCGGGCGCGCCCGAGTGCTGTCCTGGCCTCGTGAAGGTCCCGTGCGACAAGCCGGACGAACAAGGCGAGTGCCAGATGTGCGCGGGCGCGTCGTTCTGCACCTACTGCGGGGACGGGGAGTGCGGGAAGGGAGAGAACAAGTGCAACTGCCCCTCGGATTGCGGCGGCGAGTGCCTGGGGCTCGGGGGGACCTTCCTCGACTTCGACACGGAAGGGAAGTGCTGCCCGGGCCTGAAGCCGGTTCCGGACTGCGACATCGGGCCGATCGATGGATGTTCCTGTCCGAAATGTCCGTGTTATATCTGCCTGCCGTGCGGGGACGGCGAATGCGGCCCGTTCGAGCACCTGTGCAACTGCCCACAGGACTGCCCCACCGCCGAGAAGTGCGTGCCCACCGAGAAGACTGAGTGCCAGGGGGAACCCTACGGGTCGGACCCCGCGGGGACACTCAAGGTCGAGGTCGTGGGCCATGACGTCACGCTGGTCCACGAGGACGTGGTCCTGAACTGCTGCTACGAGACCGCGGTGTGCTTCACGCCGAGGCCTGGCGCCATCGAGGTGGTCGAGCGCCAGATGGGAGGCCCCCCCTGCTTCTGCAACTGCCTGTTCGACATCAAGGCCACGCTGGCCGGCCTCGAGTCGGGCACCTACGACCTGACCCTCTTCAACGAGGAACAGGGCAAGGTCCTGTTCACGGAGACGGTTGTCGTACCGTGACCACGCCCGGGGGCCCCCCGGACGCAAGACGGCAGAGTGGCCCCGTATTCGCCGCCGTAGGCCACGTTCTGGCCACGTGAAGCCGAGCAGGTGCCCTCTCGATGACCCGCGAGGTCTTGATTTCGGACACGTCCACGTGGTCGAAAGTCACCTCGCGGATTGCTCGTCACGGAATCCTGTTGACCTTCAGTACGTACGGCCTCGACGCGGAAAAGTCCTTTGCCGCGTTCTTGGGCACCACCTTCACTGTATAGTAAGCAGGCGCCTGTTCGTTACAGCAAACGCATCGCACCACCTGGTCGAGCGGCCCGGTCCCGGTGGCCTGACCGTACACCTTGGTCTCGTCCGTTCCGTACCAGTACAGGTCATAGTCCACCCCCGGTGGGGAGTAAAGTTGCAGGAACAGGCCGCAAACGCCTGGCAGGCGATAGGTGTCCACGTCCCCCCTGGTCAGGTACGCGCGGACTTCCTTGGTCGGAAACCGCAGCGGCTGGGCCGACTGGACCGTGTTGTTCGGCTCGAAGGGGTCCTTGACCATCGTCCTGTTGACCCATGTCGGCTCCCCTGGTTCGAACAGGTTGGTGAACTGGTACGACCCGACACCGAGCCGGTAGCAGTAGAGCGTCCCGTCCACGGACGGAACGAACACATCCACCCGGGTGTCGTTGTCTGCGTCCCCCGCCACCGGCTTCACACTCCAGGTGAGGGTCTCGAGGCTCAGTGGCCACCCCGGCAGGACCTCTCCGGTCTTGTTGTCGGTCATTGTCAAGTAGGTCCCGGCCGCGTCGAGGCTTTCCGGCACCCCATCGCCGTCTGTGTCCAGCAAGATACCGTCCTTCACCCCTTCCAGGGTCCCGTCCCCGTTCTTGTCCACAAGCCGCGGGTTCGGGATCCGACCTCCCGAATACGTCCCGACCAGGATCGAGGCCCCCAGGTCCAGGATCTTGCCCCCGAAGGCCACGACCCGCTGCGAATAGCCGTCGTTCAGCCAGTCAGGGAGGTCCACGCCGGAAATGTGGCTGGCGATCCAGCCGGTCACGGACGAGGGCACACTCTGTTCGATGGCCATCTTCGTGCCGTCGTGACCGAACACGTCCAGCGATCCGTCGTAGTACTGGTCACCCGGATAGGTTCGTCCGCGCACCGTGACGCCTTCGGCCTTTCCATCTCCGTCCACGTCGGAGATGGACACATACCCGTCCCACGGCTTTCCCGAAGGGGAAGCGATGCACGAGGTGACGAATCCCTGGGACGACAGTTTGAAGCACATGCTGGTTCCGATTTCCTGGTGGCCCACGTAGTCGAGCGCGTTGTCGCCATCGAAATCCCCCACCGAACCAAACGCCGCCACAGCGCCAGAAGACACCTTGACCTCGACGCACGAATCGAGGTCGTACAGCCGTGTTCCCTGCACGAAATAGTACTTCCAGGCGCCAAGCGCTGGATTGACTGTCCAGCCGAACTTGTTGCCATACCAGGTCGCAAACGTCAGCGAGGGGCAGACCTCGCGGACCGCGCCGTTCGTCGCGATGGATTGCAGCCTGCCGCTTGCGTTGACGACCCAGACCTCGTCCATGCCGTCGCCATCGTAGTCCAGCAGGCGCGCAGGCATGTGATGCGGGATGGGCATCGCAACAGGCCACGCACCCGGGCAGGGCTCGGGACACTGCGGGTCCACCACGCCGTCGCAGTTGTTGTCCTTGGCGTCGCAGTCTTCCGCGCGGCCGGGATACTTGGTCGAATCGGTATCGTCGCAATCCGTGTGGTTGAGCGCATATCCGGGCGGAGGTTGGCTCCCGCCCACCAGGCAGTCCTGAACCTTCGAAGCGTCGGAGGCGCCATACCCGTCTCCGTCCAAGTCGCGCCACATGTCCACCAGTGGAAGCCCCTCATCCACGAGGCCATCGCAATCGTCGTCCGCATCGTTGCACGCCTCTGATGCGCCAGGATGAATATCTTTGTTGTAGTCGTTGCAGTCGCCTGTCTCCTCCGCAAAGCCCTCGGGACG
>FWPU01006716.1_pt1 | contig 15929 bp, 14 predicted proteins | sample 2228361 | NCBI WGS metagenome assembly FWPU01 (sample SAMEA103939777, study PRJEB20133) | metagenome
GGGTGGGCCAGCGCTTCCTGTTCCAAGCGGCTCCCACTCAGTGGCGAGCGGTCCCACCCTGGGGTTACTGGAACTTCGTCACCCCTGGGAGGGCACAAGGATAGCGGCCGTCGGGGCCCGGCTTGACCGGCGGCTCGGCGTCGAACGCATAGCGATCCGGTCCCAGGCGGAGCTTGGACTCCATCGCCTGCTGCCACGTAATCCGCTGTCCCGTGTAGCACACCATTTGCGCCACGATGCCCAGCATGGTGCTGGTGAACATGTAATTCGAGTTGTTGATGGGCTTGCCCGCGCGAATCGAGTCGAACAGCTCCTTGTGTTCGACATCGTACATGCTGGCCTTGCGGCCTTTATAGACCCATTCGTTTTGCCCCTCGATGCGGGGCCGGCTGGGGAGGATCGCCCGCCCCTTGGTCCCGAGGATCACGTCCGAAGTCTCGTTGTAGCAATTGAGCTGATCGCGGCAGAAGCCGAACACCCGCACCCCGTTGGCGTACTCGAACACCACGGCATGGTGGTCGAATTGGTCGCCATACTTGGGTTCGACGCACACCTGGCGGCCACCAAGGCCCCAGGCCACCACCGGCGGCTGGTCGCCGAGGGCCCACGAGGCCTTATCCAGACTGTGGATAAGCTGCTGGCCAGTCTGGTCGCCCGAAAGCCAGTTGAAGTGGTACCAGTTCTGGTACTGGTACACCATTTCGGACCAGCCGGGTTGGCGTTCGCGCAGGCCGTAGGGCGAGGTGATGTAGGTTTCCTGGATGGCGACGATCTCGCCGATGGCCCCGTCACGGATGCGCTGCATGGCCTCGCGCACTCCGAGGTCGTAGCGCCAGCACAGGCCGGAGACCAGGGCCAGGTTCTTTTTCTTCGCATCTTCGCCGGCGGCCATGGCCAGCTTCAGCCCGGGGACGTCCACGGCGTGGGGCTTTTCGCAGAAGACGTGTTTGCCGGCGTCCACGGCGGCTTTCAGATGGATGGGATGGAAGTGGGAGGCGGCGGCGATCAGCACCACGTCCACGCAGTCGATGACCTTCTGGTAGGCGTCGAAACCCACGAACAGGCGTTCGTCGGGGACGTCGACCTGCTCGGGCCGGGCCTGCTTTAGACGGTCGCGGGCACCGCGGGCATACTGGTCGAAGATATCGGCCATGGCCACCAGGCGGACATCCGGCCCCGCGTTCATGGCATTGACTGCCGCCCCGCTCCCCCGGCCGCCGCAGCCGATCAGCCCGACCTTGATGATCTGGCTGCCGGCGGCGTGCGCGCTCCGTTGGATGGGGAGCGAAACGGCAGCGGACGCGGCCATGGCACGCTTCAAAAACGCCCGGCGCGACGCGGTTTTTCCTAGAATCCACGACGGATGCACTGGCATTTTCGCCTCCTGTTGCAAGCGGAATCGGCCCACCCCGGCGGGCGACCCAATCGCCGAGGAGGACCACGCCCGCCCCAGTGTGCTCGCCGCAGTGCGCCACGTCAAGCGGGCAGGATCATCGCCCCATTCCAGTGGTATGCCTTTGGCAGCGCCCCGCTTTGGTGTTTGCAAACCGGCCTGCCGGGCGCTGCCGGGAGCGGACGGTTGTGGGTTTGGCCCCCGTGGCCGCAGCAGACCCCAGGCCCATTGGGGCATTCGGCCCATGTGGGCGTCCGGGGGGCCGCCGTCTGGCCGTCGGGGGCCGCTACCCGCCTGGGGCTTTGCGCGGTGCCGCCGCGTGAAGGTTCCTTTGGCCAGTGGCCGCGTAATCGGTCCTGTCCGGGCGGTGCGGGACTAAGGTCCGAAAAGTGGCCCCGGACGGGGCTTTTGGCGTAAAAGGGCGGTTGACACGGCCCGGCCGCGCGATTTAATGAGGTTTAAGGGGTAGTGCCCTTGCAGTGGCAGAAGGGCGACTTATAATTTGGGGACCGGCCCCTCCCCCGTGCGGCGGGGAGAGCGGGCAGCCCTCACGGGCGGGTGTAGCTCAGGTGGTAGAGCACGACGTTGCCAACGTCGTTGTCGTGGGTTCGAGTCCCATCACCCGCTTTTCTTTTTTTCCCGCCCTTGTGACAACGCAAGCGACATCATGGCGCCTGGAAAGCATTCCGAGCAGGACGAACCGTTCCCTTTCGGCCGGGAGGAAACTCCGCTAGGGGACGCGAATGAGGAAACGTCGGAGGAGGCCGAGGACTCGGTAGCGGCCGAAGAAGGCGAGGCACTGGAGGCACCGGCCGAAAGGCTGAACCTCGACGTGCAGATCGAAGCCACCAGCCCTTGCGAGCGCCATGTGGTGGTCCGGGTGTCCCGCGAGGACATCGACCGCTATTTCGACCGCGAGTTTTCGGAGTTGGCGACCACGGCCCATGTCCGGGGGTTTCGGCCCGGGCGGGCCCCGCGCAGGCTCATCGAGGCCCGCTTCCGCAAGGAAGTCAAGGACAAGGTCAAGGCATCGCTTTTGGCCGATAGCCTGACCCAGCTCAGCCAAGAGTACGAGCTGGCCCCGATCAGCCAGCCGGAACTGAACCTCGATGCGGTGGAACTGCCCGACGAGGGGCCGATGACCTACGAGTTCAATCTCGAGGTCCGGCCGGACTTCGAACTGCCCCAGTGGCGGGGGCTGCACATCGAGTGTCCGGTGCGGGAGTTCACCTCGGAGGACGTGGACCGGGCCTTGCAGGCGTTGTTGGCACAATACGGGACGCTGGTGCCGCACGACGGCCCCGCGGAGGTGGGCGATTACATCGCCACGCGTCTGACCTTCACGTTCGAGGGGGAGACGCTGGGCCGGTCGGACGAAGAGTTGATTCGTATTCGCCCGGTGCTCAGTTTTCGCGACGGCAAGATCGAGCGGTTCGACGAGTTGATGCGCGGGGTCCGCGCCGGGGAGGTGCGGGTGGGCGCGGCGGAGGTCTCGCCCGAGGCCCCCAACGAGCGGCTTCGTGGGCGCACCGTGACCGCCACCTTCGAGGTGAAAGAGGTCAAAAAGCTCAAGCTGCCGGAACTGACGCGGGAGTTTCTCCGCTCGCTGGGGGACTTCGAGACCGAAGGGGATCTCCGCGACCTGATTTACGAGAAGCTTACTCGCCAACTGGAGTACGAACAGCGGCGGGCGGTGCGCCGGCAGGTCCTCCAGGCCCTGACCGCTTCGGTCGATTGGGTCTTGCCCCCCAAGCTGGTCGAGCGCCAGACCGAGCGGGAGCTGGAGCGGGCGATCCTGGAACTCCGCAGTGCGGGCTTCCCCCCGGAGGAGATCCGGATTCGCGAGAACGCTTTGCGGCGCCAAAGTTTCCGGGTGGCCGCCCAGGCGATCAAAGAGCATTTCATCCTGGAAAAGCTGGCCGAGGTGGAAGGGATCGAAGTGTCGGAGGCCGAGCTGGATGCGGAGATCGCCGCCATTGCCGACAACATTGGCCAGACGCCGCGGCGGGTACGGGCGCGCCTGGAGAAAGCCGGGCGCATGGATGTAATTGGCAACCAGGTGCTCGAACGCAAGGCCCTCGACTTGATCCTCTCCCACGCCACCTTTACGGAGGTGCCGTACCAGCCCGCCGTTCTGGAAGAGGAGGCCCTGGAGCGTTCGGTGGCGGGCGAGCCAGCCCCCGCGGCGCCCACGCCCGTCGCCTGATGCGCGAGGCGGTGGGGCCGGCCTCGAGGCGCCGCAGCGTGGCGTTCGAGCCATGGATGGGCCGGGGCCCTCCGGCCGATCCTCCCCGCGGGCGCCATCGAGAATGTCGCTTTACAACCGGGAACTTCACCCTTTGGGATGCCGCCGCATGACGCTTTCCTCTCGCCTTCCGCCTCTGGACCCTTGGGCCAACTATCGCGATTACCAGCGGCAGCGCCAACTGACGCTCGGCGACCTGCTCTTGGAGAACCGCATCATCCTCTTGCAGGGCGTCATCCACGATGCCAACGCCAATGAGATCGTGATGAAGCTCCTGTACCTCCAGAGCGAGAACCGCCGGAAGGAGATCCATTTTTACATCAATTCGCCGGGGGGCAGCGTCAGCGCCACCCTGGCGATCTACGACACCATGCAGATCTTGAGTTGCCCGGTGGCGACCTACTGCGTGGGCCTGGCCGCCAGCGGCGGCGCGGTCCTGCTGGCCGGCGGCGCCAAGGGAAAGCGCTACGCCCTGCCGCATTCCAAGGTGATGATCCACCAGCCGTACGGGCAGGTGGGGGGCCAGGTGTCGGATATCGAAATCCAGGCCCAGGAGATCATCCGCACGCGCGAGGTGCTCAACGAGATTCTGGCCTATCACACGGGCCAGCCCATCGAGCGCATCGCCAAAGATACCGACCGCGATTTCTACATGACCGCCGAGGAAGCCAAAGCCTACGGCGTCGTGGACGAGATCCTTACCAAACAGAAGGTCGTGGAAGAGCAAGAAAGCGAAGACTGACGGCTTGCCTTCGGTCCCCTGGCCGCGGGCAGGCGGTCCCCCTGCGAGCCGCCCCCGCCGCCGGGCCGGCACGTCGCCGTCCATCAAATCGGTCCCTCCTTGTTCCGGAGCACCGCTGTTTATGACGCTGGTCCCGTTTGTGATCGAAAAAAGCGGCCGCGAAGAGCGGGCGATGGACATCTACAGCCGGCTGCTGAAGGACCGGATCGTCTTTCTCGGCTCGGCCATCACCGATGAAGTCGCCAACTCGGTCGTGGCCCAGCTCTTGTTCCTCCAGGCCGAAGACCCCAAGGCCACGGTCCATCTGTACCTGAACTCGCCGGGGGGGAGCGTGACCGCCGGCCTGGCCGTGTACGATACCATGCAGTTCATCAGTTGCGACGTGGCCACGTACTGCGTCGGCCAGTGCGCTTCGATGGCTGCCGTGCTTCTGGCCGCCGGAACCAAGGGCAAACGCAACGCCCTGCCCAACGCCCGCATCCTCATCCATCAGCCCATGGCCGGGATGGAGGGCTCGGCCGAAGACATCATGATCCACGCCAAAGAGTTCAGCAAAATCAAGGAGCGGCTCAACCGGATCCTGCTCAAGCACACCGGCCACCCCTTGGAGAAAATCGAGCGCGACACGGACCGCGACCGGTTCATGTCGGCCGAAGAGGCCCGCGATTACGGGCTGATCGACAACGTGATCGAGCGGATTACCCAGCGGCCGCCGGAGTTCACCGAACCGCGTTGACACAAGCGGCGGGAATCGTTACCGTCCGCCCCTGGGGCGCGAAGCCACGGGGCAGCGCTCCCAGCAGGGGGTTTTCCCCTTTGTGGGTTAGCCTGCCCCCGTAGTCGGGTGGAGTCCCGGCTCGAGGATTTGGTCTCCTGGTCGGCTCGTGCACGATGGATCGGCAGCGCAGCGGCTCTCAGGCCGGCATCTTCTTCGTATCGACCTGGGTTTTCATGGCGCTTGGCTTGGCCATGGGGGCAGGCTGCCGCACCGACCCGGCCATCATCGCCCTGGAGCGGGAAAACCGCGACCTGGAGGACGAGATCTACGCCCTCCAAGACCTCTTGGACCGCACTCAGGACGAATTGGAGGCGTGCCGGGCCAGAGCGGCGACCACCCCCCCTCCGCGCGGTGGTGAGGCCCAGCCCTCGGCCGAACCGTCGGCAGGCCCTTCGCAAATCCCCGCGCCGCAACGGGTTCCATTGCCCGTGCCACGCATCCCTGAGCCCTCCACAGGACTCGATGCGCCGGGCAATTCCAGTGGGAGTCCTCCTAAACTGCCCGAACTCCCCAAAGTGGAACTCCCCGGAAACCCGCTGCCGCCCGGGCAGGTTCCCAGCACGCTGCGTGGGGCGGCGCCCGTTACGGAGCCGGGCGATCGGCCGGCTCAAAGCGGTCCCGCGGCGGCGCCTCAGGGCAACGCCCCGCGGCCTCAATTCCAGCCAGCCCCCCCGGCAGCCCCGGCCCATTCGAGTAAGATTGGGCCTGCCAGCACTGCCAGCCCTGTCCGCCTGGTTGGAGCGACGGCAGGCCCAGTAAGCGATAACCGCCAGGTGCGGCGGATCAGCTTGCATCGGGTGATGACGGCCGGTTGGGACCGCGACGCTTCGCCAGGGGATGAAGGCCTCAGCGTGTTGCTTGAGCCCCGCGATGCCCACGGCCGGGTGCTGGCCGCCCCAGCCCCTGTGGTCGTAGTCCTGGTTGATCCGGCCCTGCCGGGGGACCAGGCGCGGGTGGCCCGCTGGGACCTGTCCGCTGCCGATCTGCTTTCCACCTACCGCGATACCCCGTTGGCTGAAGGCTTTTACCTGCTGCTCCCCTGGCCGGATGGCCCCCCGCTGCACGACCGGCTGGAAGTCTTTGTCCGTTATACGACCGATGATGGGCGCCGGCTGGAGGCCCGCCAGCCGGTCCACGTGGCCATGCCCCCGCCGCGATGAGGCGGGCAAGCGCCATGCCCCGCTCCTTTTTCAGACCGGCAGCCGGGCCATCCCCGACGACTCCCCCTGGCGCCGGGCAGCACCACGCTGCATTCCTCACCGGACCCGGCAGCGGAAGCGCACCACCCCGCCTTCGCCAGGATGCAGCGGCTCGTCGAAGTCCCACCGCAGCACGAGCGACCCGACCGGGTTCGGCTCGGTCGAGAAGTGGGCCTTTCGGCTGGATTGGGCCGTATTGGCCACGTACTCCAGACGCGGCGCCAGGTTATCCAAGAGCGTGATGTTGCCGATGGGCTGGTTGCCCACATTGTCGAATCGGATCGTAAAATCCACGGTTTCGCCGGGGCGGGCCGCGGACGTCGAGGCCAGCTTGATCACCCGCAGTTTGGGTTTGGCGGGCGGCTCCTCGACCGTGTAGATCACTTCCACCTGCTCGTTTTGGACCAATGCCACGGCCGGCTTGCCCTCGAGGATCACACGGACCGCTGCACGATCGGTCCAGGTCAAAGCGGCCCGGGCGCTGCGGGCCAGGAAGGGCATCTCGGCCTCGTCATACTCCCCCAGGCGGATCACGCGAAAGTTCTCGAAGGGCAGGAAAGCGTCCTGAAAACCCTGCGGCCCTAAAGCCAGCGAGACTTCGGTTTGGCCCTCGCGGGCCCGGAAGATGGTCACCGACTTCTCGCTTGCGTGGCCAATGGGTTGATAATGCTGCTTGCTGGTGCTCGGGCGGAGCAGCTCGGCACCCTCGGCCAGTTTTTCCGGCTGATACACGCCGGCAGTGCGGTCGAGCTGTGCGTTCTCGCGGAGGCTGACCACTTGGCGCACGGCCAGGAACCGCGGGCTGTATACGTGCACGCGGTTGCTGGGTTCGACCAGCGTCCGGCCATCGAGCGTATCGAACTGCACGACCGTGTCTTCCGGATCCAGACCCAGCACCTGACCTTCGCGGTTTGCGCCGGCGGGATGCTGGCCGTCGCCGCCGTCGGCCAGGTACTCCTCGGGGGGCCAGGGGGTGGCCAGTCCCGGCGGGCTCCAAAAACCGGGGGGCGACGGGGCCAGGGCCTGGGCATCTTCCGGTTGCCCCGATTCGGCCGGGATGGCCAATCCCCCGCCCATCGCCATGCCGGGAGCACCCAGGGCCTGGGTCGGGGCAGGGGAGTACACCGCGCCGGAAGGGGCCAGCGTGTGGAGCAGGGCAGGGGAGGGGGGAGCCAAGGACCCCGGCCCGCCGTTCCACCGCTCCAAGCGGCAGCCGGAGAGGATCAGGGCGGCCAGACCAATGACGGCGATCCGCCACCACCGAGGCCAAAGGGGTCGGGAAGCATCCGGGGACCGCGGCATCATCGGGACGAAACCTCCATGGCCACGGGCTTGGCCCGGTCCGAGCGGGGCGGCCGCGGCAGGACCGTCACTCGCGGGAGATCCTGGCCTGCGCCCGGCGGCGGTTCGTATCGCCATACCGGCGGGCAGCCGAACAAAAACTGCGGATCAAGCCTTTCGGCTTGTTCGGGTACTCGACCGCCCAGGCGCACAATGGCCATCGGCCGGCCCAGGGCGTCGGCCACCACCAGCGGGTCGCGCCCCGGCGGGACGTCGAACCACGCCTGGCCCGACACAGCGCCTGGCGCAGGCAACGCCCGCTCCGGGTCTTCCAAATAGATCACCCGGGTAACGTACTTGCCTTCCAACGCCAACCGGAGGTCCTCGGCCGTCAGCTCGATCTGGATCGGAAACCTGGTCTCCTGACCTGCCGGGGCATACAGCCGGTCGATGACTTCGATCGTGGGAAACACCTCCTGGCCGACCTGCCGGAATGTTCAACACGCAAATGCGGTACACATGCCCGACCAGCAACCCCACATGCAGGGGGGCTTTTTGCGGTGGGGTCCAGGTGCCCGCTTCGGCCAGGGCGATCCAGGCCCCCTGCGGCGCAAGGATTTCCACCGGTTGGAACACGCCGGCCACCGGGCCTCCCCGGCCGAGGCGCTGGACCCCGACGACCCCGGGCGGAATCCCGACTGGGTGCTGGAAGTGGAGGGGCGGCACTTGGCCTTGGCAGACCCCCCCTAGCGCCCCCCACACGAGCAGCGCTGCCACCGCAGGGCGGAAAGCTGCCGGCCCCCTTCGATGGGCCATTCTCATCCGATCACGTTCGCAAGACATAGAGAGGCCCGTCTCGCACGCAAGAGGCAATTGGGGGTTCGTTTTGAAGACCTCGCCACCGGCGCCTGGTTTCGCCCCTGCCGAAGAGTTCGCAACCAGCACGGACCGCGGGAACGTCGCCACCCCCCATGGCCCACTGCCGGCGCCTCGACGATCGACCTGCCGCAGCGCGCCACGAAGGAACTGGCCTGTGCCCCAAGGGTCCCCGTGCCGCTCCCTTCAAGGCGGGGCCTGAACGGGAGGGCACCGGGTGGGCGGGTTTGGGCGCCACGGGGCATTTACTGTTCAACGGCACCTTCTGTCGGGCAATCGGGGCAGGCCTCGCTGGTCCGCTGATGGCGGTCATCCCAGCCCTGGCGATACAGCAGTCCGCCTTGCGAAGCCCGCTCCGTGATCCGCACGTGGTTCGGCGGAGCGGGATAGCTGATGCCCGGCCGCTGTTTCACGTCTACCCGCACGTGGTTTGTCGGCGGCGGCAGGTGGGTCCAAGTGTGGTTGACCATGGTATGGCGCTGGAGGCCTGCTGGAGCGCCCAGCGGAATATGCGGCGGGCCCGGAAGCCCGATGGGGGTGCCGGAAAGGGGCATTCCCCATTGCGGGCCGTTCACGCCGGCGATGTACGGACCGGGCAGGCTTGCCGCCCCCATCGCTCCGGGAACCGGGGCAGGGGAGGGGACCCCTCCGGCACCGAGGACCGCACCGGCGGGCACCACGCCCCCAGCCTGGCCCAGCACCGCCGACGGCGCCGTGGGAAGCTGCATGTCCTTGTTGCCCATGCGCACGATGGCCAGGATCGCCCCGCGACGATCAGCCTCCACGATCGGGTCCACCCCGGGATCCAGCCGGGTGCTAACCAGCGTCTCGACGCCGGCCAACGCCAGCTCCTGAAACTCCGGATCAGGCAGATAGATCACCTTCGTCACGAAGTTGCCGCTGAGGACCTGGTCGAAGTCTTCCTGGGTGAATTGCACGGGAATGGCGTTGTGGGCCAGGAAGGCCTGGGTCCTGGGCACGGTCGGCCCGATCTCGAGCGTCGGATAAAGCTCGACCCCCTCCCGGCCGGCAAACGGGATGTTCGTGAGCTTCAGGCGGTAGATATGGCCTTCGGGGAAGTTGTAGCGTCCGGGCACGATCAGCGGTTCGGAATCGAATGCCCCCGGAGCGCTGACATCCCAACTGATGAGCATCCCTTGCGGTCCGACGAACTGGACCTGAACCGACTGGGCGGGCATGGTCACCGTGGGCTGCCACATCATCACCCCGGGGCCGGGACCATCGACGCCCGGGCCGGGGTGCATCAACCGCTCGGCCGGCGGGAGATTCTGCCGCAAGGGCCCATGACAGCCCGCGGCCGCCGCTGCAAGCACCAACGTCCATATACCGTATCGCATCAGGTGTCCCCCCTAAAGGCAGACCGAATTCGACGTGGCGATCCTTCGCCAGCACGGATACCATGAAGCGCTGCCAAAACCAGCCGCTTCCATTCGGCGTTGAACACCCTCAGGCCGCCTGTGCCCGAGGCGCACAAGACCGTTCTAAGGTCTTTTGGTCGGCCGCGTACAACACGTTTCTTTGGCAAATCCCGCAGAACCGGCGTAATGGAACCCACACACAAGGCCGTTGCCTTAATTGCAGTCTGGTCCCTGGGGGTATGGTCCGCCGGGAGCGCCCAGGCCCAGGTTGCTCCGACGCCCTATCGCCCCCACCTCCCCAAGACCGAAAAACCCTCCGACCGCCCCCCAGACCTCTTGAACCAAGCGATCCGCCTGGTCGAAGGACGGCGTTCGATTTCCGCCAAGGTCTGGCAGCGAGCCGAACTGTTTGGCAAGCAACTAGAGGGCAGCGGGATTTACCTGGAGCAACGGTCGGAAGAGGGGTTGCAACTGCGGCTGGAACTGAAGTTCCCCCTGGATGGGGAGCCCTGCGTGTTGCTCCAGGTGTGCAACGGGCGGTATCTGTGGAGATACGAGAAGTTCGGCGCTGTAGCCAAACTGGAGCGGATCGACACGTGGCGCGTTTTGCAGGCCCTGGAGGAGAGAGGGCCTTTCTCCGACGAGGCGTCGCTTCCGCCATGGCCCGGCTGGGGGGGGATACCCAGGCTCCTTCGCGCCCTCCAGCGCAATTTCGATTTTTCGCCGCCGCAGGCCGCCGAACTGCCCGGCGGCTTTCCGACCCTCCGGCTGGAAGGGCAATGGAAGTCCGACCGACTCGCTGCGCTGTATCCCGGGTCCCCGGTCGCAGCAGGGCAGGGGAGGGCAGGGGACCGCGAGGCCCTGCCCCCCCAAGCCCCGCACGATGTGCTGGTGTACCTGGGTCGCGATGACTTGTTTCCCTACCGGATCGAGTTCCGCAGCAGCAGCCAGTCCAACAGCCACTCCGACCAGACAGGCCGCGACCCCATTCGGGCGGTCATGGAACTCCGCGAGGTGGTCTTCAATGTGCCCATCGCCCGGGAGCAGTTCCACTACGACCCCGGCACCTTGGAGTACACCGAGCAAACCGACCGCTTCTTGGAATCGCTGGGGGTTGCACGTTAGCCCGGCCAGCTTCGGTCCGCCGCCGCAGGTGAAAAGACGACTCGCAAAACCGCGGCCGGGCGTTGCCCCCCATCCTCGTGAAGGCGGAGATGTGGCGGCACCACCGCCCTGGCACGGTCATGAACCTGGCGGCCAGCGACCGTCTCCCGATTCTTCCGTAAGCGCATGAGCCGCCTCCTGGCGCTGGGTTCCGGCGTTCTCGCCAGGAACCCTTTTGCCAGAGCCATTGCGTCCACCTGGAGCAATTCACCCCTGAACGTCCATGCCGCCACTGGGGACGCTGTGCGGCTGAACTACCACCTCAACAAAGCCATCGCCGACGACGAGACCGGCGGCGCCGACCAAAGCGACCGCACGTGTTGCAGCGAGGCAGGGGATTTTCTCCTCGCCGGGGGTGCTGTGTTCAATCACCTGGAGTTCTCCTTTACGCCGGAACACCCGGATGGCATGGCGTTTCCTCTGTGGGGTAGGGGGGTGGGTGAGGGCAGGGCAGGGCAGTGGGGGCGGAGGCGAGCGGCCGCGGCACAGGGGCATTTCGCGCCGGCCAGGCTGCTTGCCATTTCCGCACGCTCGAACCCGCCCCCACAGCAGCCCGCCGGGGGACCGAGTACCAAGAGCCGCCACCTGGCGGCACACGCGATGGCTACCCCCAGCGGGGCTTCGGCAACTGCCGCAACCAACCAGCGCGTTCCGATGCCATCAGGGCAGCACCCTCAGGCCGTGCTGCCATCCGCCCGGCAAGGCGGCAGCCAGGGTTACCCATCGCGGTCCGGCTGCCCGGCCAGGCGGGCGGCCACGCGGATGGCCTCGACCATGCTCCGCTCGTCGGCCCGGCCCTGCCACGCGACATCGAACGCCGTGCCGTGGGCCACGCTCGTCCGCACGATGGGCAATCCCAACGTCACATTCACCGCCCGGTACATCCCCAAGAGCTTCAGCGCAATATGCCCCTGGTCGTGGTACATGGCCACCACCGCGTCAAACTGGCCGTCGCGGGCCCGCACCATCAGGGTGTCGGCGGGCAGTGGGCCTTCCAGGCAGAGCCCTTCGGCCAGGCCGCGGCGTATGGCCGGCGCAATAATCCGCTCCTCTTCCTCGCCGAACAAGCCCCCTTCGCCGGCGTGAGGATTCAACGCGCACACGGCAATCCGAGGCGCTTGTCCCCCAAGCGATTGCATGAACTGGTGGACCAGCCGGCATTTGACCAGCACCGCCTCCTCGGTCAAGGCCGCAAACACGTCGCGCAAGGCGGTATGGAGGGTCACATGGACCACGGCCAGTCCGGTGGGCGAGCGGAGCGGCTCCCCCGGCCCCAGATACAACATCATGGCGAACTGCTTCGCGCCGCACAGCTCGGCCAAGAGTTCGGTATGGCCGGGGTAAGAGAGGCCGGCCCGGTGCAACGCCTCCTTGTGCAAGGGGGCGGTCACCAAGCCGTGGACACGTTTTTGCAGGGCCAGGCGGGCCGCCCGCACCACGGCCTGGTAGGCGGCCTGGCCGGCCCGGCCATCGATCGTTCCATCCGCCACGCGGTCCACCTCTTGGGGACCGCACGCCAGACACGGGATTACGTTTGCCGAGGGTTCGGCCTCCTCGGGAGCCTCGATCGGGACCACCTCGGCCCGCAGACCGCGGAGGGCCACAGCCCGGCGGAGCACGGAAACCGGTCCCACCGCCAGGGGCCGGCACCAGGTGTGGACCTCGGGATGGGCCCACGCCGCGGCCACGATCTCCGGCCCGATGCCCGCCGGGTCGCCCAATGTCAACGCCAGCCTCGGTCGATGCATCGCTGGCCCACCGCCGTCCACCAATCTGCTGCCCGGCAGTGCCGGGCACCACCAAGCCTGATTGTACCGGCCCCCCTGGCCCGCGCCAGGCCGCTTGGCCCAGCCGCCAGCGAGTTGCCGGGCCGCTCCGAATCTCCCTTGCCGCGGTCGCACAGCCCGCATAAGCTGGCGTCATGAAAGCGTGCATCCAGCGAGTCAGCCGCGCCCGGGTGCTCGTCCGTGGCGAGGTCATCGGCCAGATCGGGTGCGGCATGGTCGTGCTTTTGGGAGTGGCGGCCGGCGATGACCCCGCCGATGCCCGGACCCTGGCGGCCAAGGTGGTCGGCCTGCGAATCTTCGAGGATGACCAAGGAAAGATGAATCGCTCGCTGGCCGAGGTCCAGGGCTCCCTGCTGGTCGTTAGCCAGTTCACTTTGCTGGCCGATTGTCGCAAAGGCCGGCGCCCCAGCTTCACCGAGGCCGCCCCGCCGCAACTGGCCGCCGAACTCTACCAGGCTTTCGTCGAGGCGGTCCAGGCCGCAGGCATTCCCGTGGCCACCGGCCGCTTCCGCGAGCACATGGAAGTCGAGCTGGTCAACGACGGCCCGGTAACCTTGATTCTGGATAGCCGCGACCTGGCCCGCACGTAAGAGCGCTGGCATGGCGGATGCGGCCGGCGCGGGCCTTCGCTGGGGGGGCAGCCTGGGCGGCCGACGGCGTCTCTTGTCCGAACGCCTGGTGTGCAGGCACGGGGCCGCCGGTTGGCCCCAAAGAGACGCCCGCCGGCCCGAGCGATGATCGCTCGACTGGACGACGGCCTAATAGCGCTCCAAAGGCCGCTGGCCCATTTGCGCCGGAGGCTCGCTCGGCAAGACTTCCGGCGCTGCGCTGGCTGCGGGCTGGCCGCCGGCCTGGCTCCGCCCCCCCCGCACCGCATCGATCCCCGTGACCATCTGCTGCAATCCGCCCACCAGGCGCTGGGTCTGGGCCTGCAAGCGCTCCTGGTACACCTGCTCCATCCACCCAGGCTCCTTGAGCACCAGAAACGTCAGAATGGCCAGCTTGGCATAGGTGGAGATATTGGGCCACCACTTGCGCGTGGTGAAGAGCTTCAGCGCGGTGCCGAACGACCGTTTCATAGTCATCCGGCCACGTACGTAATGCAGGCTGAAAAGCTCGTCCAGAACCAGATGCGTCAGGTAGCCCAATCCCACCGCGCCGGCCTTGTAGCACCGCAACGCCACCTCGCCCGAGGAGAGCAAAAAGGCGACCTCGGCGAAGATCACTGCGGCCGGCAAGCTGTGGAACATGCCACGGTGCACCGTATAGCGTTTCAGCAGTTCGGCCAGGCCGAAGCGCACGAACAGATACACCCCCACGGCCGCCAGCACGATGGTCTCCATGGCCAGCCCCAGGCGCTGGAAACGATCGACCAGCATGGTGGCGATCACGGCCGCGGCAAACGACAGGCTTTCGCGCAGCGGCCGGCCTTCGCCGCTATCGAGGTCCGGCAGCATCCCGGCCACGGCGCACAGTCCGCCGGCCAGGATGCAACTGGGTGCGGGCACCCCAAAAAGCGCATAGGCCCCTGCGCCGTAGCCGATGCCCACCACCGTGCTTGTGGCAATATGCGTCTTGAACCCAGCCATGGTCTTTTCGGAAAATCGGAGACTAAAGCGGCACCGGGTGTTTCCGGCGGCAGGGCAAGCGCAGGGACTGTTGCAGCCGTGCTCACCCGGCGCGCAACGCCACCCGGTCGTCTCGGCGTGTTGTACCCGGTACCGCGCCGCCGCAGCAAGGGCAGTTTCTCGCCTGTTCCCCCCAGCCGAGCCCGAGTATACTTGGCCGCGGCGCCTCCCACGCCCCAGGCAAATCAGGAGCTGGCCCGTGGAAAACCTCCCCATTCAACCGTACGACATCTTCATGCTGGTGGTGTTGGCCCTGGCCACCATCTTCGGTGCATGGAAGGGGATGGCCTGGCAGTTGGCCTCGCTGGCTTCGCTGGTAGCCAGTGCCGTGGTCGCGCTTCGCTTTAGCGGTTCGCTGGCCCCCTACCTGAGCGACCAGGACTGGGCCCCATTCGCCGCGATGCTGATCCTTTACCTGGCCACCTCGCTGGCGATCTGGTTGCTGTTTCGGCTTGTGGCCGGCGCCATCGATCGGCTGAAACTCAAAGAGTTCGACCACCAGATCGGGGGCCTGTTCGGTTTGGCCAAAGGGATCGCGCTGTGCGTGGTCATCACGTTCTTTGCCGTCACCCTCTCGGAATCGGCGCGGCAATCGGTCATCCAGACCCGCTCGGGCCGGGCGGTGAGCCTGCTTATCCGGCAGGGGAAGCCCCTTATGCCCGAAAAGGCCCGCGCCCTGGTGGGCAAGTATCTGGACGACCTCGACCGCAAGCTGAACCAACCGCCTGCGCCGGCCGAGGGCGTGCAAGATCCGGCGCCTGGCCGCTCGGGCCGGGGCAGTACCCGACTGCCGAAGCTCGAGTTCCCCACGGACCCGCCGAACCCCTGGCACGTGCCGACCACGCCGGGCTCGGAAAGTGGCAGACAGCCAGCCGAAGGGACCGGATTCTCTGGGAATTTTGCGTCCCCTGGCCGAACATAAGAGACATTATCGGACGTTGGGCACTGGCCTCCAAGCCAAGCCCGTAATGGCCCGATGGAAAAAACCGGATGCTCGAGCCGGGACACACGAGCCGGGCCCGTAAGGGCCCGGTGCAAAAAACCGGACACACGAGCCGGGCCCGTAAGGGCCCGGTGAAAAAACCCGGCTACACGAGCCGGGCCCGAAAAGGCCCGGGGAGACAAACACCGCCAGGGCCACGTGTGGCACTTCTCAAAGGCCGCCGGCTCGGCGGCATTCATCGAATACACGCAGTGCCCTTCGGTCCGCCACCGACGCTCTGCCTACGGCTGGCATAGCACGCTGAGGAGCAGGAACGGATGCACGAGCCGGGCCCGTAAGGGCCCGGTGAAAAAACCCGGCTACACGAGCCGGGACACACGAGCCGGGCCCGTAAGGGCCCGGTGGAAAAACCGGATGCACGAGCCGGGCCCCTAAATGGCCCGGTGGAAAAAACCGGCTACACGAGCCGGGCCCCTAAATGGCCCGGTGAGACAAACACCGCCAGGGCCACGTG
>FWPU01008359.1_pt1 | contig 15926 bp, 11 predicted proteins | sample 2228361 | NCBI WGS metagenome assembly FWPU01 (sample SAMEA103939777, study PRJEB20133) | metagenome
CGAATGGCGACTTAAGCAGAAGTCGAAGCACAAACTTTAAGTAACATATACGCTCGATCTTGCGCTAAAATTCCTTGTTCCCAATTTCATTGCCAGGCAACTGGCCGCACAAAGTCTGCCGCGCCTGGTGCACCAGTTTTACCAACGAGCCGTGACGCTGTCCCAGACCGATATTGAACGGATATTGCAAACAGAGTCCACGTCGCACGAGGGCACGAAATCGTGAATAAGCTCCTTGTCAACATACAGGAATTATTCGACCTGGTCGCAAAAGAAAAGGCCTCGGATCTGCTCATCAGTGCGGGTGCGCCCCCGATTCTTCGGATTAACGGCCAGCTCTTTCGCCATCGGATGGATCCATTGACGCCGGAGCAGACCCAAGCCCTGATCTATAGCTTTCTCACGCCGGACCAGAAAGCCTGGTTTGAACAGCATAAAGAGTTGGACTTTTCCCTAGCCGTAGGCCGCAAACACCGCTTCCGCGTTAATGTCTATCTTCAAAAACAGAGCGTTACCGCAGCGTTCCGGCCTATTCCGGAACGCATCCCTACGCTCGCGGAGCTGGGCTTACCGGACTGTGTGCGTGAAATAGCCCACGCACGCCAAGGACTTGTCCTGGTAACCGGACCGACCGGCCACGGCAAAACCACAACCCAAGCCGCCATTATTGATCTGATTAACAAAGAACGGGCATGCCACATTATCACGATTGAAGACCCGATCGAGTACGTACACGTTCACAATCGCAGCATCGTAGACCAGCGCGAAATCGGGGTGGATACTCACAGTTTCGCCAACGCCTTAAAGTATGTTTTGCGGCAAAATCCGGATGTAATCCTAATCGGAGAAATGCGCGATTTAGAAACCATCCAAGCCGCACTGACCGCTGCTGAAACCGGCCACCTCATTTTGGCTACGTTGCACACTAACGATGCGATTCAAAGCGTGGACCGCATCATAGATGTCTTTTCCAGTGAACAACAGCAGCAAATTCGTTTTCAGCTTTCCATGACGTTGCTCGCGATTATTTCCCAAAGGTTGCTGCCTCGAGCGGACAACGCCGGCCGCGTGCTGGCGTGCGAACTGCTATGGAACAACACCGCAATTGCGAATTTGATCCGAGAAGGGAAAACGCATCAGGTGTACAGCGTCATGGAAACGGCCACGCGGGAAGGCATGCAAACCTTAGACCGAAGCATTAAGCAACTCTACAGGCAGGGCGTAATCACGTACAACGATGCCATTGCTCACATGCGCAACCCCAAAGAACTCAAGGAGTAGTTACGATCGGCACTCCTGCCGCCCGTGTCCTTCCATGGCATCATATCCGTCTCCAACCGATGTCTGAGTAGTTAGGAATCCAACCATGGATGTACGTATCCATCCCAGTACACTACACGGCGCCGTTCGGATCCCGGCCTCAAAATCGCATACTATCCGCGCGATCGCCCTGGCCGCTTTGGCCGAGGGCGAAAGCATAATTCGGTTTCCTCTGGATTCCGCCGACACACGCGCGGCCGTACGGGCCTATCGCGCCTTGGGAGCGCAAATTCACACCGACAACCCGGAAACCTGGCGGGTACGCGGCACCGCCGGCCGACTCGCTACGCCGGACGATGTCGTGGATACCGCCAACAGCGGCACGACCATGAACGTGGCGTTAGGCTCTGCTTCACTTGTGCGGGAGGGGCTGACTGTGCTCACCGGCGACGCCCAAGTGCGCCGTCTGCCTTCGGGCCCCTTAGCCGAGGCGCTCAACGCATTGGGCGCGATTGTACGCAGCACCCGCAACAACGGTTGTCCCCCCTTTGTCGTAGAAGGTCTTTTACGCGGAGGCGAGGCGACGCTTCGCGCTACCTCAAGTCAATACGTTACCTCCATTTTGCTTAACGCGCCGTTGGCCGACGGCGATACTCTACTGCATGTTCCGCTGTTGTATGAACAGCCCTATGTGTGGATGACCCTCGATTGGCTTCGCTATCAAGGCATCACCGTGGAATATACGCCCGACCTGAGCCGATTCCATGTCAAAGGTGGCCAGGCTTACCACGCCTTCACCCGGGACATCCCCGCGGATTTTTCCAGTGCCACCTTTTTCCTCGCCGCCGGCGCAATGCAGGGTAACGATGTGCTTTGCCTCGGCCTTGATATGCACGATACCCAAGGCGACAAAGCGGTCGTCGAATATCTTGCGAAAATGGGGGCATGTGTGGAGGTCACCGACAACGCGGTGCGCGTCCAAGCGCAACATCTTCGTGGATCTCGCCTGGACCTAAACGATACGCCGGACGCCTTACCGATGATGGCCGCGCTTGCTTCTCTTGCGGAGGGTACGACAGTGTTGTACAACGTACCTCAGGCGCGTCAAAAAGAAACAGACCGCATAGCGGTGATGGCCCAGGAACTGAGTAAACTTGGGGCGATAGTCCATGAGCAGGAGGACGGCCTTGAGATAGTAGGTGCGTCGCTCCATTCCGCCACGGTGGAAGGGCACGGCGACCATAGAGTAATCATGGCGTTAGCCGTTTTAGCCACGCAGATTCCGGGTGGGGCTACCATTCGCGGATGCGATGCTGTACATGTGACGTTCCCGACGTTTTTCCAAGCCTTGGAAAATCTAGGTGCCGTAGTGGAGCGGCTGGACGAAAGTCCACAGCCTGTCGCACCTCAGCTCGCCGGGCACTAAGGAAACAAGAATGCGCCTCGTACTTTTCGGACAAAAAGGTTCGGGCAAAACAACACTCGGTAAAGCGTTAGCGCAGCGTCTCGGACTCCCCGCTTGGGATACGGATGCACTCATTGAGGAAGAGGACGCGCGACGGCGCGGAGGTACGCGCCGCACTTGCCGGGAGATTTATGTCCAAGACGGCGAGAAAACATTCCGCAGCCTCGAGCGTGACATTGTCCAACGCTTGGAAGGAAGCGATTGGTGCCTTGTAATTACGGGCGCCGGCCTAATGATGGACCCGGACTCTCGCCGCGCGCTACGCCCTCGATCGGTTCTCCTATATCTCTGGGCTGAGCCGGAAGTTCTGTGGCAACGCGCCACTACCCACGGTGTGCCCCCGTGGCTGCAGGGGGACGATGGAAAGCAACGCTTTTTTCAGCAGGTGCACTATCGGGATGAAGTCTTGCGTCCCTTTGCTGACGTGATATTGGATACTACGCACGGCACGCCGGAAAACCTGGTGGAAGAAGCCCTAAACCTACTGAGACTGGAACTACACACCCGTATGCAAAGCGCGAACACCTACGGGGAAATTGTGCGTATCACCAATTTTGGGGAGAGCCATGGCCCCGCGGTAGGGGTGGTCCTCGACGGTTTACGCCCCGGCATCGAAATATCGCGTGAGACGATTCAGCACGAACTCGACCGGCGACGCCCCGGCCAAAGTAAAGTGACCACTCAGCGCAAAGAAACCGACGAAGTGCAGATTTTAAGCGGGATGTTTGAGGGTAAAACCACGGGAGCCCCCCTGTGTTTCGTGATATTTAACAAAGACCAGCGCTCAGCCAACTATGAGGCTATCCGTGATGTTTTCCGGCCGGGTCACGGCGATTTTACGTTTTATAAAAAATATGGTTTTCGTGACTGGCGCGGCGGTGGGCGGCAATCGGCGCGCGAAACGGCGGGTCGTGTAGCGGCGGGAGCGGTGGCGCGTGGCGTATTGGCAAAAAAGGGGGTGCGTATCATCGCCCATGCCGTCGAGATCGCCGGCATTCGCGCACAAACCTGCGACTATGATGTTATTGAGAAGAATCCCGTGCGCTGCGCCGATCCCACGGCGGCCCTCGCCATGGAGGAAGCCATTTTAAAGGCGCGCTCCGAGAAGGATAGTGTCGGTGGGATAATCCAATTGGAAATTCACGGCCTGCCCCCGGGGCTAGGGGATCCCGTATTCGGGAAATTGGATGCGCGCCTGGCGTCCGCGCTTCTTACCATAGGTGCTACCAAAGGCGTAGAAATCGGTACAGGGTTCGCTCTCGCCCGTATGCGCGGCAGCCAAGCAAACGACCCCATCAAAGACGGCCGTTTCTTATCGAATCATCACGGAGGAATTCTCGGCGGCATCAGCACCGGTGAACCCGTCATAGTACGCGTAGCGGTCAAGCCCACGGCGTCCATAGCCAAGCAACAACATACCGTGGACGAGGCGGGCCGCAACCGCGTCATTGAAGTGTTGGGTCGCCATGACCCCTGCATCGTCCCTCGCGCCGTACCCGTCATCGAGAATATGGCCGCTCTCGTTATCCTCGATGCGTGGTACGTTCAAGCGCGAATCAATCCGGCATGGACGGAACAGTATGGTGTTCCCTAAGCGTGCCTGGGGTTCTGCTTGAACCACGGCATTTTGCTATACTTTGGCAAATTCCCCAGAATCAACATTGGGAGGTTGCTCATTTATGAACCGCGCAGCACTTATCGGTTTTTTGGTCGGCCTCGTTGTGATTGTAGGCGTGGCATATGTCGTCGCACAGAAATTCACGCAAATCAATGACGTAGCGGTGCGTGAAGGACAGAGCGTACCGCTCAACTTACCAAAACCGCCGGCGGCACCCGCGCCGAAGCCGGAACAAACGGCCCCCGTTGCGGAAAAGAAAGCGGAAACCCCACTCCCCCCGGGTGTGACACCCACGGTCTTGACAATGACCCGAACTGTTACTCCATCGGAGAAATTGGAACCGAACGGCAACATTGAAGTAACGATTACTTTAACCGCTGAAGGAACCGACCCCGTCAGAGCCGTGGGGCTGCAGGAAGAAATTCCCGAGGGGTGGACCTTCGACACGATCACCGCAGGAGCCAAGCCGGATGTATCTCCTCCGGCCGGCCGCTCAGGGGTGCTCGAGTTCGCCTGGATAACAGTTCCCAAGTTTCCTGCGGCGTTCACCTATCGTCTGAAGCTGCCGCAGAATCCCCCGAAGCAAGCACAAATAAAAGGTCGTACCCTGTACCGCACCGGGGGGCCCGAGCTACGTACCCCGGATGTCGTAACGCCGCTGGGAGAAGGTGCAGCCGCGCTGGCGGCGGCACAACCCCCTGCCGCGACCGAACGCGGACAGACCCTCGCCCCGCCGACGACCTCGCCGGCACCACCGAAGCCACCTATCCAACGCCCCGAGTTGCCTCCGGTGATTATTAACGTGGAAGAGCGGGAAAAACAGAATCAGGAGCGAGGACAAGCCCTAAAAATTGTTCCTACCGTTGTATCGCCGTCTTTCAACCCGGGTAGCCCTGTAGATGTCTCGTTTAAAGTCGAATACAGCGGAAGTGATACGCCCCAATTTCTCTCTATCGTGACCGAATTGCCCGACGGTTTCAGTTTTGACAAGGTAAGCGGCGAACCTGCTCCCGACATTGTCCCTACACCGGGCAAGACCGGGCGGTTCGTACTTATTTGGAAAAATCCGCCTACCGCTCCCGCGGAGATTCGATGCACCTTAAACACCACAGCGGAGGCGAAGCCCGGTGCGATAAAAGCTATCGGTGCCTTCCGTACGGCAAAAGGAGACGCGAACACGGCCCCCATATCTATCCCTGTAGGACAATAGCAGGATACCGTGGAACCCCCTTGCGTCCGCCCAGTTTTGTACCGTCCCTGCAAAGGATGTAGGGGCCCGAAATACACATATAAAGGGTGGCATGCGTGACTAACGCCGACGATTACTTGTACGGGTGCATCGCCCCCACCTTCACTGCCTTCCATGAAGACGGCACGTTGGACGATCTCGGACAACGCAACCTGATTGATTTCATGCTGGAACGCGGCAGCCTAAGCGCACTTTTCATCCGTTCCGGCATGGGACAAATGTACACCTTCTCTGAAGAAGATACACGGCGTCTGACGCGCAACGTCTGTGCACATGTCGGCGGGCGGATACCCATTTTCGTGGGCTGTAGCGGGATCTGGGACCGCAATTACGACAAACGCCCCGATCCCAAGGCATACCTCGAGCAAGCGGTTGCGCTCAGTCGGTTTGCCCTGGAGCACGGTGCCGCCGCCGTCGTCCACACGGTACCCGAGGCTATCGCTCCCAGCGAAAAAGAAAATCCAAAGGATGTCGTGCGCCGCTATTTTGAGACCGTCTGCGATGCCGTAGATGGGCCGGTGCTGTTTTATCAGCCCCCGGGAACCTTGGCGGACTATCAGTTGACCCCCACGTTACTGGCGCAGATTGCCGATTTACCAAATCTTATCGGGGGTAAGGTCTCGCATAGCGATGCCGCGTATTTGTTCGACCTAATCTATGCGGTTCGAGGTAAAGACTTCCATTTCATCGCCGGCAACGAAATGGCATACTACGCCGCACTCTACGCCGGCGCGACCGCAGTGGTGGGGCAGGGGTGTTGCTTAAATCCACAAATTCTCAAGGCGCTGCAAACTGCTTTTGAATCGGGCGACATAGAAGAAACCTTCCGCGCGCAAGCGTCCGTGAATAAGCTCTGCCGCCTATGCCCCAATCCTCAGGACTTCCTCAAGTGCTATGCGACGGAGCACGGGTATCCGGTAGGACGGACGGCGCGTACGATGAAAAGCAACCCCTACGCCACCGACCCAACGCCGCTGACTGCCGAACAATACCAGGCGTTTAAGGCTGCCCTGGAACAAGAGCTAGCGGCTTTTACCTCGTAAACAGGACGTCTTGTTCTTACCCTTGGTGCAACCGGCCTAGGTTTATGCGCCCAATACCTTGCGGCATATATCATTCAGCATCTTGCCGTCCGCCAAGGGTCCCAATTCTTTTTTAAGCGCACCGGTCAGCTTCCCCGGATGATTGAGGTCCGGATGCTCCGCAAGGTACGCACGAACACGTGATTCAAGTTCTTCTTCACTCAATTGCTTGGGCAGAAACTCTTCAAAAACGGCAATTTCCGCCTCCAACTGCTGGACAACATCCGTGCGACCCACGCTCTGGTAGGTTTCGATGCTCTGTCGCCGCTTCTTAACCTCAGCCCGTAGCGCAGCCGCTGCTTCTTCATCCGTCAGGGCATGCTCTTTCGGTGTTTCCTTTTCTTTCAACAACAGAGCCGCCTTGGCCAATCGTAGCGATTCTAAGCGGACTTTGTCTTGATTCCGCATAGCTTCTTTTAAAGCTTCCTGAATGCGTTCCTTAATGCTCATATGGGGAATACTCCTATTGGATTATCTTTGCGAGTATAGAGACCGTGCCCGGTCCATCGTTTGTACCAGCCCGCGTTACACGAAAACTCAGGACGTACCTATTCTACTACTATTTGCCCGGTCTTTTTCTAAGATTTCGAGACGGCGAAAGCGGTGTTTGTTTGTAGGTCTGCAGGTGGAGCTTTTTTTCGTCTGATCCGCATGTTGGGTCTGACGTGAGGGCGGGGAGAGTAGTGCGGGGGGCACCCATACAGACAGCCTACCGTACGATTGCAACCCGCGCGATTTACCCTTGCCCGATAGCGGAGATAGCATGTATAATATTACTGGTTGCATTTGCATTCGGTGGGCGGGAGAGGGAGCCGTCACACCGAGGGCTCTAAAAACGTAACGTATCGCAGAAACACCACCGAAGAGGAATGACACAGGAGGTACCCATGGCTGTACAAACCTTACCGAAAAACTTCGTTCGCTTGCCGGAAATTGATCCCAGTCTTCCTTACAAAGTAGCCGACATGAGCCAGGCGCGCTGGGGCCGTGAAGAGCTCTATATGGCGGAAAAAGAGATGCCGGGGTTGATGGCGCTCCGTGAGCGATACGGCAAAGACAAACCCTTGCGCGGCGCGCGCATAATGGGTTCCCTACACATGACTATACAGACGGCGGTGCTCATCGAGACGTTGCAAGCGCTGGGGGCGGAGGTACGGTGGGCCAGCTCAAATATCTTTTCCACACAGGACCACGCCGCGGCCGCTCTCGCCGCAAACGGCACTGCGGTGTTTGCCTGGAAAGGGGAAACACTGGAGGAATATTGGTGGTGCAACTACCAAGCGATGTGTTTTCCTAAAGGAACATTAAACCTCATCGTAGACGACGGCGGCGACGCTACGTTGATGATTCACCGGGGGTATGCATTTGAAGAGCATTACAACCGAACCGGAGAATTGCCCCCTATTTCCGATGATCCGGAATTAGCCATCCTTGATTCACTTCTGTACGAAGTGCACGCCCAGAATCCTAACCGTTGGCACGAAATCGTAGAAAATTGGATCGGCCTTTCAGAAGAAACCACAACCGGCGTACACCGCTTGCGCCAGATGAGTGCTGAAGGGACTCTCCTCACCCGAGCGATCAACGTCAATGATTCGGTGACCAAGTCCAAGTTCGACAACCTATACGGTTGCCGAGAATCGTTGGCGGACGGGATCAAGCGTGCTACCGACGTCATGATAGCGGGTAAGGTCGTTGTTGTAGCGGGCTACGGCGACGTAGGCAAGGGATGTGCACAAGCCATGCGAGGCCTCGGCGCGCGTGTCGTCATTACCGAAATTGACCCGATCTGTGCGCTTCAGGCCTGCATGGAAGGGTACCAAGTCATGACCATGGACGAGGCCGCACCCATCGGCGACATATTTGTCACTGCGACCGGTTGCTGCGACGTGATCACCGCCAAGCACATGCTCCAGATGAAAGACGACGCCATCCTGTGCAACATCGGCCATTTCAACACCGAGATTGACATGCAATGGTTGGAAACCAACCCTGATATTCGAATTGTCAACATCAAGCCGTTGGTGGACCGCTTTATTCTTCCCAACGGCAGATCGCTGATTGTGCTGGCTCGCGGTCGCCTGGTCAACCTCGGGTGCGCGACCGGCCACCCCTCCTTTGTTATGTCGAATTCGTTTACCAACCAGGCGCTCGCCCAATTGACACTCTACACCGAGACGGAAAAATACGAGCGCGGCAAAGTGTACGTTTTGCCCAAAAAGTGGGATGAAGAAGTGGCACGACTTCACCTCGACAAGTTGGGTGCTAAGCTCGACCGTTTGACGGAAAAGCAGGCCCAATATTTGGGCATTTCGGTGGACGGGCCGTACAAGCCTGACCATTACCGCTACTAAACCCCGCGGTTGATTTTCCTTTAGGTACGGGGCCGGCCCCTTTGTCGGCCCCGTACCCTTTTTCCGGAATCAGACAATGACGGCGCGCACCAGGCCGAAATCTCAACACTTGAATATTGCACGCGCAGTTGAGAAACCGGAACTATGGCCGCCCCTTGTACAAGCGCGTGACCGTACCCGATTTTGTAAAGCACTGCGGTCCTGGTTTCAGCGGCATGCACGTCCATTGCCTTGGCGTACAGACGGCGACCCATACCGCATTTGGATCAGCGAGATGATCCTTCAGCAAACACGCGTGGCCCAGGGACTACCCTACTACGAGCGTTTTCTCAAAGCCTTTCCCACGGTAGAGAAGTTGGCGCACGCCCCTCTCGACGATGTACTCAAACTCTGGGAAGGTCTCGGTTATTACGCTCGTGCGCGCTACCTCCATCAGGCTGCCCGGAAGATTGTTACGGAATGGGGAGGGCTACTCCCACGCTCCGCCCGGGAGTGGCAACAGTTGCCCGGTATCGGCAAGTATACTGCGGCGGCCATTGCCAGCATCGCCTGCAATGAACCGGTGCCGCTGGTGGATGGCAACGTCCAGCGAGTCCTGACGCGTTTGGCGGACATTGCGACGCCGTTGGAGGAATCGCAAACTCAACAACGCCTTTATGCCATCGCGGAGAGGCTTCTATGGCGGAAGGACCCCGGTCGGTGGAACCAGGCGCTAATGGAGTTGGGGGCTACCGTGTGTTTGCCGCGGTCGCCCCACTGCAACGAGTGTCCCGTGCACACTCACTGCACGGCGTATCGGCTCGGCTGTGTTCATCAGCGTCCTGTACGCCGCCCCAAGGGTACACCTCCGCACGTTACCGCCGTTTGCGCCGTCGTTCAAAAAGCCGGCAAATACCTCCTAGCTCAGCGTCCTGCACACGGTCTTTTGGCTGGATTATGGGAGTTTCCCGGTGGCCCGGCCCGGGAAAACGAAACGTTGGAAGAAGCCGTGGAAAGGGAGTGCTTCGAGAAGTTAGGAATAGTCGTTACCGTCGGCGAAAAACTGGGTGTCGTACAGCACACGTACTCCCACTTTCGGGTTACGCTGCATGCCTATACCTGCCGACATGTCTCCGGGAAACTGCGTAACAGCGACTATCAATGTTGGCGTTGGGTACGGCCGGAGGAATTTAGCAACTTTGCCATTCCGAAGGTACACCATAAGATACTGTTTGTTTTACAGAACTCAACAACAGGCGCGACACTGCACAAAACGTAATCGCACGGGTGACCATTTCGGGTCCTCTCGTCCGTGCTCTGCATTCATGCACATAGTTGCTGCGTAGTTCTGCGTGGGCTTGGTCCTCGCCGGCATTCGGTTCTTTACGGCGGCGGAATGTGGCGACGCCGTCTGTGGTACCGACGCACCTCGCGCAGCATCTTCTTAAAACACCGCGGACAAAAACCGTGTGTTATCTCTGAATCCTCCGTAAGACCGTGGAGGGTTTTCCACCAACGTTTGCCTCGAAGGAATCTTCTGCATAAACAACATTGTGTGAACATGGCATTGGTCCTTGCTGATTTTTCGGCAGCATACTTTGTGACGAATAATTCAGCCGAGCGCCCTTACCCTATCGCACGTTGTTTCTAAGGCCCAATACCACGTAAAATGCCCGAAATGCTTGCCTTATTGCTTGCGCCCGTTATGCGGCATCAAAGGGGGGTGGAGATCTGAATATAGTCGTTCGCTGCGGCCCTGTCTAAAAATTGTCGTGTTCGTGGAATATTGACGGACAAAAATTTGTCGGCACGGGCAGGCGTGTGCTTATGTAACACAACGCCCCATTAAAATCGTATCTTGTGTGCAAGCGTCCTGTCTTTAACATCATGCTGAATTACGTTGTAGCAACGAACGAAACGGGGGCGAGACGACACAAACGAGCGAATTGCCTTAACAAGCCGTCGAGCGCATGCGTGAGGATTGTGTGCAGTGATTGAGCTCCAAAACGTCACGAAATACTTCGGCGCGCATTGCGCGGTTGAGGACGTGACATTTTTTGTTCCTGCAGGACAAATTGTGGGCTTCCTGGGACCCAATGGCGCCGGCAAAAGCACGACCATGCGCATTCTTACAGGTTTTTTGGCGGCAACGAGCGGCTATGCCCGTGTTGACGGCTTCGAAGTGCATGCAGACCCGATAGAAGTAAAACGGCGAATCGGCTATCTGCCCGAGCGCGTGCCGTTATACGAAGAGATGACGGTCACGGCGTTCCTCACCTTCGTAGGACAAATCAAAGGGTTGTCGGCCGCTTCGGCAAAAGATGACGTTAAAAGAGTTCTGGAGCAGTGCGGCCTGAGCGCCATGGCGCATCGCATCATCCGGAACCTTTCTAAAGGCTATAGACAGCGTGTCGGTATCGCTCAGGCGCTGATTGCGAACCCGCCGGTGCTGATTCTCGATGAGCCCACGGTCGGTTTGGACCCGAAGCAGGTCGTAGAGATTCGCATGCTCATCCGCAGCCTCGCTCCTCAACATACCGTTTTGCTCAGCACACATATTTTGCCCGAGGTAACCATGATCTGTGAGCGCGCCCTGATCATTCACCGCGGGCGCCTTGCCGCAGATGTACCGTTGCATTCATCCGACGGCGGCGGCGATGTTGAAGCCCGACACCTGGAAAAAATTTTCTTAGACGTGGTAAGCGGTGGGAGTAACGAAACCGCGGAAAACGCTCTCCGCTCCGAAAGCAGTGGCCGGCTATGAGACATATTTACCTTATTGCCAAACGAGAGTGGCTTAGTTTTTTCACCACGCCCATAGGGTATGTCATCTTGGGCACACTCTCGCTCCTTACCGGTTTGGGCTTTTCCTTATCGCTTTTCGCCTATGCGCGAATTAGTCAGGCGCCATCGGACTACGGCTATCCCTCCATTCCCGACTTTGAGGAGATGTTCCTAAGTCCCTTCCTTGTGTTCTGCGGCATCATGATCATGTTTCTGTCCCCGATTATTACCATGCGTTTATTTGCCGAAGAGAAACAGCGCGGCACCATAGAGCTCCTGCTCACGTATCCGCTCCGCGATCATGAGATCATCCTCGGCAAATTTCTTGCCGCCATGGGGGTTGTGGCCGTTGGGCTCATACCCATCGGGATTGATCTACTTCTTGTCGCCCGCTACGCGGACATCGAGCCCGCCGTCCTTGCACTTGGGTTGGCGGCGGTCCTTCTGATGAGTGCAACCGTCATCAGCCTCGGCCTGTTCGTCTCCTCTCTCACACGACATGCGATTACGTCGGCAACCCTGGTCTTCGGTATAGACCTCTTTCTCTTCATTGTCGGCAACATAGCGGAGAAGATGCCGGAACAAAATCCCGTACCTGCGGCTTGGCCCGCCGCGCTGCAGAGCGTTTTGGGGGCGGTATACGGCTTTGTCCGCTCCTTCGCTACAGAACTCGCCCTCGATGCGCACGCCACGGAAATGGCACAGGGAATTTTGCGTCCGCAGGACCCCGTCTATTACCTCATTACCACGGCATTTTTCTTATACGCCACCGCCCTGGTCTTGGAAAGCCGAAACTGGAGGGGGGAGGCATGAGCCTATCCCGACTTTGCTTACTCGCTTCCGCCCTGCTTCTCATCGTGTGGGTGAACCTCTTGGTGTGGACGCAGGACTTCTTTCACGTCTTGACGTTGAGTGTCTTGGTCGGAGCCTTTTTATTCCTGCTCGGCTTTGTTGCTACCCTTTTCTCCGAAGGTCGTCGGCTCACGCGAAGCATTCGTCAACGTACGCTATCGGCACACACCGTTGGAGGCATCCATGCCGTACTACGTGCCGCCTTTTTCTTAGGCACGGGGATTGTCATTTTCGCCATAGCGCGAGGATTTCCCATCGAATACGATTTAACTCGTGAGGGACGCCTCGAACTCTCGCCGCAGTCGCAGCAAGTCCTCCGCAGCATGACCAAGCGCGTCTCCGTGCTTTGCTTTTTTATCAACAGCGACGATCGCCTGGTCCAAATTGCAAGACAAAAGACCATACGGTTTCTCGACCTATGCCGAAAATACACAGATCTGCTTGACATCGAGATGCTCGACCCACAAATAGACCGCAGTCGCCTCGAGGAATTAAAAATTACCTATGCATCCGCCCAAGGTACGGTTGTCCTGCGATGCGGCACCCGCCAGCGGGTTATCACTCTCTCGGGCGGCAGCCCACGGCTGGAAGAGCGCGATTTTATCAATGCACTCGTGAACGTACTCCGCGATACCGAGCCGAATGTATATTTCTTGGCCGGTCATGGAGAGTGTGACCCCTTGGACGAAGACGAACGCACCGGCAGCAGCATCTTCCATAACCTCTTAACCGGGGAATCATATAAGGTACAACGCTACACGCTCAGCCCTTCTCACCCGGAAATCCCGGGCGATTGCTCGGTGCTCGTTATAGCGAATCCGAAGTCGGATTTCTTACCGCAAGAGGTGGATGCGCTCGATGCGTACCTTGCTCGTGGCGGGCGTCTCTTGCTGCTCCTCGATCCGTGGCGCAAGGTGCAGACGAAGGGACTGGGTCGTGAGGTGCTGCGTCCGTGGTTGGAGGAGCGCCTGGGCATACGTGTCGGAGATGACGTAATCATCGGCGAGGGGGTGGAGAATCCGCTGGAGGTCGAACTACGTACCGACCGAGAACCTTTCACGCAAGTGGACGAAGATCCCTACGCCTTCCGAGGATGCTACAATGCCATGCACCCCATAACACGCCTGTTTGACCAGGTTATGGTCATGCGCGTGTGCCGCACTGTGCGGCCGATGGCCCCGATGCCCGAGGGCGTCACAGCCGACGTCTTGCTCCGCACGCCCCCGAATTTCTGGGCGGAGATGGATGTAGCCACGGCCGCCCAAACCAATTCAGCCAAGCGGAGTGAAAGCGAGCCGCTGGAGCCGCAGCCCTTAGCCGTGGCCGCGGTCAAGCGTATCGAACAACAGAACCCGCAAAAGCCCGTTTTCGCCAGGGCGGTGGTTATCGGCGATTCAGACTTGGCCGCCAATGAGAAAATTCGCGTACCGGGTAACTTAAATTTCTTGCTGAACACCGTCGCATGGCTGACGGAATCGGAAGACCTCATCGCCATTCGACCTCGTGCCAAGGAGGACCCGCCCATCGTTCTGTCGTCTCGACAACAGAGCGCCATCCTTTGGGTTTCCACCTTGCTTACCCTGCAGGGTGTGCTGCTCACGGGCTTGATCGTTTCCCTAAGGAGGCGTCGAGCACAATGAGCGCACGCAAAACCCTCCTTATGGCCGGCGTTTTTCTTGCAGCGCTTTGCGTGTATCTGGGACTGAATGCGTACCGCAGCCATGAACACGCGGCGCGCATCGCCTCTAAGCGCTTATTCTCGTTTGACGGCGCCGCCGTACGCCGGTTGGAGATACAACGGCCGGGTGAGCCGCCGCTGGCAGGCGAGCGCACCGAACACGGTTCCTGGCGATTTCTTAAACCTCAGCCGACGATCCGCCCCTTCCCATACCTGTGGAATCGCATGGCGGAACGGCTTGCCGAAAGTGTAGCCGAGCGCACAATAGCCGAACCTCAGGCGGACATGGCTCAGTACGGATTGGATGCCCCGAGCCTTACTGTCCTCGCCGATACAGGCACCGAATCCTTCACCCTACAGTTCGGAGCACAAGACCCCACCCAGCAGTTCCGCTACGCACGCCTCAACAACGGCCCCGTCATTCTGGTCGGCGAAAAATCTACCTATTTTGAGGTGAACCGCTCATTAGATGATTTGAGGCATCGTTTTTTGATGCATGACAGAGAAGCGCCGTTGGTGCGGATAGAGTTCGCACGCGTTTGGACCGGTGCAGCGCCGCAAGGAGGGGAAGCTTCCGAGAGCACCCCGAAGCCCGGCGAAGAATCCGTGGCGGTCATTGTGGCTCGGGAGACACCTGATACGCCTTGGGAAGTATTGTCGCCGGTCAAATCCCCTGCCGATGCGCAGGCCGTGGGTGCCCTGGCGGAAGCCCTACAGTACGGCGTATGCCGCGACTTTATTGACAGCCCGAGTGCCCTGAGTGACTACGGCCTCGAACCACCCCAAGCACGTCTTACCCTCCGCGATGCTAAAGGCAATCCCCCGGTGACCATTTTTCTCGGCAACATAGACCCCAAAGATAACAAAGGCGGGATTTTCGCCCGTTGGTCGGAATATCCCTGCGTATTTAAAATTAACAGCGATCTGTTCAGCCTTCTCCCCTCTACTCCCGATGCTTTTTGCGACCTTCGTTTATTCACTCAACAGGCGCGGGAGTTAACGCGAATCCGCTATCTCAGCGAACACAACCCTTGGACACTCCAACGGGATGAAAACCAAGCGTGGCACATGACGGAGCCCGCCGCAGAAGATGCGGATGACTTCGCCGTGAGCGGATATCTTAGCGCGCTGAAGTCTGTGAAGGGTACGGCGCTTGTGTATGACACGCCTTCTCGCGAAGCACTACAGCAGCCGGAATTCCAAATCGAGCTCGCATATGGTTCCGCCGCAGAACCTGTGCGCTTGCGGTTCCGTAGAGACCCTCAGGCCGAGGTCTATTACCTCGCTACGCAGGACACGGGCAATGTGGTGCGTGTTCCCACAGCACAGGTGGAGCGACTCATAGCCACGCCCGACACCTTTCGGTCTCGCAGGCTTTTCTCCATGCCTCAGGAAAGGATTGTCCGCATAGACCTCGTGTTCGAGGGCAAGGGATATTTGTTTGAAAAAGCGGCGGGAGTATGGACCCTGTCCGAACCCGCGGATTACCAGCTGACGAATCAATCCGATGTGCAAAACTTGTTGGATACATTCTGCAATCTCCGCGCATCCCAGCGCAGCCGTTCACAAACGCTTCCTACGGATGCCATGGCGAAACCACTCCTG
>FWPU01009151.1_pt1 | contig 15921 bp, 12 predicted proteins | sample 2228361 | NCBI WGS metagenome assembly FWPU01 (sample SAMEA103939777, study PRJEB20133) | metagenome
GGGTGGGCCAACAAGACGTTCCCCAACCCCACGTGGTCGAGATGATCGTGCGGCCCACGGGGCTCGTGGACCCGGTGGTGCATGTGCGGCCCGCCGCGAACCAGGTCGACGACCTGCTCGGCGAGGTCCGCGCCCGCGTGGAGGCTGGGGAGCGGGTGCTCGTGACCACGCTGACCAAGCGCATGGCCGAGCATCTGACCGAGTACCTGGCCGAGGCCGGGGTGCGCGTGCGTTACCTGCACTCGGACGTGGACACCCTGGACCGCATCGAGATCATCCGCGACCTGCGCATGGGCGTCTTCGATTGTCTGGTGGGCATCAACCTGCTGCGCGAGGGGCTGGACCTGCCCGAGGTGTCGCTGGTCGCCATCCTGGACGCGGACAAGGAGGGCTACCTGCGCAGCGAGCGCTCCCTCATCCAGACCTTTGGCCGGGCCGCTCGCAACGTCAACGGGACGGTGATCATGTACGCGGACCAGGTCACGAAGTCCATGCGCAAGGCGATAGACGAGACGCAGCGCAGGCGCGAACGGCAGATCGCATACAACGAGGCGCACGGGATCACGCCCCGGACCGTGGCGAGGCGCCTGTTCTTCGTGGAGCAGGCCGAGGAGGCGGCCCGGCGCGTCGGCGTGGAGCGACCCGCGGACCTGCACCGGCTGGTCCAGGACCCCCGCGAGGCCGGCAGGACCATCGAGCGTCTGCGCCGCGAGATGCAGGAGGCCGCTCGTCGCCTCGAGTTCGAGCGCGCGGCCGACATCCGGGACCGGATCCGAGCGCTGCGGGCCGTGATGGGGAACCAGTGAGGCCGCGCCTCCCCCTACCCTTTGACCTGCCCCAGGGCCGCGATGGCGGCGCGCAGGCGCTGGGCCACGGCGGGGCGGCCAATCGTGACCAGGGTCTCGAAGAGCGGGGGCGTAGCCTTGCGGCCGGTGGCCGCGATGCGCACGAGCATGAACAGGTCGCCTGGCTTCAACGACAGTGATTCCGCAAGGCCCCGCATCCGGACCTCCAGGGCTTCCGGGTCAAAGGCCGGGACGTCGTCGAGGGCCTCGTGGACCGCCTTCAGAACCCTCGCGGCGTCTTTCGGCGCCAGCCCCCGGACGGCGCCGGCCAGTTCCTGCACGGGCACGGGCATCTTCGGGTGCGTGAAGTACCACGTCTTCTCGGGGAACTCTCCAAGCGCGTCCACGCGCTCGCGGATCAGGGGCACGATGGCCCGGATATTTTCAAGTGAAAACACCGTGTCGCGAATGCGGTGAGCCAGTTCTTCCGGGGCCATGGCCCGGATGTAGTTCCCGTTCAGCCACAGCAGTTTGTCGAGATCGAAGACCGGCCCGCCCAGGTGGATCCGCTCGAACGAGAACTCGCGCACGAAGTCGTCGAGGGTGAAGACCTCGCGCTCGTCCGGCATGGAGTGGCCGAGGAGTGCCAGGAAGTTCAACAGGGCCTCAGGGAGGATGCCCACGCGCCGGTAGAAGTCCAGGGACACCGGGTTCTTGCGCTTCGAGATCTTGGAGCGGTCCGCGTTGCGCAGCAGCGGGAGGTGGACGAACACGGGCGGCTCCCAGCCGAACGCGCGGTACAGGACCACGTGCTTGGGCGTGGAGTTCAGCCACTCCTCGGCCCGGATCACGTGCGTGATCCCCATCAGGTGGTCGTCCACCACGTTCGCGAGGTGGTACGTCGGAAAGCCGTCGGACTTTAGGAGGACCTGGTCGTCCATCTGGTCGTTCGCGTAGGACACCTCCCCGCGCAAGTGGTCGTGGAACGAGGTCTCGCCATCCAGGGGCATGGCCAGCCGAATGGTGTGGGGCTCGCCGGCCTCCATGCGCCTGCGGGCCTCGTCCGGCGCCAGCCGCCGGCACGTCCCGTCGTAGCCCCGGTTCTGTTTCGCCGCGCGCTGGCGCTCGCGGATGACCGCGAGTTGTTCCGGGGTGCAGAAGCAGGGGTAGGCCGCGCGGCGCTCGATCAGGATGCTCGCGTGCTCGCGGTAGAGCGCGGTCCGCTCCGACTGGCGATAGGGACCGCAGGGGCCTCCCACATCCGGCCCCTCGTCCCACGACAGGCCGAGCCAGCGCAGGGCGTCCAGGATCGCGCCCTCGCTCGCGGCGGACGAGCGCTCGCGGTCCGTGTCCTCGATGCGCAGGATGAACTGGCCGCCGTTCCGGCGCGCGAAGGCGTAGTTGATGAGCCCGACGTAGGCCGTGCCCACGTGCGGGTCGCCGGTCGGGCTCGGGGCGATGCGGACGCGCGGGGTCTGCGTCATCGAGACATGCCTCCAGGGCGAGCCAAAGTTCAGACGTCCTCGGCCACCAGCGATCGGACGAGGTCCTTCGAGCGCGCGGACTTGAGGCGCTCCGCGGCCAGGATCGTCCGGATGTCGCGAAGGGCCCGGTCCGCGTCGTCGTTGACCACCGCGTACCGGTACTCGAACGCGGTCGCGATCTCGATGCGGGCGTTGTGCAGGCGCAGGGCCATCGTCTCGGGGTCATCGGTGCCGCGACCCTCCAGGCGCCTGCGGACCTCGGCCAGGCTCGGGGGGAGGACAAAGACACTGACCGCCTCGGGGAAGAGCCGCATCAGGGCCCGGCCCCCCTGGAAATCCACCTCGAAGACCACGTCGCGGCTTTGGTCCGTCAGGCGGGCGACCTCGGCCCGGGAGGTCCCGTACCGGTGCGCGTGGACCACGGCCCACTCGAGGAACTCGCCCGCCGCGACCATCCGGTCGAAATCGTCTTCCCCGATGAAGTAGTAGTCGCAACCGTCACGCTCCCCCGGACGGGGCGGACGCGTCGTGTGCGAGACCGCGAAGGTGCAAGACGGTTCCTCGGCCAGCAGGCGGTGGATCAGCGTGGTCTTCCCCACCCCCGACGGCGCGCTGAGGATGACGAGCAACCCGTCCACGGTGACCGGCCGCGTCGAGACGGCGCGATCCTAGACCGGAAACGCCGGTGCGGGCAACCTTCTTGTGTCGTGAGCAAACCGCGCTGCGACCTTCCTTCCACGTGCACGTGATCGTGGACGTGGACGTATTCGAACAAGACCAGGCGGTTCCAGGTCGTCTACGTCCACGCTCACGTCCACGACATCGAGCGCGCACGGTCCTCCCCGCGTACCTCGAGGCGCCACTCGAGTCTTGTGCCCGACCGAGACCACCCTCACGACCTGCGGCGTGCGCGCAGGCCCATCCTCGTCATCAGGGCGGCCCCTGCGAGGGCTCCGAACCCCTTCCAGGCGTGGGTGAAGGTGGTCTCGCCCCCGAAAAACGAGGACAGGTGCCCCACGGACAGGTACAGGTGAACCGCCGCGACGCAGAGCCAGAAAACGGGATGGCCTGTCAACCGTCGCATTTCTCCCTCGCGATCAGGGCCGCGCCGAGGGCCCCCACGATGTCGGGCTCCGCAGGGACCTGGATCTTCCAGCCGAGCACCTCGGACAGGGCACGCACCACGCCCCGGTTGCGCGCGACGCCTCCCGACATGGCCATGCGGGGCGATGTCCAGTCGCGGGCCACGCGTCGGACCAGGGCCTGGGCGCGCGACGCGATGGCCCGGTGCAGGCCGCGCACGATCTCGGGGACCGCGGTCCCGGCGGCCACGAGGCCCACCACCTCGCTCTCCGCGAACACGGTGCACAGGCTCGTCAGGGTCAGGTTGCCGCGCGCCTGCGCGTCGAGTTCCCCGAGGTCCGCGACCTCGACCTCGAGCGCCCGGGCCATGACCTCCAAAAACCGCCCAGTCCCGGCTGCACACCGGTCGTTCATGGCGAAGTCCGCGACCTTCCCGTCCGGGGCGATGCGGATGGCCTTGCTGTCCTGGCCCCCGATGTCGAGCAGGACCTCGGTGCCCGGGAGCAGGTACGTGATCCCGCGAGCGTGGCACGTGATCTCCGTGACCGCCGCAAGCCGGCCCTCGACCCGCTCGCGGCCGTACCCGGTCGAGACCACGGCCGCGATGTCCTCGTCGCGGCATCCTGCCTTCGACAGGGCCTCGGCCCGGGCCCGCGCCATGGCCTCGGCGTGGCGAGCCCCGGTCGGGACCACGGCCCACGACACCAGACGCGCCTCGTCGTCGAGCAGCACCGCGTCGCACGTGAGGCTGCCCAGGTCCAGACCCAGGTAGCGCATCACTTCCCCTTACACCGCCTGGCGCAGGATCGCCCGCACCCGCCTCGCCCGGCCCCCGGCCCCGTGGTCCACCGGCCCGTGACCGTGCCCGACGCCCAGAAGGTCCGCCCCTGTGATGGCCGCGTCCAGGAAGGAGCGAGCCAGGCCCACCGCCTCCACCACCCCGAGCCCCCTCGCCAGGCCCGCCGCGACCGCGGACGCGAACGTGCACCCGGTCCCGTGCAGGTTCTTCGTGGGAATCCTCCGACCTCTGAATTCAACAAATCGCTTCCCATCGAACAAGAGGTCCACGCAGTCCCGACCCCCCGCGAGGTGCCCGCCCTTCACCACGACGTGGCGGACCCCCCTCTCGTGCAGGACCAGCGCCGCCCTGCGCGCGTCCTCGTCCGTCCGCACGGGGAAGCCCGCGAGCACGCCTGCCTCGAGCGCATTGGGCGTCGCCACGAGGGCGAGCGGCAGGAGGTCCCCGAGCAGGGCCTGGCGCGCGTCCGGGTCGAGCAGGACATGCCCGCCCTTCGAGACCATGACCGGGTCCACCACGACCGGGAAGTCCCGCCGGACCCGCAGCCGTTCCGCCACCACCCGCACCACCCCGACCGTCGCGAGCATCCCGGTCTTGACCGCGTCCCAGACGATGTCCTCCAGTACCGCGTCCAGTTGCGCGGCCACCACGCCCTCGGGCACCACGTGGACCGCGTGCACCCCGCACGTGTCCTGGGCCGTGACCGCGGTGACAACGCTCCCCCCATACACCCCGAGCGCCGAAAAGGTCTTGAGGTCTGCCTGGATCCCGGCCCCACCCCCGCTGTCCGACCCCGCGATGGTGAGTACCTTCTTCACCCGACGCCGTCCTCCGCGGGTCATCCTCCACGACCGGCCCTCGCCCGTCAACTCCCCCCCGAGCGATCCGCGATGTCGGCAGATGCAGCACTGATGCGGTCCTCAACGGGGTCCGGAACTGGACTTACCCCATGAAACTGTTGATTCTCGGCATCTTCAAAGAGACCGAACACCATTTGAGGGGGGCGTCGCACGGGCCTCCCTCTTGGCACTCGAAAACTTGGATTTCTCGTGCCAATTCACCCCCCACCGCGACCGCGTTGCGGTCGCGTCGCCATCCGCGAAACAGCGCGGATGGCTCCTCCTGGCCCGGCGCCCACCATCTGCGATACGCTTGCACGGGAACGTCGGAGGGGTACCCCTTGCTCCGAAGCCGACGAGACAGGTCACCGGCGGCCGGTCGGCACGTCTTCATTCTGCTCGCCCTCGCCGCCATTGGCTGCGGCAGGAGTCCGGCCGGGTCAGACCGTTCTCTTGACCCTCGCTGGCACGAACTGCGTCGCAACGCCCTCATCCGCCGCGAGCAGGTCCGGGCCGTGGTCGCGAACCACCTGAACCACTGGAACGCGGTCCGCAAGTATTCAGAACTGTTCAGGATATTTGGCGTCGAGGGGCGCATTCCGGTGGGGCCCCGAGTGGGCGAGTTGGTCCACGCGATCGAGGCAGCCGCGCGGGAGGTCGGGTTTGGCCCTGTGGCCGTCGAGACCCGCGTCGAGGGCGAGGGTCCGCCCGACCTGCCCGAGACCGTCGAGACCCCCGGAGGTCACGCCTGGAAGCCGGGGGAGGTCGCGGGGAGCATCCGCGTGGTCGTGCGCGCGCGGCCCGCGGACCTGGGCCGGACTGAACGCCTGGTCGCCACCTTGACGAGGGACCTGCCCCGCCTCTTCCTCCCCCGGTCGGTTCGCCTGGGCCGCGGCGAGGTCGTGGTCGAGGGGGAGGCGTTCCATTTCCACGACGTCCGCCCGCCGGTGCAGGTCCTCCGCGCCCCGGACCTGGCGCGCGATGTGGCACAAGCGGGTCTGTCGCTGGATCCGCCCGACGCCGAGACCGCGTTCTTGCTGCTCGACCTGACCCGCCTGTACGGCGAGACCGCGGTGGACGTGGCCCTGTCCGGACCATCCCTGTTCGAGGCCGCTTGCGCCAGCCTCCTGGCCGCACGCTTCGATTTTTTCAAGGCGCGGACCCGCGAGGTGGAGGCCGTGCGCTTCTCTTCGCTTTTGTCGAGGTAGGTTCCGGGAGGCTTGCGCCCGCTGCTGTCCGCCAAGGATCGAAGTGCAGCAGTTGACAGCGGCCGAAATTTGGGCTAGAGACGGTCGCCGTTTGCAGCGCAAGGCGCCCCGCGGTTTCGCGGGGACACGGACGCGAAAGGAGGAGCCATGATGCCTGGACGAATCGGGATGTGCGCGTCGCTGGCCGTCGCGGCCCTGACCGCGGCGTGCGCCTCGTCCCAGGGGCCGGCCACGCCCTCGCCCACCAGCGGGGAACCGAAGGTCACCGGCAAGGGCGATTGCCCTGACTGCGACCCGGGTGGGGGAAGCGCCTTCGAGCAGACCGGGATGGCGCCCCGGTTCTATCGGGCCGGGGACACGTTCTGGGTCGCCTTCCGCTTCGATCACCGTTCGGACATGGCGATGGCGGCCCCGGAACTTGCCCCGGACCGCACCACCGCGAGCGAGGTCTATCTGTTTCAGTACCGGGTGCTCGGGGTCACGAAGAGGGTGTTCGACCGCGTGATGCGCGAGGTGGCCGAGGTCGAGGTCACGCAGGCCACGCCCACGGACCATGCGGAACTCTTCGCGCCCGACCGCGTGGACCAGCACGAGCCGAAACTGGTCTTCACCCTGAACGACTTGCTGGACCCCATCGAGGAAACCATTTACAACTCTGAATATCCTGATGGATACACCGTCGAGGTCAACCAGAAGTCGTCCCTGAACACGGGGTCGAGCGTCTATCCCCACACGATCCCGCGCATCCTGGTCCAGGGGAGCGGGTCCGCAGTCCCCGAGGTCCCGGCGGACCTCGCGGACATCCTTGCGGTCTTCGACCCGGGATGGGCCGAACGGACGTTCGAGCGCTACGACTTCGACAACGGTGACGTTGTCTATTGGGCCAGGGGCGACCTGTGGCCCTTCTTCATTCGGACGAGCCAGGGCGTGGGCGTCCTGATCCGCCGGGACCTGGCGCAGTGACGGGAGGCAGGCAATGAACTCCAGGAAGATTCGTTTCCTCTGGGTATTCGCGGGCCTGGCAATGGCCACCCCCGCGACCTCGTGGTCCAACCCCAACACCCGGTACGGGGAGGTCCTCTTCTCGAAACTCCCGCTGCGGGGGACGGTGTCCAAGGTCGTGTGGGTGGGTTCCTGGTGGGCCTACAAGCGGGATGGGATCGCCTACCGGCTTCATGACCCCTCCGTGTCGGGCCTGTCGTGGTGGGGCGACGAGTACAAGAAGAAGACGGACCGCTTCGATTCGGATGACCCGGCCGTGGACTCGCCGGCCGAGAAACTGGACCGGCTGCTCGGGCGCACGGCCAAGATCGAGCGCGAGAAGATCAAGGCCTACCTCGCGGCGGTCCAGGAGAAGGACTCGGAGGTCGCGACCCTGATGAAGCGCCAGCAGGAACTGGTCTATCGGATCAACCGGATGCTGGCGGAGCACGAGAACGACCCCGCCTGGGACTGGCGCGAGACCACCGAGGGAAAGGAATATCTCGACAACAAGAAGAAGATCGAGGACGCCGAGGAGTCCCTGGCGGACCACAAGTTCACAGTGGACACGGCCACGGAATTCGAGGTCCTGGAGCACGGGCTGGGGCAGTTCGGCGTGGAAGGCTGGTACGGGCACTGCAACGCCTGGGCCGCGGCCGCGGTCATGGAGCCGGAGCCCCGCCGCGACGCGACCATCGAGGGCGTGACCCTCACGCCGGGCGACGTAAAGGGCCTGCTGACCGAGGCGTGGATGGAGTGCTCGTCGTCATTCCACGGGTCGCGCAACGACTGGGACAAGGACGAGGAGGCAAAGAAGGCGGTGGACTTCCAGGACGTGACCCCCGCGGCCTTCCACATCTTCTTCGCCGACCAGATCGGCAACCGCGACAGGTCCTTCGTGATTGACCAGTGCACGGGCGCCGAGGTCTGGAACCAGCCGGTCAAGTCGTATCGCTTCAGCGCGAAGCCGCTCTACCAGGTGGTGGACGGCGTCGCGAAGCCCGAGGAGGTGGAGGTCAAACTGACGGACTACTCCGGTGGCGAAGGCAGGGTGAAAAGCCTGGGCAAGAAGCCGGTGTACCGGGTCCTCGTGACCGCGACCATCCACTGGATGCACGACGGGCTTCCCCACGAGACCCTGACCATCCAGAACTACCGCGACGACATTGACGACGAGACCTACGCGACCGCGTACAAGATCCGCGAGATGTACGACGAGCAGGTGGACCTCCGCACCCTCACGTATGTCCTGTGGCTGTCCGCGCCAATGGAGGACCCCACGGCGGAAATCATCGGGGACGGTGAGTGGCAGGACGCGGACCTGGGCGTCTATGCGCACCCGGACTTCATGTGGCAGCCCCTGTCAAACACCAACAACTACCGCGTGTACGAGAACGAGTACGTGGATTACGAGTACCTCACGTCCACGATCCTGCCCCAGTCCATCGCGTCCCAGGACTCGCCGGCCGTCGAGCCAGGGACGTATCCCGCGACAGGACTGCCCGTGGACATCCCGGACAACGCACCGAGCGCGTGCGCCCGTCTGACCATCCCGGTCCCGCACGACCTGACCGTGTACAAGGCCTCGGTCGAACTGGCCATCCGACACACCTATATCGGAGACCTCCGCGTCCGCATCACCCTGCCCGACGGGTCGTACCGGACCCTCAAGGCCTACGGGACCGGCGGGAGCGGGGACGACATCGAGAAGACATACTCGGTCAAGAAGGTCAAGGGCAAGGCCGCGAAGGGCGACTGGGTCCTCGAGGTCTGCGACAACGCCGCGGCGGACACCGGGCACGTCGAGAAGGCAGTCCTGAGGATCAAGCCGCAGGACTGATCGGGATCCCTCTTCGACACAGCGGACGCCCCTTTCGCGTGCGCGTGGAATCCCCGGACGGGCCGATCGCCGAGGTGGTGGTTGCAGGGAAGGTCATCGAGGCCCGCGACGAGGAACAGGAGGTCGCCGAAGGACGACCTCCTGAACGCCATGTTTTACGAGGCACGGAGGTCAGGTCTCCTGGAGTTCACCGCGGACCAGGCGTTTCTGGACTCCCACAAGGTCGAGGTGGACCCCTAGAGGGACTGACGATCCCACACTTCTTCCTCTCCCTTTCAGAAAGATTTCCTTCATGACGCAACGATGCCCCTTCGACAAGATTTATCGTGACGCAACTCGCCCGGACGTTTTCCAGGTCCCCGTCCACGGCAGGCGGTCGAGGTCCACGTTCCCCCCGCTCAACACGACGGCCACGCGGCGCAAGCCTGGCCACGCCCGGAACCGGTCCGACAGGACCGCGGCGACCGCCACGGCCGCGCTCGGTTCGACCACGACCTTCATCCACTCGAAGACCATGTGCATGGCCCGCACGATCTCGTGCTCGGACACCGTGAGGACGTCGTCCACCAGGTCCCGGACCACGGGCCACGTCAGGCGCCCCAGGCCCGTCCGCAGCCCGTCGGCGATGGTGCGAGGCGACCCCTGGGGGACCAGGCGGCCCAAGGCCTTCGATTTCGCGGCGTCGTCCGCGCCCGCCGGCTCCGCGCCGAAGACCTGGACGCGCGGCGTGGCCGCGCCGGTCGCCAGCGCGACCCCCGAGATCAGCCCCCCGCCCCCGACCGGAACCACGATCGCCTCCACTTCCGGGACCTGCTCCATGACCTCGAGGGCGACCGTCCCCTGGCCCGCGATCACCTCGGCCTGGTCATACGGGTGTACGAGGACCGCCCCCGTTTCCCGGACCACCTCGGCGGCCGTGGTCTCGCGCGCCTGAAGCGTCGGCTCGCACGGGATCACCCGGCCCCCGTACCCGAGGACTGCGGCCCGTTTCGCCCCGGTCGCGTTGCTCGGCATGACCACGTGCGCGCGGATTCCCCGGGTCCTCGCCGCATACGCCAGGGCCTGGCCGAAGTTGCCGCTCGAGTGCGTCACCACGTCCCGGACCCCGTCCGGAAGGCTCCACACCGCGTTGCAGGCGCCTCGCGCCTTGAAGGCCCCCACCTTCTGGAGGTTCTCGCACTTGAAGAACAGGGAACGGCCAGCCAGCCCATCGAGCGTGGAACAGGTCATCACCGGCGTCCGGTGCACCCACGGCGCGACGCGCCTCGCCGCCTCCTCGATGTCCGCCCGTCCGACCGCGTATTCCATCGTCTCGGCCCCACCCTACGGACACACGATCGGCGCACAGACACGAACCTTGCCGGTCTTCGACGTCTCGAGCGGGGCGTCCACCTCCGTGCAGGTCACGCCCTCGCCCCAGGCCACGCAGTCCGAATCCGCCTCGCACGACGGGGCGCACCGCAGGTCGTCCTCGTAAGGCAGGACGGCCATGTCCGCGCATTTCAGTCCCCGCCCGTTTTCGCCGGGCCGCCACGCCTCGCCTGGGTCGGGACAATCCCGGTCGTCGCGGCAGGTCACGCACGTGTCCACGACCCGGCACTCGCGCACGGTCACGGGTTTCGCGGGGGGGTCCCGCGGCAGCGCGACGCGCTCCACGCAGCGGGCCGCCCCACCGGCGAGCCCCTGGCACGTCGCATCCGAGTCGCATGGGGACGTACAGAACCCCACCCCCCGGGTCGCGGTGGGCGCGCAGACCCCGGAGCGGCATCCCTCCCCTCCCCCGCCCGGGTCACACACCGCGCCCGTCTCGCCGCCCGCGTCCGCGCGCACGCACCGGTACTCGACCCGGTCCTCGCCGCCCGGGACCCCGCTTCGCACCACGGCGCGGCAGGTCTCGCCAGGTACCGCGCAGGACCCGACCGGTTCGCACGGCTGGAGCGAACTCTCACCGGGCACCGGCAGGCACCACGACACGTACGCGTCGTCGGCCAGGTACACGGTCCCGGCCTGGTAAAACCGCACGGCCTCGCACAGGAACTTCGCCACGCCCGTTCCGATGGGCATCGGCCCCGGGCAGTCCCCAGCATCCCGACACGGGGTGGAGCACACGCCGGGGACCACGTCCGTCTCGCCCAGGCACACCCGCGTGTCGCACGTCTGACCCCACGCGGCCGCCCCGCAGGGGCTTCCCGGCCCAGCACTCCCGGCCGGCGACTCCAGACAACGCAACTCGACCGCCCCGGTTCCGACCGGGACCCACGGAGCGCATGTCCCGGTCTCGCAATCGTCGCGGACCTGGCACTCGGCCCACGACTCCCCGCCCCACAGGCACACCGGGACAGGCACCGGGACCTCCCACTCCGACGCCCCCGTCGAGTCGAACTCCCGCAGGCCGCACGCCATCGGCTGTGCATCCCCTCCAGGTCGGCCTCCCGTCTCGCCGCAGTCCTCATCCCCAACGCACATCGCGCCACAACGCCCGTCCAGGCAGTAAGCCCGGTCCTGGCACACGACGTCCGGAAGCCCGTCTCCCGGGTCATCGTCGCACAAATCACCCAGGGGCTTCCCTCCCACCTGACGCGGGGTGCACCAGCCGGTCGGACTCACCTGCCCGGGGCCGCCCTCCGCGGCCTCGTGCAGGCAGTAGAAGTCCGGGTCTCCGCACTCGGTATCCCTGCGGCACTCGCGCGGACCGCACGCCTGGACCATCCCCGCCGAAAAGCCCGTCGCCCCCCCGTAATCCCCCACGACCACGTCCGTTCGACAGGTCCACGCACTGCAATCCCCGTCGTCCTCGCACCGCGCCCCCGTGCCGGAACATAGGCCGCTCGCCGGGTCACACGAGGCGCCCGAGGTCGCGCAATCCGCGTCCGAGTCGCACGCCTGCGTGCACCCGTCCGCCGTGCAGGCCCATGCCTCGCACCTCGTCACCTCGCCGGTCAGCGCGTCGTACCCACACGGGTTTCCGATCCCGGCCGCCCCGGCCGGCACGGCCAGGCAGCGGCGCTCCAGGTTCCCGAGGACCACCACGAACCCGCAGGCCTCCCCCTCGGCGCAGTCCCCGCCCTCGCAGGGCGTGAAGGACGCCGTCGGGTAGCACAGGCCCTCGTCCGCGCCCGGTTCGACCAGGACGCACGCGAACCCCCCGTCGAACAGGTCGGTCCGGCCCCCCGCGCAGTCCGTCGCCGGGGTGTCCGGGTCCTCGATCCCGTCCGGGGCCATCAGGCCAGTCCCGTTGACGACCACGTCCTGCATCATCCGACACCGGCGCGAGCAGAAGCCGGCAACGCAAGGACCCTCGAGGCACTGGTCGTGCGCGCATCCCGGCCACCGGGGGTTGGGGTAGGTCCCTCCGGGATACGAGACCTCCGGCTGGCACCCGTCCGTGGGCCCGCACGGACCCCCGAGCGCCTTCTGGACGGACTGGGACACGCATATGGAGCCGTCGTGCGAACACGCAGTCCCGGCCGGACAGGTCCCGCAGACCCCCCCGCAGCCGTCCTCCCCGCACAGCCGGTTCCAGCACTGGGGCACGCAGCCGGGGTCCCCCGTCGCCTCGGCAGGACCGGACCCGTCCCTCCGGTCTCGGGCATCGAGGCCCGCCGCATCCCGCCTGTCCTCGTCTCCTGGGTCATCGCCGGTCTCGCCGGAGACATCGGCCCACTGCGTCTCGCCCGTTGCCAGGTCCCCCGCAGTCCGTGGTAGCGAAGGGCACCCCGCGAGGACCCACGCAACAACGACCACGAGACCCCGACGCAACGCCCACCTCCTGCGTGCAGACCTTACCAGTTCAGAACCCCCTGTGGCAACGGGCACGGCTCAAGCCAGGACACCACTGCTTGAACGATGTGACCCGGAGTGTTGCCGCGTTTCCTTGGGAACCTGCGGAGTGAGGCGACAAGACGATGACGGAAAACGCCTTTTGTCACTCTTTCTCGCCCCGCACAAATCGTCTTCGGTTAGTCTGACGTCTCGTCTCCAGTTGAGCCCCTATTCACAGTGGCCCAGGCTGGCAGAAAGCAAAGGAAGGGCTTGGTTCACGCCCAGCCGCCAGGTAGGATTCGTGCCCGTCGAGGTGCCCGAGAGGACGGCCTGGTGCATGGATTCCGAAGCGCCGCGGTTGCCTGGTGGTTCCAGGTCGCAGTCTTCGCCATGGTCCTCGCGTCGCTCGACGCCGCATGGGTTCTGCTCGGAGACCACGACGAGGACACGAAAACCCTGTTTCGCGCTGCCCTGATGGTCGTGGGTCTTGACGGGGGGACCACCCTCGCGGTCGGTGCCTTGGCGCTCCCGGTTCTGGCCTGGGTCGCGCCCGGCTGGTCGGACCCGGCGGCGGCGCTTTGGGCCGTCCTGTGGCCCGCCGGCCCCGCCCGCCGCGCGCTGGCGTTCCTCTGGTGCCTCGCGGGGATTGTGGGGGCCGCCGTGTTCACGGTCCTGGCGTTCCTGGCGACCGCGAAACTCCACGAGACGATCCGGACCCCCGCGTTCGAGGCGGCGGCGGTGTCCGTGGTCACGCTCGGGATTGGCGTTGCGACGTTCGTGATCGCGCGGCGTGCGGTCCTCGCCCTGCACGACCGGGTCGCGCGCCTCGCGGGGCGCTCCCCGTGGTCCCGGGTCCTCGTCCCGCCCGCGGCGCTCGGGTTGCTGGCGGCGCTGTTCGTGGCCCTGGCCGTCGCCACGCGGTCCCGGTGGGCCGCAGTGGTCGCCGCCACCGATTTCACGGCGGTCCATCTCGTCGTCGCGTCCATGACCCTCGCGGTTCTTGCCGGAATCGCCGTGTCCCGGCGGCCCGAGGGGGCCCGCATCAGACGCAGCTCGCACTTGCGTTTCCCGCCGTTTCCGTCGTGGCGTTCGTCGCCACCCTCGCGTGGGCTGGCTCGGACAACGCGGTCCGGTTGATCGCCTCCCAGCGGGCCGAGGTCGCGCCGTGGTCGCTCGCGCTCGTCAAGCGGGCGCTGGACTTCGATGGGGATGGGCTCCTGTCGTTCCTGGGCGAGGGCGACTGCGCCCCCTTTGACGCGAGAAGGTATCCCGGGGCGCCCGAGGTCCCGGACAACAGCGTGGACGAGGACTGCGACGGCACGGACCTGGACCTCCAGTTCGCGGAGGAATCCCGCAGGCCGCGGTGGGACCACCCGCTACCAGGTTCCGGGTGTCCGGACTGCCACGTCGTCCTGATCACGCTCGACGCGGTCGCCCCGGCTCGCATGGACCTGTATGGCCACGACCGCGAGACCCTGCCCTTCCTGCGCCGTCTCGCCTCGGAATCAATCTGGTTCCGGTATGCGTACAGCCAGGGACCCAGCACGCGCCTGGCCCTGCCCTCCCTGTTCACGTCGCGGTACGACTCTCAGATCAAGCGCGCCGTGGGCGCGAGGATCCCGCTCGAGATCCTGCCCGAGAACCTCACGCTCGCCGAGGTCCTCCGCACGCAGGGATTGCGGACGATCGCCGTGCTCCCGACCGCCTACTTCGAGAAATGGAAGGGGCTCGCGCAGGGGTTCGACGAGGTCGTCACCGACGCGATCACCCACTACAGGGCGCCGGGATACCACAACGCCGAACAGGTGACCGACGCGGCCCTGGCCGCGGTCCGCCGGGCGCGAGGCGCGCGCCTGTTCCTGTGGGTCCACTACTACGACCCCCACGGTCCCTACACGCCTCCCCCGACCGAGACCCGCTTCGGCACGAGCGACCCCGACATTTACGACGCGGAACTTCGCTACACAGATGGAGAGGCGCAACGGCTGGTGGAGGGGCTGGATCGCCTCCTCGGGAGCGACCGCACACTCCTGATCGTGACCGCCGACCATGGAGAGGCGTTCGATCCGGCCCACCCGAAGAAGCACCACGGCCTGGACCTGCACTCGACCGTCCTCCACGTGCCCCTGATGGTCCGCGCGCCGTTTCTGGCCCCCCGTGTCGTCGACTCTCCGGTGACGACGATGGACCTGCTCCCCACCGTGGTGAATCTCCTCCAGGTCCCCGGCGACTTCGCGTTCGAGGGGACAAGCCTGGTCCCGTGGCTCTTCGAGGGAGACGCGGGCCGGGAACGCATCGTGTTTCACATGTATTATCTGCCTGAAAATGTCTATCACAAGAAACCGCGGTTCCAGCAGGTCGCGGTCAGGACGCCCGCCCTGTCGCTGATCCGCGACTTCCGGAACAACACCTTGCAACTCTTCCAGTATCGTCTTGACCCCTTCGAGACCCGGAACCTCGCCACGGTCATGCCAGAGGCCGCCGAGACGTTGGCGGGGGAGATCGTCCGGTTCATGGCGCGGGTGGGAAGGTAGGACCGGCGCTACAATCCCCGTGAGGTCCCCCGGGGAAGTTCCCCGTGAGGCGTTGCCTCACGGATGGGGAGGAAAGGGGGCCTTCCCGGGTGGCGGTGACGGGCGTCGTGGACGTGAGCGTGGACGTTGACGTGGACGGCACGACACGGTACATTGCGCTTTTACTCGTAAAACGTCCACGTCCGCGTGCACGGGGAGGAGCGGGCGGGGTCGTTCTGGGCGGTTGCCCGCGCCTACGCGTACGCCCAGGCCCACGCCCACGCCTACGTCTTTCTGCACAGGGGTGCCCTCATGAGGAAGTCCACGTCCGGTCTGACCCACCCGTCCGCCCTTTTCCTGGTCGCGGTGCTCGCGTCCTGTCGGGTCGCGTCCATGGACCCCGGTGAGGCCCCACCCCTCGCCCGCGATGGCGCCCTCGATGTCCGTATCCTCCTCGCGGACACGTTCGGAGAAGGGGTCCAGATGGCCGCGCGGGACGTGGTCGAGGCCATGGCCCGGATCGCGGGAGTCCCCGTGCCGGACGACGCGGTCACGACCGACCCGGACCGCGTGGTCGGCCGGCCCTCGATCAGCGTCACGGTCACCAGCCTGCTGCCCGAGGACCTC
>FWPU01004590.1_pt1 | contig 15920 bp, 7 predicted proteins | sample 2228361 | NCBI WGS metagenome assembly FWPU01 (sample SAMEA103939777, study PRJEB20133) | metagenome
GGTTCCGGGGGCCATCGGCCAAGCCGATCCGGCGGCCATCGGTCAAACCGGTCCGGCGGCCATCGGCCAAGCCGATCCGGCGGCCATCGGCCAAGCCGATCCGGTGGCCATCGGCCAAACCGATCCGGCGGCCATCGGCCAAGCCGATCCGGCGGCCATCGGCCAAGCCGATCCGGCGGCCGACGCGCGGCCCCTTCCCGAACGCCGGCCAACACCCACCAGCGCCGGCGTATCGCGGGAAGCCAGTCCGAGCAAGCCTCCCCATAGCCACCCCCTCCTGGCCCCCGACGCGCCTTGGAGGATCGTGCGTTTAGGGGCGACCGCCTGGCCGCAACTGGCCGAGCGGCTCCAAAGTATCGCCCAAGACCCCGAGCCGGTCTATCGCCGTGCCAACGGGCAGCCTTTTGCGTTGGCCGATCGCTGCCGGGTGGCAATCGTAGCGCATGATCCTGCCGACTTGGCGGAAAAGGCCCGGCTGGCCTCGACCGGCCTGTGCAAGCCCGAATTGCGTCCCGTGCTGGAAGGCAAGGGCATCTTTCATGCCGAGGTGCCACGGCAGCGGCCGTTGGTAGCCTTCATGTTCGCCGGGCAGGGGTCGCAGTATGCGGGGATGCTTCGGGAATTGGTAGCGCAGTATGCCCCGGCCGCCCAGGCCATGCAGCGCCTGGACCAGGTGCTGGAGCGGTTGGGGTTTCCCACGTTCGCCGACGTGGCGTGGGAGCACGGCGACTCGCTGGGCAGCGACGTGTGGCGCACGCAGCTTTCGCTGCTGGTGGCCGAAACCATCCTCTATAGCGCCCTGGTGGAGCTGGGCCTTCGGCCGGACCGCATCAGCAGCCACAGCTACGGCGAATTCCCGGCCTTGCTGGCAGCCGGGGCGTGGACCTTCGAGGCCGACGTGCTGGCCACCCACGCCCGCTGCCAGGTGGTCCAGCAGTGCCAACGCGCGCAGGGGGGCATGCTTTCCGTGGCCGCCTCGATGGACGAGGTGGAGCGCTTGTGCCAGGAGTCGGGCGGCCGGGTGCACGTGGCCAACTGGAATGCCCCCCGGCAGACCGTGGTCGGGGGCGACCACGCGGCCCTGGACGAGTTCGAGAAGCGGCTGCGGGCCGAGGGCATCGCGGCCCGGCGGATCCCCGTGCCACGGCCCTTCCACACCCCGCTGATGTCCGAGGTGAAAGAGCCCTTCCGCAAGGCCCTCGAGCACATCGCGATCCAACCCCCACGCATCCCGCTCCTCAGCAGCGTCAGCAACCGCTACGTGGCCGAACCCGACGAAATCCGCGACAACCTGGCCAGCCAGATGGCCACCAACGTGCGGTACGTCGAACTGGTCCGCCGCCTGGCCAACGAGGGTGTGGGCCTGTTCGTCGAGGTGGGACCGGGCCAGGTGCTTACCGGGCTACACCGCAAGATCTTGGAAGGCCGGCCGGTAGCCCTCGTGCCCTCCGATCATCGCAAATCCGGCGGCGTGGAACCGCTGCTTTTTGTGCGGGCCTGCGCCGAGGTCATCGGGGCCTTGGACGACGAAACATCGCCGCTTACGCACCCGCTGGCGGCCATGTTCGCGCCGGAAACAGCACCGGCGGCCGGCATGCCGCCAGGGGCTTCGGCGGGGGAAACCGCTTCGCCACAGGTCGCTTCGACCGGGCCGGCATCTCCAAGCCCCAGTTCCGCCGCCACACCCCCGGCGTGTGAATTGCCGCAGGTCGCCCCGGCCGCCCCCAAGGTCGCAAGCGCCAGCCTCCCCGGCAAAAAACCCCGGCACGACAGTGTCCGCGCAGAAGTGCCGGAGGATGGCCCGAAAGTGCTGGTCATGCAAGGTACACCGTACGAGATGGGTTTGGCACACGGTCGGGGCCACGCCGCCGCGATCCGCCGCATCTTGCGCCGCTACGCCGACCTGCCGGCGTTTAACGAGGAAGAGGAGGCGGCCATCGCCGCCGCGGCCCGGCAGCTCGATGTGCTCCTGGCCCCCGAAGACCTCGAAGAAATGCGAGGCATCGCCGATGGGGCCGAGGTGGACCTGGCCGCCCTCGTGGCCCACAACCTCCGCATCTACCCGGACCACGGGGCGGGATGCGTCCATTTTGCGGTCTCGGCCCGGTGCAATGGCGAAGAAGGGCTGATCCACGCCGGCAACGACGATGTGCCTTTGGCCCTCCTTTTGCGCCACTGCCTGGAACGCCACATCCAGGTTCGTTTCCCCCAAGGGGGTATCGCCCATATCTGTTTCGCCATGGCGGGGCAAATGGCCGCCAGCATCGGCATCAACGCCTGCGGCCTGGCCGTTACCGGCGCGATGCTGCTGGACCGTGCTCCCAGCGGGGGGACCGTTCGGGGGCGGATGCACTCGGCCGTGGTCAAACGGCTGCTGCAAAACGCCCAGACCATCGATCAGGCCATCGACACTCTCCGTCAAACTCCGGGGGCGGGGGCGTGGGGGATTTGCCTGACCCATTATCCCAGCGACCAGATTTGCTACGTCGAGTACGACGGCGACAGGCTGGAGATTGGCCCGCGCGAGGACTTTTTCACTGGGGCCAACCACAGCCTGTTGCTGCCGCTTGGAGCGCAGGTGCCGGCGCATTCGCGGCACCGGCTTGCCCGGTTGCAGCAACTAGTGGGCGATGCCCGCACCCGGGGCGTTGCCGTGCCCCAGGCCCAGGCCGTGCTCCGCGACCGTTTCGACCTGGCCCGCGGCCGCGAAACCCGCCACCCCACCATGAACACCCTCTGCCGGGTCGATAACCAGCTCAGCGCGGTCTTGCAGCCTGGGCGGAATCGGGTGTGGGTCACCCGGGGGCCCCGCGCCCAGGCGGACGGAGCGCTGCGCGAAGAGAAATACGTGGCCCTTGACCTGCGCGAGCTGTTTTCGCTTTCGCCAGCAGGCCCCGCTATGTTGCCGCCAGCCCCCAAGCCCACTGGCAGCCAGCGACCCCCGCTCCGCGGAAAGAGTTCGGCCAGTGAGCCTGCCGGCCCGCACACCGTGCCGGCCCAAGTTGTGCAAGCCCCGGCCCACGTTGTGCAAGCCCCGGCCCACGTTGTGCAAGCCCCGGCCCAAGTTGTGCAAGCCCCGGCCCAAGTTGCGCAAGCCCCGGCCCAAGTTGTGCAAGCCCCGGCCCACGTTGTGCAAGCCCCGGCCCACGTTGTGCAAGCCTCGGTCCAAGTTGCGCAAGCCCCGGCCACTATCCCCGCCGTGTCCTCGCGGCCTTCCCACGCCTGTACCGACCCCCACGTTTGCGACCAATGGATCTGCCACCGCTACGTCCTCCGGATGGTCGAGGCGCCGCTGGCCGGCGCCCCCAAGCCCTTCGCCTGGCAGGGCCGGGCATTGATCGTGGGCGACAACCCGGTCGGCCAAGCCCTGGCCCAAAGGATTCGCCAGGCCGGGGCACAGGCAGCAATCCTTGCGGGCGCAAACTCTATCGACGAGGCCCGAGCGGCGCTGGAACGCCTTTGGGCCGAAGCCCCTGCGCTGCACCTGTTCCTGGTCACCTCGCACGATCCCTGCGCGGCCACGACGCTGGACGAGCCGGCCTGGACCCAACGCCAGCTCCACGGCGTGCGCATCCCCTTTTATGTCTGCCAGCGGTGGCTCCAAATGGTCACGGCGGCCGGCAAACTGGCGCAAAGTTCGGCGATCGCGCTTACGGCGCTGGGTGGCGACTTCGGCTTTTCCGGCCCCATTTGCAGCGCAGAAAGCGGGGCCCTGGCCGGCTTGATCAAGGCCCTCCGGAGCGAAGTGGCCAGCCCGCAGAACCTCCTGGGACGCTTCCGTCTGAAGGTCGTCGACGCCTCGGCCGAGACCCCGCCCGCCGACCTGGCCACCCTGCTGCTCGACGAACTGGCCGCGGACGACTTAGAGACCGAAATCGGCTATCTCGACCGCAAACGGTATGTGGCCCGGCCATTTTTCCAGCCTCCGCAGGCCCTGGGTCCTGGCGTTATCCGGCCTGGCAGCACGTGGGTGGTTACGGGCGGAGCGCGGGGCATAACGGCTGCGGTTGCCCGGGAACTGGGAACCCGACTGGCGCTGAAACTGCACCTGATCGGCTCCAGTGCGCCCCCGGCGATCGACCCGGCGTGGCGGGACCTTTCGGCCGAGCAACTGCGGCAGTTGCGGACCCGCATTTGCCGCCAGGCAGCCGCCCAGGGCCAGGTCCCCATCCAAGCCTGGCGGCGGGTGGAAAAGGCCATCGAGCTGGACCGCAACCTGCGGCAATTCGCCCAGTTGGGAATCTCGGCCGTGTACCATCCGTGCGATGTGAGCGATCGCGAGGCCCTGGCACGGGTCTTGGACGCGATTCGCCGTGCCGATGGTCCCATCGAGGGAATCCTTCACGGGGCCGGGGTGGAAAGTGCGGCCGCCTTCGTTAAAAAGAAGCCGGAAACCGTCGAGGCCACGCTGGCGGTCAAAGTGGGCGGGGCGGCTAACCTCCTGGCCCTCACCCGCCAGGACCCCATCCGCTTTTTCGTGGCCTTCGGCTCGACCAGCGGACGCTTCGGGGGCACGGGACAGGCCGATTATTCGGCGGCCAACGAGATGCTGGCCAAGCTGGTGGGGTGGTACGGGCAGGTTCGGCCCGAATGCCGCGTGGTGACGTTTCATTGGCATGGCTGGGACGAGATTGGCATGGCCGCCCGCCCCGAGGCCCGCAGTGCCCCGGCCCTGCGGGGCATGCGCTACATGCCCCCGCGCGAAGGCGTCACCTACCTGGTCGAGGAACTCCTGGCCGGCTGCCCCGAACGCGAAGTCCTGATCACCGACCACCGCCTGTGTGTGCAGGTCTATCCGGAAATGGCCCGAACCCCGCCTCCGGTCCCGCCGCCGCGCTGGCCCAGCCAGATGGCCGCCCGCAGAGAAGCCCAAGCAGGTGCGCCGGTGGAACCGCCGGCGGATCGGCCTGCGGCGGCGCAACACCCTGCCCTCAACCCCCCGACTGCTGGCATCCGACCGCAACCGCCACCCGGCGGGCAAGGGGCCGCACCCGCAAAGCCCGAGGTGGCCAGCCGCTATGTGCCCCGGCTTGAGCCGGCGGACATCGCCGTTGGGCCCATGGCCTTTGGCGGACCCGTGTGGATTCTGGGCGACTGCCCCGAGGCCGCGGCACTGGCCCACCGCATCGAGGCGCTCGGCACGGCGGTCCATCGCCCTCCCCTGGCTGCGGAAGCGGGCCCCGTCCTGGCCGAGTTGGAACGCCTGTGGTCGGCTCAGCCGGCCCCCCACCTCTTCCTGTTCACGGCGCGCGAGCCGCTGGCCCGCGGCGTGTTGAGCGACGCGGCCTGGGCCCAGCGCCGCGGCCGCGGCGTGCTGGTCCCCTTCGAGGTCTGCCGGTGGTGGTCGGAGCGGATCGCCGCCTGGCGCCCGGCCGGGGAGCCGACGCTGGTGGCAGTCACCGCGCTGGGCGGCGACTTCGGCTTCACCCAGGAGCCGCTGGCGCCCGAGGGCGGCTTCTTGGCCGGGCTGCTCAAATCGTTCCATCAGGAGACCCTGGGCAAGACCGCCGTGGGCGTGCGCGTCAAGGTGCTTGATTTGCCCGCTGACGAGCCGGCCGACGCGGTGGCCGACGCCTGCCTCGCAGAACTGGCCGCCGGCGATGACGAGGTCGAAGTGGCCTGGCACGCTGGCCGGCGGTACCGCGTGGCGCTCCAACCCCAGCCTGCACCTGGCCTGCCCCAGGTGCCTCTGCCGCAAGGGGGCACGTGGGTCGTTACGGGCGGGGCGCGGGGAATTACGGCCGCCATTGCCTTAGAGCTGGGCCGGCGCTGCGGGCTGAAATTGCACCTCCTCGGCCGCAGCCCCCTGCCCGAAGTGGATCCCGCCTATCGGGACCTGGGGCCGGCGGAACTCCAGCAGCTCCGCAAGCGATTGTTCCAGGAAGCGCGGCTGCAAGGCCGCCGGTTCGATTGGGATGCCCTTTACCGCCAGATCGAGATGGATCGCAGCCTGCGGGCGTTTGCCGCGGCAGGGGTGCGCGCTGTGTACCACCAGGTCGATGCGGCCGACCGCCAGCAGCTTGGCCGTGTGTTGGAGGCGATCCGCCGCAGCGATGGCCCCATCACCGGGATCCTGCACGGGGCGGGCATTGCCGGAGCCATTGTCCGCCTGGGCGAAATGACCGCGGAAAGCGTCCAGGCTGTGCTGGCCGCCAAAGTCGAGTCCCTCCTGCACCTGGTGGACCTCACGGCCGACGATCCGCTGGAATGTTTCCTAGGCTTCGGCTCGATCACGGGCCGCTTCGGCAGCGCCGGCCGCACCGACTACGCCTCGACCTGCGAGCTTCAGGCCAAGCTGTTGGGCTTGCTGCGGCGCCGCCGGCCGGGTTGCCGAATCACCACCATCCACTGGCACCCCTGGGGCGAGGTCGGGATGATGATGAGCACGCGGGCTGCGGGCGTCGGCCCCGGCGTCCCCCTGATGCCCAAAGACGAAGGAGTCCGCCACCTCATCGAGGAACTCCAGGCGGGCACCCCAGAGGCCGAAACGGTGGTCGTCGATCTGGCCTGGCATCGCTCAGTGGTCGAGCGCTTGCAGGCGGTGGCGGCCAGCAAACCCCGGCCCCCTGCGCCCCCCGCACTGCCCGATCGCCAGGCGGCCCGGGGCACACCAGACAGCACGCCGCACGGGGCTATGGCCAGCCCCCCTTCGGCCGCGGTAGGCCCCCCGGTGTTTGCCAGTCCCGCCGCCGCCCCGGCTTCTGGTGCCCCTTCGCAGCCCGGATGGCTGTTGCTGGACGAGATCGAAGAAAACTCGCCCAGCCGTTTTGTCGCCCGGATCGAGTTGGAGCCGCGGAACGACCCGTTCTTGGACCAGCATCGTTTCCGCGACAGGCCGCTGTTGCCCCTGGTGGTGGCCAGCGAAATGTTCGCCGAGGCGGCGGCCGCCTGGCTGGGCCAGCCGGTCCAAAGCCTCCACACAGTGGATGTGCAAGAGGCCGTGCGATGCTTCTCCGACGACCGGCTGACCCTCCGCATCGTGGCCGAACCCGCCGGCCAGCACACCGTGGCATGCCGGCTGGTCAAACCCGTGGTCAGTCGGGCCGGGCAGCTCGCCGAGAAGAACCGGGTGCACCTTGCCGGCCAGGTGCACGTGGGGCCCCTGGGGCCGGAGGAGCCCCACCCCATCTTCCCCCGGCCTAAGACGTGGTACACCGTCGAGTATCCCGAAAAGCTGGTGATCTCTCACGGACCGGTGCTGCGGTGTTTGAAGTTGACCTCGATCCTGGAAGACGAGGGCTGGGGTTGGATCGTCGCGCCAGCCGGCCAAGACCTTTGGGGCGGGCGAACCGGGCAGGGGCCCCTCATCCCGGCCGCGGTGCTGGATGCCTGCTTTTATGCCTGCGGGATCTACGTGTGGGTGAAGGATCAGGGGGCGGTGGCCATTCCCCAGGGCTACGGCCGGCTTCGGCTCTACCGGGCCCCCGTGCCCAACGAGACCTGTTTGGTGCGCGTGCGTCGTTCGGCGAAGGACCAGGGGCACAGCTATTTCGACTTCACCCTGTACGGGGCCGACGGCCAGCCAATCCTCCAGGCAGAGCAATATCACGCCGTGGCCCTAAGCGGAGGGAATGCGGGATGAGGCTTGGCGGCATATGGCTCCAGTACGTGCGGTGCCACGAGGTCCCAGGACCTGGCCGGTGGCTGGCCGAAGCCGAGTGGGCCGAACTGGCCAAATGGCGTGCGACCGAGCGCCGGCTGGAGTTTTTGGCTGGCCGGCTGGCCGCCAAGCGGCTGGCCCGGCGGCTTCTCGGTCAGCAAGATCTGGACCTGGCCGCGATCGAAATCCGTTCGCAAGACGCTTGTGGCCAAACCGGGCCGCCGGTGTGGCAGGTAACAGGCCGACCCCTCCCCTGGCGCTTGTCGATCGCCCACACCGCGCGGGGCGCTTTGGCCGGCGCAAGCCTTTGGCCTTCCGCCCTCGGTGTCGACCTGGTCCCCCTGGACATAGATTGCCGCAGTCTGGCCCGGACGTGGTTCACTGCGGCCGAGCTGGCCTGGCTGGCAGAGCACCCCGGCGACGGAGCGCCTGCGGTGTGGGCCGCTAAGGAGGCGGCCTACAAGGCAGTCGGCGGCCAAGAGCCTTTCCGGCCGCTGCGGATCCATATCTCCGCGCTGCGGCCAGGCCGGTTCGCCGCACGGTATGATCGCCCCCATGACGGCCCCAACCGCTGGCCTGCTGTGCAAATCCGTATCCGGGTGCTGGATGGCCACGTGGCCGCCGTGGCCTGGGCTACTCCCCTCGCCACCCCCCAAGGAGGAAACCATGATTGACTTGACCGGCCGGGTTGCCCTGGTAACCGGCAGTTCGCGGGGCATTGGCCGGGCGTGCGCCCTGCGCCTGGCCGAGGCAGGCGCCGATCTGGTCGTCAATTACATCAGCTCCCACGCCGCGGCCATGGAAGTGGCCGAGCAAATCGCCGCCCTGGGCCGGCGCGTCGCCGTGGTCAAAGCCGACGTCAGCGAACAGGAAGATGTCCACGCGATGGTCGAGTTCGTCGGCCAGCAGTTCGGCAAGCTGGATATCCTGGTGAGCAACGCGGCCACCGGGGGGTTTCGGCCGCTCTTGGCGGCCAATTCCCGGCACTTCGACCGCACCATGCATACCAACGTGCTGGCCCTGGTGTACCTCGTCCAAGCGGCGCTCCCCCTGTTGGAAAAGGCCCAGGGCCGGGCCAAGGTGGTGGCCATCTCCAGCCACGGCTCCCACATGGCCTTGCCGTGGTATGGGCTGATCGGCGGCTCCAAGGCCGCCTTGGAAAGCATAGCCCGGCATCTGACCCTGGAAGTCGGCCAGCGCGGGGTGAACGTCAATGTGGTCAAGGCGGGCCTGGTCGAAACCGACTCCACCCGCCGAATCCCCCAGGCCGACGCCATCCTGGCCGCCCGCACCGAGAAAACCATGGTGGGCAACCGAGTGCTCCAGGCTGAGGACGTGGCCAACGCCGTGCTGTTTTTGGCCAGCCCCTTGAGCGATATGATCCAGGGCGAAACGCTGACCGTAGACGGCGGCGCAGGCATCCACCCTTAAGCGCCAGGCAAGGGATTGCACCTTGTGCACCCAACGACGCATTGTTCAAAGCCCCGCCCAACGCATAACGAACCTTGCAGAGCGGCCGGTCGCCGCTTGTGCACGAAAGGACGCATTTTCAGAGCCCCCCGTCCCAAGCGTGGTCCAAAACGGCAACCCGTCCCGCGCAGCCGCTGCGGGGCCATCTAAGGGCAACACCCGCCCGGGCCCCTGGACGATGGGCCTCGCGGCGGCGGAGCGGTGCCTGCCCTTCGGGTGCATCACAGAGGTGGCCTATGAAAACAGCCGATATCGTTCTGGCGGCCATTTTGATGTTGGGCACCCCGGGGCCTTTGCCCGCGGCCAGTGGGCCGGACCCCACCCCGGTACGGAGCGCCCTGGACGCCATGCATGCCTGGGCCCGCGGCGGCGGCCAGCTCGACGGGTGGCGGGCCTTTCTATTGTCCGACATCCTCGAAGCCGAGCTGGCTCGCGGCGAGGCAGCCAGTCGGCTGGCCCTGGCCGATGTGTTCGACCGCTACGCCGGCGGCGCCCCCGGCACCGAAAGTCCACCCATCGCGGCCGTACGCCACGCCTTGGAACAATACCTCCATGCGCTTGCCCTGGCCCGAATCCGCGCCCTGGCTCCCCATTGCACCCACGCCAAAGAGGACTTCCGCCCGCTTGGCGCCGCCGAGGTCCAGCAGAGAAAGACAGAACTGGTCCGCGCGGTCGACCAGTTGATTTCCAGCCTCCAACGCCATCCCGACCAGGCTACCGCCTTGCAGTGGGATACGTTCTTGCATCTGTCCCCCTTGCAGGCCGAACTCCGCAAGGACCAGCCCGACCTCGGCCAGCTCGATGCGGCGTATGAGCGCTTCGCATCCGGCCACGAAGGGCTGGAACTATCGCTGTTTGCCGATGTGCGCCGGGCCCTTCGCCAATATCTCCTCGCCTGCCGCGCCGCCGGGCACCCGCAGTTGAAGACGCAGTACGAAACCGTGCTGGACCGGCTGGCGCGCGACCTGGAGACCCTCGGCCAGGCGATTTCCTCCGAAACCACTCTCTCCGTGGTCCAGGCGCTGGCGTGGCTGGAAGACGCCCACCAGGCCGCCGAACTCCGCCGCAGGGTCGCCGAGCAGTTCGCACTGCCCAATGTGTGCGTCCGAATCTCGGGAAGGTTCCTCGATGCCGCGCTGGGCGGCCCGGTAGAGGAGACCGGCCCGGTCGAAGACGTGATTCTCGATACCACCATCCGCGGCACGGACCACACCCGCGGCCAAGCCACCGTGGAACTGGTTCCCAGCCTGGGGGCCGGCGAGTTGGACCTCGTGTTTCGCGGCACCACCGAGACAGATTCGACCGGCTATTCCCCCGGTGCCACCGTCCTCAGCACTTCGATCACGCGGGTCGGGGTCCGTAAACGGCTGTGGACCGATGGCCGGCGGGTTACCGCGCTGCCGGCCCAGGCAGCCGCCGTCGTCCAAACGACCCTTCACAGCGTCAACCCCGCTCGGGGAGGCTGGCGGGCCCAGCAGGAAGCCTGGCGGCGGGCCGAGGCCCAGCGCGACACCTCGGACCGCATCGCCGAAGACCATGCCCGGCAACGTGCCTCGGCCCGCATGGACCTGGAGGTAGGCCGCCAACTCGAAACCCTCAACCGTTGGCTCGACCGCTGGTGTGGTGGCTTGGACGAGCGCGGGGCCTGGCCACGCTCGGTGCGGGCCTATACCACCGCCCATGCCCTCCACTGGACCGCAATCCAGGCACCCCGCAGCTTGCTGGCGGCTCCGCTGCCCCCGCCGGCGGCCGCCGGCCAGGCCGATCTGGTCCTCCAAATCCACGAGTCCGCCATCAACAATACGGCCGCGCAAGTGCTGGCCGGCATGGTGCTCCGCGAAGACCGGCTCATGGCCTGGCTGGCCGAGGCCTTCGGCCCTCTGGCCCCCAACCTCCCGCCGCCCGCAGAGGCCGAACCCTGGACGGTGCAACTGGCCCAGCCATGGCCGCTTAGCGCCCGCTTCGACGGCCAGCAGTGGGCGCTCACCCTCCGCGCCGACCGGTTCGCCGCCGAAGGCCGCCAGTTCCACAACCTGGACATCACTTGCACCTACCAGATCGAGCCGGCCGGCCTGGGCTGGCAAGCCGTGCGCCAAGGCGAGCTGAAGGTCTATCCGCGGGGCTTCGTGCCCGGCCAGGGCCAACAGCTCTCCGCCCGCCAGCAAGCTTTGCGCAATATCCTCCAGCGGCGGATTGGCCGCCTGTTCGAAGAGCGCTGGACCCCCGGCGACCTGACATTGTCCGCCCCCTGGAACCGCGCCGGTCCTTTGGAATTGGTGCACTGGGACACCCGGCACGGCTGGATGACCCTGGCCTGGCGCTGCAAACCGGCAAAGTGACCGGCCGGATGCGGCCCCAAGGGAGATCTGGGCGCTGGACGGCCCGACATCGCCGCCGGATGCCCGTGCTCAGTGCACCCGTTGGCCCGGCCGGGCACCGTCGTCGGGCGAAAGCAGGAAAATCTCGCTGCCGCCAGGGCCGCTGGCCAGCACCATCCCTTCGCTGCGGCCGAACTTCATCTGCCGCGGCTGCAAATTGGCCACGCACACGACCAGCCGGCCCACCAGGTCCTCCGGCCGATACGCCTCCTTGATGCCAGCAAAAACCGTGCGGCGGACATCGCCTCCCAGGCCCAGCGTGAGTTTGAGGAGTTTTTTGGCTGCCGGGACATCCTCGGCGGCCAGCACCCGGGCAACGCGGAGGTCCACCCGGGCAAACTCATCGATCGAGATCAAGGTCTCCAGCAGGGGCTCGGCTTTGAGCCATTCGTCGCTGTCGGGGGGTGCCTGGGCGGGGGCGGCACCACCCGTCGAATCGCGGCGCGCTGTGGCCGCCGAGCCCACGGCGGTCGAACGGGCCGCCGCTCCGGCCGTCGAAGTTGCGGCCGCCTCCTCGCCCTCCGGTTCCGGTTGCCGGCTGGCTTCGATCATCGCATCGACCTGCTCCCGCCGCATCCGCACCAGCATGTGTTCATAAGGCCGGACCGGCGTGCCCACCAGCGGGGTTTTCGACTCGTCCCAATGCCGAATGGGGCGCTGGAGGAGCTGCCCGGTCCGCTCCGCCAGGCGCGGCAGCACCGGTGCCAGGTAGATGGCCAGTTGGCGGAACAGGTTCAGGCCGATGGTGCACACCTCTTGGAGCCGCGGGCCCTGGTCGGCGCGCCGGGCGAGTTCCCAGGGGGCCGACCGCTCGATGAAGCGGTTGGCCCGGTCCCCCGCCGCAAGCACCAGCCGCATCGCCCGGTGGTAGTCGCCCGACTCGTAGCAGGCCGCGATCTCCTCCCCCTCGGCCGCCGCCTGGGCGAACAGGCCGCCGTCTTCCGGATACTGGACCGAGAGCCCCAGCGGCGCGGCGAACCGCGCGGTCCGCGCCGCCAGGTTCACAATATTGCCCACCAGGTCGGCGTTCACCTTGGCCACGAACTCCTCCAGGTTCAAGTCCAGGTCCTCGACCCCGCTGCTGAGCTTCGACGCGTAATAGTAACGCAAGTACGACGGGTCCAGGTGCTCCAGATACGTCGAAGCCTGGACGAACGTCCCGTGCCGCTTCGACATCTTCTGCCCGTTGACCGTCAGGAACCCGTGGATATGCACCCGCTTCGGCAGTTGGAAGCCGGCGGTCTTGAGCATGGCGGGCCAGAACAGCGTGTGGAAATACGTGATGTCCTTACCGATGAAATGGTGGATTTCGGTCTCGGGGCTCCGCCACCAGTCGTCCAAACGCTCGTCGTGCCGCTTGCACCATTCCAGGGTCGATCCAATGTAGCCGATCGGCGCGTCGAACCACACGTACCAGTAGTTGCCCGGGCTGTCGGGAATCTCGAAGCCGAAATATGGCGCCGGCCGCGAGACATCCCAGTCCAGAAGCGGCTGGTTCAGGAAATGCCCGCGGAGGTAGTTGGCCACCTCGGGCTGGAGCGCCCCGCTCTGGGTCCACTGCTCCAGGAAATCGTGGAGCCGCTCGATGTGCACGAACAGGTGGGGCGCGCTGCGGACTTCCGGCCGGGCGCCCGAGAGCGTGCTCCGCGGCTCCAGCAGGTCGCCGGGGCTATACGTCCGCCCGCATTTCTCGCAGTTGTCGCCATACTGGTCCGGCGCCCGGCAAAACGGGCACGTCCCTTGGACGAAGCGGTCGGCCAGGAACGTCTGGGCCACCGGGTCGTAAAGTTGCGTCACTTCCCGCTGGACCACCAGCCCCGCCCGGCGCAGCGCCGCCCAAATCTCCTCGCAAATCTGCCGCGTCTCCGGGCTGTTCGTGCTCCCGTAATGGTCGAACGCGACGTCGAAGCCGCGGAAGTCGGCCAGATGCGCCTCCTGCATGCGCGCAATCAGCGCCTCCTCGGAAATCCCCTCCTTGCGGGCCCGCATCATGATCGCCGTGCCATGCGTATCGTCCGCGCAGATGTAGATGCACCGCCGACCGCGGAGCTTCTGGTAGCGCACCCAGATGTCGGTCTGGAGGTACTCCACCAGATGGCCCAAATGGATCGGCCCATTGGCGTACGGCAAAGCACTGGTCACCAGAATGCGGGAACTCATGCGTGGCGCGGTCCTTCCTCAAATGGCCGCCAAATGCGCTGGGCACCAGCCTGATCGCGCAAAGTACCTATTGTACCCCTTCCTGCGACTTCTCCCAAGCGCAAGAGGCCACGCGGCTGGCCGTCGCCAGATTCTTCGAGCAGACGACCGCAAACCACGGGCCATGCAGCGCACAAGCCAGTACCTCCGACAAACGAAGAGCCGGGGGCGTAAGCTTCCGGCGCCCGCACCAGGAGTTGCCAGCCTCTGCCCGCGCTGCAAGCTTCCCCGCAAATGTCCGGCAGTCCCCACCGGGGGCTCACGCCCCGGCTCGATCCCAGGTTGCTTGCAACCACGCCAGAACCGTCCGCATGCGGGCAAACCACGCATCCGACTGGGTGGGCCGGGCATCTTGCGGGCTTGCGCGCCCCCCGGGCCGGACTCACGGGACAGTAACGGGGTTCCCGTCGGCCATCGCGCCGAGATTCTTGTACACCGCGGGATCGATCGTGATGGCGATGGGTCGAACCGCGCCATCCACCAGGCTGAAATGCACCACGCCGTCGTGCCAGCTATTGAACTGCCACCAGCTTTTCGGTGGGTTGAGGCCGCCGTAGGTCGGCATGGCGCCGACGCCGAACCACACGAACGACATTTCCGGCGAACTGGTCCCGCCCATCACTTCTCCGAACAATAGCGTATTGCTCGTGCCATCGCGGACTACGGCAAACGGATTCTGCGAGCGGTTGTACATCGCCCCACGCCAAAAGTCGAAGCTGGCATTGCCCACGCAGCCCGTGTGCCCCTCGCAGGCCAGGTAGTTGGTGCGCCCGATTTGGCTGCCGCTCCCCGCCGGCATGCCGAAGGCAAAAAACGTAGGAAACCAGTACCCGGGCGACAGACACCCGTGGAACAAGTAAAGCGCCATTTTCTTATAGGGGTCGTCCGAGGGGCAAAGGAAGGCGGACATTCTGGTCTGCGCGACAATCGGGGCCTGGGTCCGCTGGTTCCAGGGCGTGCCCACCTTCTCGACATCGAAAAGCGACACGTTGCCGAAACTGGCTTTGTCCGCATCGCACTGATCGTAGGGGGGCCGCTGTTCCAGGTGCGGCAAAAGCAGCACCAGGCAACTGGTGAATTGTGCCCAGTAGCAAAGCGGCGAAGGCTGGCAATACTGGACCGGCGCCCCCAAATAGCCCGGCGGCAGGTACCGGTTGGCATCATGGAAATGATGCGCTGCCAGCGACAGTTGCTTCAGACTGTTAGCGCAGTGCGCCCGCCGGGCCGCCTCGCGGGCCCGCTGGATTGCCGGCAACAATAGGGCCATCAGAACTCCAAGGATGGCCAGGACTACCAATAATTCCACCAGGGTGAAACCGCGGCGCACAACCCGTTCCATAACCCGTCCCTCCTGCAGAAATACCAGAAAAGAACTTCCAGAAACCAGAAACTGGGTGTCCCAAACGGGTACAGAACGGGACCCCGCGATAAAATCCCGGCCGCGACAAGCCACGGGCCGACCACAATCCTTCCTTCCCCTTTTGAGAGATGCCCAATTGCCGGCTACCTTAGCACACTACTGCCGGCCGGTCAACCACCCCCAGATGAAAAAGGCCGCTGGGGTCCGACGTGCCCGGAGGACCCCCTTTAGCGGGACACTGAGGGCGGGTCTCCAGCCGCCTCATCCCGCACGAGCTGCCTTACCAGCTCCGCATTGGCAGGTGGAAATGTGTATTGGCAAAGGCTCTGGCGGGGCACCCAGACGAATGGCGGACGGGCCGTGGCGTCCGCTCCGGCAAGTTCCGCCTTGAAGGCAAACAACCGCAACGTGGCATAGCCATAAGCATGCTCCCAGCACGGATAGACTCCTGTCAGGCGCACGTCCAGCCCGGTCTCTTCGCGGCACTCCCGCACGGCGGCCTCCTCCGGCGTCTCTCCCGGAAGAACCTTGCCGCCGGGGAACTCCCACAGGCCGGCCAGCGGGACACCCGGCGGCCGGCGCCCAATCAACACCTTCCCCTGGTGCTCGACCACGGCAATCGCGATCGCCACAGCCCCGGCCATAGCAATTTCCTACCAATCGACCGCCCCGCCAACGCCGATGGACACGCCCTTGTACGGTGGGCACAATGGTATGTATTGTAGCAGGCAGACCCAGGCGGGCTGGCGGCCGGCAGGGGGCCCCGCACCCCAATGGCCGTGCCCCGCCCGGTCCACGGCTTCGTGCCGAGGCGGGCGCTATAGGTTTTTGGGAGGAGCGTGCCCATGAGACGGTCGGCCGCGATGGAAATGCTTGCCGTAATCCTGGCCGCGGTTCTGTGGAGCGTTGGGGC
>FWPU01009152.1_pt1 | contig 15920 bp, 29 predicted proteins | sample 2228361 | NCBI WGS metagenome assembly FWPU01 (sample SAMEA103939777, study PRJEB20133) | metagenome
GAGCCTATTCTATCGAACACCGCGCGAGGTGTGGCTGGAACTGACAAGTGAGCCCGAGTTTCGTGGTGTGCCCTAGTTTCGGGATATCAGAGTTCTAACACTCGACAGCAAGCTTTATAAACAGCCCCCTGAATCTCAACCAAATCTGACTAGCCTGAAAAGGAGTTTTTCAGTACATCGTCAGTAAGAGTGGGACAAATACTGGCTTCTGCGAAAAACTCCGCAAAAGGTTTTGTGGTCGGTAACAAGATGCGGTAATTCTATCGCATCAGGAAACAAGACAAGAGAGAGAAGGCTCTATGCCACGCGTAAGACAACCGAGAAGGGGAACAATGCAGTTCTGGCCGCGAAAGCGGGCTAGCTCGCCCCATGCCAGCATAAGGACATGGAATCCGGGAAAGGAAACAAAGGCGTTGGGATTTGCCGGCTACAAGGCAGGAATGACCCACCTGATTGTCGCCGATAACAAGCCAACAAGCGCCACAAAGGGCGACTCCATTGTTGTGCCGGTGACAGTCGTCGAGTGCCCGCCATTAAAGGTCGCAGGCATCCGCTGTTACCGGCTCATCAACAACCGCCTCGTTCTCGACACCCAAATCTGGGCAGAAAAGCCCGACAAGGACCTTTCTCGCGTTCTCCCAACCCCAAAAAAACCCAAGACAAAACCAATAAAGCCGGAGGAATACAAAGAATTCCGTTTGCTCGTCCACACCCAGCCAAGACTCTCGGGGCTCAAGAAAACCCCTGAAGTTTTCGAAGTGGGAATTGGCGGCGATGCAAAGCAGCAGTTGGAATACGCAAAGAACATCCTTGGAAAAGACCTCAAGATCACTGACGTTTTCGCAGCAGGACAGCAGGTTGACAGCCACTCAGTAAGCAAAGGCAAGGGATACCAGGGTCCTGTCAAGCGCTTTGGAATCTCAATAAGGTCTCACAAGTCAGAAAAGACAAAAAGGGGTCCGGGCGCTGTCGGGCCGTGGCACGGCAACTTCAACTGGCCTGTTGCGCACGCAGGACAGATGGGCTACCATCAGCGCACAGAATATAACAAGTGGATAGTCCATATTGGCGAGGACCCGTCAAAAATCAATCCCGCAGGCGGTTTCGTGCATTACGGCAACGTCATCTCGCCATACCTTCTGATAAAGGGCTCCCTTGCAGGACCTGCAAAAAGGCTCATCAAGCTCACAACGCCGTTAAGGCCGAACAAGCACATTCCAAAGGAGGCACCAAGCATAACGCACACCAGCGTTGCTTCGAAGCAATAAAATGGACCTGACAATACGCTCGCCGACAAATGCAGAGGAGGGCAAAAAGAGGCTGCCCAGCCAGTTCGCAGAGCCAGTGCGCCCAGACATAATCAAGCGCGCGGTCGAGGCGGTCTGGAGCCATGAACGCCAGCCATACTCAAATGACCCGCGCGCAGGAAGAAAAGCAAGCGCAAAACTCTCAAGGCGCAGGCGGGACTACCGCGGCGGCTACGGCCACGGAATGGCGCGCGTGCCAAGGAAAATACTCACAAGGAACGGCTCAAACATGTACTGGGTTGCCGCGAACGCCCCAGGAACAGTCAAGGGCAGAAGGGCGCACCCACCCGTTGCGTCAAAAAACTGGCGGCAGAAAATCAATGACAAGGAGCGCCGGAAGGCAATCAGGAGCGCACTGGCGGCAACAGTCAGCAGGCAGCACGTGGTCCAGCGCGGCCACGCTGTGCCAAACACATACCCGTTCATCATAAGCAACGCATTTGAGGCATTGGAAAAGACAAGGGCAGTCCTGAATGCCCTCGCTGCCCTTGGGCTTGAGCAGGAGCTCAGCCGCTCAGGCAGGCAAAAGATACGCGCCGGAAAGGGCAAAGTGCGCGGCAGGAGATACAGGAGCGCAAAAGGACCGCTCATCGTGGTCGGAGGACTGTGCAAATTGCTCAAGGCAGCGGACAACATTGCAGGCATTGATGTCGCAGACGTCACCTGCCTCAATGCACAACTCCTGGCGCCAGGGGCAGTGCCAGGACGGCTCACACTGTTCACTGTAAACGCAATTGACAAAATATCAAAGGAGAAACTGTTCCAATGAAATTCGCAGACGCAACCTCGGTAATCAAGTATCCTGTATCAAGCGAAAAGGCAATCCGCCTTATGGAGGCAGAGAACAAGATGGTGTTTGTTGTTGACATAAGGGCGGGAAAGCAGGATATAAAGAATGCTGTGGAGGAATTGTTCAAGGCAAAGGTGGTAAGCGTCAACACGCTTGTCACAAAGGGGCAGAAGCGCGCTTACGTGCGATTCTCGCCTGAAACTCCGGCAATTGACATTGCCACAAGCCTCGGGCTGATGTAAAAATGGGAAAATCACTAATACAGCAGGCAAGGGGAAAGGGCGGTCCTGTGTACCGCTCGCTCAGCTTCCGCTTCAAAGGCGACTCAAAGCTACGGCCGCCAGTTGCGAAGCAAATACAGGGCACAATAACCGACTTTGTGCACTGCCCCGGACACAGCGCGCCATTGGCTGAAATAGAGTATGAGGACGGACAGACCTGCCTGCTCATTGCTCCCGAGGGCGCAAAGATCGGCGACAAGGTAAGTGTTGGCGCAGGTGCGGAAATATCCCCCGGTAATGTGCTTGCGCTCAAGGACATCCCGGAAGGAACCCCTGTTTACAACATAGAACTCCAGCCAGGCGACGGCGGAAGGTTCTGCCGCAGCTCAGGAGTTTTCGCAAGAATAGTTGCAAAGACACCAAATTATGTCACTCTCCTGCTTCCTAGCAAGAAGCTCAAGAACCTACATGCGGACTGCCGAGCAATAGTCGGCATTGTCTCAGGAGGCGGAAGGGTTGAAAAGCCATTCCTCAAGGCAGGCGCAAGGCACCACAAGGCACGGGCAAGAAACAAGCGCTATCCGCGACAGAGCGCAGCAGCCCAGAACGCTGTTGACCACCCGTTCGGAAACAAGCGCACAAGCAGGAAGGCAAAGCAGCGCGCAGTCGGACACTTTGCGCCACCAGGAAGAAAGGCCGGCAAGTTCTGGCCCAAGCGCACAGGAAGGAGGAAGTAAAAAAAAATGCCAAAGGAATTCATGTTCCGCGGAAAAAAGCTGGATGAAATCAAAACAATGGACATCCAGCAGTTCATGCAGCTACTGCCCGCAAGGTCAAGGAGGAGCCTCAAGCGCGGCCTGACAGAACAGGAAAAAATACTGCTGAAAAACCTGCGCGCAGGAGAGAAAGACCCAAAGACACAGTGCAGGGACATGATTGTGCTTCCCGAAATGCTCGGCAGGCTCATAAGGATTCACAATGGCAAGGAATATGTCCCTGTGGCAATAGAACCTGACATGCTTGGCCACAGGCTTGGCGAATTCGCGCAAACCAGGAAGAAGGTCTCGCACTCAGCACCAGGAATAGGAGCAACGAGGTCAAGCGCGTCGCTCAGCGTGAGGTAAAAACAATGACAACTTACCGCTACACAACCAAGGCAGGTGCAAACGAGGCAAAAACAGTTGGTGTTTCCTTGCCGGTCTCGTACAAGCAGTCCTATGAGGTTGCCAAGTTCATCCGCGGAAAGAGCGTGCAAGCCGCAAAGAAAATGCTTGAGGATGTGGTTGCGATGAAAAGACCAGTGCCAATGACAAGATTCAACCGCGACACAGGTCACAAGCATGGAATAGCAGCAGGAAGGTTCCCAATAAACACCTGCGCGCACATCCTGAAGCTCCTCAAGAGCGCGGAATCAAATGCACAATTCAAGGGGCTCAGCACGCCAAACCTTGTGGTCAGGCACATTGCGGCCCAGCGCGGACCCACAAGCTTCCGCTACGGAAGGCACAGAAGGAGGCAGGCAAAGCGCGCGCACGTAGAAATAATAGTTGCAGAGGTAAAGGAACCATCCGAGGTTGGCAAGAAATGATTGAGCGAAAATTTGTTGCTGAACGCGTAAAAGAATTCCAGATACAGCAGTACATAGAGCAAACCCTGAAGAACGTTGGCCACAGCGCAACAAAGCTTGTCAGGACCCCCCTTGGCGAGAAAATAATAATTTCTGCCTCGCGCCCAGGGCTTGTGGTCGGCAAGAAGGGAGAGAACATCAAGAAGCTCACAAACACGCTCAAGAGGCGCTTCAACCTCGAAAACCCCCAGATAGAGATTGCAGAAGTGCCAGAGCCAAACCTTGACGCCCAGATAGTTGCAGAGCGCATTGCCTCAACGATTGAGCGCTTTGGCATCCAGAAGTTCAAGGCAATAGGTCACAAGACAATGCAGGACGTGATGAATGCGGGCGCGCTTGGCATTGAGATAAAAATATCAGGAAAGGTTCCGAGCGCGCGCGCGAAGTCGTGGCGCTTCTACTCCGGCTACTTGAAAAAATGCGGAAACGTGGCGCTCACCCAAATCAAGCGCGCAACAGCATACGCAACCCTCCGTGCAGGCACAGTTGGCGTGCGCGTGGCAATCATGCCACCGGGCGTGAAGCTTGTTGACGACATAGAGATAAGGAAGGACCTGCCTGCCCAAGAGCTGCCAAAGGAAGAGGCGCCGAAAAAGCCCAGGGCAAGAAGGAAGAAAACGCCGAATCCTGCTGCTGAGTCAGGGAAGGAGGCACAATGAAATTCAAGGAACTAAAGGCATTGCCGCCTGCAGAGCTGAAAGGCAAATTGCTTGAGCTCAAAAAGGAGCTCATGAAGGAGAACGCGCAGGTTGCAATAGGAACTGTTCCGAAAAATCCGCGCAAGCTGCGGCTTGCAAAAAAAACAATTGCGAGGATTGAAACAATTCTTGCAGGAAAACAGGAGGGGACTAAAAAAGCATGACTGTATGCGTGCGGTGTGGCTTGCCGCAAGAACTTTGCGTATGCGAGAGCATTGCGAAGGAGACCCAGAAGGTCACCATCGCAATCGAGCAGAAAAAGTTCGGCAAGAAATATACTATTATCACCGGGATCAGCGACATTGACCTTGACCAGCTCGCCAAGAAGCTGAAGGCAAAGCTTGCCTGCGGCGGGACGGTCAAGGAGGGGCGCATAGAGCTCCAGGGCGGAGGCGGGGACACCCCTGCAGCCGAGCGGGACCACAAAAACAAGGTCCGGGACATCCTTGTGAGCATGGGGTTTGCCCCCGAAACAATCGTTATCAAGTGAGGCAAAAAAAATGGCAGAAACGTGCAAAGACGCGCATTGCCCGAAGCACGGGAGCATAAGGGTTCGCGGAAGGGTATTCACTGCTACAGTGCTCTCTGCGCGCGCCCAGAACACGGCAATAGTCGAATGGGAGAGGCGCTACCACGTACCCAAGTATGAGCGTTACGAGCTCCGCCGCACAAAAATAAACGTCCACAACCCGGAATGCATCAACGCAAAGCCAGGGGACATCGTGCGCATATCAGAATGCAGGCCCGTCAGCAGGACAAAACACTTTGTCATCACCGAAAAGCTTGGCGCAGAGCGCCTCTTTGAGGAGCGCGCCGCCCTGATGGAGGAAGCAAAAGTGAGGAAAAAGGAAGCGCCTGAAAAGGCAGAGGCAAAAACATGAAGGACTTAAAGGCACATATGGGAAGGCCGCTGCCGCACAACGCACGCATACCAACATGCGACAACTCAGGGGCAAAAATACTCAAGATAATAACTGTCAAGGGCCACAAGACGCGCACGGGCAGGTACGAGGCTGCAGGAATAGGCGATGTCATCATTGCATCCGTGGTGGAGGGCAGGCCCGAGATGCGCAAGCAGGTGGTGCAGGCAGTAATTGTCAGGCAGAAAAAGGAATTCAGGAGGCCTGACGGTACGCGCGTCAAGTTCGCTGACAATGCCGCGGCAGTGCTTAAGGACGAGTTCGGCAATCCCAAGGGCACAATGATAAAAGGCCCTGTGTCCAAGGAAGTTGCAGAAAGATGGCCTGCAGTGGCAAAGATTGCAAGCATAATAGTGTGAGAATATGACCAGCTGGAACAAATCATGGCGGGGAAGCGCACAGGCGCGCAAGCAGCGCGCATACTTGCGCAATGCGCCCGCGCATACAAGGGGCGGTTTCGTGGCTGCGCACCTGCAGAAGGACTTGAGGCAGAAGTACAAACGGCGCTCGCTCAGGCTCAGACCGGGAGACAAGGTAAAGGTGATGCGCGGCACATTCCGTAACAAGACTGGAAAGGTGGACCGAATCAATGTCAAGGAGCAGAAAGTATACATCACAGGGGTGGAGTTCACTAAGCGCGACGGAAGCAAGGCGATGTATCCAATACATCCATCAAACATCCTGATACAGGAGCTAGACCTTACTGACAAGAGGCGGCTTGGGGGTGCAAAAGCATGAGCAGGCACCTGAAACGCATTAATGCGCCAAAGAGTTGGATAATCCAGCGCAAGACAACCAAATACATAGCAAAGCCTATGCCCGGCGCCCACCGGATTGCTGAAAGCATGCCATTGTCCCTCGTGCTCAGAAAACTGGGGCACGCCACAACTGCCGCTGAAGCGAAAAAAATCCTCAACACGCACCAAATACTCGTGGACGGAAAGAGGGCCAGGAGCCTCAAGGCGCAGCTCGGCCTTATGGACAGCATTGCACTGCCTGAAACAAACGAGTATTACCGGGTTGTGTTTGACAGGAAAGGCAGGCTCCAGATGGTGCCCATTCCGAAAGGCGAGACAGGCATCAAGCTCTGCAAGGTTGTCAACAAGACAGCAGTGACTGGAGGAAAGACGCAGTTCAACCTCAGTGACGGCCGCAACCTCCTTGCTGACAAGGCTGCTGCAAAAACCGGCGACACTCTTGTGCTCCAAGTGCCTGGGCAGAAGATACAGCAGATTATCACCCTTGAGAAAGGGTCCCTCATCTACCTCCTCGGAGGCAGGCACATCGGCACCTTTGGCGTGCTTGAAAAGGTTGAGGACGATGAAATCACATTCACAGCAGAGGGCAAATCAATTGCCACTGCAAAAAAATACGCCCTCGTGGTAGGCAAGGATAAGCCCGTGCTTACGCTGGCAAAATGACAAACATAATGAGGCAGCCGCGGATAGAGAAAGTCACCCTGAACATCGGGGCAGGAAAGGACGTGCAGAAGCTCGAGAAGGGAATCTCTCTCATCAGGGCAATAACAGGGATCGAGCCTGTAAAGACCGTAACCCAGAAGAGGATTCCGAACTGGGGCTTGCGCCCGGGGCTTCCAATAGGGTGCAAGCTGACTCTCAGAAAGCAGCCTGCAGCAGAGCTGCTCAAGCGCCTCCTGCACGCAAAGGATTTCAGGCTCAAGCCTGCCCAGTTTGACGAAGGCGGGAATGTCTCGTTCGGAATACAGGAATACATAGACATTCCGGGCGTTGCGTACGACCCAAAGATAGGGATAATGGGTCTTGAGGTCTGCGTGACCCTTGAGCGCCCTGGCTACCGCATCAAGCGCAGGCGCCTGAGGAAGGGAAAAATACCCCGCAGGCACATGGTTACCCGTGAGGAAGCAATAGAATTCATGCAGAAGAACTTCAATGTCAAGGTAGGTGAAGCAGAATGACTATTAAGGACTGGAGGAAGGCATTTGTCCAGCTCAAGGCAAAGCCTGCCAAGATGAAAAAGTACATGAAGCACAACGCGCCAAAGAAGCGCAGCACAGGAATGACAGTTTCAGCCCGATGTGAGAACTGCGGACGCTTTGGCGGCCACATCAGCAAGTACGGGCTGCACATGTGCAGGCAGTGCTTTCGTGAGATTGCGGTAAAGATAGGATTCAAGAAATACACCTGAGGAAGAACAAAATGCTCAACGACCCATTGGCAAACGCATTGTCCGGAATACTGAATTACGACAAGGCAGGCAAAAAACAGTATCTTGTGCATCCTGCGTCAAAAATAACCAGGAATGTCCTTGCAATACTTAATGCGCAGGGATACATAGGCATTGCGGAGGACGTGACAAGCGCGCGAGGGGGCGTCATCAGGGTGAACTTGCTCGGCAACATAAACAAGTGCGGGGTTGTCAAGCCAAGGTTTGCAGTCACAATGGACGCGTACGAAAAGTTTGAGAAGCGGTTCCTGCCGGCAAAGGGCGTCGGCGTGCTCATCATTTCAACAATCAAAGGGCTTATGACCCACGAGGAGGCAAAAGCCCAGAACCTTGGAGGAAGGCTCATTGCCTACTGCTACTGATCATGAAAACAAACTTTGAGGAAGTACTGGAGGCGCCGCAGGGCGTTACCGTGACGGTGGACCGCGGCAATGTCCTTGTCAAAGGACCCAAAGGAGAACTGGCAAGGAGGATGTATTCACCGGGCGTCTCAATAACTGCAGAAGGCCAAAGGGTTGTGTTCAAGGCAAAGAAGGCAACAAAGCGCGAGAAAAGGATGCTTTACACCTTCTTCGCCCACCTGAAGAACATGGTGCGCGGAGTCCAGAATCCTTGGGTTTACAAGCTCAAGCTGTGCGCAGGACACTTCCCAATGACTGCAGCAATTTCCGCAAACAAGTTCGTGCTCAAGAACTTCCTTGGCGAGAAAACCCCAAGGGAATGCATAATCCCTCAGGGTGTTGAAGTGAAGATTGCTGGCCAGGAAATAGTGGTCACCGCCGTTGACCGCGAGCTTGCAGGTCAGACAGCAGGGCTGCTCGAGTTGCTCACGTTCAAGCCGAAGAAGGACCAAAGGGTGTTTCAGGACGGCATTTACATCACTGAAAAGCCGGAGAATGCACAATGACCAAGGAAAAAGCTCTCAAGCTCAGAAAGCAATTGAAGGCAAAGAAGCCAAACTTTATCAGGGAGGACTATCAGAAGCGGGCATGCATTCCGATGCCATGGCGCAGGCCAAGGGGATTGCACAGCAAGATGAGGCACCGCTTTGCGGGGCACCGTGCGCTCGTCGACCCCGGATACGGGAGCCCGAGGGAGGTTTATGGACTCCACCCCTCGGGATACGAGCAGATTCTTGTTCACACTCCTAACGAGCTTGCAAGGCTTGATGCGAAGACCCAGGGCGCAGTGCTTGGCAGCACCCTTGGGCTGCCAAAGCGTATTGCCCTGCTCGCAAAGGCAAAGGAGCTTGGCATCAAAGTCCTGAACGTCAAGGATATTGATGCAGAGCTAAAGAAAATCCAGGACAGCATTGCTGCCCGAAAGGAAGCCAAGCAAAAGGCAGCAAAGGAAGCCAAAACAAAGGAGAATGCAAAAAAGCCCGAACTCGCTGAAAAAGTGATGAGCGAGGAGGAGCAGAAGAAAAAGGCAAAGGAGGAGAAGGACAAGGTCCTTACTGCAAGGCAGGTATGAAACTCCAGAAAAGACTCGCAGCGCAGATACTGAAATGCTCGCCCGGCAGGGTTGTTTTTGACCCTGAAAAGCTTGCCGAAATCAAGGAGGCAATCACGAAGTTTGATGTCCGCAGGCTGGTTGAGAAGGGAATCATTACTAGGATGCCTGTCCAAGGAATATCAAAGTTCCGCGCAAGGGCAACAAAAGTGCAAGTGCGGCGCAGCCGCAGGACAGGTCCTGGCTCAAGAAAGGGCTCGGCAAGTGCGCGAGCAGACAGCAAATTGCAATGGATGCGGCTTATTCGCGCTCAGCGGGACCTGCTGAAGCGCCTAAGGGACCACAAACTCATCACGCAGGAAACATTCAACACCATGTACACAAAGGCAAAGGGGGGCTTCTTTAGGAGCACGCACCACATAAAATTGTTCCTGAAGGAACGGGAATTGTTCATCAAGAAGTAAAACCATGAAAGCATCACCAACATACACTGTTCAATACCGCAGGAAGCGGGAAGGCAAAACCGACTACAAGACACGCATCAAGCTGCTCAAGAGCGGCGAAAGGCGCCTTGTTATCAGGCGCTCCCTCAAGAACATCTGGCTCCAAGTAGTTGAGTATGGCCCTGCAGGCGACAGGGTTGCTGTTTCTGCCCACTCGCGCGAAATCCGCAAGCTCGGCTGGAAAGCTTCCCTGAACAACCTTCCTGCAGCATACCTTTGCGGTCTGTTGCTGGCCAAAAAGGCAAAAAATGTCAAGAACATTGTGCTTGACATAGGTCCTAACGTTTCAGTCAAAGGCTCAGTGTGGTACGCAGCCCTTAAAGGCGTCATTGATGCAGGAATCAGCATTCCAAACGCAAAGGAGATACTGCCTGATGAAAAGCGCATAAGAGGCGAGCACATAGCAGAATGGGCAAAGAAACTCAAGGAGCAGCCGGAAAAATACAATCGCATGTTCAGCAAGTACATAAGGGAAGGCCTGCAGCCAGAAAACCTGCCGGCACATTTTGAAGAAATCAAGAGGAAAATACAAGCATGAGCCCAAAAAAACAAGTTGAGGAAAAGAAGCCAGAACCGCCGAAGGAATCAGAAGTGATTCCTGTTGTCGATGAGGAAAAGCTTGAGGTTGAAAAGGACATCATCACGGAAATTCCTGAGGAGGAGGCAATTGAGGTCCCGAAGGAAGGTGTTGACATTGCAGCCTGGCAGCCAAAGACAAGCATTGGCAAGAAGGTGAAGTCAGGCGAGATAACTGACATTGACCAGATACTTGACAGGGGGCTTAAGATACTTGAGCCGACAGTGGTTGACGTGCTTCTGCCGAATATGCAGAACGATCTCCTTATGGTCGGCCAAGCCAAGGGAAAGTTCGGAGGCGGGCAGAGAAGGGTGTTCAGGCAGACCCAGAAGAAGACCCCTGAAGGAAACAAGCCGAGCTTTTCCTGCGTTGCGATTGTCGGCAACTGCAACGGGTATGTTGGAGTCGGCTACGGAAAGTCAAAGGATACAGTGCCTGCGCGCGAAAAGGCAATGCGCAAGGCAAAGCTCAACATTTTCAAGATTGCGCGCGGCTGCGGCTCCTGGCAGTGCAGCTGCAAGACCCCTCATAGCATACCCTTTGCTGTTGAGGGCAAGTGCGGGTCTGTCCGCATCAGGCTCATGCCTGCGCCAAAGGGAAAAGGGCTCTGTATGGAGCAGGAAACTGCAAAGATACTAAAGCTTGCCGGAATCAAGGACGTATGGAGCAAGACAGACGGCAATTTGCGCACAACAACAAATCTTATCGCGGCGGTTGTTGATGCATTGAAGCATCTCAATTCAACAAAAATAAAGCATGAGCACGCGGAGCGCGTTGCAAAGGTCGCCGGAAAGGTGGTTAGTGAGGCATAAAAATGACAAAGCTCGCAGTCGTAAGGGTTCGCGGACAAGTAAGGGTGCACAGGGGAATATTGCGCGCGCTTGAGCAACTGAACCTGCGCAAGCGCAACCATGCAACAATTGTTGAGGAAAGCCCCGCAGTGCTCGGTCAGCTCAAAAAGGTGCAGTCCTATGCAACATGGGGCCCCGTGAGTGACGAGGTTGCGAAAAAGCTCTCGGCAAAGGGAAAGGGCAAGTTTTTCGCGCTCCAGCCGCCGCGCAAGGGCTATGGCAGAAAGGGTGTAAAGATGCCTTTCAGCAAGGGCGGCGCGCTTGGCAACCGCGGCGAAAAAATAAATGACCTGCTTTTGAGGATGATATAAGATGACAGTCAAGAGGCGCAAGAAAATAACAAAGCAGCGCGGCACAAGGACCTGCGGGTGGGGGCTTGTGCACCGCGGCTCTGGACAGAAGGGTGGTGCAGGAAATGCTGGCTCTGGAAAAAAGGCAGCTTCAAAGGTGCCAAGAAAGGGGCTTTGGGCGAAGCAGTTGATGGGCAAGCAAGGTTTTGTCCACAAGGGACCAAGACAGGATGATGTCACAATCAACCTGCGCGACCTTGAGGACAGGCTTCCCTCGCTTCTGTCGCAGAAGCTTGCTGCAGAATCAGCAGGCACAGTCACGATTGATGTTTCAAAGATTGGATGCACAAAGGTTTTGGGCACTGGCAAAGTCAAAAGGAAATGGAAAATAACAGCAAGAAAAGCAGCGCCTGGCGCGATTGAGAAGGTTAAGGCAGCTGGTGGAGAACTGCTCGCTGCAAGAGCTGAATAAAAATGTCTTGGTACAAGGAAATACTTTACAACCTCCCTGAAGTCACTCCTCCGACCCAGCGCAAGCTCGGCTTCAAGGAAAAGATGAAGTGGACGCTGATTGTCCTTGTGCTTTTCTTCATCCTTGGCCTTGTGCCGCTTTTTGGTCTTGGCCAGAACGCGCTCCAGCAGTTCCAGATTCTTTCAATCATTCTTGGAGCCTCATTCGGCTCAATCATCAGCCTTGGAATCGGGCCCATAGTCACAGCGAGCATAGTTTTGCAATTGCTTAATGGCTCTGGCTTGGTAAAGTTTGACCTTACAACACACGATGGGAAAAAGAATTTCCAGGGAGTCCAGAAATTGCTCAGCATATTTTTCATCATTTTTGAGGGAGGCATTTATGTTTTCATGGGGGGCCTTGCACCGCCAGAAACGCTTGCAGGCACTGCCCAATACTTCACCCTGCAGCTCTTGCTTGTCTTTCAACTGTTCCTTGGTGGGATAATGATTATGTTTATGGACGAGGTTGTGAGCAAGTGGGGCTTTGGGTCTGGAATTTCCTTGTTTATTGCGGCAGGGGTCTCGCAAAGCGTTTTCATACGGGCTTTGTCCCCGCTTCCGTCGCCAAACAACCCTGAAATAATGACTGGGGCAATTCCTGCATTGTTCCAGAGCCTTGCGCGCGGAGACCCGCAGACTGCCATACTTATGCTTTCAACAGTCCTTTCAACAATAATTATTTTCGTGATTGCTGTTTATGCACAGAGCATGAAGGTTGAGATTCCGCTTTCCTTTGGCAGGATTCGCGGGCACGGAATCCGCTGGCCTTTGAGCTTTGTTTATACTTCAAACATTCCTGTCATCCTCATTTCGGCTCTTATTGCTAATATCCAGCTCTGGGCGCATTTATTGCAAAGGTGGGGTCATCCCTGGCTTGGCACTTTTGTTGGAAATACGCCTGCAACAGGATTCGTTTCTTGGATTCATTCACCTGATGTTGTTGGGAAGCTTATCAGGGGTTCATTGACGATGTCTGATATCTGGCACTCAGGTGTTTATCTTTTGTTCCTTATTGGCGGTGCTGTTGTGTTCTCGTGGTTTTGGGTGCAGACTTCGGGGATGGACGCGAGGAGCCAGGCAAAGCAGATTATGAGGTCTGGCCTGCAGATTCCTGGATTCAGGAAGGATGAGCGCGTTCTTGAGCGCCTGCTTGATCGCTACATTTTGCCATTGACTGTTATGGGCGCGATTGCAGTCGGCGTACTTGCGGGTCTTGCTGACATTTCAGGCGCATTAACAAACGGCACAGGGCTTTTGCTTACTGTCATGATTATTTACAGGCTTTATGAGGACATTGCAAAGCAGCACTTGATGGACATGAACCCTATGATGAGAAAGTTCATGGGCGGATAAAATGCGAAGCGAAGCAGTTCATGGAGCGGGATTGGAGCGTAGCGGAAATCCCGCACTAATGCTTTTGATCGAGCTTTTCGCAAAAGATCGATGCGGCATGAACCCTATGATGAGAAAGTTCATGGGCGGATAAAATGGGCTTCCTTGACTTCCTAAACCCTGTTTTTGATTTTCTTTTCGGCTGGCTCTTGTTTATGCCGCCGTTCTGGAGCATCCTGATATTGTCATTAATGATGTCCATTATTGTGCTGGTAATCACAAAGTACACGACAGACCAGAACCTGATGAAGCATTTGAAGGAGGAATCAAAGGATTTGCAGAAGCAGATGAAGGAGTTAAAGGACCAGCCTGAAAAAATGATGGAAGTGCAGAAAAAGCACATGGAAAGCTCAATGAAGTACATGACCCAGAGCTTCCGCCCGATGATTTTCACATTTATCCCAATCATTATTATTTTCGGCTGGATTTCAGCGCACCTTGCGTATGAGCCGATAATGCCAGGACAGGAATTCTCGGTCAAGGTTCAGTTGGAGAAAGGTCTTGGAAGCGTAATTGTGAATGCAACAGCGCCTGAAGGAATCACTCTCACAAGCGATGCCAGCAAAGAAGTGGGTGACGGCGTTGCGATTTTCACGTTCAAGGGCGATGCCGGCGAGTATTCAGCGCCAGGCATAACGTTTAATGTTGATGGCAAGGAATACTACAAGGAAGTCAAAATAACAAGCAAGCGCGAATACGTTAATCCCTTGAAATCGGTCAGGGACGGCAAAGTAAGGCAGATAGAAACCATTCAGGAAAAGGTAAAGGTCATCAAGCTCGGCTCATTCTCGCTCAGCTGGATATGGAGCTACATAATATTCTCAATCATATTCAGCAGCATACTGAGAAAGTGGATGAAAGTTTATTAACCATGAAGCAAAATCTGCCCTGAATGGCATTTTTCCAGAAGGATGAGCTGAAACTGCTTTGGCCATTTTATGTTGAAACAATAGTTTCAACCCTGCTTTTCATTTATCCTGCATTCTGGGTGATTTATTTCCAGGGAATCAATCTCTCACTGTTCCAGATTGGCGTCCTGACGACTGCATTGGCGGTTTCAAGCTTTATTTGCGAGATTCCAACCGGCGCGATTGCTGATATTTTCGGAAGGAAGTTCTCAACACTGCTTGGCTATTTTCTCGTCGGTATTATTCAGATTGCAATGTTTTTCTTCACGAATTTTTGGAGCCTGCTCGTGCTTTTCACGCTTTGGGGGGTTTCTGGTACTTTTATTTCTGGAGCACGGGACGCGTGGATTGCTGACAACCTGAAATTCAAGGGAAGGGCTGAGCTGATTAAGGAATATTACATCAAATACCACGGTTTTGTGCGGCTTTCCTTGTTTTTTGCAGGATTTGTTGGCGCAGTTTTGGTAAGCAGGTTCGGGCTTGGGATTATCTGGCTTGTTACAGGCATTTCAATGCTTGTTTCATGTATGATTCTTGCATTTGTGCACGAGAAAAGGGTTGTGCTCACGTGCCCGCACAGCCTGCGCAGCCTGTACGACCAGGCAAGGAAATCAATAAAGTTCAGCATAAAGCACAAAGTTTTGTTTTATCTGCTCGCTGCGATTTTTTTTTATCGGTTTTTCGGGAGCAGGTGATTTCCTGTGGCAGCCGTTATTGAAAGAGGCAGGCCTGCCCATTTATGCATTTGGATACTTGTTTTCAGGCATTACCCTTATCGGATCAATCACCCCCTACCTTGCAAAGCCGTTGCTTCGCATGATTGGGTCTGAAAGGCGGCTTCTGGCACTGATGATTGGCTTGCAGTGTGTTTTTGCGTTGTTGGTGCTTTTTGTGGGCGGCTGGGTGTTTGGCGTGCTTTTGTATTGCGCGATTGCTTTCGCGTGGGATGTTGCCCAGCCTGTTGAGCGCGCTTATTTCCAGAAATTTGTCCCTTCAAGGATGAGGGCAACAATAATATCATTCAGCAGCATGCTCATATCAATTGGTTATGGGATTGCCGGCCCTGTCAGCGGCTTTCTCGCTGACTCAATCGGCACAAGGTCAACGATTGCAATCATCGGACTTGTCCTCTTGCCTGCTGCAATACTGTATCTTGCGATAAGAGAGAAAAAGTAACTAGTTCAGCTCTGTCTGTTTTGCAATTTGGCCTTCATACACATTGATCAATATAAACCCGCCGCAGGGCAAAGGCATTGGGGGTGATTGTCCTACTTTCTTGCCAATAAAGACGGTGTTTTTGCCCATTGGAATTATCTTGTCGTCTATTGTCTGCGCTGGCTTTGCTGGCTGTTCTGTTCCATTAAGTATGCCGAATGAGGCGCTGAGCTTTCTTTCCATGTGGGAATAGCATTTTTGGCAGTAAAACTCTTCAAGTACCTTTTCAGTAAGCGGTTCTGGCAGCTTGAGTATCTGCTCATACTTGCACTTCTCATTCCTGCACCTGTATTCATAATAAGGCATAGTAATAGTGTAGCTTGGCTGAATATAAAGAGTGAAATAAGGGGTTGCGACCCCTTATGATCCCCTTCCACCTCGCTCCTCGTCAAGCCCTCACTGCGCTCGGGCTTGCCGCATCTCGCTCGGCGGTGAACGACTGCAGCTTCTG
>FWPU01008346.1_pt1 | contig 15917 bp, 16 predicted proteins | sample 2228361 | NCBI WGS metagenome assembly FWPU01 (sample SAMEA103939777, study PRJEB20133) | metagenome
AAAGGCGACCTGAGTGTTGCCAACCGGGTGGCCCTATCCAAAAACATTTCTTTTAACAGTATGGGAGGTAAATTATTGTTAACCGGAAGCCTCAATGCCACCAATCCTAAGGTTATTGAAGCCTCCGGAGGAATGCTGCTGGAAGGGGTACACATAGACAGCGCCTTTTATGTATTTAATAACTTCGGACAAACGTTTATTGAAGACCGTCACCTGAAAGGCCAAGCCTATGCCGAAGTGATGATGGATATGAAGTTAAAACCCGATTTGACACTATTTACCGAAACACTTACGGCCGATATTGAAGTTACCATTAAAAACGGTGAACTGAATAATTTTGAACCGCTGCAAAAGCTAAGCCGCTATGTAGGTTATGCAAACCTCAATGCCCTGCGCTTTGCCGACCTGAAAAATGATATCCACATTGAACGAAGCACCGTGTTCATCCCGCTCATGGAAGTGGTAAGCACTGCTACCGTTATGCAAATTAGCGGTACTCACCGGTTCGACCAGCAGATAGATTACCGCATCGTTACACCCTTACAAAACAAACAAACTCTTAACCTTGAAGAAGCCGCCGGTGCCATTGAAGAAATGGACGGACGACCCAAACTGTTTTTAAAAATTACCGGCACCACCAGCAACTATAACGTACAATACGACACCGATGCGGTAAAACGGAAAATTGCCGCTGACCTGAAACGCGAAGTGCTGGAACTGAAAGAACTGTTCAAAAAGAAACAAAAGAAAAAGGAGGCCGAACTTTCTAAGGAAGAATTCGACTGGTAGGCCTGTGCGTTCTATTCCTGTAATGCCGTCTGAAAAAAATCATTTAATGGCTTTATGGCATGACATACAGCCGCTATGTTCTTTACCGCATTTTTACGAACCATGGCCTCATCGCTCAGGGCATACGATACGACATAACTCTTAAGCCGTAACAGGTTAATATCCGGATGGTCTTTGGCATATCCCTTAGGAGCGGTTTTAAGTTCATCGAACCGGTCGAACCCTTTAAAGTACTTTTTAAAACTGTGGTTATTTAAAATGTTGTGCAGTACCTGGGCGTTGTAATCAATTTCCTGCCTTACCCGGGCCAGTCTGGCGGCATCGGGCGTATACAGGCCCCCGGCAACAAAACAGTTGCCTGGCTCAAGGTGCAGGTAATACCCGGGCTGCTGTTCCATTTTGCCATTGGCCGAAAAGGCAGCGCCCATGTTGGTTTTGTAGGGCCGCTTATCGCGGCTAAACCGCACATCGCGGTAAATTCTAAAGGCCGCCTTGCGTGGATTTAAACCGGCCAGCGATGTATCGAACTTTACCAACTCGCTGTGCAGTTGTTCCAAAAATGACTCAAAGTTGTTTTTAGCTATCAGGTACTCGCCTTTATGTTTTTCAAACCATTCGCGGTTGTTGTTGCGCCTGAGTTTGCGCAGGAATTCAAGTACCGGCTTCAGGTTTATGTTGCTCATAGCATAATAGAATTTTAAATTTATCACTTATCAACCACACCGCAATCCTTAAATCAAATCGGCTATCGATTCAAGGGCCATACCGCGCGAGCCTTTAATGAGTACCAAAGCCCCGGTAATGGGGTGGGCTTTCAGGTAATCGGCAAGTTGTTGTTTATCTTCAAAATACCGCGCTGCCGGAAAGACCTCGGCTGCGCTCTTCATCAGCTCTCCGCACAAATACACATCGGTAAAGTTCAGCCCGGCAAGCAGTTTTCCTATAGCCCGGTGTTCGTTCCCGGCCTCTTCTTCCAGTTCATACATATCGCCCAGAATGGCAACTTTTTTATCTGCTTTCATCTCGGCCAGGTTTTCAAGCGCGGCTTTCATAGAGGTTGGGTTGGCGTTATAGGCATCGAGCAAAAGGGTATTGGTGCCTTTTCGAATAACCTGCGACCGCATGTTGGTCGGCACATAGTCCGCCAGCGCCCGGGCAGCTTCCTCGGCAGGCACGCCAAAATATTTTCCGATACACAGGGCCGCGGCAATGTTTTCGAAATTATAACGACCCGGTAATTGTGTTTGTACTTCCTGTCCGTTTTCCATGCGGATGCGCACGTACGGGTCGGCCGATAGCAAATGGCAGAAACAGAAATCGCCTACAGCCGGATAAAAGACCGGATTTTTAAAACGATGGGCCTGCCGCATCAGGATGTCGTTTTGCGAATTGATGAAAACCGTACCTCCGTTGGCCAGCAGGTAGTCGTACAATTCGGTTTTGCCACGGATAATGTTTTCAAATCCGCCAAAAGTACCGATATGAGCCTTGCCGATGTTGGTAATAAACCCATGGGTGGGGCGGGCTATAGCACAAAGAGCAGCAATCTCGCCCACGTGGTTGGCGCCCATTTCAATAACTGCTATTTCGGTATGGTGGTTAACCGACAACACCGACAACGGCACCCCGATGTGGTTGTTTAGATTACCCTTTGTAGCAAATACCCTGTATTTCCGGGCCAGTATGGCACTTACCAGTTCTTTAGAAGTGGTTTTTCCGTTCGAACCAGTAAGCCCGATAAAAGGAATGGAAAGCTGGCCGCGATGGTAACCGGCCAGTTGCTGCAGGGCCTCAAGGCTGTTGCTTACCACCACATACCGGTGGTCGGCAGCTACCGATGCCTCATCCACTACTGCAAAGGCAGCTCCTTTTTCCAAGGCTACCTGAGCAAAAAGGTTACCGTTAAATTTCTCACCTCTAAGGGCAAAGAACAAACTGCCGGCCTGCAAGGTGCGCGTGTCGGTGCTTACACCGGAACACTTTTGATAGATTGCATACAATTTCTCAATATCCATCGCTATCTTTACCGCCAAGATAACAGCCTGCCTCTTCTGTTCGTTAGAACTTTGTAAAGAATTTCAATGCGTTGCATATTGATTTTGTTGTTCCTGCCGATATTACTCAACGCACAATTTAGTTACAGACTAAATTCTGCCGTTCCCGTAATTGCAAATAACGACACACTCTGCAACGCCTGGGCCGGCGGCTTTAATTCCGGTCAGTTTAATACCCTGGATGTGAATGCTGACAACCTAGACGATGTGGTGCTATACGACCGCATGGCCCAGCGCATTATGATTTTTCTGCGTACCGATAAGGGTTTAATCCATGCGCCGGATTACGAAATTTTTTTCCCTCCCGGCCTCACCAATTACGTGTTGCTGCGCGATTACAATGCCGATGGCAAAAAAGACCTTTTTACCGGAGATATTCTGGGTATAAAGGTTTACAAAAACACTACGGCTCCCGGCGGACCCCCGGCCTGGCAACCGGTTTTGTTTAACACCGGCTTCGGCACCAAAAGCGCGGTGCTGCTCACCACCGGCTTTTCGGGAAAGGTAAACCTGCAACAGAACGTTGACGACATGCCGGCTTTTGCCGATGTTGATGGCGATGGCGACCTCGATATTTTCTGTGCGCGCTATCCTTCAGGCAATTCCATCGAGTTTCATAAAAATATGGGTGTGGAGCGCTTTGGCACGCCTGACTCGTTGGACTTCGAGCGCATTACCCAAACCTGGGGTGGTGTTACCGATTGTTCCTGCGGGGTGTTTGCTTTTAACAACCAACCCTGCAATTCAATAACCGGCCGAACCCAGCACGCTGGCGGCAAAAGCATTGCCGCTATCGATGTAAATCAAGACGGGCACCCCGACCTGCTGTTCTCCGAGTCGGAATGCAACCAGGTATTTCTGCTGGAAAACCACGGAACCCTTGATGTCCCGATTATTACCACAGCTACCCCGTTCCCGGTCTCCAACCCCGTACTTATCTTTCCGTACCCCTCGGTTTACCTGGAAGATGCAGATGCCGATGGCGCTTACGACCTGATAGCCACCAGCAACGTGTACCGAAGAGATTACGTGTTCTCTAATTTCAGGGAATCGATATTCTACTATCGCAACACCGGCAACAATACCATGCCCGTTTTTGAGTTGATACGCCCCAACTTTCTTCAACATACCATGATTGACGTGGGCGACAACGCTGTGCCGGCTTTTCTGGATATGGATGGCGATGGCGACCAGGATTTACTGGTAGGCCATTACGGATATGACGGCCGCTCCTCATTGGTTCACTTCGAAAACACGGGCACTCCGCAACAACCTGCATTCCGGCTGGTTACTTACGACTACGCCTTCCTGTCGCTCTACAACTTTACCAATCTTAAACCCGCCTTTGCCGACATGAATGCCGATAACCGCCCCGATTTGGTATTTACCGCCACACAAGGTACGGGCACCCGATTGTTTTATTTGCCCAACACTTCCGATACCGGCCTGGCAGTAAATCCGCTCGATATCCGTTCGTTAGAGTTTAACCTGTTCAGCAGTGAAAATGCTTCGATCATTGATGTGAACGCTGACGGCAAACCCGATATCCTGCTGGGCAAATCGAACGGTGCGTTGCAATACTGGCAGCAAACCGGTTCGCCCGAAGCCCCTTCGTTTACTTTAATCAGTAATGCCTGGCTGGGATTTTCCTCCAGCGTTATCCGTCAGTACCTGGCTTGTGCCGAAGGCGACCTGGATGCCGATGGCCGGTCAGACCTGGTAATAGGCGACCAGACCGGCAGGTTAACGGTTATTCCCAACTTCAGAGAGGCCCAATCGGCCGATAAGGGTATTATTGAAATTGTGTTCAATGCCCTAACCGGAAAACTTGAGGCACCCAATCTGGGCGGCAGGCTATGGCCTGTTGTAGTTAACCTTTTTGGTACGGAACGCCCCGATGTTGTTGCCGGAACCATAGCCGGCGGGTTGGTAATGCTGCGCCCCGAAAACACCGTCCCCCTGCCTGAACAACCGCGCATTGAGGTTTATCCTAACCCTCTAGCCGCAGGCCAAACCCTGCACATCCAACTCGATCGGGCCGGTAGTTTCAGCCTAATTAACCTGCTGGGGCAGCCGCTCGGCCCGGTCGTTTACTTGCGGGCTTTCAGGCTTTACAATTTCAATACGGCACACCTAAAGCCGGGTATGTACCTCTTGCAATTTACCTTCGGACAAAAAAAATATGTGCGCAGAATAGTAATTCAATGATTGCGCGGGCGGACAACGCAATTTTAGGCCGGGGTTTGGATATGTAGAACGAGTTTACCGATATTTGCAGTCCTTTTACAAAAAGTAAGCTTTTATGGCCCGCGTCTGTCAGATTACCGGAAAGCGCCCCCAGGTGGGTAATAATGTGTCGCACGCTAACAACAAAACCAAGCGCCGTTTCTACCCTAACCTGCAGAAAAAGCGCTTTTTCGTACCGGAAGAAAACCGGTGGATAACCCTGAAGGTATCGACCAAGGCTATTAAAATCATTAACAAATACGGCATTTCGGCTGTGTTGAAACAAGCACGCGAAAAAGGAACACTGGCCTTATAATAAAAACTGTAACCTATGGCAAAGAAAGGAAACCGCATTCAGGTTATTTTGGAATGTACCGAGCACAAAGCCTCTGGCATGCCGGGCATGAGCCGTTACATTACCACCAAAAACCGCAAAAACACCACCGAGCGCCTGGAACTGCGCAAGTATAATCCTGTTTTGAAACGTTATACCATACATAAAGAAATTAAGTAACCATGGCAAAGAAAGTAGTTGCTACCCTTAAAAAAGGCGAAGGCAAGAACTTCGCTAAGGTTATCCGGGCCGTTCGTTCGGAAAAAACAGGTGCCTATACCTTTAAGGAAGAGATTGTGCCGGTAGAGGCGGTGAAAGAAACGCTGGCCAAAAAATAAGAACAATAAACCGGTACTCAGGCAAACCCCCATTCCTTTGCGGAGCGGGGGTTTGTTGTTTACGGAAACAAACATGGCATTCTCCCTTTTCGGAAATAAAAAACTAAAAGAAGGGCTGCAAACCACCAGCCGATCGCTGCTGCAGCGCATCAGCAAGGCTGTTGCGGGTAAATCGGCCGTGGATGATGAGGTGTTGGATAACCTGGAAGAGGCCCTTATTTCGGCTGATGTAGGCGTAGCCACCACCTTAAAAATTATTGAGCGGCTGCAGCAGCGGGTAGCACGCGAAAAATACCTGCGCACCGATGAGGTAAACCGCATGTTAAAAGAAGAAATCGCGGCGCTGCTATCGTCCCGCCAGCCGTCCATCCGCCCGTTCGAACTTCCAGCGGCCGGGCGCCCGTACGTTATACTGGTGGTGGGCGTGAACGGCGCAGGCAAAACCACCACCATAGGTAAGCTGGCTGCTCATTTCAAAAACCAGGGGAACCGGGTGGTGCTGGGCGCTGCCGACACCTTCCGGGCAGCTGCCGTAGACCAACTTACTATTTGGGGTAACCGGTTAAACATACCCGTAATAAGCAGGGGCATGCACACCGACCCTTCAGCTGTGGCCTTCGATGCCGTACAGGAAGGCTTGAAACAGCAGGCCGATGTGGTGATTATTGATACCGCCGGCAGGCTGCACACCAAGGTTAACCTGATGAACGAGCTGTCGAAAATAAAACGTTCGATACAAAAGGTACTGCCCAGCGCCCCGCACGAAGTACTGCTGGTGTTAGACGGCGGCACCGGTCAGAACGCCATACATCAGGCCCGCGAATTTACACGGGCAACCGAAGTAACCGCCCTGGCGATAACCAAGTTAGACGGCACCGCCAAAGGAGGTGTGGTAATAGGCATTTGCGATGAATTCCAACTGCCCGTAAAGTACATAGGTGTTGGCGAACAGGCAGAAGACCTACAGGCTTTTGATGCAACTGCATTTGTTGACTCGCTGTTTGAACCTGCCGCCTGAAATTTCTTCGCCAGCCAGGTTAACTACCGCTTATAACTTCATCTGTTATAAGCAGGTCATTTCCGTTTAGGATGGCCTGATACTGCCGCAGCGGCCGCCATGCCGGTCCGCCCGAAGGTTGTCCCGTAAAACTGAACTGCGAACCACAGCACACATCGTGCATATACAGGCCGGAGGAGTGCACTTCTATCGTAGCACAGGCATCGTTTGGCTGGAAAGAGCAGTTGCGCTCGAACACGCGAAACTGCGACGCACTTGCCCGGTACACAATCAGTCCGCGAACACCTCCGTTAATGTACCGGTAATTACCGGCTTGCTGCAGCCCCTGGTTTTCGGGTAGCAACAGGTTAAGGTAAATATCCGGGAAGGTAGCGGGTGGTATGGGGTCGTCAACCGGATCGGATGAACAGGCCGTTAATACCGCCAGCATTACACCGCACAATCTTTTAATTTCGTTACGGTTTATCGTAATCATAAAATCCTTTTCCGGTTTTGCGGCCCAGGTGGCCGACTTTTACCTTTTGGACCTGTATGCGGCTGGGCCGAAAACGCGGCTCGCCCGAAAAGGCCTGATATACCGATTGGGTAACTGCGTAGTTAATGTCGTTTCCAATCAGGTCCATTAATTCAAAGGGACCCATTTTAAAACCAGTGGCACGCATTAGCTTATCGATGATATGGGTATCAGCTACCTGCTCCTCCAGCAGTTTAAGGGCCTCAGTATAGAAAGGCCGCGCCACACGGTTTACGATAAAACCCGGCGAATCGTTTACCACCACCGGGTGTTTGCCGGTGCGACTAACCAAGGTCACCAGTTGCTGCACAGTATCGGGTGCGGTAAGTGCACCGCGAACCACTTCAACCAGTTGCATAAGGGGTGCCGGGTTAAAAAAATGCAAACCGGCAAAGCGTTGCGGATGCTGCAGGGTTGCCGACAGTTCGGTTACTGACAGGGAGGAAGTATTGGTAACCATAAGCGTTTCGGGGGCTATAAGGGGCTCGAGTTGCTGAAACAACTGGCGTTTAACCGGAAGCGACTCGGCCACAGCTTCTATCAGCACATCGCACTGCAGTTCTTCGGGCTTAAGGGTGTAGCCAATGCGTGCAGCCGTTTCGGCCTGCTGCTGCGCAGATAATCTGTTTTTATTTACCAACGCCTGTAAAGCACTGGTAATATGTTGCCTGGCTTTATCCAACGCTTCGGGCTGGATATCATAAAGCACCACATCGTATCCCGCCTGTGCAAACACCTGGGCAATACCCTGCCCCATGGTACCCGAACCGGCAATGCCGATTTTTTTAATTTCTATCATTACTGAATAACTGTATGAAACTGCTTCAAAAAGCGCACATCGTTTTCGGAAAACAGCCGCAGGTCGCCAATGCGGTATTTCAACATGGTTACGCGTTCAATGCCCATACCAAAGGCAAAGCCGGTAAACACCTCCGGATCTACCCCGCAGTTGCGCAGTACGTTGGGGTGCACCATACCCGAACCGGCTATTTCCACCCATCCGGTGTGCTTGCATACGGAGCAACCCTTGCCGTGGCATATCAGGCAGGAGATGTCAATCTCTGCACTGGGCTCGGTAAAAGGAAAGAACGACGGGCGCAGGCGAATTTGTGTGTCGGCACCGAACATTTCGCGGGCAAAGTGATAAAGCGTTTGCTTTAAATCGGCAAACCCTACGTTGTAATCTACATACAGGCCTTCCACCTGATGAAAGAAACAGTGCGCCCTGGCCGATATGGCCTCGTTGCGGTACACCCGCCCCGGCATGATAACGCGCACCGGCGGTTTTTTTTCTTCCAGCAGCCTGATCTGCACGTTCGAAGTATGCGTGCGCAGCAGCACGTCTCGGCTAATACCGTGTTGATCTTTTTTCTTCTCAATAAAAAAAGTGTCCTGCATTTCGCGGGCTGGATGGTTCTCTGGAAAATTCAGTGCAGTAAAGTTGTGCCAGTCGTCTTCAATTTCCGGCCCGTCGGCTACTGAAAATCCCAACCGTTCGAATATTTCAATAATGCGCAGCCGCGTAAGGGTTAGCGGGTGCAGGTTGCCCGTAGTGTGCCGAACCGGCGGCAGGGTAAGGTCGGGCACCTCTTCGGCTACCGGTTGTGTGCCGGTGCGGGCTTTCAGGTCATGCCATCGTTGTTCGGCCGTTTGTTTCAATTGGTTAAGCTGGCGGCCCATTTCTTTTTTCCTTTCGGGCGGTACATTTTTCAGTTCTTCAAACATTTCCGAAAGTACACCTTTTCGGCTCAGGTATTTTAGTCTGAACTGCTCGGCATCGGCCGAAAACTGTTTTATTTCTTCCAGCAGTTGGGCAATACGTTCTTCCATTATCGGGTATCTGGCAGTGGGTTCAAAAGTACAACATTCCGGTTTATGTCATTTTTTTCCGCAGTATGTAGTCGAGCAACAGACTTAAACCTATTGCGGGCAGTAGCAACAGGGGCATTGCTATGGCATTCGGCAGATTACGCAAAGCTATGCTTAGGCCGATAAATGCCAGTTGCAGCGCTCCCAAAACCACGGCCGCCTGACTGTGCGACAAGCCCAGGCGTAACAGGATGTGGTGAATGTGGTTCTTGTCGGCTTTAAAAGGCGATTGCCTGTTCAGCACGCGAATAATGAACACCCGCAACGTATCGGCCAGAGGCACCATCATTACCCCGATGCCTGCCGATGCGGCCGATGTAAACCTTACCGGATTACCGGGCTGATGCACCGTATGGCTGTCGATAAAAACAATAACGAACACTGCCAGGCTAAAGCCGATAATCAGGGCACCCGTGTCGCCCATAAAAATTTTAGAAGGTTCCCAATTAAAAAACAAAAAAGCCGCCACTGCCCCGGTTAGCGAAAACGAAAAAACCGCAAAGGGCATGTCGCCTGCAGCTAAGAACCAAATACCCAGCGTGCCGGCCGAAATAAGGGCCAACAAGCCGGCCAGACCGTCCAGGCCGTCAATCAGATTAAACGCATTTGTAATAACAATTATGGTAAAAAGAGTAAAGAGGTAACTAAACCATAGCGGTAATTCTTGAATACCAAAAATGCCATGAAAGGAATGAAGCCGCACATCCATAAGCAACATCAGGATAACCGAAGCCAGTACCTGCCCGGCCAGTTTGGAAAGCGGCGGCAGCGGCACCAGGTCATCGCGCAAGCCGACAAAAAAGATGAGTGCCTGGGCAATTAAAAAATACCTGATTTCTACCCACTGCTCCGGCTTTACCCAGATTAATGCCGCTATAACACAGCCGGCAAAGATAGCCACCCCGCCCAAGGAAGGCGTAAGTTTTTTATGAATCTTTCTGCGGCCTGGAATATCCATCAGTTTTTTTTCCTGTGCAAACCGAATGATAACCGGAATAATCAATGCCGATATGACGAAGGCTGTTACAGCTGCCGCAAAAACTGTAGCCATACCAGAGAGGGGTCAGGTGCTTCAAAAGTAAATGAAATTTCCGAGGCGCCTGTAACCATCGGCTACACTAAATACTTCCTTACGCTCTCGGTTATATAGTCGGATTCTGTTTCGGTAAGCTCCGGAAAAACCGGAAGGGAAAGTACCTCGCGGGCCAATGATGCCGCAACGGGGAAGTCGGCTTCGGAATGCCTTAAATGCCGATAAGCGTTAGTTAAGGGCAGGGCTATCGGGTAATGGATGTGGGTTTCTATACCCTGCCCGAGAAGGTATTGCTTCAGCGCATCGCGCTGCCTGTGCCTAATGCAATAAATGTGATAGGTATGCACCGTACCGGGTCTTGCGGTTGGGATTTCAAGCCCCGGCAGGCCGGCCAGGCTTTCGTTGTATTTTGAGTCTATCCTGATTCTTCGCCGGTTGAAGGCATCCAGCCATTTGAGTTTTGCACTGAGCACTGCTGCCTGAAGGGTATCCAGGCGGCTGTTTATACCTTCGGTTTGATACTGATATTGCGCCGGGGGTGGGGAACCATGATTGGCCAGGCAACGAATGCGCTGCGCAAGTTCTTCATCAGCTGTTATAACGCACCCGGCATCGCCTAAAGCACCCAGATTTTTGGTGGGATAAAAACTAAAAGCCGCGGCTATGCCATAGGTTCCCACCGGTCGGTTGTGTTCGAACGAAAGGTGGGCCTGGGCACAATCTTCAATCAGATAAATTTGATGGGCCTGACAAAGTTGTTTGAGTTGGGCAACCGGTGCGGCCTGCCCGTACAAATGCACCGCCAGCACAGCCCGGGTGCGGGCCGTTATTTTTTCTTCCACCCTTTCGGGCGTAATAACCATGTACCGGTTATCGACATCGCAGAACACCGGAGTATAGCCCGCCAGTGTAATGGTTTCGGCCGTGGGCATGCAACTCCATGCCGGGGTTATGACTTCTGCCTGCGGGGGCAACTGCAGGGCTTTGAGAATAAGATATAGGGCATCGGTGCCGTTGGCCGTGCCTATGCAAAACTGTATGTTTAACTTTTGCGCAAAATGTTTTTCGAACAACTCAACCGGCTTGCCTCCTATAAACCTGCCGCAGTGCATTACCTGCTCAATGGCTTGTTTAACTTCAACCAGGTGCGATAATTGCCGGGTTAAATCGAAAAACGGAATGTGCATCATTCGATGGCCTGCAGTTTTTGCTGCCATTGCCAGGCGTGCAGCAGGGCCTGTTCAATGGTATAACGTGGTTGCCACTTCAACGCCCGAACGGCACGCGAGGAATCGGCATAAATTTTTTCCACATCACCGGGGCGCCTGGCCCCTACCCGCCAGTTGAGCGGCACGCCGGTAACCTGTTGAAACAAATGTACCATTTCCAGCACAGATTTACCCTTGCCAATACCCAGATTAAAGGCTTCGAACCGGGGCCCGGGGTTGGTTTGCTGCAGGTATTGCCAGGCACATACGTGGGCTCGGGCCACATCAACCACGTGAATGTAATCGCGGATGCACGAACCGTCGGGGGTTTGGTAATCGTTGCCAAATACCACCAACTCCGGACGAATGCCGGCAGCTGTTTGGGTAATGAACGGAACCAGGTTGTTGGGGACCCCAGTGGGCCACTCACCAATATGTGCCGAAGGATGCGCCCCGATGGGATTAAAATACCTGAGTGAAAGCACCCGCATACCTTTGGCGGCAACATCTTCCAGTATGCGCTCGCATATTTGTTTGGTGGCTCCGTAAGGCGACTCGGCCTTTTTAAACGGGGTTTCTTCGGTAACGGGAATGTGGTCGGGCTGGCCATACACCGTGCAGGAAGAAGAAAAGATAAAGTCGTGCACCTGGCATTGCTGCATTACCTCAAGCAGTACCAGTAGCGAGCCCACGTTGTTGTGGTGGTACTCCAGCGGTTTCTGCACCGACTCGCCTACCGATTTCAGTGCGGCAAAATGCATAATGCCGGCCGGTTGTTCTTTTTCCACTATCCGGTAAACCAGTTGTTTATCGCGGCAATCGCCCTGATAAAAAATTACCGACCGGCCGGTGATTTTTTCTATGCCTTCGATAAGTTTAAGGTGCCCGGCGCTAAGGTTATCCAAAATAACGGGTTCGAATCCGGCCTGAATCAGCTCCACTGCCGAATGCGATCCAATATAGCCCGCTCCGCCGGTAACCAAAACCTTCGCTCCCATTATAGTCGTTCGGTTACCAGTTTTCGGTCTAAAAACCCTTTCACATCGTACACTACCGCCCCGGGCGCCAAAAGATCGTTCCAGTTAAGTTCGCGGAATTCGTCATGACTTACGGCTAACACCACACCGTGGTAGTGAGAATGAGGGCTGCTTATCAGGTTTAAACCATATTCATGCTTAACCTCTTCGGCACTGGCGTGGGGATCGTACACTTCTACCTGTGCTCCGTAGCTTTGAAGCTCCTTAATAATATCAATTACCCGGCTGTTGCGGATGTCGGGGCAGTTTTCTTTAAAAGTAATGCCCAAAATCAATACTTTGCTTCCGTGTATGGGCAGTTGGTGCCGGGCCATGAGCTTAATTACAGAGGAGGCCACATAAAAACCCATGTTATCGTTAATGCGCCTGCCGGCATTGATAACCTGCGGATGATATCCCAGGCTTTCGGCTTTATGAGTTAGGTAGTAAGGATCTACCCCTATGCAGTGCCCGCCTACCAGGCCGGGTTTAAAGTTCAGAAAATTCCATTTGGTGCCGGCCGCTTCCAACACCTCGTTGGTATCAATACCCATACGGGAAAAGATAAGGGCCAGTTCGTTAATAAAGGCGATGTTGATATCGCGCTGGGCATTTTCAATTACCTTGGCGGCCTCGGCCACTCTAATTGACGAGGCCCGGTGTGTACCGGCTTTGATTATTTTCCGGTACAGGGCATCTACTTTTTCGGCAGTTTCGGATGTGCTGCCGCTGGTTATCTTTTTGATGTTGATGAGGCGATGGTTTTTGTCTCCCGGATTGATGCGCTCGGGCGAGTAGCCGCAAAAGAAGTCGCGGTTAAATTTCAGGCCGCTTTCGCGCTCCAGCACGGGTACACAGTCTTCTTCGGTGCAGCCGGGATATACGGTGGATTCGTAGATAACCACATCGCCTTTTTTAAGCACGCGCCCCACGGTAGTGCTGGCAGCAATAAGGGGCCGAAGGTCGGGCTTTTTGTACTGGTCTACGGGAGTGGGCACGGTAACAATATAGATGTTGGCACTTCGCAGGTCGTTTACATCGCAGGTATAGGTAAGCCGTCCGGCCTGCTTTAGTTCTTCGGGTTCCACTTCGCGGGTGCGATCGTACCCTTGTTTCAGCTCATCAATGCGCTGACGGCTAATGTCGAAGCCCACTACGTCCATTTGTTTGCCAAACTCAACGGCCAGGGGCAGGCCTACATAACCCAGGCCTATTACAGCAATTTTATCCATAACTACTTTATTCCGTAATACCATTTGTACCAATCTACAAACCTGCCGATACCTTCTTCAATGGAAGTAGAGGGCCTGAAGCCTGTATCGCGCATCAGGTCGTCCACATCGGCAAAAGTTTCGGGCACATCGCCGGCCTGCAGGGGAAGGAAATTTTTCACGGCCTTGCGCCCCAGTTTTTCTTCCAGCACTTCAATAAAGCGCATGAGTTCTACCGGTTTGTTATTGCCGATGTTATACAAGCGATACGGAGCAAAGCTGGTGGCCGGGTCGGGTTGGTGGCCGCTCCAGCTTGGGTTGGGTTGTGGAAGGTGCGGCAGCAGTCGTACGATGCCTTCCACGATGTCGTCAACATAGGTAAAGTCGCGCTTCATGCGGCCATAGTTGTACACCTCAATGGGGCGGCCTTCCAGAATGGCCCGGGTAAACAGAAACAAGGCCATGTCCGGCCGGCCCCAGGGGCCGTAAACCGTAAAGAACCGCAAACCCGTTGTAGGTATTTGATAAAGCGCTGAGTAAGTGTGCGCCATAAGCTCATTGGCTTTTTTAGTAGCGGCATATAAAGAAAGCGGATGGTCCACATTGTCGTGCACTGAAAAGGGTTGTTTGGTATTGGCCCCATATACCGAGCTGGTGGAGGCATAAATAAGGTGCTCGGGGCGGTGATACCGGCAACCTTCCAAAATGTTCAAAAACCCGTGCAGGTTGCTGTCCAGATAGGCGTAAGGATGCTGAAGCGAATACCGAACCCCCGCCTGGGCTGCCAGATGAACCACGTAGCGAAACCCATCGCTAAAAACCTTATCAATGGCCGGTTTATCTGTTAGGTTGGCTTTAACAAAATGAAAGCGAGGCTCTTTCAATAACATGTCCAGGCGGGCCTGTTTCAGGTTTACATCGTAATATTCGTTCAGGTTGTCCAGGCCGGTTACGTAAAAGCCTTCAGAAAGAAGCCTTTTGGCCAGGTGAAAGCCAATGAACCCGGCCGCACCGGTAACCAACACTTTTGTATCAGATGCCATGCTGAAAAACGGCAAAGCTAACAATATTGCTGCGGATGCAGTAATTTGCCGCCCGTTATATGCCTAACCGGTTGCTGATACTGATGCGCAGGGAATGGATCCTCGAACTGCGCCGCAAAGCCGTGCTGGGCGGTTTGGGTTTGTACTTGTTCAGCCTGGTGTTTATCTGCTACCTGGCCTTTGCGTTGCACCAGCAGGCACTAAACCCCACCACCTGGGCCGCTCTGTACTGGTTAACCGTGTTGTTTGCAGTTGTTAACACGGTTGCCAAAAGTTTCATAGGCGAAAGCAACGGGCTTTTCATTTATCTGTACACACTAACGCCTGCATCAAGCATACTGTTTGCTAAGGTAGCTTATAACACTTTACTTTCCTGCTTTGTAGCCCTTTCTGGCTATGTTTTGTTTACGGTTTTTGTTTTCAATCCTATACAAAACCATTTGTTGTTTCTGCTGGTAGTCTTTTTAGCTGGTTCTGCTTTAGCGGCCTCTCTCACACTCATTTCGGCTATTGCTTCCAAAGCTTCGAACAGCAATATTCTTATGGCAGTACTGGGCTTTCCGGTGGTGATCTCCATTCTGCTTATCGCCATACGGGCCACCCTCCATGCCTTGGATGGCCAGGAATTGTCGGATTCGGCTAATGAGTTGTTGGTGCTGACGGCAATAAATGCCATTACAGGCGCGCTGTCGTACATTTTGTTCCCGTATATTTGGCGCAGCTAATGAAACCCTGGCTTAAGGTTGCGGCGGTTATTATTCTGGTGTATGTGCACTCGGCCGGATTGATCATGGAGGTGCCCCGCCTGGCTATTTTAAATGAAACCATCAGGGCGCTTTACTTTCATGTACCCATGTGGTTTGGCATGGTATTGCTGTATGTAGTTTCGGTGGCATGCAGTATTCGCTACTTGCGAAACCCAAAGCCGGAGTACGACAGGTGGTCGGAAGCGTTTGCACATACCGGTACGGCCTTTGGCTTGCTGGGCATTTTTACTGGTATGCTATGGGCCAATTATACCTGGGGTTCGCCATGGCATGGCGACCCCAAGCAAAACGGGGCGGCCATAGCTCTTTTGGTTTACCTGGCCTATTTTGTACTGCGCAGCTCGGTTGAGAATCCTGAACAACGCGCCCGATTAAGTGCCGTATACAACGTGTTCGCCTTTGCCGCCATGGTTCCGCTTATCTTTATCATACCCCGCTTAACCAGCAGCATGCATCCGGGCAGCGGGGGTAATCCGGGTTTTAACATGTACGATCTG
>FWPU01009153.1_pt1 | contig 15917 bp, 11 predicted proteins | sample 2228361 | NCBI WGS metagenome assembly FWPU01 (sample SAMEA103939777, study PRJEB20133) | metagenome
CGGCCAGGGCCTCGGCCTCCGCCATCCGCCCGGCCGCCAGCCGGCATTCGCCCAGCCAGGCGGTCCACAGCGGCTGCCCGCAGCGGACGCCCGCGGCGCTCCGCTCCACGGCCTGCTCGAGCAGCGCCTCGGCGTCGTCCAGGCGACCGACCAGCGCGCGGGCCCGTCCGAGATGGGCGGCGATCAGCGGGAAGACGAACGACTGCTCGGTGCGCCGGCAGACCTCGAGTGCCTCCTCCAGCAGCGGCCGGGCGGCCCCCAGATCGCCCCGGTGGAATGCGGGCATGGCGCGGCCGAACCGCGCGTACACCAGGTTGGGGTTCAGCGGGTGCTCGACGGACTCCGCCAGCCGGGTGGCCTCCTCGGCGACCCCCGCCGCCTCCGCGAAGGCGCCCTGCTCGGCGAGACACCAGGCCAGGCAGGCGCCGGCCCCGACGGCGGGCAGCACCTGGACGCCATAGCTCCGCCGGCCGAGATCGTCCGGCAGCAGCGCGATCGTCTGGGTCAGCATCCGGCGGGCCTGCGCGTAGTCACCCCTGAGGTGCCAGGTCCAGCCCAGGAACAGCCGGGTGCGGATGCGGAGCGGGAAATCGCCCAGCTCGTCGGCCACCGCGAGGGCGCGCTGCCCGGCGGTGACGGCGCGATCCAGCTCGCCGGTGAGCCACGAGCACTGGGTGATGAGGGCCGCCAGCCGCCCCGACCGCCGCCGGTCATCCAGGGCTTCCGCGATGCGGTCGGCCTCCAGGAGGCACTCCGAGGCGTGCTGGAAGTCGGCCAGGACCACGAAGGCGGCGCCCAGCGCGAGGCGGAGATCGACGGTCTGCTCGAGCGTGGCGCGGCCCGGCGGCAGGTGCCCCAGGGCCGTGAGGGCCTGACGGAAGTACGTGACGGCATCCCGGGCCGCCGTGCCCGCCGCCCGCATCCCGGCCTGCCGGGCGTAGTGGACCGCGCGCTCCCACCGCCCGGCGCGGAAGGCGTGATGTGCCAGCGATTCCACGTCCCCGGCGCCGCGGTCGGCCGCTTCCAGCGCCTCGACGACCCGGCCGTGCAGGGCCCGCCGCTGCTGCTGGAGCAGCTCCTCGTAGGCCACCTCGTGCGTGAGCGGGTGCTTGAAGCTGTAGCGGGCCTCCGGGAACAGCGCCGTCTGGTCCACGAACTCGGCCCCGTGCAGGGCCTCCAGCCGCTGCCGCAACTCGTCCGGCGGGCGGCCGGCGATGGCGCTCAGCAGCCGGAGCGAGAAGTCCTTGCCGATGACCGCGGCCTGCTGGAGCAGCTGCTTGTCGTCGGGGGCCAGCCGGTCGAAGCGGGCGGCCAGCACCGCCTGCACCGTCGGCGGCACGTGGATGGTCCCGGAGGACCGGGCGAGCCGGTAGGCGCCCCGCTGGCCGGCCAGCACGTCCGTCTCGACCAGCGTCCGCACGCTCTCCTCCAGGAAGAACGGGTTCCCCTGCGTGCGCTCCACGAGCACTCGCTTCAGGGCCTCCACGCTCGGGTCGTGGCCCAGGAGGCTGGCCAGCAGCTCGTCGGCCTGCTCGCGCGGCAGGGCCTCCAGGCGGATCTCGACGTACCACGGCTGCCCGCTCCAGCGGTGCCGGTACTCGGGCCGGTAGCTCACGATCAAGGCGATTCGGGCGGCCGGCAGGCTCCCGGCCAGGGTGTCCAGGGCCGCCTGGGTCTCGCTGTCGACCCAGTGCAGGTCCTCCATCACCAGCACCACGGGCTGGCGGCGGCTGGCGTCCAGGAACAGCTGCCGGACCGCGGCCAGCGTGGCGTGCCGCCGCTGGGCGGGATCCATGCCCTCCCAGACCTCGTCGCCGGCCGCCGCGTCGAGCAGGCTCAGGATGGCCGGCAGCGCCCACGCCGAGCCCTGATCCGCCAGCCGACCGGCCACGTGCTGGCGAAGGTCAGGACGCTCGTCGCGCTCGTCGAGCTGGAAGTACGCGCGCAGCACGTCGATCAGGGGCCGGTAGGGCCGGCTCCGGTCCCAGGACGCGGCGCTGGCCTCGAGGACCAGCCAGTCCCGGTGGGGCGGCGCGCCGACGGCTTCCTTGATCAGGCGCGACTTGCCGACGCCCGGCTCGCCGGCGATGGCCGCCAGCTGCCCCCGGCCGCCGCCGGCGCGCTCGAGCACGTCCTGCAGCTGCGCCAGCTCGCGGGCGCGGCCGACGAGCGGGCTCAGGCCGCGGGTCACCGCGGCCTGCCAGCGGGAGCGGAGCCGCGCGGCGCCGATCAGCTCGTAGACCTCGACGGGAGTCTCCAGCCCCTTGATGGCGGCGCGGCCGAGGGCGCGGGTGATGACCTGGCCGCCAGCCAGGTGCAGCGTCTCGTGGGTGACCAGGATCGTGCCCGGCCGGGCCAGCTGCTCCAGCCGCGCGGCCAGGTGGGTGGTCTGGCCCACGGCCGTGTAGTCCATGCGGAGGTCGCTGCCGATGGCGCGCACGACCACCTCGCCCGAGTTGAGCCCGACCCGGATCTGGGGCGCGACGCCGTGGCGCGCGCGCACCTCGTCGCCGTACCGGGCGATCGCCTGCTGCATGTCCAGGGCGGCGTAGCAGGCCCGCAGCGCGTGGTCCTCCACGGCCACCGGGGCGCCGAAGAGGGCCATGATGCCGTCGCCCATGACCTGGTTCACCGTGCCCTCGTACCGGTGGACGGCGTCCATCATGCGGCGCAGGACGGGGTCGAGCAGGCTCCGGGCGTCCTCGGGATCCCGGTCCGCCATCAGCTCCAGGGAGCCCTCGAGGTCGGCGAAGAGGACTGTCACCTGCTTGCGCTCGCCCTCCAGCGCGCTGCGCGACGTGAAGATGCGCTGGGCGAGATGCCGGGGCGTGTAGGTCTCCGGCGAGGCGTACCGGCCGGCCGGCAGCCGGGCGCCGCACTTGCGGCAGAACCGAGCTGCGGCCCGTGCCGTCTCGCCGCAGCTCGGGCAGGCCGCCTCGAGCCGCCGCCCGCAGCCCTCGCAGAACACCGAGTCCGGCGCGTTCTCGACGCGGCAGTGGGCGCACTGCATCGAAGCCCCCACGGCACCATAGCCCGGGCGGGGGGCCGGGTCAACGAGCCGCGCCCGCGGCGTGGCGAGCGGATCACAGCCGCCGCGGCCCGCCTCGCCGCCGGCGCAGCTCCACTCCCTTCGCGCCCGGCGCGCGGGCGCTTTTCGCTTCCGCGAGACACCGGCCGCTGGCTACGATGACTCTCATGCCGCTGCGCTCCCTGCTCGTGCTCGTGCTGATCGGGTTGCTGCCGCGACCCGCCGGCGCCGACGCCCTGACCGCCCCCGGTGGCGCCCGTGTTCCCCAGCCCCCGGCCGCCCAGGTGACGGAGGAGGCGACCGTCCCCGACGGGGAGAGCGACGAGCCCGCCGCCGAGGACGGGCTGCCCGCCGGCGAGGGCGAGCCGGCCGGCCGGCCCGAGCCCGACGGCGCCGTGCCGATCGAGACCCTGGACGACGACCCGGTCGCCTCGCTCCAGGCGCAGGTCGAGGCGCTGACCCGGGAGATCGAGGGACTCCGCGGCCTGGTCGGCGATCTCGCCACGCAGGTCTCGCGGACGAGGCCGGCCCTGCACAGCTACCGGCTGCCGGCGTCGATCGCGTTCGCCGGCAAGCCGGTGCCGCTGGAGCGCTGGGACGTCGCCGAGCGCCTGGAGCGCGAGTTCTACCTGGCCCTGGCCGAGCCGGCCCAGGTCCTCTTCTGGCTGAAGCGAAGCGCCCGGTACTTCCCGTACATCGAGGAGCAGCTGCAGGCGGCCGGGCTGCCGGAGGACCTCAAGTACGTCGCCGTCGTCGAGAGCGCCCTCCGCCCGTCCGCCTACTCGTGGGCGCACGCCTCCGGGATCTGGCAGTTCATCGCCGAGACGGCCCGCGGGTACGGCCTGCGGGTGACGACGTCGTGGGACGAGCGCCGGGATCCCGAGCGCTCCACGGCGGCCGCGCTCAGGTACCTGCGCGACCTCCACCGGCGCTTCAACGACTGGCCCCTGGCCCTGGCCGCCTACAATGCCGGCCAGCGGCGGGTGGAGGACGCGCTCGAGCAGCAGGGGGTGAGCGAGTACTACCAGCTGGCCCTGCCGGCGGAGACCGAGCGCTACTTCTTCCGGGTCCTGGCCGCCAAGCTGATCCTCGAGGATTCCGGCCACTACGGGTTCGAGGTGCCGCCGGAGGACCGCTACTCGCCGCATCCGACCGACACCGTGAGCCTGGACGTGGTCGGGTACCTCCGGGTCCGCGAGCTGGCGGCGGCCGCGGGATCCTTCTACCGCGAGATCAAGGCCCTCAACCCCGCCATCATGCGGGACGTGCTGCCGGCCGGGCGCTACGACGTGCGCATTCCCAAGGGGCGGAGCGAGGCCCTGGCAGCGAGGATGCCGGAGCTGGAGCGGCTGATGGCCTCCCGGGCGGTGCGCCGCGTCGAGTACCGGGTGAAGCCGGGTGATACCCTGGCCGGCATCGCGCGGCGGTTCGGCGTCTCGATCAGCGAGCTGAAACGGTGGAACCCGGAGGCGCGCGGCGAGCACATCTACCCGGGCGACCGCTTCATCATCAAGCGCGCCCGCTGACCCGGCGGCGTCGCCGGCCGGGCCGGGCGATCAGTTGGTGATGGCCGCACGGCGCCGATGGCCGTACAGCCGGCGGTGCCACAGCAGGACCAGCAGGATCGCCCTCACGCAGACCATGACGAAGCCGCTCCGGATCACGCGTGGCCGACACGCTAGCCCCGTCTCCGGAGCGCTGCAATAGGTCGGCCGGTCCACGAGAGGCTCCAGCGCGTGCGATACGCCGGCGGCGAGCACCGGGGCGCCGGAGGGCCCGAGCATGACGAAGCGCGGGAGAGGCAGGGCCGGCGTGCTGGTGGTGACGGTCGTCGCCGGCCCGGGTCCCTGGGCCCGGGCCGCTGATCAGGTCCTGACGGCCGCGTCCTCGACGGCTTCCAGCTCCAGCGCGGCGGCCAGGAGTGCCCGCGTGTAGGGCTGCTCCGGCGACTCGAAGACGCGGCGGGCCGGACCCCGCTCGACCACGCGGCCCTCCCGCATCACCAGGATCTCGTCGCTCACGGCGCGGATCACCTTCAGGTCGTGGCTGATGAACAGGTAGGCCAGGCCGTGGCGGGCCTGCAGGTCCCGCAGCAGGTCCACGATCTGCGCCTGGACCGACATGTCGAGCGCCGAGGTGGGCTCGTCCAGGACCAGGAAGCGCGGCTTGAGGACCATGGCGCGGGCGATGGCGATGCGCTGCCGCTGGCCGCCCGAGAACTCGTGGGGGTAGCGGTCCCGCAGGGCCGGGTCGAGCCCGACCTCCTCCAGGGCCGCGTCGATGAGCCGGGCCCGCTCGGCGGCGTTCGCGCCGATGCCGTGGACCTGCAGCCCCTCGCCCACGATCTGCGCGATCGAGAGCCGCGGCGACAGCGCCCCGAACGGGTCCTGGAAGACGATCTGCATCTGGCGCCGCAGGGGGCGGAGGGCGGCGGCCGGGAGCGCGTGCACGTCGTGGCCGGCGAAGCGGATGCGGCCCTGGCTGGCCTGCAGCCGCAGCAGCGCCAGCCCGAGCGTCGTCTTGCCCGAGCCGCTCTCGCCCACCAGGCCCACCGTCTGTCCCTCGCGCACGGCCAGGCTCACCCCGTCCACCGCCCGCACGTGCCCGACCGTGCGCCGCAGCACCCCGCGGCGCACGGGAAACCAGACGCGGACGTCCTCGGCGGCCAGGACGACGGGCGCCCCGGGGCGCGGCGCGCGCGGCATCGGCCGCGGCTCGGCGGCCAGCAGGGCGCGGGTGTAGGGGTGCTGGGGCCGCTCGAAGACCTCGGCCACCGGGCCGGTCTCGACGATCTCGCCCGCCCGCATCACGCACACCCGCTCGGCCATCTTGCGGACCACGGCCAGGTCGTGGGTGATCAGCAGCAGCGCCATGCCGAACTTGCCCTGCAGCTCGCGCAGCAGGGCCAGGATCTGGGCCTGGATCGTGACATCGAGCGCGGTGGTGGGCTCGTCGGCGATCAGGAGGTCGGGCTCGTTGGCCAGGGCCATGGCGATCATCACGCGCTGCCGCTGGCCCCCCGAGAGCTGGTGGGGATAGGCGTCCAGGCGGCGCTCGGCCTCGGCCAGCCCCACCAGGCGGAGCAGCTCCACGACCCGCGCCCGGGACCAGCAGGACCTCGCTGACCTGCTTCTCCAGGGTGTGCAGCGGGTTCAGCGAGGTCATGGGCTCCTGGAAGATCATGGCGATGCGATCGCCCCGCACGCGCTGCATGACCGGCTCGGGCGCCCCCAGCAGCTCCTGCCCCTGGAACCGGATGCTGCCGCCCGGGTGGCGCGCCGTGGGGTAGGGCAGCAGCTGCAGGATGGACAGCGCCGTGACCGACTTGCCCGAGCCGCTCTCGCCCACCAGCGCCAGGGTCTGGCCCCGGTCCAGGTCGAAGGACGCGCCCCGGACGGCCGGGACCTCGCGGCCCTCGGCGACGAAGGAGACCGAGAGGTCCCGGACGCGGAGCAGGGCGCTCACCGGACCTTGCGGGGATCGAAGGCGTCGCGCACCGCCTCGCCGATGAAGACCAGGAGCGAGAGCATCACGGCCAGGACCAGGAAGCCCGTCAGGCCGAGCCAGGGCGCCTGGAGGTTCGCCTTGCCCTGCGCCAGCAGCTCGCCCAGCGAGGGCGAGCCCGGGGGCAGCCCGAACCCCAGGAAGTCCAGCGAGGTGAGGGTGGCGATGGAGCCGTTGAGGATGAAGGGCAGGAACGTCAGCGTGGCCACCATCGCGTTCGGCAGCACGTGGCGGAGCATGATCACGGCGTTGCCCACGCCGAGCGCGCGGGCGGCCCGCACGTAGTCGAAGTTGCGGGCGCGGAGGAACTCGGCCCGGACGACGCCGACCAGGGCCATCCACGAGAAGAGCAGCATGAGCCCCAGCAGCCACCAGAAGTTCGGCTCCACGATGCTGGCCAGGATGATGAGCAGGTAGAGCACGGGCAGCCCCGACCACACCTCGATGAGCCGCTGGAAGAGCAGGTCGGTCCAGCCGCCGAAGTAGCCCTGCACGGCGCCGGCGGCCACGCCGATCAGCGAGCTGGCCGCCGTGAGCGTGAGCCCGAACAGCACCGAGATCCGGAACCCGTAGATCAGCCGGGCGACCACGTCCCGGGCCTGGTCGTCGGTGCCCAGCCAGTGCCGGCTCGAGGGCGGGGAGGGGGCGGGCTCGCCCAGCTCCCAGTCGATGGTGTCGTAGCGGTAGGGGACGGGCGGCCACAGCAGCCAGCCGCGGGCCTCGATCAGCCGCTGCACGTGCGGATCGCGATAGACGGCCTCGGTCGGCAGCGGGCCCCCGAAGGCCGTCTCGGGGTAGGCGCGGAGGACGGGGAAATACAGCCGGCCGTCGTACACCACCAGCAGGGGCCGGTCGTTGGCCAGGAGGTCGGCGCCGAGGGAGAGGGCGAAGAGGACGAGGAAGATCCACAGGGACCAGTAGCCGCGGCGGTTGGCGCGGAAGCCGGCCAGGCGGCGGCGGGTGAGGGGCGAGAGCGTCGTCACGTGTCGCGCCGCTCGAAGTCGATGCGGGGATCCACGGCCACGTAGGTGAGGTCGGTCACGATGTTCAGCAGCAGCCCCACCAGCGTGTAGACGTAGAGGGTGCCGAACATCACCGGGTAGTCGCGGTTGACGGCGGCCTCGAAGCCGAGCAGGCCCAGGCCGTCCAGCGAGAAGATCACCTCGATGAGCAGGGCCGAGGTGAACAGGATGCCCACGAAGGCCCCCGGGAAGCCGGCCACCACCACCAGCATGGCGTTGCGGAAGATGTGGCCGTAGAGGACGCGCCGGCGGGTGAGCCCCTTGGCCCGGGCCGTGACCACGTACTGCTTGGTGATCTCCTCCAGGAAGGAGTTCTTGGTCAGCATGGCCAGGCCGGCGAAGCCGCCGACCACCAGGGCCGTCACCGGCAGGGCCAGGTGCCACAGGTAGTCCACGATCCGGGCCGGCCAGGCGAGCTGGGCCCAGTCGTCCGAGGTGAGGCCGCGGAGCGGGAACCAGTCGAAGAAGGAGCCGCCGGCGAACAGCACCACCAGCAGGATGGCGAACAGGAAGCTGGGGATGGCGTAGCCGACGATCACCGCCGCGCTGGTCCACACGTCGAACGGCGTCCCGTCCCGCACCGCCTTGGCCACGCCGAGGGGGATGGAGATCAGGTAGACGAGCAGCGTGGTCCACAGGCCGAGCGAGACGGACACGGGCAGCTTCTCGAGCATCAGGCCCAGCACCGGCCGGTCGCGGTAGAAGCTCGTCCCCAGGTCGAGCACGAGATAGTTGCGCATCATGAGCAGGAACCGCTGCCAGGCCGGCCGGTCGAAGCCGAACTGCTTCTCGAGCTGCCGGATCAGCTCGGGATCGATGCCGCGGGCGGCCCGCGTCGCGTCGTCCCGGCCGGCCGGCGCCGCCGGGCGCCCGGGGCCCGTCTCGGCGGCGCCGGTGCCGCCGATGCGGGCGGTGGCCTCGGCGCCGTGGCCGCGCAGGCGGGCGATCATGAGGTCCACCGGGCCGCCGGGGGCCGCCTGCACGATGACGAAGTTGATCAGCATGATCCCGAACAGGGTGGGGACGACGAGGAGCAGGCGGCGGACGATGTAGGCCAGCATCAGTCGTCTCGGCCCCGGGGCCGGGCCCTCAGCGCTTCGCGGGGTCGATCCACCAGGTGTCGAAGCCCAGGGCGTACTTCGGGGCCACCGCCGGCCGGCCGAAGCGGTCCCAGTACGCCACGCGGAAGGCCGTGATGTGCCAGTGCGGGATCACGTAGTGGCTCCAGAGCAGGACCCGGTCCAGCGCCCGCGTGCGGGCCACCAGCGAGGGCCAGTCGGGCGCCGCGATCAGGCCCGCGATCAGCGCGTCCACGACCGGGTCCCGGATCCCGGCCAGGTTGCGGCTGCCGGGGGTGTCGGCGGCCGCCGATCCCCAGTAGTCCAGCTGCTCGTTGCCCGGCGAGAGCGACTGGGGGAACACGGCCACCGTCATGTCGAAGTCGAAGTGCTTGAGCCGGTACTCGTACTGGGCGGCGTCCACCGTCCGCACCCGGGCGGCCACGCCCAGCCGCTCCAGGTTCTTCACGAAGGGCAGCGTGATGCGCTCCCAGTTCGCGTCGCTGAGCAGGATCTCGAAGGCCAAGGGCTCGCCCGTCTCCCGGTGGACCAGGCGCAGGTCGCGCACCACCCAGCCGGCCTCGTCCAGCAGGCGGAGGGCGGCCAGCAGGTTGGGGCGGATGCCCCCCTCCTCGGTCGAGGGCGGCCGGTACTCGGTGGTGAAGACCTCCGCGGGCAGCCGGTCGCGGAACGGGGCCAGGATTTCCTGCTCGCGCGGGCCGGGCCGCCCGCGGGAAGCCAGCTCCGAGTTCGAGAAGTAGCTGCGCGTGCGCGTGTAGGCGCCGTAGAACAGGTGCGTGTTGGCCCACTCGAAGTCGAAGGCATGGGCCAGGGCCCGGCGGACCCGCGGGTCGCGGAAGATGGGCCGCCGGGTGTTGTAGACGAAGCCCTGCATGCCGGTGGGGATCTGGTTCGGGATGCGCTCCTTCTTGATGCGCCCGTCCCGCGCGGCGGGCACGTCGTAGCCGGTGGCCCAGTTCTTGGCCGAGTTCTCCTGCCGGAAGTCGTAGGCGCCGCCCTTGAACGCCTCCAGGGCCACGGTGCCGTCACGGTAGTAGTCGAAGCGGATGCGGTCGAAGTTGAAGCGGCCGACGTTGACCGGCAGCTCGGCGCCCCAGTAGTCGGCCACCCGCCGGTACGTGATCGAGCGGCCGGGCTCGAAGCTCTCCACCCGGTAGGGCCCGCTGCCCGGCGGGGGCTCCAGGGTGGTCCGGCCGAAGTCCCGGCCGGCCCAGTACGCCCGGGGCAGCACGGGCATCTGGCCCACGATGAGCGGCAGCTCCCGGTTCTCGCCGCGGCGGAAGGTGAAGCGCACGCGCCGGGGGCCGGCCGGCTCGGCGCTCACCACGTGGCTGTAGTACGAGCGGTAGAAGGGGTGGCCCTTCTCCTTCAGCGTCTGGAACGTCCAGATGACGTCCTCGACCGTGATCGGCGTCCCGTCGTGAAACCGCGCCTGGGGCCGCAGGCGGAAGGCCACCCAGGAGCGGTCGGGCGGGGTCTCCACCGTCTCGGCGATCAGGCCGTACTGGGCGAACGGCTCGTCGGCGGACCCGACCATCAGGGTCTCGAACACGTACCCGAGCCCGGCGGCCGCCACGCCCTTGAGCGTGAAGGGGTTCAGCGTGTCGAAGGTGCCGATGGCCGACAGCCGCACCGCGCCGCCCTTGGGGGCGCGGGGGTTCACGTACTCGAAGTGGGCGAAGCCGGGACCGTACTTCAGGTCCCCGTACATGGACAGTCCGTGGGCCGGGCGAGAGGTCAGGGGCTCGGCCCCGGGCCCGCCGGGGAGCCCCAGGGCCAGGACGACGGCGAGGACGGCGGCGGCGACCCTCATGCGAACCCTGCGACGCCCAGATCTTACCGGGATTCCCGGGCTTCCGGCACCTGGTGGGCCGGGGCCGGTGACCGGGGGGCCGCGCCGGCGCGCAGCCCGTCGCCCCGGGCGGCGCGGCGGGCGGCCCGGCGTCAGGGCGCCCCGAGCGAGACGGCGGTGACCCGGTAGCCGCCCTCGTGCTGCTGCAGGGTGACGGTGGCCGGACCGCGCGTCTCCTGCTCGCCCATCCGGAGGGCCAGCTCGTCCACGCTCACGCCCTTGATCTCCGCCCCCGCGCGGACCGTCGAGAGCCCGCGGAAGGGGAAGACGACCCGGACGTCGGCCTTGCGCGCGGCCGGCTCCAGCGTGAGGACCTTGTCGCCGAGCCGGACCGTGACCGTGTCGGCGGCCACGGCCTGCAGCTCCTCCCAGCGCTCGTGCCCCCAGGCCAGCAGGAACTGGTGGACGGCCGCGATGTGCGCCGGTCCGTTCGCCTGCTGCGCCGCCGCGGCCGCCGGCGACAGGACCACGGCGGCCAGTGCCATCAGTGCGCCCCAGCGAAGGTTCATGATCGTTGCCCTCCCGCCGCGCGCGGACGCAAGGCCGGTACCAAGCCCCGTCACCGCCGGCGCGTCGCGCAGTTGCGCCGGGCGGCGTCCCCGGAACGCGGTGGCGCGCGGACGCGCCGTGTCAGCCTGGCTCGAGACGCTCGCTCGCCAACGCGACATCGGGCGGCTGACAGCTTGCCACATCGGGGGTGGCGCGCCGCAGGAACGTCTGATCGTCTGCGCACTTGGCCGTGGCACGCCGCTTGTACCCCTTCTGTCCCCGTCAAATTGTCAACGCCTGTCCCGATCCGACTGCTCGCCGGGCAGCCCGACCGCGATGCCGGTGATGCGCCGGCCGCCCGCCGCCGGTCGTGGCCCGCGCCGCGCCTGCCCCTGAAGATCAAGCTGAGCCTCCTGATCACCTCCCTGCTGGCCCTCGCGGTCCTGGTCGTGAGCACCTTCCTGCTCCGCCAGCAGCAGCAGCGGCTGACGGCGGAGATGACCAAGCGGGGGCTCACGATCGCCCAGAACCTGGCGGCGAGCGCGAAGACCGCCATCCTGACCGAGGACGACCTGACCCTGAACCTCCTCATCAAGGAAGTCATGCAGGACGACGACGTGGCCTACGTGGCCATCACCGACCACCGGGGCCGCACGGTGGCCCACTCGGACGTCAGCCAGGTCGGCCGGCGGCTGGAGCGGCCCCCGGGCCTGGCCGCGGTCGGCGACGAGCCCCTGGTGCAGCGCTCCACGTCGGCCGACGGCGAGCCCCTGCTGGACTTCGCGCTCCCGCTCACGTTCCGCGACGTCCCGGTGGGCGCCGTGTACCTCGGCTTCAGCCAGGCCTCGACGGCGGCGGCACTGGCGGCGGCGCGCAACAACGTGATCGCCATCAGCGCCGTGATGATCGCGGCCGGCATCGGAGGCGCGGTGGCCCTGTCCGTCTTCCTGTCGCGGCCCATCCGGCGCCTGATGGAGAGCACCCGGCTGGTGGCGGGCGGCGATTTCACGGTGGCCCTCAGCGTGCCCTCCCGGGACGAGATCGGGGCGCTGACCGAGGCCTTCAACGCGATGGTGCGGAGCCTCCGCGAGAAGGAAGCCATCAAGGCCGCCTTCACGCGGTACGTCGCGCCGGAGGTGGTCAACGAGATCCTGAAGGATCCCGAGAGCCTGGTGCTGCGGGGCGAGCATCGCGACGTCACGGTCCTGTTCTGCGACATCCGGGGCTTCACCCCGATCGCCGAGCGGCTCGCGCCCGACGACGTGGTCGCCGTGCTGAACCGCTTCTACGAGCTGATCGTGGACACGACGCTGAAGCACGAGGGGTCGCTCAACAAGTTCCTGGGTGACGGCGTGATGGCCGTCTTCGGGGCCCCGGTGTTCCGCCCCGACCACCCGGTGCTGGCCGTCCGGGCCGCGCTGGCCATGCAGGCGGCCATCCAGGACCTGAGCGGCCGGTGGACGGTCCGCGGCCGGCCCCGCATCGCGGTCGGGATCGGCGTGAACGCGGGCCCGGCGGTGGCGGGCACGGTGGGCACCGAGGAGCGCATGGAGTACACCGTGATCGGCGACAGCGTGAACCTGGCCGCCCGCCTGCAGGCCATGGCGGACGCCGGCCAGATCCTGATCACCGAGGAGACGTACTGGCGGGTCAGCGACGCGGTGGAGGCGCGCTCGCTGGGGCACATCAAGGTGCGGGGCAAGCGCGGCCGGATCGGCATCTACGAGGTGACAGGGTCGAGGGAGCCGTAGCCGGGTGAGCGCTCGATCCCCGCGCGCCCGGCACGCGACCCTGGCCGCCGCGCTCGTGCTGGTCGGCGCCTGCGGCCCCGTCGCCGCCGGGCCCCCCGCCGGCGCCCGCACCGACCACCCGGTTGGATCCCGGCCGCGCGCCACCGAGAAGTTCGAGTCCGAGCGATTCATCGTGGTCTTCGCCCGCCCGGGCGACACGACGGCCAGCCTGGCCGCCCGGCACCTGGGCGATGCCGGCAAGGCCTGGATGATCGAGGACTTCAACCGGCTGACCCGGGTGCGGCCCGGCCAGGAGATCGTCATTCCCCGGCAGCCCTGGAATCCCTCCGGAGTCGAGCCGAACGGCTACCAGGTGGTGCCGGTGCTCGTCTATCACGATCTGGCGCCCCACTCCCGGAGCCGCCTGGTCGTGGCCGCCTCCGCCTTCGAGCAGCAGATGCGTCACCTGAAGGAGCACGACTTCCGGGTCGTGAGCCTGGAGGCCCTCTACGAGTTCCTGACCGGCCGCCGGCAGCTCCCCCGCCGCTCGGTCGTGCTCACCTTCGACAACGGCTACCGCTCGTTCCTGGAGCACGCCCGCCCCGTCTTGAAGACGCTGGGGTTTCCGGCCACGCTGTTCGTGACCGTCGAGCACGTCGGGCGTGGCGAGCAGGCCCTCACGTGGGAGGAGCTGGGCGCGCTGGCCGCCGAGGGCTTCCAGGTCGAGGCGCACGGCCGGGCGCACGCCGAGCTGCGGCGGCACCCGGGCGAGAGCCGCGACCAGCACCTCCGCCGCCTGCAGGCCGAGGTGGAGACCGTGCGCCGGACCATGGAGGACCGGCTGGGGCGCCCTCCGCGCTTCTTCGCCTACCCCTACGGCGGCGTGGACGACACGGTCGTCGAGCAGGTGCGGCGCCGGGGCTTCCTGGCCGGACTGACCCTGGGCGCCGAGGGCAACCCGAGCTTCACCCGCCTCTACCGGGTGCGGCGCCTGCCCGTCTGGGGCGACACGACGCTCGAGGACTTCGCCCGGCGCCTGGTCACGTTCGCGGAGGACCGCCGGCGGTGAGGGGCCGGGGGGGCGGACTCCTCCTGGCATTCGGCCTCGGCCTCCTGGTCGCCTGCGGCCCGCTGCGCGACCCGGGTGCGGCGCTGCTGGCGCCGGGCGGACCGCCCTCCCCGGAGGCGGCCCTCGCCAGGCGCCACGCGGCCGAGGCCGACACGCTCGAGCGCCAGGGCGCCCTCCGGGCCGCGCTCGACGAGCTGATGATCGCGCTCACGATCACGCCGGGCGACGAGGCGCTGCGCGCCCGCGCCCGGGCGCTGGCCGGCCGCATCCAGGGGGCCGCCGCCGACCACCTGCGCCGGGGCCAGCGGGCGCTCGACGACGGCGACAGGGCGATGGCCGGGAGCCACTTCCTGGCCGTGCTGGCCCTGCGCCCCGGCGATCTGCCGGCCCTGCAGGCCCTGCGCGACAGCATGCCGCCGGAGGCCGCCGGCGCCGACGACGTGCCGGAAGATCACCCGCTCCTGGCCGACGCGGTCGCGGCCCTCGCCCGGCACGATCACCGGGAGGCGCTCGCCGCCGCGAATGCCGTCCTGGCCGGCAACCCCCGCAGCCCCGAGGCCCGCGACCTCAAGACGCTCGTCCTCTACCAGCTCGGCCGGCAGCACCTGGCCCGGCAGGACTACGAGGATGCGTACCGGGCGCTGTCCGAGCTGGCCCGGCTGGCGCCGGGCCACGAGGACGCTGCCCTGCTGCTGCAGCAGGCGCGCAGCCGCCTGGTGCTGCAGCACTACCGGCAGGGCCTGCGATACTACCGGGAGGAGCGGCTGGAGGAGGCCATCGCGGCCTGGCGGCAGGTCCTGGCCCTGGACCCGCGGCACGCGGCGGCCGCCAAGAACATCGAGCAGGCGGAGCGGATCCTCAGGAAGCTGGAGGAGCGGCTGAAGAAGTGAGCCTGCCGCCGGGCCGGTCCGGCGCCGGCCTGATCCTGCCGCAGAGCATCAGAACATCGCCAGGGGGTTGGCCGGCCGCCCTCGTCCCAGGTGTGACAGAGTGCGTCAAGGTGGGTCGAGGCGACCCCGTCAGCGGCGCTGGGTCAGCCAGCCGCGGACCTCGGCCTCCGTGGGGAGCCGCCGCTCGGGCATGGGGCCTCAGGGCCGGGCGGCGCGGACCAGGGCGAGCGACTCCTCCACCGTGTCCCGCGCCGTGATCGCGCGCAGCACCACCTCGTCCACGGCGCCCTCCCACCGGGCCAGCGCCGGCCCGAGCGCCTCCACGTCCGGCACGGCGATGGCCGTGGTCGCGGGCTTGACGCCCATGCGCTCGAAGTGGCTGGCGTAGGCCGGGATGGCGGCATAGCGGTCGGCTTCCTGGGCCAGGCGTGGGGCCGCCTCGGCGCCGATGGCCAGCCGGACGTACGCGAAGCGCCTGGGCGCGGGGCGGCCGACCGCGCTGGCGCCGGCCTGCACCCATTCGGCCGAGCGACGCGCGTGCTCGGGCGTCAGCCAGTTCAGCAGGACGATGTCCGCCACCTCGCCGGCCAGGTGGCACATCCGGGGCCCCAGCGCGGCCACCACCAGCCGCACCGGCAGGGCCGCGCGCAGGGCGGCGGCGCCGGCGCGGACGCGGGCCAGGGCGCCGGGGTTCGGGCTGCCGATGCCGAGCAGCAGGCGGTCGAGGGGCAGCCGGTGCTCACGCACGCCCTGCACGATGCTCTCCGGCCCGCGGGTGTGGAGCGGGATCACCCCCACGCCCAGGGCGATGCGCCGGGTCTCGCGGGCGGCGATGGCCAGCGCGGCCAGCCCGTCGGTGGCGCCGGGGTGGTTCACCCAGAACGACGTGTAGCCGAGCATCTCCGCCTCGCGGGCGCACGCCGCGACGGTCTCGGCCGGGACGGTGGCCGCCAGCGCGAAGCCGCGCGCGGCCGTCGGGGACGAAGTCATGGAGTCCTCCTGCGGTCCGCCGGGACGTTACGCCGCGCCCTGAACCCTTGTCAATGGAGCGCGGCCGCGATCTGCTCGGCCAGCGCGTCGGGACCGGCGGCGCCGGTGTCCACCCGCAGCACGCCCGGCTCCGCCGCCGGGGCCTGGAACTGCCGGCGATGCGCGGCCAGCAGCTCGGGGCCGGCATCCGACACCTCCCGGCGGTCGGCGGCGCGGCGCCGCAGCCGCTCGGCGATCACGGCGTCGGGCGCGTCGCACCAGACC
>FWPU01004591.1_pt1 | contig 15914 bp, 10 predicted proteins | sample 2228361 | NCBI WGS metagenome assembly FWPU01 (sample SAMEA103939777, study PRJEB20133) | metagenome
GGAATGGGGGGGGTCTGTCGCAATGGGGGCCGATGTGCCGGCACAAGGCGGGATTGCCCCGGCCGCGATTGCCTCGTCCAGGGATCCGGCGGCTGTCGGGTCGCCCGCCGCCACTCCGGCACAGATCGAGGCGGACTGGCTCCGCCAGGACGAACTCCGCGGGTCGGTACAATCGGCCAGGCCCACCCCGCAAGAGGACGCGGCCGGCGGCGTCGACGGCATCAAGAACGGCAAATGGGGCTTCCACACCGAGAACGAGGCCAATCCCTGGTGGCAAGTCGATCTGGGACAGCCCATGGCCCTGGACCGCGTGGTCCTATACAACCGCACCGAGCTGGCCGAACGCAACAATCACCTGATGGTGCTCCTCTCGACCGATGGCCGGTCGTTCCACAAGGTGTTTCAGAACAACGGGACGGTGTTCTACGGGTACCGCGATCAGAAGCCGCTGGTGGTGCGGCTCGATGGGGCCCAGGCCCGCTATGTGCGGTTGCAGCTTCCGGGGACGAGCTACTTCCATTTGGACGAGGTCGAGGTGTATGCCGTGGGCCAGGCGGGCAACGTCGCGCTGCACCAGCCCGCCGACCAGTCCAGCGTCAGCCAGTGGTCGGTTCGGCACCGGCGGCCGCCGGCCCAGCGCGAATATCCCACAGCGGCGGTCCTCCAGCGGGGGGGCCGGCTGGCCACTGCATTGCGACGGCTGGGGGCCAATGTGGATGCCCATCTGGCGGCGCTGGAGCAAGCGGCCAAGCGCCTGGAGGGGTTGCCTCCCGAGGCCCCCGAGGCGGCCCGCCGCGAGGTCTACTTCCAGGCCCGGTGGGCGGTGCGGCGCATGGCCCTGGCCAACCCTTTGTTGCATTTCGATTCCATCCTTTTCGTCAAGCGCGCCCCGACCATGTTCCCGCACATGTCGGACCAGCATTACGGATGGTGGTCGCGGCCGGGCGGCGGCATTTATCTCCTCGAAGGACTGCGGAGCGGCCAGCCCCGCCTGCGGTGCCTCACGTCCGACATGCCCGCAGGCAATTTCGCTGGCCCCGACATCTCGTGCGACGGCCGGCGGGTGCTGTTTGCCTATTGCCGCTGGTATCCCCACGTGGCGTCGGTGCCTAATAAAGTAGATAAGGAGAAGCTGCCCGACGACAGTTTTTACCACATTTACGAGATGAACATCGACGGCACGGGCCGGCGGCAGCTTACCCGGGGCCGGTACGATGACTTCGACCCGCGATGGCTGCCCGACGGGCAGATCGTCTTCCTCTCGACGCGCAAGGGGCGGGCCATTCAGTGCGGGAGGCCCAGCGCCGCAGCCACCGAACAAAACCCCGCCTGCCCGGACAGCTACGTCCGCTGTGGCGGCGATGCCTTCCGCCCCGTGGCCGTGTTCACCCTCCATGTGATGGATGCCCAGGGCCGCAACATCCGCCCCATCTCCGCGTTCGAAAACTTCGAGTGGACCCCCTCGGTAGGGCGCGACGGCCGAGTCTTTTATGCCCGCTGGGATTACATCGACCGTTTCAACGGCCCGTTTATGAGCCTGTGGTCCACCAATCCTGACGGCACCGGCGCCCAGTTGGTTTACGGAAACTTTACGGTCCGCCCGCAATGCGTGTTCGAAGCGCGCTCGATTCCCAACTCGCACCGGATGGTGTTTACGGCCAGTGCCCATCACTCGATCACCGGAGGGTCGCTGGTGCTGTTGGACCGCACCCGCGGCAGCGAGTTCGAAGCGCCGCTGACGCGCTTGACGCCGGAAGTGGTGTTTCCCGAGACCGAGGGCTGGCCGGAACATTATTTTGCCAATCCCTATCCATTGAGCGAGGAATTCTTTTTGGTGGCGTGGGCGGACCGGCCGTTGCCGCCGCATACCATCTGCACCGACGATCGCAACCCGGTCAACGCCTCGGGCATTTACCTCCTGGATGCGTTCGGGAACCTGGAGCTTTTGCACCGCGACCCGGCTATCAGCAGCCAGTATCCGCTGCCGGTGGCGCCTCGGCCGCGACCGCCCGTCTTGCCGGAGACCGTGGCCTGGGAGGGCCGGGCCGAAGGCCGGTTCCTCCTGCAAGACGTCTACCGCGGACTGGAGGGCATCCCGCGCGGGACGGCGCGGCGGTTACGCATCGTCGCCGTGCCTCCCAAGGTCCAGCCCAACATGAACACGCCGGTGCTGGGCGTGTCGGCCGAGGACCCCGGCAAGTTCGTCCTGGGCACGGTGCCCATCGAAAGCGACGGTTCGGCCCATTTCCGGGTGCCGGCCGGCGTCCCCGTGTTCTTCCAGGTCCTGGATGAGAAAGGGCTCGCCCTTCAGACCATGCGCTCGCTGACCTATGTGATGCCCCAGCAGGTGCAGGCGTGCATCGGCTGCCACGAGTCGCGCGACACCGCGCCCCCGGTGGGCAGAGTGCCTTTGGCGGCACTGAAGGAGCCGGCCCGCTTGACCCCCGGGCCCCCAGGAAGCTGGCCCCTCCGCTACGACCAACTGGTCCAGCCGGTGCTCGATCGGGCCTGCGTCCGCTGCCACAACCCCCACAGCGATAACAAAGGCCAGTCCCTGGACTTGACGGCCGAACGCTCGTACCAGAGCCTGATTTCGTTCGGCGGCGAGGACCTCAAGAAAAAGGCGTTCGAGCGGGACCGGTCCATCCCCGGACAGTGCACCGCCGCAACCAGCAAACTCTACGCGCTGCTGACCCAGCCGGGAGGCCACGAGGGCGTCAAGCTGCCCCCGGAGGACCTCCAGCGGATCGTCCTCTGGATGGACACGTATGCCCATCGCCAGGGCTCGTTCAGCCCCGAGCAGGAGCAGGAACTGCGACGGCTACGCCAGGCCTGGTCCGACCTGCTGGCCGGGCCATAGGGTTAAAAAACATCACCGCCCCGTCTGTTGACAAGGATTCCGCGCGTGTCGCCCAGGAAAAGCCGCCAAGCCGCGCCTTGCCTGGAACTGGGTAAGCCGGCGCCCGCATTCCGTTTGCCCAATGCCGCCGGCCAGACCGTCTCGCTGGCCGATTTCCGCGGCCAGTGGGTGGTCATCTATTTTTACCCCCGCGACAACACGCCGGGTTGCACTCGGGAGGCGTGCGAGTTCACTGCCGAGGCGGAAGCCTTTGCCCGGCGGGGCGCGCAGGTGGTGGGCATCAGCCCGGACTCGCCGGCCAGCCACCAGCGTTTTGCCGATCGGCACGGGCTGCGCATCGAACTGCTGAGCGATTCGGATCGCACGGTGCTCCGGCAGTACGGGGCCTGGGGAACGAAGACGCTTTACGGGAAGCAACACGAGGGGGTCCTGCGCAGCACGGTGCTGGTGGACCCACAAGGGCGGGTGGCATGGCACTGGCCGAAGGTCAGCCCGGCCGGCCATGCGGCCGAGGTGCTGGCCAAACTGGCCGAGTTGCAGGGCTGATGGCCCGACGAAGCCCAGCCGCCCCAGCAGCGCAGGCCACTCCGGCAGCCGCTCGGCTTCGCAGCCAAAGCGCGTCGGATTGGCCCCGCCACCCGGTGGCTTCGGCGAACATGCCCGGTCTTTGTCCATGGCCTTTTGCTCGTCGGAGGCAGCTTCATGAAAGGGTTGGTTGGTGCAGTGGTGCGTCGCCTGCTGCGATGCTTTGTGGCAGGTGTCCTGGCAATCCTGCCCGTCGTCGTCACTGTGGCTGTCGTGGCGTGGGTCGCCGGCCTCTTGCGGAGCATCCTCGGCCCCGGAACCTGGCTGGGCGAGGGGCTCCGCCGCCTGGGACTCCCCTTTGCCGAGGGTTGGGGGGCCTATCTGGCCGGCGCAGCGCTGGTGTTGGGCGCCGTCTTCCTGTTGGGCGTCTTCGTCGAGGCCGGCGCCCGCAATCTCGTAGAACGCCTCCTGGATCGGTTGCTGCACCATATTCCCTTGGTGGGCAATATCTATGGCACATCGAAACAATTGGTCGGCCTCTTGGGCAAACGCGACGAAGCCAGCATGAAGGGCATGCAGGCCGTGTTCTGCCACTTCGGCCAGGAGCATGGCGGTGGGGTGCTGGCCCTGCTGGTATCGCCGGAGCGGTTCCACATCGACGGCCGCGACTATCTGATGGTGATTGTGCCGACTTCGCCGGTACCCATTGGGGGCGGGCTGTTGTTCGTGCCGGCCGACTCGGTCCGCCCTGTCAATCTCAGCGTCGAAGCCCTGATGAGCATTTACGTCTCGATGGGGGTGACGGCCCCGCAGTTTCTCGCCCCGGCCGGATAACGGCGCTGTGTCGGCGTGCTTGGCAATGCGCTTCAAACGTAAAAAACCCGCCCGCAAACCAGGCCCGAGGCGCCTGCGATTTGGATTTTGGTGCTCGGAAGTTGGTAATTGCAGCAAGTAGAAAACGGTTCTTGGAAACCCTCGGCCGGCAAACCAACCCCAAGCCCCCCGGAAGTTAAAGTACGATGGTTGCTTGCAACCACGCGAAACCGGTCCCGGAACGCACCAGGAGCGGCCGGCGTGAACCGGCGGTGGGACTGGCCACGCGATTGAAAACCTTCGCCTGCCCGCCTTCGCCGCGACATCCACTCGGCCCATTTTACGCATCTTTCGTAACCCACCGCGGCTGTATTGACGGTTCGGGCCGGCTCGGCTAAAGTCCGCCACCCCGGTTGGGGACGTATTTAAAAGTCAGGGCGGGCAGCATGGGCGGCCTGTTCGATATGCAGTCGGCCCAAAGGCGGGCACCGGTTCGGGCTAGTCAGAGCGCCTTTTGCGCCCGGTATTCTACGAAACCCCATCTTGCACGACTGGAGTGAATCGGCCTTGTCCCAGCGAACGCTCGTCCCGCCGTTGGTGGATATCCACTGCCACATCTTGCCCGGCCTGGACGACGGGGCGGCCACCTGGGCCGAGGCGCTGGCCATGGCCGAAGTCGCCTTGGCCGACGGAATCCACGCGGTCGTGGCCACCCCGCACCAACTGGGGGTATACGCAGGCAACCGGGCGGAGACGATTCGCCAGCGTGCAGCCGAGTTGGCCGCGCGGCTGGTCCAGTGGGGCCTGCAACTGGAAGTGTTTGCCGGGGCCGATGTACGCATCGCGCCGGATGTGGTTTCGCAGATTCGCCGGGGCGAGGTGCTCACCCTGGCCGACCGGGGCCGCCACGTGCTGCTGGAACTCCCGCATGACGTGTACTGGCCTTTGGAGGGGGTCATCGCCGAGCTTCGCCAGGCCGGCCTGGTGGGGATTTTGTCGCACCCCGAGCGGAACGTGGCCATCCTCCGCCATCCCCAGGTCATCGCTCCCCTGGTCGCAGCCGGGTGCCTGATCCAGATCACAGCGGAAAGCCTGTGTGGCCGGTTTGGCTCGCGGGTGCAGTCGTTCTCCGAGCGGCTGGTACGTGCAGGCCTGGTCCATTTCGTGGCCAGCGATGCGCATAGCGCCCAAGGCCGGGCGCCCCGGCTGCGCCAAGCCTTCGCGCAGATCGAGGCGTTGGCTGGCCGAAAGGCGGCCATGGCGTGCTGCGCCGAGAACCCCGCCCGGGTGATTCAAGGCCGCGACCTATCGGCAACCGGCCGGCGCCGGTCAAAGACGTTCTGGCCGCCGTGGAAAGCCTGGCGCAAGGCCGCCTGAAAAGGCCGGCCTGGCCCCGGCGCCGGCCAGGTCCCCTGCCGGCCTTGCTGCGGCGCCGGCCATCGTGTCGGCGATCCATTTGAGCAACCCAGCAAACGATGCCCGCGCCCGTTGCCAGACTGACGGTGGTGGCTTCGGCAGCAATGATCCTGGCCGCTCTGCCAGCACGCCCCGTTTTGGCCCAGACCGCCTGGCGGGACGAGCGCCTGATCGGGCCGTTCGTCTGCCGGGCCGACTTCCCCCTGAACGAAGTCGACTTGCTGGTGGGCCACCTGCGCCAGCTTCAGCACGACCTTGCCGCGGACCTGGGCCTTCCGGTTCCCGGGCAGTGGATCGAGTTGTATTTTTTCCACGACCAGGCGACCTATCACCGCTACCTGGCCCGGCATTTCCCCTCGGTGCCGCGGCGGCGGGCATTGTATTTGAAGAGCGGCGGGCAGGGCCGGGTTTTCGCCTGGCGGAACTCGCAATTCGAGATCGACGTGCGGCACGAATGCACGCATGCCCTGTTGCACGCCGCGTTGGCGGCGGTGCCCCTGTGGCTGGACGAAGGTCTTGCCGAACACTACGAGAATCCCCCCGGGCATCGTTTCCTTCGCGCGCCGCAGTTCTCCGAGGTCGTGTGGGCCGCCCGCCTGGGCCGGTTGGGCGATCTGGAACGCCTGGAGGCCAAGCACCGCCTCGAGGACATGGGCCAGGCCGAATACCGCGACGCCTGGGCGTGGGTGTGTTTCCTGCTGTATGCCTCGCCCGAGACCCGCCAGCAACTGGCCAGGTTTCTGGCCGACCTGGCCCAGCCAGCCCCGGCCGGGACGCTCAGCGCCCGCCTCCAGCACCGCCTGCCAGGCTACCGACAGCGGTTCCTGCGGTTCTGGCGGAGCCCCCCAGACCCGGTGGCCCAGCCGGAGTAGCCTCGACGGATTTCGAAGCGGCCGGAGTAGCCTCGACGGATTTCGAAGCGGCCGGAGTAGCCTCGACGGATTCCGAAGGGGCCGGAGTAGCCTCGACGGATTTCGAAGCGGCCGGAGTAGCCTCGACGGATTTCGAAGCAGCCGAAGTAGCCTCGACGGATTTCGAAGCGGCCGGAGTAGCCTCGACGGATTCCGAAGGGGCCGGAGTAGCCTCGACGGATTCCGAAGCGGCCGGAGTAGCCTCGACGGATGCGGAAGCACGAACCGGCCCGTCAACCCGGCACTCTACCCGCCCCCAGCGGGGATGGGGTAGAATCCGTTCTTGCCGGCCTCGCCCCGGCGGCATGGCCCCAGCGGTGCGCCGTGCGGCCTAGGGGGTCTTCCCCCAGCGTGTTCCGGCCCGATGCGCCGCCCGCAAGCCGAACCGCTCGGCCCACAACCCTATCCTTAATAGGGACTGCCGGAGCACCCGACTTGCAGGTTTCGGACCGGCTTCCCCTTCGGCAGAAGGACCCACCCGACCCATGAGTACGCCTGACAAGCCAGCGGCACGCGATTTCATCCGAGAGATCATCGACGAAGACATCCGCAGCGGCAAGTTCGGCGGCCGCGTGCACACCCGCTTTCCCCCCGAACCAAACGGGTACCTGCACATCGGCCATGCCAAGTCGATCTGCCTCAACTTCGGCATCGCCCAGCAGTACGGCGGCAAGTGCAACCTGCGGTTCGATGACACCAACCCCAGCAAAGAAGACCAGGAGTACGTCGAAGCCATCAAAGAGAGTGTCCGCTGGCTGGGCTTCGACTGGGAAGACCGCGAGTATTATGCTTCGGACTACTTCGAGCAGCTCTATCAATGGGCCATCCAGCTTATCAAGGCGGGAAAGGCTTATGTGTGCGACCTTTCGCCCGAACAGCTCCGCGAGTATCGGGGCACGCTGACCGAGCCGGGCAAAGAAAGCCCCTACCGCAACCGTTCGGTGGAAGAAAACCTGGACCTGTTCCGGCGGATGCGGGCGGGCGAGTTCCCGGACGGGTCGCGGACCCTGCGGGCCAAGATCGACATGGCCCACCCCAACCTCAACATGCGCGACCCGGTGATGTACCGCATCCTCCGCGCCACCCATCACCGCACCGGCGACCAGTGGTGCATTTACGCCACCTATGACTGGGCCCACGGGCAGTCCGATTCCATCGAAGGCATTACCCACTCCATCTGCACGCTGGAGTTCGAAAACCACCGCCCGCTGTACGACTGGTTCCTCGACCAACTGGGAATCCACCACCCCCGCCAGATCGAGTTCGCGCGCCTGAACCTCACCTATACGGTGATGAGCAAACGGAAACTTCTCCGCCTTGTGGAAGAACGACACGTGCGGGGGTGGGACGACCCGCGCCTGCCGACCCTCGCGGGCCTGCGGCGGCGAGGCTACACCCCCGAGGCCATCCGGGCGTTCTGCGCCCGCATCGGCGTCTCGAAGGTCGATAGCGTGGTGGACATCCAGTTGCTGGAACACTGCCTGCGCGAGGACTTGAACCGCCGGGCACCGCGGGCCATGGCCGTGCTCCGCCCCCTCCGCGTCGTCGTCGAGAACTACCCCGACGGCCAGGTCGAAGAACTCGACGCCCTCAACAACCCCGAAGACCCCAGCATGGGCTGGCGCAAGGTCCCCTTCTCCAAAGTCCTGTACATCGAACAGGATGACTTCCGCGAGGTGCCCCCCAAAAAATACTTCCGCCTGTCCCCCGGCCAGGAAGTCCGCCTACGCTGGGCCTACCTCATCCGCTGCGTGGACTATGCGAAAGACCCCCACACCGGCCAGGTGGTGGAACTCCGCTGCACCTACGACCCGGCCACCCGCGGCGGCGATACCCCCGACGGCCGCAAAGTGAAGGGGACCCTGCACTGGGTCTCGGCCAACCACGCGGTGGAGGCCGAAGCCCGCCTGTACGATCACCTCTTCACCGTACCCAACCCCGAGGACGTGCCCGAGGGACAGGATTTCCTCGTGCACCTCAACCCCCGCTCCCTGGAGGTACTCCGCTGCTATGTCGAACCCAGTCTGGCCGACGCGCCTGTCGAAAGCCATTTCCAGTTCGAGCGCCTCGGGTATTTCTGCGTAGACCCCGACTCGCGCCCCGGCCGGCCAGTCTTCAACCGCACAGTAACGCTCCGCGACACCTGGGCTAAGATCGAACGCACCCTGGAGCGCGAAAAACTCGCCGAAACCGGTCAGTAGTTACACAAAAGCTCTTTCACGAGGAGCCGCCCACATGAAGCGACCGATGATTTGTTTAGCGCTCGCCGGCGCGCTGGCCGTACTACCTGGCTGCTGAGGCCGCCGCTGTACAGGACCCGTGCCGGGTCCATGTACAAATGCCGCAAACTTCGCCCCGGCCAGTAAAGTGCGTGCTTTGCGCCCACACTCAGCATTCCCGCGTGGTTCCAAACAACCACCCCACGCCCTGACTTCGGGGTACGCCGCGTCACGGTGCCACACCCACCAGTACGAGCGGCACCGCCGGCACACCTCGCCCTTCTCGAATCAGATTGTACAGCTCTGCCTCGTAGTAGCCGACCCCGCTACTCTTTTCTTCCTGCAATTCCTTCATCGGAACGACTTCCACTCCCACGTCAATTGTGTCGCCCACATAAAAGGCCAGGTGTTTTACAAACAAGTCGTAGGCCACGAAGGAGTACTTGCCGAATTGTACCTCCACGGCAACCCGGTTTTTAACGAAATCGGTCTGGTTGTACGAAAAGATCGGCTTCAGATTTGCTTTGAGAATCGCCTTTTTCTGCTCCTCGGCAGGCGGGTGCATCGTCTGGCGGACGAGGCGGACATCCCTGGTGACCCAGTAGCTCACCCGCGATTCGACCCACCCAAGCTTCCGAAAGCGCTTGCGCATGCGCGCGTTCATTTCGATGGGCGAGTACAACTGCCTCCCGCGCTTGCTCTTCTCGTTGGACCGTTTGGTTCGGCATACGCTGGCGTCGATCGACGTGACGACGTCCTCGATTTCCTTCCAAAGGCCCGGGTGGTGCACCTGCAAGTATTCCCATCCGTTAGGATGGGAATAGTAAGCCGCAATGCGCATCAATGGCTGCCGCGGGGCTAGCTGGGGTCATACACCGGTTTGCCCATCTGGCGCGTGCGAAGTGTCCCCGCACGAAGCTGGTCGATGCGCTGCTGGGCAATATCTACGTATTCGGGTACGATGTCACATCCATAGGCGGACCGCCCGCGCTTCAGGGCTGCGATCAGGGCCGATCCGACCCCCATATAAGGGTCCAGCACGCAGTCCCCAGGATTCGTCAGGGCCAGGACGAGCCGCTCGACCAATTCGACAGGGAATTGGCAGGGGTGGATCGTCTTTTCCACGTGGTTGAACTTGACACTGGGGATTTCCCAGACGTCCGAAGGGTTTTTTCCTAAGGGATGGCCAGAAAGCTGTCCGCGTTTAGGCCCTTTGAAATGCTTCTTGGCGGGGTACTTCGAGGGGATTCGCACCGCGTCCAGGTTGAACACGTACTCGTCCGTCTTGGTAAACCAGAGGATGGTCTCATGCCGCCCGCTGAAACGCTTCGAGCAATGCAACCCGTGGCCGAAGTGCCAGATGATCCGGTTGCGCAGCTTGAGACCATGGGCTTTGAAGAGCGGATAGAGCACGATGTCCAGCGGGAACACTTCGCCATCCTGAACATGGTTTCCCACCTGCCAGCACAGCGAACCCCGGGGGTGAAGCAGGCGCACGCACTCGGAAATCACATCCTCTTGCTGGGCGACGTATTCTTCCAGGGCCGTCCGGCGCTCATAGGCCTTCCCGATGTTGTACGGGGGCGAGGTGACGATGAGATGCATCGATGCATCCTTCAAAGGCCGCATGAATGCGAGATTGTCGGCACAGGCTATTTGGACCTGCGAGTCGTCGAACATGGGAAACAGGGGAACAATGCGTTGGCGTGCCGACATCGCGCTCACCCCGAAACGCCGACGGTGCGAAGACCTCCGCGGAAAGAAGCTAGTGCGGCTATCTGACGCATTGTACAGCATGGCCGCGCTGGCACAAAGGGCTCGTCGCCCGAGGAAAAAAAGCGGTCGGCACTGGGTCCGGCGCGAGGATCGCTTTCGAGAAAAGCGGCCTGCCCCCTTATTGCTCCCCAGACCGCCTGGCTTCTTTGCGGCGGCGGCCTGGTGGCCGGTTGCCATCAAGCCGCGCGCCGTGCATCCCTATGGTTCCGGTCGGCGCCGGATGAATCAGGTCAGCTCGGGGTATCGCGGCGCCTTTGGGGTCGAGCTACAATGAGCCGGCCGGCCGAGGCCAAGGCGCCGATCGGCCTTCTGCCCTCCGGCGGCGCACAGTCCCGATCCCAGGGAGTCTTGCCATGCGGTATGCGACATGGGTTTTGGTCACGACTTTGAGCGCGACGGTCTGTGCGGTGGTCGCGGCGGAACCGCGTGACACCGGGGGCGCGGGCAACCGCTTTGCCCCCCGGCTGGTGACGGCACAAACTCTGGCCGATGCGGCGGCGCTTGCGGCGCTGGAGCGTCCCGGCCGGGTGTTTTTCGAGGACGATTTCGAATCGCCGGGTTGGGAGAAGAAGTATTTCGAGATTCGCGGCCTGCGCGAAGGGCATGTCCGGCGGACCAGCGAGGCGGCATTGGCGCATAGCGGCCGGGGAGCCCTTCAGTTGACAGCCCCGGCCCGCGGAGGGCGGGAATCGGGCGTGGGGGCGGTGGCGTGGTTCGGACCTGCTGGCTATGACTGCGTCTATTTCCGCCGCTATCTCCGCTTTGCCCCGGATTACGATCAGGGGAATCTCCATCATGTGGGCGGCGGGCTGGCGGCCGTGGCCGGCTCCGACCGCTACCGCGCTATGGGTTCGGCCGGGATCCGGCCGCGCGGCGACGACCACTTCCTGAGCAGCTTCGAGCCATGGCGCGACTGGGGCCGTTACCCACCCCCCGGCTACCTCTTTCTCTATACCTACTGGATGGACATGGAGCGGGACCGCGATGGGCATTATTGGGGCAACATGCTCGGCCCGGAGCCCAGCCGCCGCGTCCCCCTCCACCGCGACCGCTGGTACTGCCTCGAGCATATGATCCGTGCCAACGATCCCGGCCAGGCCAACGGCGAACTTGCGGCCTGGATCGACGGCAAACTCTACATCCATTACCAGGGCATCCGCTGGCGGACCACCGCCCAGGTCAAACTGAAACGATTCGATCTGGGCCTTTATGTGCACCAGGCCACGCGCGATAACACCGTGTGGTACGACGACGTCGTGCTTTCCACCGGCTACATCGGCCCCAAGGCTTCCAAGCCCTAAGCCGCAAGACGTTTGTGCCGTGACCCGTGGGGCGGCGTGGGCCGGACGCCCTCGGGATGGCAAGAAGCGGCGGCCCATGCCCTACTGCCATGCCGGGCTACGAGGTCGCTTTGACCCGCTCGGCCACCGCCACGTAGTCCAAGCGGAGTTCGTGGAGCACGTGGTCCATGGCGTCGGTCTCGTCCTGCGTGCGGTTCCCAGCCGTCTTCTCGTAGAGCATCTCAATGGTGTCGATGAAATGCCGCGCCTGGTTCAGCCGCACCTGCCGCTTGCCCGTCAGAGGATCGGGCATCATCCCCAGGGCCACGCTGGTTTGCAGGGCCAGGGTGGAGACCAAGAACTCCAGAGTCGGTTTGGGGAGGACGGGATCGTGATCGGCCAGGCGCGGCGGTCCCTCGGCCCGGGCGGTCCCGGCCTGCTGCCCCGCCTGGGACTGCTCCGCCGCGCGGTAAGCCTGCTTTTCGGCCTCGACCCGGCTCTTCCAGTCCTCGTCCACGACGATCTTCGGCTGGTCGGTGGTCTTGGGGTCTTCGCTCATGCTGGCATCCCTCGATTCCACAAGGATCGGGCAGCCGCCGCCCCGGTGCGGCCCGGCTCTTGACCTCAAGGCCCCCAAGGCCCCAACGCGCACGGCGACGGACCTGGGGGACCGCACCCGAGTGCACCCGACCCTTGATCCCAGCGCCCAGCAAGGCCGCGGTGCACACGGGCCTTAGACTCTCATTTTAGCGGGAGGGGCGTTCTCTGCGTGCTCCATTTGACATTTTTCTGCCCCAGAAAACCCCAAACAGCCGCCCTTTCGGACCTAGCGTTGTGTTTCTCGGGGTCTGGTGGCGGCGACCGGGGCCCCGGGGGGCCGAGGTTCAGGGAGGCAGCGCGCGGCATTTCGCAAGTGCCTTTGTGCCAATGGGTTGCGTCTCCCGTTTTCCGGCATCTGAGGTTGTGGGGCGGGCTGCCAACCGGTATACTTGAGGTTTAGCGCTTGGGGCCATGCGCCCATCGGTGTGTTGGAAAGGACTGTTCATTGTCTAGGGAATCTGATCTTCCGCCGTCCCACCCTTCGGAAGGGTCTGCTTCCAGCTCGCCGGACGGCGATGGCGGCCGGCCCGTGGCGGCCCGCCTGGTGGCCACGCCCATCGAAGAGGAACTCAAGGATAGCTACCTCACCTACGCGATGAGCGTGATCATCAGCCGGGCACTGCCCGATGTCCGCGACGGCTTGAAGCCCTCCCAGCGGCGAATCCTCGTGGCGATGAATGATTTGGGGTTGACGCCGGGGGCCGCCACCTCCAAATGCGCCGGCATCGTCGGCGAGACGATGAAGCGCTACCATCCCCACGGCGACCAGGCCATCTATCCCACCCTGGTCCGCATGGCCCAGGAGTGGAACACCCGCTACCCGCTCATCGACAAACAAGGCAATTTCGGGTCGATTGCGGGCTTGCCCGCCGCCGCCATGCGGTACACCGAAGCCCGCATGTCCCCCGTTGCCGCCCTGATGCTCGAAGACTACAAGATGGAAACGGTCGAGTTCGTCCCCACCTACGACGAGAAGGGCAAAGAACCGACCGTCCTCCCTTCGGCTTTTCCGAACCTCTTGGTCAACGGCTCTCAGGGCATTGCGGTGGGCATGGCCACGTCCATTCCCCCGCATAATCTGGCCGAGGTCTGCGATGCCTTGATCCGCGTGATCGACGACCCCGAAGTCTCGATCGACGAGCTGTTGCAGATCTGTCCCGGACCCGACTTCCCCACCGGTGGCATCATTTGCGGCCAGCAAGGTATCCGGCAGGGGTACCGCACGGGGCGGGGCACCATTGTGGTGCGCGCCCGCACCCACCTGGAACAAGCCAAAGGCCACTCGCGGATCATCGTCCAGGAAATCCCGTACCAGCAGGCCCGCGACCTCGTCGAAGAGGCCATCAACAAGGCCATCCAGGAGGGAAAGGTCGAGGGGATCGCAGATGTCCGCAACGAAAGCGATCTGAAAGAGCCGGTGCGCCTGGTGCTCGAACTAAAGCGCGATGCCGAGCCGCAGGTGGTCCTCAACCAGCTCTACCGCCACACCCCCCTCCAGCATTCGTTCTCGCTGAACTTCTTGGCCCTCGTCGACGGCAAGCCGCGCGTGCTGACCTTCAAGGAACTCCTGGAGGAGTACCTGCGGCACCGGGTGACGGTCATCCGGCGCCGAACCGAGTATCTTCTGGCACGGGCCCGCGAACGCAAACACACGGTGGAAGGCCTCCTTTTGGCCCTGGCCGATATCGAGGAAGTGATCCGCGTAATCCGCTCCTCCTCCAGCCAGGCCGAGGCCAAAGAGCGGCTGATGCAGATCGCCTGCCCGGCGGCCATGCTCCGGCGGGCCTTCGGCGACGAGGGCTTCGCTGCCTTTGCCTCGGAGCGCGGCCAAGCCGATTCCTATACCCTCACTCCGGTCCAGGCCGACGCCATCCTCCGCATGACCTTGGGCCAACTAGTGAATCTCGAGCAGGAGAAGCTGGCCGGCGAACACCGGAAGCTCCTCGCCGATATCGCCGACTACCGCCGCATCCTCGCCGATCGGGCACAGATCGATCAGATCATCCGCAACGACCTGGTGGAGCTGAAGCACAAGTTCGGCGACGCGCGGCGGACCGAGATCCGCGATGAGGAAGCCGGCCCAATCGACGAGGAAGACCTCATCGCCGAGGAGACAATGGCCGTCTCCATCACCAGCAACGGATACATCAAGCGGACTCCCCTCCGCCTTTACCGCCAACAGCGCCGCGGCGGCAAGGGGGCCACCGGCGCCAAGGCCGACGAGGAAGACCCGGTCCAGGACCTGTTCGTGGCCAGCACCCACGACGTGATGCTGTTCTTTACCAACAAGGGCCGGCTCTACTGGAAAAAAGTATACGCCATCCCCGAGTTGCCCCGGGACCGCCGCGGCCGGGCCATCGTCAACCTGCTCAGCCTGGGCGAAGGGGAACAAGTAACCGATTGCCGTCCGGTCCGCGACTTCCACGAACCCGACTCCTTCCTGATGATGGCCACGCGGCGCGGCGTCGTCAAAAAAACCGCCCTTTCGGCCTTTAGCCGACCCCTGAAAAACGGAATCTTCGCCATCCGCCTCGGCGAAGGCGACGAACTGGTCGAGGTGGTGATTACCCGCCCAGGCGACGAAGTGGTGCTGGCCACCGCCCGCGGTATGGCCATCCGTTTTCCCGAATCCCACGTGCGGCCCATGGGCCGCACCGCCGCAGGCGTCAAAGGAATCAATCTGGCCGAGGGCGACCAGGTGGTGGGCATGGTGGTGGCCGACCCCAACGCCTGCTTGCTAACGGCCTGCGCCAACGGGTTCGGAAAACGCACGCCTCTCGGCGGCGGCTCCGGAACGGGAGACGGGACTCACACGGCCACGGCGGCCGAGCCCTCCGCAAGCGAACCGGCCCACGATGCCCCATTGCCCGAGCCCGCAGCCGAACACCTGGACCAACCCAGAGCCGATGACCTCGATGAATCCGAACCCGCACCCCAACCACCCGGGGCATCGGAACCCGCCGCCGAGGCAGCCGGTTCGGAAGATAACTCGGAGGCCTCGGCCTTCTATTACCGCACCCAACGCCGCGGCGGCAAGGGCCTGCGCGACATCAAGACCAGCCCGCGCAACGGCCCCGTCATCGGCATCGCCCGCGTGTACGACGAAGATGAGATCATGATGATCACCGCCCGCGGTAAAGTACAGCGCGTAGCGGTAAGCGATATCCGCATCCAGGGCCGCAACACCCAGGGTGTCAAACTCATCAGCCTGGAAGAAGGAGATACTCTGGTGGCCGTCAAACGCGTCCCACGTGAGGAATCAGGAGAGAAAGAGGGACCTGGCACCAGGTGACAGGCGCCAGGTCACAGGTGTCAGGTAACAAATCTCAGGTGTCAGGTGGCACGGGCTGCATATCACGTGACAGGGATCAGGCCTCAGGGATTCACCCAACATCAGCCCCCGTCACTCGTCAGCTTTCACTGGTCACCCGACACCTGACCCCTATCACCTCATCTAACGGACCGGAAACGCATAATCGGAAGTTCAAGTGCAGTTCTTCATCCCTCCCCCACC
>FWPU01005997.1_pt1 | contig 15912 bp, 10 predicted proteins | sample 2228361 | NCBI WGS metagenome assembly FWPU01 (sample SAMEA103939777, study PRJEB20133) | metagenome
TCCGCCGACGAGAGCCTGCTGCTGGCCGGCAGCTACCGGCACGGCATCCACCGCAGCCGTGATGGCGGATCAAGCTGGTCCCCATTGGGCTTGCAAGAAATGTGGAGTTACAGGATTGAATCCCTGGGCATATCGCCGGACTATGCTGCGGACCGGACGATCTTTGCCGTCGCCCAGAACACGATGGGCATGGGAGGAAGCGTCTATCGCACTACGGACGGTGGCGCGACCTGGGAATCGGTAGGGGGGACGAGCTACGTGGGGCGGCTGGCCATCTCGCCCCACTACAGCGACGACCCGGCGGTCTTTGCCACAGGCAGCCCCGGCGGCGTCTTTGGCTCGCACGACGGCGGCGACACCTGGGAACTGGTGGGGGAGTGGCCGCCTGGCGTGGAGCCGGCTGTCACCACGGTGGCCCTGCCGGCCAACTATCCGGCGGACGGCACGGTCTTTGCCGGTGGCGACGGGTTTTGGCGTCTGCCTGCCGGCGAGACCACCTGGCAGTTAGCTGCATCCGGGTTGATTACCGACACCCGCGTGAGCGACATCGCTGTCTCCCCCAACTATGCCGCCGACGCAACCCTCCTGGCGACGGCCTGGTGGTACGAGGCGGGATGGGTGCCCCATTACGGACTCTTTCGTTCCACCGATGGTGGGGTGAACTGGCAGGCAGCGAACACCGGCCTGCCCGATGTGGGGCTGGGCAGCGTAGCTTTTTCGCCCCACTATGCCACCGACCATACCGCCTACGTCACGGGCGGGGGTAAGCTCTACCGCTCCCTGGACGGCGGCCTGAACTGGACGGCCATCGGGTCGCCGCCCGGCACGGGCGCTGCCCAGGTGCTGATAGACAACCAGGGCGACGTGTACGTCGGCTCTGGGGTCGGGGTGTGGCACTACTCCACCCCGGTGCAGGATATCCTGATCAACGGTGGCTTTGAGGCCAACAGCGGCTGGGATCTGCCCAACAACCGGGCCGCCTACTCTGACCGGGTTGTCTACGATGGCACCCACTCGATGCGCGTTGGGATTGACAATGGGCCAAACGCCTCTGCCTACTCCTCCGCCCGGCAGGTGGTCACCATCCCCGCCGATGCCATCAGCGCCACGCTGCAGTGTTATGTCTATGAAGTCTCGGGCGAATTGGCCGGGGTTGCCCTCAGCCCACCCCCCTCCCCGGATTGGGCCGCCGATCAGACCGACGGCTGCCCTGGCGATGCCCAATACCTGTTGATCCTGGAAGCAGACGGCAGCCCAATCCTGGAGAGGCTGTTCTGGGAACGCACGAACGCCCAGCATTGGCAGTTCCGCGCCTTCGACCTGACCAAGTATCAAGGTCAAACGATCATGCTGCATTGGGGCGTCTGCAACGATGGGGAAGGGGGCCGAACGGGGATGTATGTGGACAACGCGGCGCTGTTGGTCAAGCGCTCGGCGCCGGCGGAGAGGCAGCGCCTCTACCTGCCGCTGATCTTGAAAAGCTATGGGGGGCCGTAGGTTGAAAAAGACCTGACCGGTTTTCGCACCCTGAAAACCTGTCAGGTCTGGTGTTGCAGTGAAGGCCTCCGAGCCTTTGGCAGCCCTTTTTATGGTCTACGCCGATGCGGGTTTTTCCTGCCGGGGCCACACCGCCAGCCACAGGCCAGCCCCCACTATCGGCCCGGAGGACAACAGGGCCACCCCCCAGGCCGGCAAATGGTACATGACCCACTGCCAACCAAAAGGAAAGTAGAGAAGCAGCGCCAGCAAACAGAGAACAACGGCCGCAGAGCGGCGCGGGCCAAGGGTCGGCCCGGCGATCAGGGCCGCCGGCACCATCAGCCAGGTGACATACCAGGGCATAAACTGAAAGCCGACGAACAACAGATAAAAGAGCATCACGTCGAAACAGGAACGCACCAGGTCATGCCGGGCCGACCACAACCGGCTCAGGTAGAACGGGGCAAAGGCCAGGGCAGTCAAAAGCTTGACTCCCTGGACGATTTGAGCATTGGCCTGGGGCCACACACCGGCCAATCCTCTGATCAGCAGGTTGGGCAACGAGTTGCCGTGGATGTCGCTCTGAGCCAGCAAGCCGCGAAAGGTCATGGCCCCTGCCCAAAAGGGCGCATAGACGGCCACCGCAGGCACGATCGCCAGCAGGCCGATGGCAACCGCCCGGCGTAGCCTGACCGGCCGGTCGCCGCATTGCGCCAGCAGCCAAACGGCAGCCAACGGCAGCCAGAGCACAGCCACCGGCTTGATCAGGGCAGCCGCAGCCAGACAGGGAATCGCCAGCAGACCCCGGCTGCGGGCTAGAAGGCAAAAACCCAGCAAGGCAAAAGCTGCGACAGCAGCGTCGTTGTGGCCGTTGCCCACCAACTCGTAAAGGAGCAGCGGGTTCCAGGCATAAAACAGCATCCCGGCGACGCTCTGGTTCGGCGCTACAGCCTTGAGCGCGACATACACCAGCAAGGCGCTGAGCAGATGAAACCCGGCAGCCAGCCCCTTGAACAAAAAGAGGTTGAGCAGCAGCCGGTCACGGGCCAGCCAGCCCAAGGCAGCCTCGATGGCGATCCACAGCGGCCCATAGCCGGTAGTAGCCGGAAGGCGTCGAAAGGTCACGCAGAAATAGAACGGATCGGCGGCAAAGTCGTTGTAGCGATGGGCAAACGGATTCTCCCCCAAAACCGCTACGATGCGCCCCTGAAAGACATAGCCATACAGGTCTGAGGAGGTGATGGGTTGGACAGGGATGAGCAGCAGGCAAAAGACCAGGGCCGATGCACCCACCCACCAGGCACCAGACCGCCCCCTTTCCTGTCGGCCTACGAGGCGAAGGGCGATCAGGTAGAAAGCAAATAGGAGGGCAAAGGCAGCATAGAACAGCACCCCTCGCCACGGCTCCCTGGCTGCGAACTGATAGATCTCATCCTCGACGTTGAGGTAATAGACCGGCAGCCAGTAGGGCAGGGTGAACGCCAGCAGATAGACGAGGGCACTGGCCAGGCCAGGGAGAAGGAGAGAACCGGGCGCATTAACGACAGAAGCGGCCTCCATGCCGCCAACTTGCCGGCGTGGATGTCCCCTCTGCTCCATAGCCACCATCCATCAAGGAGCAGCCCTCATGCCCCTCCACTTTAGTTCAGAGGCGCCAACCGCCAGCGTTCGGTCGCCCGGCCATCGGGCCGCAGGTCTGGATCGCCGACCATCTCCGCCCGCAGGCCAAAGCGCTTCTTGAGCAGGGCGAACATCAACGTCGTAGAGATATGGGCCGGCACCGCGCCATCGGCCAGGAGCCGTTTGGCGCCAGGCAAGATGACCGGGTCCACCATCTCATAGTCCCATTCGCGGTCATTCACCGGGCGGACGGCAATCTCCTTCACGTAGCCGACCCGCTGCAAATAGTCGGCCAGGCGCTGCATGGCGGTGAACGGATCGTCCTCCGGGTGCAAACCCAACTCCGGCTCGATCTCGTCGAACAGCACCTCGCCGGATCGCCAGACGACATACCAGGCCTGGTCGCCCCACCGCTCCCAGATAGCGCGGTAAAGGGCATAGATCTGCCGATCAAAATAGGTTGGGTCAATCTGACTCATGATACGAATCACCTTTCAAAACAAACTCGGTTGCGCCGGCTCCTGATACGGAATGCCCAGGTGCTCATAAGCACGCCGGGTGGCAATCCGGCCCCGAGGCGTCCGGTCCAGGAACCCTAGCTGCAACAGATATGGTTCCACCACATCCATGATGGTGTCTGACTCTTCAGACAGGGCAGCGGCAATGGTCTCCAGGCCCACCGGCCCGCCGTCGAACTTTTCGATGATGGTCCGCAACACCCGCCGGTCTATGTCGTCCAGGCCCAGGGAGTCTACTTCCAACAGCGACAGGGCTTCTTGGGCCACATCAAAGGTGATTGAGCAGGCGGTTGGCCACCCGCGGCGTGCCCCGTGCCCGGCGGGCGATCTCCAGGATGCCCTCTTCCTCAATCTCCACCCCCAGAATGCGGGCCGAACGCCGGACAATCGTCTCCATCGCCGCCTCGTCGTAAAAGTCCAGGCGGTAAACCGCGCCAAAGCGCGCCCGCAGCGGCGCGGTCATCAACGCCAGGCGGGTGGTAGCGCCGATAATGGTAAAATGCGGCAGGTTCAAGCGGATGCTCCGCGCCCCCGGCCCCTTGCCGATGACAATGTCCAGGGCAAAATCCTCCATGGCCGGGTAAAGCACCTCTTCCACCACCCGGCCCAGGCGATGGATCTCGTCAATGAACAGCACGTCCCCCTTGTGCAGATTGGTCAGGATGGCTGCCAGGTCGCCGGCTCGCTCGATGGCCGGCCCAGAGGTGACCTTGATATTCACCCCCATCTCGTGGGCCACAACATGGGCCAGCGTCGTCTTGCCCAGGCCGGGGGGACCATAGATCAGCACATGATCCAGCGATTCATCGCGCGCCATGGCCGCTTCGATGAGAATACGCAAATTCTCTTTGACCCGGTCCTGACCGATATACTCGTCCAGGCTCTGCGGGCGCAGGCTGACGTCCAGCCCAACTTCCTCGGTCTTTTTCTTGGGAGAAATGATCCGCTCTGCCATGTCCTTCCTCACCGCTTTCAGCCGAACGCATTATACCAGAAACAGGTATGTAGGACAAGATGGCATCTTGTCCTGCGGCAGTTCAGTAGTCACGAGAAAGCAGGTGGCGGTTGCCGACCCGCACCCGCGTCAGGCCAGCAGCGCGGGCAGCAGCCTCGGCCTCCTCGGCATGGCGCACCGAGGTACAAGGCAGATCGGGGAGGAAAAAGTGGGGGTAAAAGCCCAACAAAGCATAGGGAATGGTGGGATCGATCTCGGCAATGAACCGGGCGATGCGGCTTACCTCCTCGGCATCCACATAGCCGGGTACCAGCAATGTGGAAGCCACCACCAGCGGCGGATCGGGGCGTTGGGGGATATGGGCAGCGGCCCGGCGGAAATTCTCTAGCGTGCGCTGGTTGGAGACGCCGGTCAACGCCAGATGCAGGCTCTCGTCGAATGCTTTTATGTCAAATTTTATGCAGCCACCGGTCCGCAGCGACAGGCCCACCGCCTGATCCAGGAAACGGGGGTGCATCGAGCCGTTGGTCTCCCAGCAGACGACCACCCCCCGTTCGGCCAACAGGCGAGAAGCTGCCAGGGCGTGGGGCATCTGGGGCGTGGGATCGCCGCCGAAATAGCAGACGCAGTAGGTCCGGCGATGGGCCTGGGCGGCCAGATCCTCTGCGCTGTAAAGCCTGGCGAGGCTCCTTTGCTTCAGCCGAAAATGCCAGTTCTGGCAAAAGATGCAGTTAAAGGTACAGGCCTCGTAAAAGACGGCCAGGTTGACCTTGCCCCGCTGTTGGCTGCCCTGGCATACCCAATCGGCGACGCAGTTGGTAGGCAAGGGGTCATCGTACCAGCTCACCAGCGCCCCCTGGGGCGTGCCCGCCAGGTGGACCAGCCGCCCGTCGCGCACGGTCCTCAGGCCACACAGCCCGATCTCCCCTTCGCCCAGGCGGCAAGCGTTGACACACAGAGGGCACTCGACACCCTCCGCCGTGTGGGGCGCTTCCGGCGGCAGATCGAACTCGCGGCGGATCTCGGCGTGGGCCTGCCGGATCGGCGGCAACGCCTCGTCGGCCCGCGTGCGGATGCACCCGGCGCAGGTGGATAACACCGCCGGGATCAGACCAGATCGCTTGCCGCAGACGACACATTGCCCACGCGAATCCATGCTTCGACCCTACACAGCCCCTCTTCTCCTAAAGCAGCCGGGTCCCCCTGCGCCGCCGGCCCCGATGGTCGCCTGAACCACCGAGCCAGATGCCAACATCCACCAGGTCATCCATGGACTTGTAGCGATCGCCACCGGCTGCCATCTCTTCCACCAACCCGCCACTCGATGGCGCGATTGCCCGCATGATGCCATACAGTCCTCCGGCAACCATCCCCAGGCCAACCACCAGGATGACGGTCTTGCGCCACAGGAAGGGCACGTAGGACACATACGCAGCCGGTTCCTTCAGAAATTGGATGAAAAAGGAGAGATTGGGCAGGGCCAGGATCGCCCCAATGGCGATAGTAACCAGGCCGACCACGATCAACAGCGGTGCCCGCCGCCGGGCGATCTGTGGGCCTTGGTCAGCCTCAATTTCCCCGACAAACGCTTCGGCCTGCGGCCAGGTCATCCCTGTCCTCTCACACAGCTTGTAGATGATATCATTTCGTTGCGTATCTTTTTTGAGCTCATGAACGACAAATTCAACCAACTCTTGATTGGAAAGCGCCGCGCCGGCCGGTTGAGATGGCTCGTCAGAAGCCGGTGGCCCGGCAGGTTGGGTTGTAGCTATGGTGTCGGTCGGCGGAACCTGGTCCCGCTCCAGGCTCTCCAGCGCCCTCAAAGCCGCCTGGTTGCTGGGATTGAGTTTCAACACCTGCTTGACGCAATACAGGCGTTGTTCATCCGTATCCACAGCACCGGCCAGCCATAGCCAGGCCGTCTCGTTCTTCGGATCCTCGGCCAGGAGAGCGGCCAACTGTTGCCGGCCGGCCTGCCTGTCCCCCGACTGGATCAAATGGATTGCCTGTTGCAGCTTCTCGGTCATTCCTCCACCTCCTTCCAAACAAGTATAGCAGATTTTATGCGATACGGCAAAGTCAGGGTTGACAGCCCAGGCCGCCTGTGCTATAGTGGAACGGCAAATGATAAACCGGTAGCTGAGGTCCAACAGCCGAACACCCGGAGGAAGAAATGATAGATATCAACCTGATCCGTGAGAAGCCGGAGGTGGTCCGGGCAGCCATGGCCGCCCTGAATGCCGACGCGCCTGTTGACCAGATCCTGACCTTGGACAACCGGCGGCGAGAGCTGCTGACCCAGGTGGAGGCGCTCCGCGCCGAGCGGAACGCTGTGTCCAAAGAGATCGGCCGGAGCAAGGATGCAGCAGCACGCCAGGCCAAGATCGAAGAGATGCGGGCCGTGGGTGACCGCATTCAAGCACTAGAGACCGAGCTCAAGACCGTGGAATCAGAGCTATATGAAGCGATGCTCCTGGTGCCCAACCTGCCCGGCCCTGACGTGCCGGTCGGCCCCGACGAAAGCCACAACATCGTCGTCCGGCAAGAAGGGGAACCACGCCGCTTCGACTTTGAGCCACTGCCCCACTGGGACCTGGGTCCGATGCTGGACATTGTGGATTTTGAGCGGGGAGTCAAGCTCTCAGGCACACGCTTTTACATACTCAAGGGGCTGGGGGCCCGGCTCCAACGGGCGCTCATCACCTGGATGTTGGATGTACACCTGGCCCAGGGCTACACCGAAATCTACCCGCCCTACATGGTCCGCCGGGAGATGATGGTCGGCGCGGCGCAACTGCCCAAGTTCGAGGACAATATCTACCACGACGCCGAAGAGGATTTCTGGTTTATCGGCACCGCCGAAATCCCGCTGACCAACCTGCATCGTGACGAAATCCTGGACGCCGACCTGCTGCCGCTCAAGTATGTGGCCTACAGCGCCTGCTTCCGCCGGGAAAAGATGTCGGCCGGGCGCGACGTGCGGGGTATGAAGCGCGGCCACCAGTTCGACAAGGTGGAAATGTATAAACTGACCACCCCCGAAACGTCGTACGACGAGCTGGAGGCGATGGTCGGCGACGCCGAGGCGATATGCCAGGGGCTGGGCATTCCCTATCGGCTGGTGCAGATGTGCACCGGCGACCTGGGCTTCCAGGCAGCCAAAAAGTACGACCTGGAGATGTGGGCGCCGGGCGTGGGCGAATGGCTGGAGGTCAGCTCCCTCTCCAACTGCACCGATTTCCAGGCGCGGCGGGCCAACCTGCGCTACCGGCCGGAAAAAGGGGCCAGGCCGCGCTATGTCCACACCTTGAACGGGTCGGGGTTGGCGCTGCCACGGGTCATGATCGCCATCATCGAGAACTACCAGCAAGCCGATGGCAGCATCGTCGTGCCAGAGGTGCTGCGACCCTATATGGGTGGGATAGAGGTGATCAAGTAAAATGGCTCCCTCACAAACCGTACTGAGCGCCCTGGTCGTAGATACAGCCCGCAGCCCTCACGCCCGCCTGCGGCCCGTGCCCTTGACCGCCGTTACCCTGGCCGATGGCTTCTGGGCACCGCGCCGCCACCTCAACCGCCAGGTCAGCCTTCCTACCCAATACCGCTTTCTGGAAGAAACCGGCCGTCTCGACAACTTTCGCCGCGCTGCCGGCCAGACCGACCTCCCCTTCCAGGGCTACTATTACAACGATTCGGATGTATACAAGTGGCTGGAGGCTGTTGCCTGGACGCTGGCCACCGATCCCGACCCTGACCTGAGCCGCATGGCCGACGGGGTGATTGACCTCGTTGCCGCCGCCCAGCAACCCGATGGCTACCTCAACACCTACTTTGCCCTCGACCGGGCCGCCGAGCGGTGGACCAACCTGCGCGATCTGCACGAGCTGTACTGCGCCGGGCACCTGATCCAGGCAGCAGTGGCCCACCACCGCGCCACCGGCGACGGCCGGCTGCTCCAGGTGGCCCGCCGCCTGGCCGACCACATCGTCGCCGTCTTGGGTCCACGCCCTGCCACCCCCGGCCACCCTGAGGTCGAAATGGCGCTGGTGGAGCTAAGCCGCGAGACCGGAAACCCCACCTATCGGCAGCAGGCCCAACAATTCCTGGACAACCGTGGTCAGGGGCTCATCGGCAGCCGAGAGTACCACCAGGACCACCAACCCTTTCGGGAGATGGAGCGTCTGGCCGGCCATGCCGTGCGTGCCCTGTATCTGTGTGCCGGCGCAACCGACCTGTACGCCGAGACAGGGGAAGCGGCTTTGCGGGCTGCCCTCGACCGGCTGTGGACGAACATGGTCACACAGCAGGTCTATATCAGCGGCGGCGTGGGCGCGCGCCACGACGGCGAGGCCCTGGGCAGGGGCTACGAGCTGCCCAACGAGCGCGCCTACGCCGAAACGTGCGCCGCCATCGCCAACGTGATGTGGAACTGGCGGCTGCTGGCTTTAGAAGGCGATGCCCGCTACGCCGACGTGATGGAAACGGCGCTTTACAACGCCTTTCTCGCCGGTCTGTCGCTGGACGGCACGGCCTACTTTTACGAGAATCCCCTGGCCGACGACGGAACACACCGCCGCCAGCCATGGTTTAGCTGCGCCTGCTGCCCGCCCAACGTCGCCCGTCTGCTGGCCTCGCTGCCCGGCTACTGTTACAGCACCTCCCCAGCAGGCGCGTGGGTGCACCTCTACGTCGAAAGCACAGCCCATCTCCGCCTGGAAGACGGCAGGACGGTCGGCCTCCACCAATACACCCGCTACCCGTGGGATGGCGAAATCACCCTGCAGGTCGAGGGCGAGGGAGCCTTTAGCCTGTTTCTGCGCATTCCGGCCTGGTGCGAAGAGGGTGCAGCCCTGGAGATCAACGGGCAGCCGGCTGCTGTGGCGCTGAGCCCCGGCACCTACGCCGAAATCTACCGCACCTGGCAGCGTGGTGACGCCGTGCACCTGCGCCTGCCCATGCCGGTCCGCCGCACGGAGTGCCATCCCTATGTCGCCGAGAATAGAGGCCGCGTCGCCCTGCTGCGCGGCCCACTGCTCTACTGCCTCGAGGGAGCCGACCACCCCGGCCTGGACCTCCGCGACCTGATCCTGCCCGCCGATGCCAGCCTGGCAGTCCAATTCCGCCCCGACCTGTTGGGCGGGACCGTTATCCTGCGCGGTCTGGCCCGCCTGGCCCCGCCCGACGACGGCTGGACGGGCCGGCTCTACCGCACGGCAGGCTCTCACCCATCCCGGCCAGACGGTGGAGCGATCGAGGTAACCGCCATCCCCTATTACGCCTGGGCCAACCGCCAACCCGGCCCAATGCAAGTCTGGCTGAGGAGTGAACAATGACCCCAAGCACCACCTCCGATCTGTTCGAGCGCATCCGCTTTCGCGGCCAACCTTTCGCCCATCCCGACAGCATGGTGGTGAGCGGCAACGCCCGCTTTACGCTGCTCACCCCCCGCCTGATCCGCCTGGAATGGTCAGAAACGGGCAGGTTCGAGGACCGTAGCACCTTCGCCTTTCCCAACCGCTACGCTCCCCCACCCGCCTTTGTTACACGGACCGAGGGGCAGACGTTGGTGATTGACACCGGCGCGCTGACCGTTCGGTATAGAAAAAACAGCGGCCCCTTTACCGCCGACAACCTGGCGATTGCCTTCGACCTCAACGGCCAGCGCCAGGTGTGGGTGCCCGGCACGCCCAACCTGCTGAACCTGCGCGGCACACGGCGCACCCTCGACCTGTGCGAGGGCGACGCCGCTCTGGACGAGGGCCTGCTTTCCCGCGCTGGCTGGGCGCTGTTCGACGACAGCCGTTCGGTAGTTTTCGATGGCTGGCCGCAACCCCGCCCCGATCACCCTCTCCAAGATTGGTACTTTTTCGGCTATGGTCACGACTACAAGGGCGCGCTGGCCGACTATACCCGCTTCGGCGGCCCCATCCCCCTCATTCCCCGCTTTGTGTTGGGGGCGTGGTGGTCGCGTTACTGGGCCTACAGCGCCCAGGACCTCCAGGACCTGATGAGTGATTTTGCGGCCTACGGCCTGCCGCTGGATGTGCTGGTGGTGGACATGGACTGGCACACCCCCCACGCCTGGACCGGCTACACCTGGAACCGCGAGCTGTTCCCCGACCCACCCGCCTTTCTGCGCTGGGTGCATGAGCGGGGGCTGCGCGTGACCCTGAACCTGCATCCTGCTCAGGGGGTACAGCCCTTCGAGGAGGTCTACCCCCGCTTTGCCCAGGCAATGGGGGTGGATCCGGCAAGCGGCCAGGCCATTCCCTTCCGCATCACCGACCCTCGCTTTGTCCAGAACTATTTCGAGCTGCTACACCACCCCCTCGAAGAAGACGGCGTGGACTTTTGGTGGTTGGACTGGCAACAGGGCAACCGCTCCGAGATGCCCGGCCTCGACCCGTTGCCCTGGCTCAACCACCTCCATTTTCACGATTCGACGCGCCGGGGCCGGCGGCCGATGCTCTATAGCCGCTGGGGCGGGTTGGGCAACCACCGCTACGGCGTTGGCTTTTCCGGCGACACGGTCGTCGGCTGGACGGCGCTCCAGTTCCAGCCCTATTTCACCGCCACGGCAGCCAACGTCGCCTTCGGCTGGTGGAGCCACGACATCGGCGGGCACATGGGTGGCGCCACCGAGCCGGAGCTGTACGTCCGCTGGGTGCAGTTCGGGGCGCTCAGCCCCTGCCTGCGGCTGCACGGCACCAAGGACCCCCGCACCGAGCGCCGCCCGTGGAAATATCCCGACGAGGCCTTCCAGGCAACCAGAGATGCTTTCCGCTGGCGCTACCAGCTCGTGCCCTACCTCTATACCCTGGCCCGCATCGCGTCCGACACCGGCCTGGCGCCCTGCCGGCCCCTCTACTACGAATATCCCGAAGAAGAGGCCGCCTACTCGGCCCGAAATCAGTACTTCCTCGGCGATCAGATCATCGCCGCGCCCATCCTCCAACCTGCCAACCCGGATACCGGCCTGGCAGCGGCAGATGTGTGGATTCCACCCGGCACCTGGATCGAATACACCACCAAAGAGATGTTCACCGGCCCGCGTTGGGTACGGCTGGTGGGCGACCTGGCCCGTATGCCAATGTTAATACCTGCCGGGGCCATTCTGCCCTTGGCTCCCCCTCTAACCTCAGGCACTACCGACCGGCTCCCCCGCGACCGCTTGATCCTGGCCATCTTCCCCGGCGAATCTGGCAGCTTCCGGCTGTACGAGGACGACGGCATCACCGACGCATACCGCCAGGGCCAGCGCGAATGGACCCCCATCACGATGCAGATGCCCAACCCAGAGACGTGGGAGGTGCACATCGCAGCAGTGGAGGGCCACTGCGATGCCCTGCCCAATCATCGTGGCTACGAAATCCGCCTGGAAGGCAGCCGCCGGCCCGACCGGGTGACACTGAACGGAGCCGAGATCGCAGCCTGGAGCTACGATGCCGAGACGTTGCGGACCACCATCCATGTACCGCAGCACCCCAAAAGCCAGCCGGTGCAGGTCGTCGCCACCGCCACCGGCGGCATGTCGGCCCTGGGCCAGGCCCACAACCGCTCTCTGATCCGCGCAGATGTGCAACGCCTGCTTGGCCCCCAGTGCCCGGCAACAGAAGACGTCCCGGCTTTTCTCGATGCCGTGTTGCGCAGCAACGCTCCTGGCCGTCTCGATGCTGTCGCCCGGCTGGGCGGCCCCTTTGTCCACTTGGTCGAGTTTAGTACGCCAGAAGAAGCGGCTCTGCACCTGGGACAGGCCATTGTTGCCGCGCCGGCTGGCGACGATCCTTACGACCTGGAGCTGACCTGGACCCTGACCCGTGGGAGCACCACAGAGCAACAGACGGTCCGCCTGACAGAGGCGCGGGAACCGCAGATCCTCGATTCGCCCTTTGCCTTCGACGGGCAGGTGCAGACAGCCCGCTGGAGCGCACAAGCCCGGCTCACCTGGCACGGCGTGACGCTGGTCTACAACCACCTCAGCCGGCTTCTGTTTCCCTCCATCTCTGCCTGGCGCGCCCTCTTTTATGACGAAGCACAAACCCCCCTGTCTCTGGCGCAGGTAATGGCTACAGATGGGACGATCCACAGCGCGCTCCCCTGGCAGCCGTTCGTGCAGACGCTTGATGGGTTGATCAACGTCAACCGGCCCCACTATCTTGCCTTCTCCTTGATACCGGGGCTTGAGGTCCGCACCTCGTTGGCGGCCTACCTGGCCACGACCATCCGGTGCCCCACCCAGCGCCCGGCCAGGATCCACTTTCACGCTGCCGGCCCGGTGGAATTCTACCTGAACGGCCAGCCGCTGGCCGAAATCCCTTCAGAGCCGGAGGAGGGCATCCCTCCCCTTTTCCGCCGGCCACGCCAGACGGTAACCGCTTCGCTCCGTGCCGGCGGGAACAGCCTGATAGCCCTCACCCGGCCCAGCCAGGAGGAACACCCCATCTGGTTTTTCGAGGCCAAAGTGACAACGCCTGACGGCGAGGCGATGCTCGATCTTGCCTTCGAGTAGAGAAGAATGGCGGACAACTGTCCCACCAAAGACACGAAAGGAACAGAAAGATGAAAGACAGAAAGCTCCTGATGATCCCTGGCCCGGTCGAGTTCACGCCGGAGGTGCTGCGGGCGATGGGCATGTCCACCACCAGCCACATCGCTCCCAATTTTATCGAGGTATTTGGCCAGGCGCTGGAACGCATGCGTCAGGTGTGGCTATGCCCCAACGGGCAGCCATTCATCCTGGCCGGCTCCGGCACGCTGGCCATGGACACCGCCGCCGCCAATCTGATCGAACCGGGCGACAGGGCGCTGGTGATCAACACCGGCTACTTTGGCGACCGCTTTGCTGCCATTCTGGAACGCTACGGCGCAACCGTAACCCAGGTAACAGCTCCGGCCATCGGCGATGCGCCACGGCTGGAAGATGTAGAGAAGGCACTGAAATCCGCTGCCTACAAGTTGATGACCATCACCCACGTAGACACCTCCACCGCCGTCGGTACCGACGTTAAGGGCCTGGCGGCGCTGGGGCGGCAATATGGCGTGCTGGTGGTGGTAGACGGCGTCTGCTCGGTGGCCGGCGAGGAGATGCGTCAGGAGGAATGGGGCATTGACCTGGCCCTCACCGCTTCGCAGAAAGCGATCGGCGTGCCGCCCGGCCTGGCGCTGCTGGTAGCCGGCCCGCGGGCAATGGAGGCGTTCCGCCGGCGCAAAACACCGGTGGGCAGCTACTACGCCGATTGGACCGAGTGGCTGCCGATCATGGAAGCCTACGAGGCGCGGCGGCCCAGCTACTTTGGCACGCCGCCGGTCAACCTCATTTGGGCACTCAACGTCAGCCTGGGGCAGATCCTGGAGGAAGGGCTGGAAGCCCGCTTTGCCCGCCACCGCAAGCTGAGCAACGCCTTCAAAGCGGCCATCACCGCCCTGGGGATGCAACAGGTGCCGCTTCGCGCCGAGGTGACAGCTACCACCCTGACTGCCCCCTACTACCCCGAGGGGGTAGATGCCTCGCTGTTGGGGCATGTCAGTCAGGCAGGGGTCATCCTGGCCGGCGGATTGCACCCGGCCATCAAGGCCTGCTACTTCCGCATCGGGCACATGGGCGCAGTGACCGCGTCCGACATCCTGACCACGGTGGGAGCCATCGAGCGAGGGCTGGCAGCGGTGGGCTACCGCTTCGAGCCGGGAACCGGGCTGGCAGCGGCCCAGGCGATGCTGGTATGATACGGCGAGTGGCGGATAGCGGATTCGCGCCCGCCGTGGATTTTTTCCGGCTTGTCCGGGTTAGGGGGTAAAGAATGTACCATCAAGTAACCGACGACATCATCGAATCGCTCCGCCGAATTGTGGGCGAGGGCAACGTATTGGCAGACGCCGAGGCGCTGGATCGCTACAGCCACGACGAGACGGTGGGCTTGCGCGCCGAGCCAGAGGTGGTGGTCAAGGTCAGCAGCGCCGCCCAGATCTCCGAGGTCTTTAGGCTGGCGCAGCGCGAGCGCATTCCGGTGACGCCACGCGGCGCCGGCTATGGCCTCAGCGGCGGCGCAGTGCCGGTCCACGGCGGCATCATCCTCTCCACGGAAAAGATGAACCGCATCCTGGAGATTGACCGCGAGAACCTGATGGTTACCGTCGAACCGGGGGTCATCACCGGCGACATCCACCGCGCTGTGGAGGCCGAGGGCCTGTTCTACCCCCCCGACCCGGCCAGCCTCGATTCCTGCACCATCGGCGGCAACATCGCCGAGGGAGCAGGCGGGCCGCGGGCCGTCAAGTATGGCGTGACGATGCACTATGTCTGCGGCCTGGAAGCGGTGTTGCCCTCGGGAGAGATCATCCGCTGCGGTGGCAAACTGGTGAAAAATGTCACCGGCTATAACCTGATCCAGCTGCTCATCGGCTCGGAGGGCACGCTGGCGGTGGTCACCCAGATCGTGCTGCGGCTGCTTCCCCTGCCCAAGGTGCAGGTGGACCTGCTGGTGCCGTTCGACGACTTTCAGGCAGCAGCCAACACCGTGTCGGACATTATCGCCCACCGCATTCTACCCACCGCCATAGAGTTCATGGAGCAGGACAGCATCCTGGCCGTGGAGCGGTTGCTGCAAAAAGAGGTGCCCTACGATGATGCAGCGGCCCACCTGCTGATCCAGCTCGACGGCAATACCCAGGCGGCGGTGGATGCCGACATGGAGGTGGTGGCCGGGCTGTGCCTGGATCATGGCGCGCGGGACGTGCTGGTGGCCAAGGACCGGCCCACCCGCGATCGGCTGTGGGAGGCGCGGCGGATGATCATCGAATCGCTCAAACATGAAAGCCCGATCAACCATATGGAAGATGTGGTGGTACCCCGCGCCGAGATCCATCGGCTGTTGAAAGGGATGCGCGAGATCGCCACGCGGCATGGGGTGCGCATCGTCAGCTTTGGCCACGCCGGTGATGGCAATGTCCACGTTAACGTCCTCAAGGATAACCTGCCCGATGATCATTGGGAAGCACTGGTGCCGGCTGTGACCGAGGAGATCTACCACCTGGCCCTGTCGTTGGGCGGAACGCTCACCGGCGAGCACGGCATCGGTGCCACCCGCCGCAGATACCTGCCCCTGGCCCTGGATGAAACGCAGATCGCCCTCATGCGCCGCATCCGCGACCTGTTCGACCCCAACCACATCCTGAACCCGGGCAAAATCTTTCCCTAACCCGGTCTGGCCGGAACCGAAAGGAAATTTTGGACTGCTGGAGCCATGTCAAGTCCCCCTCTGCGTGCCCTGGGACTGGTCTGAAAATAAACCGGTCGTCAGGCGACCACCGCACTTTCACGCTTTGCGGTGCCTACCTCACCCA
>FWPU01009155.1_pt1 | contig 15907 bp, 12 predicted proteins | sample 2228361 | NCBI WGS metagenome assembly FWPU01 (sample SAMEA103939777, study PRJEB20133) | metagenome
CCTGGGGCCGGCGGAGTGGTTCGGGCCTTATTACCTGACGGTGCTCATCGCCGTCGGGCGTTAGACGAGGAGGAATCCGATGGGTAGAACGTTTCCGTTTCGACCCTTTTCCGTGTTTATGCTCCTGGCCGCCGCCGGGGCGGTCTGGCTTCTTTCCGTCTCCCCTCCTCCCTCCACGGCGCAGGGGGGCGGGGAAGAGCCGGTGAAGTTTTCTTGCTCCCTGCCTCCGCCGGTTTTGGACGGCTGGGTTCGGGTGCACTACATCCTGGAGGACAGCGGCTGCCCCGAGTACGACGGAGAGTGCTGGAGCAACTGGATCGTCGCCAGTAACCCCCAGGCATGGTACGAGGACGTGGACGCGCGGGCGAACGCGGAAAAATGCCAGGCGTGTGCGGAAGGCGACCCCCCCTCGATATACCGGCCTTTCGTCATCGTCGACCCCCGCGACGAGTGCCTGGAGGACGAGCGGTGCGGGTGCGAGGATGGGCCTGCCGCCGGCAGGTGGTACGTCAACCGGGCGGCCCGGCCCGTCTTCGTCGAGTACAAAGACCCGGACGGCACGCCGATCTACGAGTGCGTATGGAGGCTCGACAGCGGCCGGCACTACTGGTTCTTCGGCGAATGGGGGCCGTGCCGGAAGTGCGTCTGCTGGGCCCCGCCCACGCCGACTCCTCCGCCGCCGCCCTGGCCTACGGCCGCGCCTCCGCCTACCGAGTGCGCCGTAACCCCGCTTCCCACGTCCACGCCCGTGCCTACGCCGAGGCTTACGCCGCTTCCGCTCACTTCTGAGGTCGAGGTCACACTGCATCCACGCGTCTCCGTTCGCTCGTCGCAGGACCCAAACGTGTGGTACAAGACGAAGAAGACGCACTTCTTCTGGCTCTGGCAGAAGCATATGACGGTGAAGCTGTGGGCCGATGTAATAGACGTCGATGCCCCGGACGACTGCACGAATGCGAGCGCCACGGTGGTCGAATCCTATCTCCACCGCCTGAACGGTGTAGAGGTCTGTCCTGCGCCGAACGGGCCGCGTAAGAACCCCGAGGCGCCGGACGTCGTGTACCACGCCGAGGGTTGGAGCGGGTTCTGCAAATGGCGGACGGATGCGGACGGGGATGCGATCAAGTTGCTGTGGAGCAAGTTGCCCACGCCGCCGTCGGGCGAATCGTCGCTGAACCAGTACAATGTGACGCCGTTCACACAGTCGTGGGTGCCGATCACATACATAGTTCGAGTGATGGTCTCATACACCTGCAACGGATTCGCAATGAGCGCTCCACGGGACTTTATCCTGACCATGAACGTCGGGCTGGTCAAGCCGGTGCCCGGGAAGAAATGGTAAAACAAGGAGGGTGAAATGGCAGCGAAATGGAAAGCGCGCGCCCGCGGCCAGATGCTGGTGCTCTTTGCCGTTTTCCTCGTTGTCGCGGCGCTCCTGCTGTCGCTATCGTTCTTCGTCTATTCGGCCAGGCGGCAAAGGACCGCGGCGGAGGAGATCGCCAGGGCTGCCGTAAGGGCCGGCTGCATGCAGTTGGAAGAGAGGTTGGAAACAGAGAACGGCGACATCGCGCTGAACCAGGAGGAGGCGGGAGCGGCCGTCCGGGATGTCCTGCGCCGCGGCCTTTCCCATCTGCCCTACGGGCTTTACGGCAATGCAACGCCTGAGACGATCGTCGCCGGTGCGGAGGTCTATGTGCTCGACGCTTCCCCGGGCCGCCCCATTCGCAGTCCCATATCGTACGAACCCTACACCCGTCCGTTCGTCACCGTTCGCTTCACCGTTCCTACGGCGGCGTTCTTCCTCCCGATCGACCTCGTCATCGCCGTCGAGGACACGGTTTACTGGTATGGAGATGAGTCGCCATGACCCGTAGAATTCGCGGACAGGCTCTCATAGAATTCGCCCTCGTCATCGCCGTAGTTGTTCTCCTCATGCTAGGCATCCTCCACGGGGGCATCGTCTTTCGCGCCTATGCGCATCTGGGAGATGCCGCCGAGAAGGGGGCACAGGCCGCGGCCGTCTTCGGCGGCGATGCTCCCGAGGTGGGCGAGGCCATCGAAAATAGCCTCCGGGAGAACTTCATCTACCTGCCGTACTCGTATACCGTCATCCTCCCCGAGGCGAGGCCGGGAGACCCGCCCGGCCGGGCCCGGGTCGGGGATCCCGTCATCGTCCGGGTGGCCTACACCGAGCCGTTGCGCTTTGTGTTCCTCGATGTGATGCTGAAACCACAACAGGCGCTACGCTTTGTCGAGCGGGACTATGGCTGGTAACCATCCCGCCACAGGAGGCATGGGCGCTGTCGCAACGAGACGGGGGATGGTAACGACTGCCTTTCAGCGCCGGCCCTAGCGCTGGAAGTACAGCCGCACCAGGTCCGTGATGTCGGTGCCCGCCTCGTCCAGCAGACGGAAGAGGTCGCCTCGGGTAACCTGTCGCCAGGCATTCTCGCGGTAGTAGCGCTGCAACAAGGTCAGAGAGGCCGTTTCCCCCAGACGCTTACGCAGGTCGCGCCAGAAACGTGCCCCCTGGCCGTAGAGGTTATTCACATAGGCGTGAGGGTCGGCGAAATCGTAGATCGTCCGGTCCAGAGGGCCGGAGGGGTTGCGCAGGTCCACCCGGGTCTCCCACCACCAGTCCACGGCCTCCGGATATTCCGTTTCATAGAACAGCAGTTCGCTGAAACGGGCCAGAGATTCGTCCAGCCAGGGTTCGCCGACCTGGTCGTTCCCCACCACCCCGTACCACCACTGGTGGGCCAGCTCGTGGATGGTCAGGGCCGGCAGCACCGCCTTGGGATGGCCGGCATAGTCGTCGTAAAAGCACGTTCCAACCCACGCCATGGCGCTGTACTCCATCCCGCCGTGGATCTCCCCTTCGACCACCGTGAAGACGGAGTAAGGATAAGGGCCGTAGCGCTGCCCAAAGAGGGTCAGCCCCCGCTGAACGATCCCCAGGACGGCCTGGCCGGCCGCCTCGTGTTCCCGGCGGTAGGCCGAGATCACAGTGATGCCGTCCACCTCACCGCGGACCTCGTCATAATCCCGGGCCAGGAGGAGGGCCAGGTCGCGGCCGGCATCCAGGCGCACATGGTAGCGGTTCCCCTCCCGCCGCTGTTCGCCCGACCCCCAGACCCCATAGCCGGCCGGCACCCGGAGTTGCACCCGGCAGTCGGCCAGTTCGCTCACAAAGGGATCGCCCACCGGGTGGTATTCCCACGTTTTCCAGCCGTAGCCCGGCCGATAGGGCAGAAGTTGGGGATACCAGTGCCCTAACTGTATGACCCGCCCATCGCTGCTCTTCCCCAGGATGCCCCGGGGCGGCCAGGTGTGCTCATCGGTCGTCGGCAGGGTGAGGGAGTAGGCCAGGGTCGCCGTCAGGCTTTCTCCCGGCAACAGACGCCGGGGCAGAAACAGCCGCAAGAGCGGGCCGGACAGGGCGTAAGAGGGAAGGGCCGTTCGCCCCGCTTGCTCTACCTGGACGCCCTTCAGGAAGAACGTTCCGGTATAGGCATTGGGGAAAACAAACAGGGCCAGTTCCCCCAGTGTCTCGCCGGTGGTATTGGGGAAACGGATCGCCTCATCCACCTGGACGACCCCATCGGCCCCCACCGTGACCGAGAGGACATAGGTAGAACGGGGGGAAGGAGGCGGAGGAAGTGGCTCGGTGGGACGGACAAAGAGAGGTCGGGTGACCACCTGGCCGCCCGGGGCGGCCAGCGGCCGGGGCTGAACGTCGTCCACGATGCGGGTGGGAATCCAGTCGAGCCGGGTTACCCCTTCCCGACCGAGAACGACGCGCAGGATGGCTCCATTGCGGGCCGTATCGACGATGTCGATGTCGAAGACAAAGTTGCCCAGGCCGTAGGCGATCCAGCCGTCCAGGTGGCGTTCCGTCTCCAGGGTGGTATGGGTGTGGTGGCCGATGACCAGGTCAGCGCCGGCCTCCACCGCAGCACGGGCCAGCCGGCGTTGCTCCGGCGTCGCCTCGGCGGCGTATTCCAGGCCGGCATGCAGGAGAAGCACCACCACATCGGCCTGCTCTCCGGCCCCGCGGATGCCCCGGCGGAGGGCTTCCTCATCCCCACCCCAGGCGATGCCCTCCTGGGGAGAACCGATCGTGTTGCGGGCCAGGAAGGCCACCCGAAGGCCGCGCACTTCCAGGATGACCGGCCCCTCGGCCTGGGGGCCGGCCCCGACGGAGCGGATGCCCCGGAGCTCCAGCGCGGCGATGGTCTCCTCCAGTCCCTCCGGTCCATAGTCCAGAGCGTGGTTATTGGCCAGGGAAAGGAGGTCAAAGCCGGCCTCGGCCAGCCCGGCAGCCATATCGGGATGGGCGCGGAAGGTGTACGGCTTCTCGGCCGGCTCCCCACCCAGGGCCAGAACACACTCCAGGTTGCCCACGGCGATGTCGGCTTCCTGAAGCAGGGGAGCGAATATCTGGAAGGGGAAAAACGTTCCATAGGCCCGCATCCGTTCCTCGATGCTCCGGGAGAGCATGATGTCGCCCACCGCTACCAGGGTGATACGCTCCTCGGCCGGGGGCGGCAGCGGCGAAGGGGCCGGCCAGTAGGGCATGGTAACCGCCTGAGGGGCGGCTTCGCCGGGTTCGCCGGCCGGATCGAGGGAGAAGGCATAGAGGTAATCGCCCGAACGGGCCAGCACCTCCATCCGGCCATCGCCGTCCAGGTCGAGCGCATCCAGACCGTGTACCCGCGAGGGCAACTGCATCCTCCCCCGGACCTGCCCCGACAGGTTGAGCAGCAGAATCTCCCCACCGTCGCTTCCGGCGAGAATCACCGGCTCTTCCCCCTCCCGGACCATTCCCAGGGCCCAGATGCCCCGCTCGGTGGGGATGTTCCAGAGCAGCCGGCCGTCCCGGGCCTCCAGGGCAACGATGCCCTCGCGCATCCCGACGAGCACTCGCCCCTCGGCCGGCATCCCGGCCAGGGCAACCAGGGTGCCCTCCAGCCGCCTGGCCCAGCGGGGGGAACCGTCCGTCCCGACCAGCACCACCAGCCCCTTCTGACTGCCCACCAGGAGTTCGGGCAGGCGATCCCCGTCGAAGTCGGCGGTCTGGAGGCCGCGAAGCGCGCCCTCCAGGCCGTGTTGCCAAAGTACCTGCCCCCCGGCCCCGGCGTTCAGCACCAGCAGCCGGCCGGCTTCGTTTCCGACGATGATCTCCGAACTCCCGTCGCTATCCAGGTCGGCCAGGACAACCCCGGCGGGCATTCCGCCTATCGCGAGGCGTTGTTCCACCTGGCCGGCGGTGTCGAGGATGTGGAGGAAGCCATCCCAGGTGGCGGCCAGGACCTCCATCTGGCCGTCGGCGTCCACATCGCCGGCCGTCAGGTGGGTGATCCGGCCGCCGAGGGGGGAGGACCAGCGCTCACTGCCGTCGCCCTCCAGGGCGTGGAGAATGGCGTCATCGCCGCCCAGGAGAAACTCCACCCGGCCGTCGCCCTCCAGGTCGGCCGGCAGGGTGGTATATAGGGGAGCGGCGGTGGCAAAGGTCCAGGAGATTTCCCCCGTCGGCCGGACGAGGTAAAAGCGGTGGTCATAGGAGGCGGCCCAGACTTCCGGTCGGCCGTCCCGCTGCAGGTCGGCCGTCCCCATGGCCCAGACGGTATCCTCGGTGGCCGTGCGCCAGATCCGGCGGAGCCCAAGGGGGAGTGGCGGTGGCAGAGTAGGGGTGGGGGTTGGGGATGCGGGGGGTGTCGGGCTCAGGGTGGGAACGGCGGTATGGGGCGGGGAAGGAAGGAGGGTCGGCGTGGGCGAAGGGGGCGGCAGGCAGCCCGCAAGGAGCAGGAAGAACAGAAGGGCGGCTTTCGGTATGGCGCTTCGCTTCCCGGAAGTCATGCCCAGATTTCCATATTGCGTATTACACGCTGTACGGCCGGACACCGGGGCTCCGAAGAAGCGGGAGAAGAATGCTCAGGCGCTCCGGGTCCTCGGCCAGGAGGGAGACGAGTTCCTTTCCGGCATCCACCAGGTAGTCCGGTTGGCCGGCGCGGGCAGATGCGGCCGTGTGCAGACAGGCCGAGATCAGGTCGTTGCCGGCCTGGGCAGCCATGAGGAGGCGCAGGAAGCCGAAAGTCTGGGTAAAAGCGGCTACTTCCCCGGGTTCGCAGGCGTAGACGAAGCCGTGGATGCGCGGCGGCTGGGGCGGAAGGAGGTGAAAGACGCGGCCCTCCAGGGTGTAGCCGACCACCACCGCCGTGAAGCGCGTGCGCATCACCCGCTGGAGGTGGGGGTTTTCCTCATAGATAGCCTCTTCGCGACTCAGGTCGGCCCCGCGGGCCACCACCGGACGCGAAGGGTCTACCGGCTCGGTACGGATGTCCTGTACCACGGCATAGACCTCTACGCCGGGTGCCGTACTGGTCAGGTGGACGAAGGAGCCGAAGCAAGGGGCACCGTAGAGATCGTAACTCTGGGCCTGGATCTCGCGGATGCTGACGGCGATGGTCTCACCGACTCGTTGGGGCATCGGCTTCCTCCATACGGGCTATCCATGCCTGAGGATAGGCCAGTTCGTCCAGGGTAGGCAGGTTCTCCGGACGTTCCCAGACGCGCTGGAGAAAGGTTATACCACGCTCCCGGGCCACACTTTCGGCGAAACTTTCGCCCAAGCGATACTGCTCCAGTTTGAGTTCCAAACCGCTCAGGCGGAGGAAGAGACGTTCGGCTCTTGTGCGCTGGGCCTGCCGGGCGGCCAGCCGGGATTCGATCAGGTCGAAGGTGGGAAGGATACGCCGGCCGACCCGTTTCATCACATAGTTGCTGTAGCCCTCCACGATGCTCATGGTGGCCTGCATCTGGTCGAAGAGGACACGCTGGCGAGGGGTGAGGGTCCAGAGGAGCCACGGTTCGCCCCGGCGGATGTGTTCCAGGAGTTCGGCCAAACCGGAAGGGGAGAGGGAGCGGCCGACCTGGTTCACTTCGTTTTCCACCTCGGCCAGGTAGGCTTTCAGGAGACCGTTCAGGCGGCTGCGCAGCCAGGGGTGGAGTTCGAATTCGAAGGCATGGGTGGTTTCGTGCAGGGCGATCCAGAGGAGAAAATCGGGGCCGCTCAGTCCGAGTTGGGCCTGGATGCTGCGGATATTCGGTTCGATAAAGTAGAGTTGGCCGTTTGGGGGAGAGGGGAGTACCAGCAGGGCGATGTCGTACTGGCCGAGCACCCGTTGGGAGAGGTAACCCAGGAGCAGGCCGATCTGGCTGCTGAGGAGGTGTTGCAGTGGCCGGCCGAAGAAGACGGTCATGGGATTGCGCGGCGAAGAGAGCCGGCGGTAGAGTTCCTCCAGCGGCTGCAGGATGGCGCGGAAGGTGGCGATGTTGGCCTCCAGCCATTGCCGGGGGTTCAGGAGACGGATGGTGGGAGGCGTCGGGGGAGGGGGCACTTCGGTGGCTACGGCCACCTCGGTGATGCTACGGGCCACCAGGGCCGCGTAATACCGCTCTGCGTCCGGCGGGATGGCGACATCCTGCCCAAAACGGCCGGCCACGGCCAGTACCTGTTCCCAGTCCACCAGGCCCGGGATGCCCCGACGGGAAATTTCCTGGACGCGCCACCACGTCCAGGCCAGGCCGGCTGCGGCCCCCAGGAGAAAGCCCCAGCCCATGGAGCGGGTTCGACGATCGGCCAAATGACACCTCCTCCGCTTCAGCTCGAGGAATACAACCCCGGGCCGCAGGACCATTTCCCGAAGGCAATCTGCCTATATTGTACTACGACCTTTCGGGTTCTGGCAAATCGGGGGTTGCCGGCCCCGGTAAGCGGTGGTATAATAAAAGTAGCCCCTGTAGCTCAGTTGGACAGAGCGAGGGTTTCCTAAACCCTGCGTCGGCGGTTCGAGTCCGTCCAGGGGCGCCAGGATGATGGCATTGCCGGGGCGCAATCCGATTGCGTTCCGGGAGAAATTCCCTGCCGAGGATGCGATGCCCATTCGCCTCCTTCCTCCGGAATTGGTGGCCAAGATCGCTGCCGGCGAAGTCGTCGAGCGGCCGGCCTCGGTGGTCAAGGAGCTCCTGGAGAACTCCCTGGACGCCGGAGCACGCCACATCCATATGGATATCCGCGGGGGAGGCCGGCAGGAAATCCGCGTCGTGGACGACGGTTGTGGCATCCCGGCGGAGGAAGTTCCCCTGGCCGTACAACGCCATGCTACCAGCAAGATCGCCACGGCCGCCGACCTCTACCGCATCCGTACCCTGGGCTTTCGCGGAGAGGCCCTGGCCTCCATCGCCGCCGTCTCCCATCTGACCCTGGTCAGCCGTCCGGCCGGCCAGGAGGTGGGGATGGAGGTTCGGGTGGAGGGCGGCCGTACCGTGGGCACCAGTCCACGCCCCTGCACCATAGGCACCATCGTCCTGGTGCGCGACCTCTTCTACAACACCCCGGCCCGGCTCAAATTTCTCCGCCAGCCCCGTACCGAGGCCGGCTATATCCATACCCTGGTGACCGACTACGCCCTGGCCCACCCCAACGTCGCCTTCCATCTCTTGAACGACGGACGTATCGCCCTGCATACCGGCGGATCGGGAAGCCTCTACGATGCCCTGATCGAAATCTATGGCCTGGAAACGACCCGGCAGATGATCCCCGTGGAAAAGGCGCTGGGCGAAGGAGAGATGCGCATCCGGGTCTTGGGCTATGTGGGCCGGCCCACCCTGAGCCGCGCTACCCGACGGGCCATGACCCTCTTTGTTAACGGCCGGCGTATCCGCGATACCGGCCTGACCTATGCGGTAGAGGAGGCCTATCGCACCCTCATGACCTCCGATCGCCACCCGGTCGCCATCATCGGCATCGAGGTGGATCCGGCGGCCGTGGATGTCAACGTCCACCCGACCAAAAGCGAGGTCAAGTTCGCCTATGCCGACCAGGTCTTTGCCGTCGTTCAACGGGCCGTTCGGGAAGCGCTCCAGGAACACATCGTCGTTCCACGCATCATGGCCGTCCGTGCCGAGGCTCCCCCGAAGGAGAGGGAACGTGGCCGGCCGGCCACCCGCCCGCTTCCCCTCCCGCGCCTCGGCGGGCCGCTCTTTGAAGAAGAAACGCCGCCGGAAGAATCCGACGCCGCCGTGTCCCTACCTCCCCTGCGGGTGTTGGGGCAAATGGCCGACACCTATATCCTGGCCGAGGGACCGGACGGTCTCTACCTCATTGACCAGCACGCCGCCCACGAGCGCATCCTCTACGAACAACTGGCCACCGAACGCTCTGCCCTGGCCATCCGTACCCAGGCCCTTTGGGAGCCGCTTATCGTGGAACTTTCTCCTCAGCAGCAGGCCCTCCTGGAGGAGCATCGGGAGGAACTGCGGAAATGGGGCTTTGAAATGGAGCCTTTCGGGGAACGGGCCTACCGGGTACGCTCCGTCCCGGCCATCCTCACCCGAGGCGATGTCCGGACCCAAGTGGCCGCCCTGGTGGAGGAATGGAGCGAAGGGTTGCGCAAGGGACTCTCCTGGGAGGATCAGTTGCTTATCACCATCGCCTGCCACAGCGCCGTCCGGGCCGGCCAGAACCTCTCCCCCGAGGAGATGCGCGAACTCGTGCAGATGCTCGAACAGACCCGGCTGCCCCGCACCTGCCCCCACGGCCGGCCGACCATGATCCTCCTCACCCACCGGCAGTTGCAGCGCGAGTTCGGACGACGATAAGGGTGTTGCAAAATCCCGAAGGAGGGGGTATATTGTTGTTCGTACGATGAACATCTCCGGGTGGACTTTTTCCGGAGGGCGCGGTGACCGAGGCCATCTCCCCTACCATAGAGGACTATCTGGGCCTGATCTACCTTCTGGAACGGGAAGGACAGACGGTCATCGGGGCACGGCTGGCCAAGAGATTGGGTGTTTCCCGCCCTACGGTGACGGTGACGCTGCAGCGTATGGTGCGGGCTGGTCTGGTGCGGCTGAACGAACGCAAAGAGGTCTTCCTCACCCCGGCCGGCCTGGAAGCGGCAGAAAACCTCCTGCGCCGTCACATGTTGGCCGAATGGCTCCTGCGCGACCTGATCGGCCTGCCCTGGCATCAGGTGCACGAAGAGGCCGATCGGTTGGAGCACCACTTTTCCGAGCGATCCGTGGAGCGCCTGGAGGCGCTTTTCCAGCGCGAGGCCTGTCCCCACGGCAACCCCATGCCGGGGACAACTCCTTCCGAGGCCATACCGCTTCCTGAGGCGAACGAGGGGGAGGAGCTCGTCATCGTGCGCATTGTCGAAGAAGCCGAGGAAAGGGGGCAACTGATGGCCTTTTTGGAGGAAAATGGCCTGCTGCCGGGAGCCTCCTTGCGGGTACTCTCCCTTCAGCCCTACAACGAGACGATGACGGTGGAAGTGGCCGGCCGACCGGTGGTGCTCGGCCTGGCCGCGGCCCGCTTCATCCAGGTGCGCCATGTCCGGTGACCTATGGTCAACTCCCCACTACCCCAACGTGGAGGCCGCCTCCCCCCTCTGGGTACGGCTGGGACAGCGCTTCCTTGACCTCCTCTTCCCCCCGCGCTGCGTAGGCTGTCGGCAGATGGGGACGTGGATCTGCTCCTCCTGCCTGGACCGGGTGGGACGGAGGGGCCCTTCCTGCGAGCGCTGTGGCCGGCCTCCTGCCCCCGGTCTGTGTCGTTCCTGCCGTGAAGACTGGCCGCTGACCGGCCTGCAGGCCCCCTTTTTCTTCGAGGGGGTCGTACAGAAGGCGGTGCACGAACTCAAATACCGTGGCCGGCGGGTACTGGCCGAACCCCTGGGAGAACTCCTGGCCGCACACCTGGCGGCCCTCTCCTGGCCGACCTCGGCCATTGCCCCCATACCGCTGCACCGGGAGCGAGAACGGGCCCGGGGCTACAACCAGGCAGTGCTCCTAGCGCGGGCACTCTCCGCCCAATGCGGCTGGCCCCTTCTGAACGGCGGCCTGGTGCGCTGGCGCAACACCCGCCCCCAGGTAGGATTGGATGGGATTGCCCGCCTGGAGAACGTCCGCGGTGCCTTCCGCTGGGAAAGCCCCGGACCGCCGCCCCGCCGCGTCCTTCTCCTGGACGATGTCTGCACGACCGGGGCGACGATGGAAGCCTGTGCCGAGACGCTTCTTTCGGCCGGCGCAGAGGAAGTGCGGGGGTTGGCACTGGCCCGGCCCCGTTGAGACCTGTGCCGGCGGAGGCTACGGTGAAAGAGGCCATCCTGTACGAGAAGTTGGATGAAAAAGCCGTTCGCTGTAACCTTTGTGCCCACCGCTGCCTGGTTCGGGAGGGACACCTAGGCATCTGCGGAGTGCGGGAAAACCGGGAGGGTGTTCTCTATAGCCTGGTCTACGGCCGGCCGGTCTCGATGGCAGTGGACCCGGTGGAAAAAAAGCCTCTCTTCCACTTTTACCCCAACACCGGGGCCTTTTCCATCGCCACCGTCGGCTGCAACTTCCGCTGCCATTTCTGCCAGAATGCCGATATTTCCCAGTGGCCCCGGAAGCACAAGGAGCCTATCGGCGAGTACGTGCCGCCGGAGGCGGTCGTTCAGGAGGCGAAACGCTCCCGCTGCCGCAGTATCGCCTACACCTATACAGAGCCGACCATTTTCACCGAGTACGCCTACGATATCGCCATCCTGGCCCGGAAAGAGGGCATCGCCAACATCTATGTGACCAACGGCTATATGACCCCGGAGATGCTGGACTATTTCCATCCCTACCTGGACGCAGCCAACGTGGACCTGAAATCGTTCCGCGACGACTTTTACAAAAAGCAATGTGGCGCACGGTTGCAGCCGGTGCTCGAGGCGCTGAAGAAGATGGTGGCTCAAGGGGTATGGGTCGAAGTCACCACGCTCATCATCCCCGGCCTGAACGACAGCGAGGAGGAACTGCGGGAGATCGCCGACTTTATCCGCACCGAACTGGGCCCCCACTACCCCTGGCACATCAGTCGCTTCTATCCCCATTACCAGATGCTGGACCGCCCGCCGACGCCGATTCAGACGCTTCACCGGGCGCGGGAGATCGGCTACAACGCCGGCCTGCGCTACGTCTACGAAGGCAACGTGCCCGGGGCCGGCGGGGAGGATACCCTCTGTCCCCAGTGTAGCCATCCGGTCATTCGCCGCTGGGGCTTTACCATCCTGGAATACGACCTTCGGGACGGGCGCTGTGCCCACTGCGGAGGCCCGATCGACGGAGTGGGCCTGTGACCGCCGACAAAGAAAGCATGCCCGCCGGGTCGGCACCCGGGTCAAGATGACCCGGCCCTGTGTCCCCCTGCCCATCGCCGGCTTTTCGGGCCTTTTGCGGCCGTTTCCCTGCCTCCGACGGCGATAAACCGGTTCTACCAATACCCCTCTAACACTCTTTTACCACCTCTCTAACACCACCCATCTATCCTGTCCCGCAGACGACCGCACGAGAGGAGGTGAAAACATGGGTAGAATTGTGGGTATTGACCTGGGCACGACCAACTCGGTCATCGCCGTCCTGGAAGGCGGCGAAGTGACCGTGATTCCGAACGCGGAGGGAGGGCGGCTGACTCCCTCTGTTGTGGCCTTTACCCGAAACGGAGAGCGCCTGGTCGGGCAACTGGCCAAACGGCAGGCTGTGACCAACGCGGAGAACACCATCTTTTCCATCAAGCGTTTCATGGGCCGTTCTTACGATGAAGTGGCCCGCGAGCGAGAGATGGTGCCCTACCGGGTGGTGCGCGGCCCCAAAGGGGACGCCCGCGTGCACATTCCGGCGGTTGGCCAGGACTTTACCCCCCAGGAAATCTCCGCCCTGATTCTGCAGAAACTCAAGCAGGACGCCGAGGCCTACATGGGGGAGCCGGTCACCAAGGCAGTCATCACCGTCCCGGCCTATTTCAACGATAGCCAGCGCCAGGCCACCAAGGACGCCGGAAGGATCGCCGGCCTGGAGGTGCTGCGCATCATCAACGAGCCGACCGCCTCGGCCCTGGCCTATGGGCTGGACAAGAAGAAGGACGAGTCCATCCTGGTCTTCGACCTGGGCGGCGGCACCTTTGACGTCTCCATCCTGGAGGTCGGCGACGGCGTCTTCAAGGTCAAGGCAACCAGCGGCGACACCCACTTGGGCGGCGACGACTATGACCAGCGCGTCATGAACTGGATGATCGAGGAGTTCAAGCGCGAACAGGGCATTGACCTCTCTCAGGACCGGATGGCCCTGCAGCGGCTGCGGGAGGCGGCAGAAAAGGCCAAGATCGAACTTTCGACCCTCCTGGAGACCGAGATCAACCTGCCCTTTATCACCGCCGACGCCTCCGGGCCCAAGCACCTGCTGATGCGCCTGACGCGGGCCCGCTTTGAGCAGTTGACGGCAGATCTCACCGAGCGGCTGAAGGGGCCCTTCTTCCAGGCGCTCCAAGATGCCGGCCTGAAGCTGCAGGACCTGGATGAGGTTGTCCTGGTCGGCGGGGCGACCCGTATGCCGGTGGTGCAGGAACTCGTGCGCGAACTCACCGGCAAAGAGCCGCACAAGGGGGTCCATCCGGACGAGGTGGTGGCCGTCGGTGCGGCGTTGCAGGCCGGCGTCCTGGCCGGCCAGGTCAAGGACGTGCTTCTGCTGGATGTGACCCCGCTTTCGCTGGGGGTGGAGACACTGGGTGGGGTGATGACCATCCTCATCCCGCGCAACACCACCATCCCGGCGCGCAAGAGCGAAATCTTTTCCACGGCAGAGGATGGGCAGACGGCGGTCGAAATCCATGTCCTGCAGGGCGAGCGGCCCATGGCCGAGGACAACATCACCCTGGGGCGTTTCCGGCTGGAAGGCATTCCGCCGGCCCCGCGGGGGGTGCCACAGATCGAGGTCACCTTTGACATCGATGCCAACGGCATCCTCAACGTCTCGGCCCGCGACCAGGCCACCGGCAAAGAGCAGCGCATCACCATCACCGCCTCCACGAACCTGAGCAAGGAGGAGGTGGAGCGGCTGGTACACCAGGCCCAGGCCCACGCCGAGGAAGACCGCCGGCGGCGTGAGCAGGCCGAACTGCGCAACCAGGCCGATGCCCTCGCCTATCAGAGCGAACGCGCCCTGCGCGAGAGTGGGGACAAAGTGGATGCCGAAGCCCGGCGGGAGGTCGAAAACCGCATCCAGGCGCTGCGGGCGGCGATTCAGGGGCAGGATGAGGGGGCCATTCAGCGGGAGATGGAGGCGCTGCAACAGGCGATGTACCGCATCTCCGGCCGGTTGTACGGCCGGCCGGCCGGCGTCGGTCGGCCGCCTTACGGCCCTGCTTCCTCCGGCGGCGGTCCCGACACCGTCGAGGGCGAGTTCCGCGAGGTATAGTAGGGGCACGGCGCCGCCGTGTTACAGGATTCCCCGGCGAAAGCCCACGGTCTTCAACCGTGGGATGAAGCCCTTGACAATCACGAACGCCTGTTCTATACTATAGTTGGTAGGTAGTCCATATCAACAAGAGGATGCCCATGCAAAAGTGAACTACCACCTGGTTTCCTGCCCCAAGCGGCGCAAGAAGGCTAGAAGGGGCACAGCGCATCGAGGAGCAGGACACGCGCTGAGAGCGAAAGAGGCCCGAGATGTCCCGCACCCACCTGGTCCGGCTGAGACTCAAGGCGGCGCAGCGCGAGCAGGCCGAGACACTGCGCCGGGAAGCCGGACGCGTCTGGTCGGAGATGGTGACGTTCCACGGCGGGTCTATCGCAAGAAGGGCCTCTGGCCGTCCAAGTATGCGCTCTAGCGGTGGGCCCAGGGCTGCTATGCCCTGCACTCGCAGAGTATCCAGGCCCTGGCCGACAAACTCCACGCCAACTTCAAGACGGCCCGCCAACTGCGTCGGGGCGGCCACCCGAGCGCTCGCTTCCCCTACAAGCGCCAGAACTTCCAGGTGGTGATCTGGAAGGGCCAGGCCATCCGGGTGCGGGGCGGGTGGGCGGTGCTCTCCGGTGGACAGGGCCGCCCCCCCTTCCGCGTGCCTTTTCCGGCCCATCTCCGCGCCGCCGCGATTTGCCAAGCCGAACTGGTTTGGCGGGACGGCGAGTATTGGTTGGCCTGCGCCGTGGACACACCCGCGAAGAAGGGGCACAGCTCCGGGGAAAAGTTGGCCGCCATGGATATGGGGGAAGTCCAGGCGATAGCCCTCACCGACGGGGAGGAAGCATCGGTCATCTCCGGGCGGGCCATCCGCTCGGTGAAGCGTTGGCGCAACAAACGGCTGGGCGACCTGGCCCGCTTGCAGAGCCGGTGCAAGCGGGGCTCCCGTCGCTGGCGCAAGTTGCAGCGGGCCAAGAACAGCGTCAAGGCCCAGGCGCAGCGGCGGCTGCGGGACCTGGACCACAAGGTCAGCCGGCTGGCAGTCAACTGGCTGGTGGCCCGCTCCTGCGGGAAGGTCGTCATTGGCGACCTGCGGGACATCGCCAACGGCAAGCGGCTTCACCGTGTCAGCCAGCAGAAGGTCGGCCGGTGGCAGCGCGGTCGCCAGGCGAGGTACATCGAGTACAAGTTCCGCGCCCAGGGTGGGCAGGTCGTGTACCGCTCGGAGTGCGGCACGTCCAGAACCTGCCCGCGCCGCGGCCGGCGCGTCCATCCCAACGGGCGTGTCTTCCGGTGCGGGTGTGGTTTCGTCGGTCATCGTGACGTAGTCGGCGCTGCCGGCATCCTCGGTCTCGCGAAGAACGGCCAGGTACACGGCGCACGAGTGCCGTCGGACGTCAAGTATCGTCTGCCCGCCGATTTTCGGCGGGCCGCGACGAGAAAAGCCGCGTCGGCTAACTGCTTGATGGTCAAGTATCGTCTGCCCGCCGATTTTCGGCGGGGACGGCGTAGTCCCGCTGACACCGGGCCCAGTGGCTTGGGGCGTGTCCCGAGTGCAACCACGGGGCCTCCGCCCCAAGAATCCATGAAGTTTGGCTCTTTGGCCTGACCAAAGAGTCGTCTGGTGGAGCAAGGGGCT
>FWPU01009156.1_pt1 | contig 15907 bp, 12 predicted proteins | sample 2228361 | NCBI WGS metagenome assembly FWPU01 (sample SAMEA103939777, study PRJEB20133) | metagenome
CGGTAAGGCGCGCTCTCCGAGCGCGCCACGTGCGATTGCCCAAACTGGGTAGGGCGCGTTCTCCGAATGCGCCGTTCCCATTTCCGTGTCTTCCGCGCGGTCTGTGGGCCGCCATCCGCCGGGCTGGAAGCCCGGCTCTGGGGCAGGCTGGGAAGCCTGCCGCTACGGGAGCGGCAGCCATCCTTGGCTGTTGTGGAGGGCGGCTTTTTCCCCGCCGGGTGTCCGATTCCTCTTCGCCAATCCCCACTTCACCTTTCAACCATTTAACCCTTCCTAATCGGCCCCGTCCCCAACTGCCGCCAGACTACGCTTACAACTGCCAGCCGGAGCGGTACTCGTGGCGGAGAAACACCTCCGCTTCGGGACAGCCCGGGGCCGTGCCGGTCCGGGCATCCCACTCGATGCGGCGTCCGGCGCGGTAGGCCACGTTGCCCAGCAACACCGCCTCGGTCAGCGCGCCGGAGTAATCGAAGTCGCAGGTGGTGGAACCTCCCGAGCGAATGGCCTCGACCCATTCCCGGTGGTGCCCGATGGAATCCGGGATGGACGGCGGAGGCGGTTGGAACTCCTTGAAGCGTTCCTCCGGCAGAAGTTGCCGACGCCCGTAATCGGCCAAGAGGAGGCCGGTTTCGCCCACGAAGAGCACCCCGCTCTTGAAATACTGACGCTGCTCGTCGTCCAGGAGCGGCGCGGGCGGTTGGCGGCCCCCGTGGTACCAGGTAAGGGTGACGGGCGGCAGGTTGCGGCCGGCGCCGGTTCGCGCGGGATACTGGAAGCGCACGATCATCCACGGGGGCACTGATTCGGCATGCACCGGCGGACCGTCCACCGGCTCCACTGCCGCGGGCTGGCGCAGGTCCAGGGCCCAGTGCGGCAGGTCCATGAAGTGGCAACCAAAATCCGCCAGCGTACCTCCGCCGAAGGCCCACCAGTGGCGCCAGTTGAAGGGCGCGTAGTCCGGGCTGTAGTCCCGATACGGCGCCGGCCCCAACCAGAGGTCCCAGTGCAGGCTGGGCGGCACTGGCTGTCCGGTCAGCGGACGGTTCTTTCCGCCGTAACTCTGGCTGCACCACACGTGCACCTCCCGGACCGGCCCGATGACGCCGGCGCGAATCCACTCGACCACTCGCCGGTAGTTGGCGCCGGCGTGAATTTGCGTGCCGAGCTGGGTGACCCGCTTGTGTTCCGCCGCCAGTCGCTGCAGGACGCGGCACTCGGAGACGGTGCGGGTGAGCGGTTTTTCGCAATACACGTGTCGTCCGGCGCGCAGGGCCGCGGCTGCGGCCACCGCATGCGTGTGGTCCGGAGTGCTGACCACAATGGCATCGAGGTCCTTTTGCTCGAGCAGCCGGCGAAAATCAAGGTAGGTGCGCGCGCCGGGGTGTTTGGCCGCGGCCTCCGCCAGGTAGCGCTCGTCCACGTCGCACAGCGCGGCGACATTCACCGCCTCGGTCAATCGGGCCACCTCGGCCAGGTTGTCGCCGCCCCGGTGAGCCACGCCGATGAAGCCGATGTTGAGTTTGCCGTTGGCCGCGGCCCGGCTGGGAAAAACAGCCGGCCCCAACCCGACGGCCCCGGCCAGTCCCGCTCCCAACCGGCGCAGGAAGCGTCGCCGATTAAGCCCGTAAAATCGGCACCGGGCATGCGCCGCGACCCGTGCTTCATCGTCCGAGACAACCGCGTTCCGAGACAGAGGCAGCGCGGCGCGGAAAGGGGAAGCAAGTTCAGGGCAAGTAACGGGTGTGCTCATGCGTCAGAGTCAAACGACCGCAGCGCGCCTCTGTCGAGTTCAAAGGCCGACTTTACGCCACGCGGCGCGGGATTTCCAAGGTCCTGGCGGCCGGCCGGCGGTCGCACGACGAGCCTGGATGGTGGCAGCGCCAGCTTTGCCTTTGGCCTCAAGAGGCGAGGTTCCGCTTACTTTCCCAGTTCCTTTTTGACCTTCTTGACCTTGGGAGCAATGACCGCTTGGCAATAGGCCTGGTTGGGATTGCGCCGGAAATAATCCTGGTGGTAGGGCTCGGCGGGATAAAAACGGGTCAATGGCACAATTTCGGTGACAATGGGCCGGCTGAACCGCGCCGCGGCGGCGGCCCGGGACTTTTCGGCCGCCTCTTTTTGGGCGTCGTTGTGACAAAGGATGATCGAGCGATATTGCGGGCCGATGTCATTGCCCTGGCGGTTGAGGGTGGTGGGATTGTGGCACATCCAGAAGACTTCCAGCAGACGCTCGTAACCGACGCGGGATGGGTCGAAGCGAATCTGTACGACCTCCGCATGGCCGGTTTGGCCGGTACAGACCTGCTGGTAGGTAGGGTTTTCCACGTGGCCGCCGGCGTAGCCGCTGGTCACGTCCAGCACGCCGTCCACCAGTTCGAAAACAGCTTCCAGACACCAAAAGCAGCCGCCGCCGAGGGTAGCCAGTTCGGTTGAGACATTGGAGGGAGCGTCGGCATTCACGGGAGGATCCATCGCTTGCAACCGCAGCCCCACCCCCGCGACAACCGCCATAAGGAAGGCGATGCTCAGCGCCCGCCGAAGCGACCGGGTGTCCTTCCTGGGGGTGGAACGGGAGAGCCGCTGGGGCGGCTGCCTGATCATGTTCAAAGGATAGGCAAGGAACACCCGCTGGCAAGTCAGTCGTGCGGCGACGTGGCAGAGGCGGCGGTCAGATTCTTGAGTTTATGACGCACATCGCGGCCCTCGTAGAGGTACACCACCTCTTCGGCGAGGTTTTTGGCGTGGTCGGCGACGCGTTCGAGAGCCTTGGAAATGACCATCAAATTCAGGCACCGGGAAATGGTGCCGGGCTTTTCCACCATGTAACTGGCCAGCTCACGGTGGAGTTGCTTGTTGAGTGCGTCCACTTCCTTGTCCCGGGGGATGACGGCCAGGGCGCGGGCCGGCTCGCGGCGGATGAAGGCGTCGAGGGTCTCATGGAGCATGTCCAGGGCGAGCCGGGCCATGCGCGGGATGTCCACGTAGGGCTTGAGCTGGGGTTCCTGGCTCAGTTCCAACGTCCGGCGGGCGATGGTGGTGGCCTCGTCGCCGATGCGCTCTAGGTTTTGGGAGAACTTCATCGCCACGGTAATCAGCCGCAGGTCTCCGGCCAGCGGGGCCCGGCTCAGCAGGGCCACGCCCAGTTCGTCAATTTCCACCTCGAGGTCGTCCAGTTCGCTGTCGCGCTGGATGACCTGGCGGGCGAGGTCGTCCTCGCGTTGGACCAGCGCCTTGATGGCGTCGTCCACGGCGGCGGCGGTCTTGCTGACCATGGTGATCAGGCGCTGCTTGAGCTCGTCCAGGCTGTGCTCGAAATGCAGGGACATGGCGACAGTCGGAGCAGGGGCGGGTGGCTCAGCCGAAGCGCCCGGTGACGTAATCCTCGGTCTGTTTCCGGGCCGGGTTGGTGAACAGCTTCACGGTCGTGTCGTACTCGATCAGTTCGCCCAGGTAAAAGAAGGCGGTGTAGTCGGAGATGCGCGCGGCCTGCTGCATGTTGTGGGTGACAATGACAATGGTGAACTCCTTCTTCAAGTCGAGGATGAGGTCCTCGATCTTGGCGGTGGCGATGGGGTCCAACGCCGAGGCCGGCTCGTCCATGAGCAACACCCGCGGCTTGATGGCAATGGCGCGGGCGATGCACAGGCGCTGCTGCTGGCCGCCGGACAGCCCCAGGGCGCTGGCGTGCAGACGGTCCTTGACCTCGTCCCAGAGGGCGGCCGCCCGCAGACTCTGCTCGACGATCGGATCCAGTTCGGCCCGGCGCTTGATGCCCTGCAGACGCAGGGAGTAGGCGATGTTGTCGTAGATGCTTTTGGGAAACGGATTGGATTTCTGAAAAACCATCCCCACCTGCTTGCGCAATGCGATCACGTCCACCTCCGGCGCGTAGATGTCCTGCCCGCTGATGCGCACGGTGCCCTCGATGCGGACGTTGTCAATGAGGTCGTTCATCCGGTTCAGACAGCGGAGCAGAGTGGATTTGCCGCAGCCCGAAGGACCAATGAAGGCCGTGACCACGCGCTCGCGGATATCAAAGGTGATCTGCCGCAGGGCCTGCGTGGCGCCGTAGTAAAGGGACAGCCGCTCGAAGGATATCAGCACGGGGTTTTCCGGCGGACGGGCAGCAGCCTCCGGGGTTTCGAGCTTGAGGGCGGGCGGGGGAGGATTCATGCGGGATCAACCCAACTGGCGCAGCGCGCGTCGCACGCGGGCGCGAATAAGAATGGCCACCAGGTTCAGGGCAAAGGTCAACAGCAGCAGCACGACCACCGTGCCGTACAAAATGGGCCGCGTCCGCTCGATATCCGGCGACTGGGTGGACAGTACAAAGACGTGGTACGCCAGGTCCATAAACTGGTCGGTGACCGAACGCGGGAGGGTCACCATGTAATAGGCGGCACCGGTGAACAGGATCGGAGCCACTTCACCGGCGGCGCGACTGACCGCGAGGATGCCGCCGGTGAGGATGCCGGGCAGGGCCTGGGGCAGGACCACCCGGGCGACGGTTTGCAATTGGGTGGCCCCCAGCGCCAGGCTGGCTTCGCGCAACCCCGTGGGGATCGCCCGCAGGGCTTCCTCTGTGGCCACGATTACCACCGGCAGGGTCATGACCGCCAGGGTGAGCGACGCCCAGATCAGGGCGGGTTTGCCCCAAACCGGCTGGGGCGACTCCCGATAAAACAGGGTGTCGAGACTCCCCCCCACCGCGCTGATGAAGAACCCCAGCCCGAACAGGCCGAACACAATGGAAGGCACGCCGGCGAGATTGTTGACCGCTCCCCGGATGATGCGGGTGTTCAGGGAACGGGCCGGGGCGTACTCGGTGAGGTAAATGGCGGTGATCACCCCCACGGGAATCACAAACAGAGTCATCAAGATCACCCGCGCGGCCGTGCCAAATACCATCGGTCCGACCCCCGCCCGGTCCACGTCGAACATCTCCCGATCCGCGCTGCCGAACATGAACCGGGGCGAAAGGCCGGACCAACCGTGGGCGAAGATGTTGATCAGGATGACCGCGAGCATGGCCAGGATCAGAAACGTGGCCAGCCCGGTCAGGCCGGTGCAAAAGAAGGACACCGGCTCAAAGGCGCGCCGATTCAAGCGGGGCAGGGAGACGGCAACCGGCGCAGTGGTCATCGGCTTCCCTCCAGGCGTGCCTTGAGCCGGTGGATGAACACGTCCCCGGCGAGATTGGACAGGAAGGTCACCACAAACAGCAACACGCCGATGGTGAAGAGCATCCGGTAGTGATGGCCGCCCACCACGGTTTCCGCCAGCTCGGCGGCGATGGTGGCGGTCAGGGTGCGCACCGAATCAAAGATGCTCCAGGACATGATGCTGGCGTTGCCGCTGGCCATGAGCACGATCATGGTTTCGCCGATGGCGCGGCCAAAGCCCAGCACCACCGCGGCGAACACTCCCGGCAGGGCCGCTGGCAGAACGATTTGCCAGGCGGCCTGCCAGCGCGTGGAGCCCAGGGCCAGGGCGGCTTCGCGGTAGCTGCGCGGCACGCTGGTCAGCGCGTCCTCGGCGATGGAAAAAATCACGGGAATGACCGCCAGCCCCAGGGCGAGGCCGGCCACAAAGGCGTTGAGCCGGGAGGCGTAGCCGAAGACCTGCTGCAACAACGAGGCCAGCACAATGAGGGCAAAAAAACCCAGCACCACTGAGGGGATGCCAGCCAGGAGCTCAATCGAGGGCTTGAGCCACTCCCGCAACCGGGGCGGGGCCAGTTGGGACACGTAGATCGCCGCCGCCAGGGCCAGCGGCACAGCGAAGATCAGCGCCACGCCCGTGGCTTTCAGGCTGCCGACGATCAGCGGCACGATGTTGTATTTGTGGATTTGGGAGACGGGCTGCCAGATGTACACCGGATGATCGTATCCGGTCCACTGATGGGGACCGAGGATGTAGCGCCACCGGACGGTGTTCAACAGGGCGTCCTTGTCATCAGGGATCTGCTTCCGGGCCTCGATGCGCAACTGCATGAGGTCGCGCTTGGTTTCCAGATCCATCTGCAGGAATTGCTGGCGGGTCAACCCCAGGTACTCCCGCAAGCGTTCGGGCGGGGTGCGCTCCAGGTCCTCCACCGGAATGATGTCCTGGTATTCCCGGGCCAGGGAACTGTCCATTTTGCCGGCTATGATGGGCCAGGCTTCACGACCGACAAACAGGAAGATCAGGAAGATCATCACGATGGCCGTGAAGGAGATGACCCGGATGACCTGCTCGATCACCCATTCACCCGGACGGACCCGATGTCCCCGGGCCAGTCCCATCCAACCGGGGGTTCGTCGCGCGTTGAGCGGGGTCAGGGACATGAACGGGAGCGGAAGGCGCCGGTGGTTTACAGGACCCGCCGCCGGCGGGCAAGCGGAGCGGGCGGGACGGCTGGCCGGTTCCGGCCGCCGCGGCCCGCCCGCTCATGAGTGATCGCAGGAGGAACTGCGGATCATGGGTAATAAACGCTCCAACCGGGGTTTCTGCAACCCCGATTATCGGCTGCGCAAGTGCGCCGGCAGCGGGTAATAACCAATGTCCTTGACCACGGCCTGGCCTTCATCACTGCGGATCCACTTCAGAAACGCCCCGACCTCTCCCTTGTCCAGGGCCGGGTTCACGTAGATGTACAAGGAGCGGGAAATGGGGTACCGCCCGGAAACCACGGTTTCCTCGGTGGGCTCCACCGGTTCGTCCTGGGCGGTCTTGCGGATGCTCAGGTGCTTGGCGCCCACCCCGTAGGCGGCGCCGCCGTAGCCGATACCGTTTCTTTCCCGGGCCACGGCCTGCAGCACGGAGGCCGTGCCCGGCATGGTCTGCGCGCGGGCGGCAAAGTCCTTGCCTCGCAGCACGTGCTCCTTGAAAAACTCATAGGTACCGGAACTGTTCTCGCGGCTGTACAGGATGATCGGTGCGTCGGGCCCCCCCACCTCCCTCCAGTTGCGGACGCGCCCGGTGAAGATGGCTTCCAATTGTTCCAGAGTGAGGTCGTTGACCGGGTTGGACGCGTGCACGTACACGGACAGGCCGTCCAGCGCCACGGCGTATTCGGTGGGCCGCCGGCCAAAGGCCCGGATGCAGGTTTCAATTTCCTTGGGGCGGATTTTGCGCGACGCGGTGCAGAGGTCGGTCTGTTGGTTTTGCAGCGCGGCAAAGCCGGTGCCCGATCCCCCGCCGGTGACCTGGATTTTCACGTTTGGGTTTTTGCTCATGTACACCTCGGCCCACTTCTGGGCGAGGATGACCATGGTGTCAGAGCCTTTCACCGTGATCGTGGCGGCCCGCGGGGCCAGCCCCCCCATCAACGCCGCGATTCCCAGCGTGGCCAGACGGACAATCGTTGACTTCTTCATCACCTCTGCAGCCTGATCGGGAAATGTTACGAAACGGTGACATCCCAATGGCGTTCTGGAAAAAAGTCAACCATGCGCGGTGGGGTGCCGCCCCGAGGCCGGTCGAGAGGAAGTGTCCGGTGGGGGTCACGTCATCGTTCCGGTGCCCGCCGTCGAAATTAAACAGAGGCAGCCGCACTCCAGCACACCGGTACTCCCGCACACCGCCGGTGCGGGACTGCCGTGCCCGTGACGCGGACGCCGCACGCGATCCAAGAAGCTCCGGCCTGCCCTCGACGGGTCGGCCAACCTGCCCCTTGAGGGCGGATCGGTGAAAGTTCCTGTCGCCCTCGAATCGCTCTCCCAAGCCGGCACGATCGCCTCACGCCTCACACCGCGGTTCCGCAGGCGGGGACCCATCCCGCATTCAGCCAGTCGCTCCAACGGCGTTCACCCTGGACGGATCCGGTCAACTCCGGCCGCTTGCTCATTCCCAAGGGCCGTGTTACTAGCGGTGCGTGGCAATCGAGGTTCAACGATCGTCCGCAGGGTTACCCGGCTTTTTTACCCGCCGCGTTTCCCTGGTTATCCGATATTTGATGGCCCTGCTGATCCTGCGGATGCCCGACGTCCGCGGGGCTGCCGCAGAGGTGAATTGGGAACGCGCCCGCCGACATTACGAGACCGCGTGCGCCGTGTGTCATGGTCCGACCGGGCGATACGATCCCACCTTGCCCGGCGTGCAGTGGCTCGACCCGAAACCGGCTGATTTGAGCGATCCGCTTTTTAACAGCCGCGAACCGGCGGGCGACTGGTTCCTGGCCATCAAGCACGGGGGAGCGCCGCTGGGGTTTTCCGCGGCCATGCCCGCCTTCAAGGAGGCGTTTACCGATGCGGAAATCCATGAGTTGGTGGCTTACCTCAAGACCCTGCCCGGCCCGCACGATTATCCCCCCGGCGATCTGAACTTTTTGCTGGCCTTTCGCACCAAGAAGGCCTGGCTGGAGGACGAAGTGGTGGTTTATCAGCGCTTCGCCCGCAACGACCAGGCGGGGGACGATCGGTTGAATCTGGCAATCGAATTCGAGAAACGCTGGTTCGCCCGCTGGCAGACCGAGATCAAGCTGGCCTACGAGTTCGAGGGCGGGATCGGCGACTGGGACGAGTTGGAGGCCGGCGTCAAATACGCTCTCTACGACAGTCTGCGACACCTGGTGCTGATTTCAGCGGGCGCGGACCTGGCCTTTGCGCTCCGCGGGGACGCGTCCATGGAGTGCATTCCCTTTCTGGCGGTGGCCAAGGGGTTGAGCGAGTCCTTCACCCTGCAGGCCAGCGTCAAAGGCCATTTACCGCCCGAAGACGTGTCCGGCGGAGACGTGGAGGTGGCCGCGGCGTTGCACTGGCTGCCCACGCCCTGGCCGCGCGGGATTTTCCCGGGGGTGGAGCTGGTCGCCACGGCGCCGTTTGAACCGGGCACGCGGGACACCGTGCGCTGGTCCGTGCTGCCGCAGTTGAACTTTGGCCTGAGCCGGCGGGGGCACGTGCGCGCGGCGGCCGGAGTCGAGGTGCCGCTCAATGACCGTACCGACGATTTCCGGCTGCACTTCTACCTGCTGTGGGACTTTGCCGACGGCCTGTTCTGGGAAGGCTGGCGCTACGGAAAAACTGTCGCGGCTGCCGATTACGAATAACGGGCCGCGGTGCCGGCCTTTCCCCGGGCGGCGCGGTCGGCGGCAAAAGAGGCTTCCGGATTGGGGCGCCGCGCAGGGTACCCACCCAACCCGGGCATTTCACAGGCCGACGGGCGACGCCGACCGGAGCACCGACTGCCAGTCTGCGGTGTCGCAGGTGACCCACCAGCGTGACGTTGCGGTTGGCCCGACACGCCGCCGACTGGCAGTCGGTGCTCCGGCAGGTTCCCCACTTACGCTACGACGGCGTCGGCTCGATGTCCGCGCTTAGGAGGATGAACTATCCGGGCCAAGGGATGGAACCGATACCGCCCATTCCCGGACCACAGGAGGGCAGCCGTTGTTGGTCTCCCCCTGCGCGTCGGGCACCCAACGGGCGGTTTGCGCGCGATCGGACGGCAATGCGGCGGGCGCCAACACCCTTCCGCCGACGGGACCCGGGTCCTGCCGCTTACCGCGCGGTGGTCTTCTTTTCGTCGAGGGCGCCCGGAGGCGCCTTCGAGTTGAGTTCGGTGAGCACCTCCTGGGTCAGGTCGGGCAGGCCGGAGGTGTACATGAAGGCCGGCACCTGGTTGTTTTCGGCGGCGGTGTTGAGCACCAGATTGTAGCCGCTGGCCCTGGCGCGTGCTTCCACCACCTCGCGGATGTCCTTGAAGATGTTTTCGCGCAGCCGCTGGATTTGGTCGGCCACCTGGGTGCGGAAGTTGTTGGCAAAGTTCTGCAGGCTTTGTTCCAGCTCGCGAATCTCGATGAGTTTTCGCTCGGCCGCTTCCCGGCGTTTTTTCTGCTCCTCGGCGGACACGGCCGGATCCCGCCAACTGCGCTCCAGTTCGCGGTATTCCGCGTTCAGCTTTTCGCCGTCGGCCACCATTTTCTGGCGCTCCTTTTCGAATTCGGCCTGGCGTTCCTTGACGGTGGCATCGGCCTGCTTGGTCTTCCAGTAGCCGTCGAAGACCGTTTTCATGTTGATGACGGCGATTTTGGGCTGGGCGTGGGCGGCCGTGGCGGCCAGGACCACGGCCACGGCGGCGAGGAGGCTGCGGAAGATCAGGTTCATGCGTCGTGTCGGCAATGTGGAGGCAATCGGGGTTTTGGTCAATAGTCGCGCGTGTAGCCCACACTGAACTGGAAGCGGCCATCGTCTCCCACGAACCGGTCGTGTTTGAGCGGGATGGCGTAATCCAGGCGCAGCGGGCCCATGCCGGGAATGTTCAGCCGGATACCCAGCCCCCAGTTGTCGGTATAAGCCCCGTAGTCCGGCCCGGCCGTTTCGAAGCTGTAGGAATCCGGATACACGGTTCCGATGTCATAGAACGCCGCCAGCCGCAGGCGTTCAATAATCGGAATGCTGTATTCGACGGAGCCGAACCAGTAGGTGCGTCCGCCGATGGGTTCGTCGCCAGTGGCATCGTAGGGGCCGACGCTGCGGAACCGATATCCGCGCAAGGAGTACAATCCGCCGAGGAAAAAGCGATCAAAAAGCCGGATTCGCGAGTCGAAGCCGTGGTTGTCCACCACCCCGATGCGTCCCAGCACCTCGAGCACATGGCCGGGCAGCAAGCCGCGGAAGTAGTGGCTGCTTTCCAGTTCGAGCTTGTAGAAATCCGTGTCGCCCCCCAAGGGGCCGCCGGCGATTTCGCCCCTCAGAGTGGTTTGCTGGCCGCGGTCGGGTAGGAAGGGGCTGTTGCGGGTGTCGTAGGTGATTGAGGCCAGGACCTTCGACGCCAGCGAATACCCCTCTTCCGCGCGGAGTTCCGGCGGCACCCGGTCCAGCTCCACCGGCTCGCCGTCAGGGCCGGGGAGGGTGCCGACCGAGGGCATATTCACGATGCCGATGTTCTCGACGGCGTAGCCCACCGTGCCGCGCCAGAAGTCGTTCCACAGGGATCGGGTGAGGGTGATCCGAACGCCGCCCTGCACCACGTCGTAGATGTCGCTGTAATAGAACAGCTCCCGGTAGAAAAAGTCCGTGGCCAGGGCCAGTTTGCGGCCCAGGAACCACGGCTCAATGAAGGTCAACTGGAAGTCGCGGCGCCGGGTGCCGGCAGCCAGCCGCAGGCGGAGTTTTTGGCCCCCGCCGGTGCCCAGAAAGTAGGGCGGTTTGAACAGGTCGTAGTTGCCCTGGGTCAACTCGATAAACCCGGTCAACTGGTCCAGCGAGCTGAAGCCGGCGCCGACGCGGATGTCCCCCGTGCTCTTTTCCTCCACGCCGATGATGAGGTTTTTGCGGTCCGGCACGTCGGTGGGCTCGGGCGCGGCGTCCACCTTGCTGAAGTAGTTCAGACCGTAGAGGCGGTTGGTGCTCAGCCGCACGCGCACCAGGTCGAAGACCTCGCCCGGATGGACGGCCAGTTCCCGGCGGATGACCTTGTCCCGGGTCTTGGTGTTGCCGCGGATTTCAATCTTTTCGATGTAGGATTTCTGCCCCTCGTTGATCCGGTAGGTCACGTCCATCGTGCCCTGGGCGGTGTTGGGGGATTCACGGGGGGAGACCACCGCGTCAAGGTACCCGCGCCCGCCGTAGAAATCCTGAATGCCCTCCCGATCCCGCGCCAAGCCCTTGGGCGTAAACACGCTGCCCGGGCCCATGCTCAGCCCGCGGGAGACCCGCTGGCGATCCCGGGTGACTATGCGGGTGGTGATTTCCTCGGTGGAAAAAATCTGGTTGCCGGTCAGTTCCACCGTGCCCACGCGATACTGGGTGCCCTCGTTGACAAAGAACTTGATCACCATCCACTTCGGGGTTTTTTGCTCGAACTGGATGTCTCGGATCTCGAAGTCAATGTAGCCGGCCTCGCGGTAGAACTCGGTCAGCCGCTGGCGATCCTCGGCGAACACGTCGTCCTTGAGCTTGCCGCTGCCGGTGAGCCAGGACAGCAACCAGTGACGGCGCGTTTTGATCACACTGCGCAGCTTGCGCTGGCTGAAGGCGCTGGCGCCGATGAACTGCACATCATCAATTTTGACCTTGGGCGCCTCGGTGATCTCGAAAGTGACCGTACCGCGTCCCAGATTGGCGTCAATGACGGGCACATACCGCACCTGGGTGCGCTGGTAGCCGGCTTTTTGGTAGAGCTTGAGGATTTCCTGGGTGTCGTTGAAAAGCTTCCGCTCGTCCAGGGGCTGGCCGACCTTCGAGGTGACCTTCCGAAGCAGCTTCTTGTCCGCGTAGCGCGTGTTGCCCCGGAACTGGATCTGGGTGAGGGTGGGTTTGCCTTGGACCTTGAAAATCAGCTTGATCCCGTCGTCCACCGGCGCCTCCTCCACGCTGATGTTGTAGAAGTACCCCGTGGCGTAAAGGTTGCGGACGTCGTCGTCCACGCTGGTGCGCAGGTAGGTTTCTCCGGGGCGGGCCCGGATGCTGGCACGGATGAGCGCGTCGCTGGCGGCGGGGGGCCCGATGTGCTGGATTTCAATGGCCCGGATGACCGGGGCCACCTGGGCGTGGAGGGTCCACCCGGTTGCCAGGGCCGTGGCGCCGGCCAGGCTCAAGCAGATGCGAAGCAGGGCCTTCATGCCTCCGCAGTCCGGGTTTCCCGGAGGTCCGATTCATCCGTGTGCACGGGCAAGATGTTCTCAAAGCGGGTAAATGGCTTCAAGAACATCAAATGCACATCGCCGGTGGGACCGTTGCGCTGTTTGGCGATGAGGAGATTCACCGGCACGGCGTCGGAGTTGGCGGCGGCGTCTTCTTCCTCCTCGTCGCCGGAGGCCGGCTCGCGCGGGTTCTTAGGGTTGGCCTTGTACAGGAGCCCCACCACGTCGGCATCCTGCTCAATGGCGCCGGACTCGCGCAGGTCCGACAGACGCGGCTTGCGGGGGCGGTCGCGCTCCAGGTCCCGGTTCAACTGGCTGAGCACGATCACGGGCACATCCAGCTCCTTGGCCAGATTTTTGACCCCGCTGGAAATCTCCGCGATTTCCTGCGCCCGGTTGGGGTCGCCGCGGCGCAGGTGCGCGGGCTGGAGCAACTGGAGGTAGTCAATGACGAAGAGCCGGATGCCTAGGCGTTCCTTGAGCCGGCGGGCGCGGGCGCGCAGTTGCAGGATCGTCAGGCCGGCGGTGTCGTCTATAAACAACGGCGCGCCGGCCAGTTGCGCGGTGGCTTCCGAGATGCGCTGGAAGTCCGCCTCCACCAGCCCTCCCTCGCGTATGGTGTGCATGTTGACCCGGGCCAGCGAGCACAACAGGCGCATGACCAGGGCCTCGGCGGTCATTTCCAGGCTGAACACGCCCACCGGCAGCCGCAGGTGGGTGGCCACATGCTCGGCAATGTTCATGGCCAGACTGGTCTTGCCCATGCTGGGACGGGCGGCGATGACGATCATTTCCCCCGGCTGCAGGCCGTTGGTCATGCGGTCCAGGTCCGGAAACCCCGTGGCCAGTCCCGACAACTGCCCGCGGTTGTTGAAAAAGTACTCGATCCGGTGCATCGCCCGGGTCACCAGATCGTTGATGTTCTTCGAACCGGTCGCCTGCCGCTCCTGCTTGACGGCCAGCACCTCGGCCTCGGCCCGGTCGAGAAACGCCCCGACGTCTCCGGCCTCCTCGTACGCCTCGCCCACCAGTCGGGTGCAGGTCTGAATCAACCGCCGCAGGAGATACTTTTCCCGCACGATGGCCAGGTAGTAGCTCAGGTTCGCCGCCGAGGGCACCGCATCCATCAGGGCGCTCAAGTAGTCGTATCCGCCCACGGTCTCCAACAGGCCCTTGTCCTGCAGCCGCGCCCCCAGCGTCACCAGGTCCACCGCCGTCTGCTGGTCGTTCAGCTCAACGATCGCGGAAAAAATCGCCTGATGCCGCGGGTCGTAAAAGAAGTCCTCGCTCCGGCTGAACTGCTCGAAACAAGCCCCCACCCCTTCGCGCGGCGAGAGCAACACGCACCCCAACACGCCCCGCTCCGCCTCCAGCGAATGCGGCGGCAACCGGTCCAGTCGCAGAGATTCGGCTGCCGCCGCCCGTTGGCGGCGGGTTTTCTTGAGATCGGGCGCCGGAGCGGCCGGGGCGGCGGGCTCGTTCACGTGGTCAATCATGGCCGCTGAGCAAAGCAACCCGCGCCCGACAACGCAACCGTCCCGCGCGGGATCTTGCTCACCGGCGTTCCCCCGCTGTTGACGACTTGTTCACCGGGGCAGACGCGAGCGCTTCGATGTGGCGGAACTGGAAGGTCCGCGCTAACGGGCTGAAGTCCGGGCCGCCTCCGGACCGGCAGCCCTTGGGCATCGCGGTGCTGGAGAACGGGGGTCCGCGTTCAGCCTTCGGACTCGGCTTCCTCGGCAGCAGAGTTCCAGCGGCGCGCGTTTCGGTTGGAAGGTGAATTCAGTCCGATGGCCCGGGCCAGTTCGCGATGCAGGCGGGTCACGCGTTCGACCTGTCCCTTGGCCGGGAAGCGCTCGTAGAAGCCGTCCGCGCGGAAACTGCGCTTGAGCGCGGCCCACGGTTCCAACCGCAGGGCCCAGCGCCCGCGGCGGCCGGGTTCCGGGTCGGCGTCGGTGGCTGCAAGATCGGCAGCCACGCGGATCAGGGCTTTGAGCGTGACCGGGCGGGTGATCATGTAATCGGGATCGCCCCAGGCCTCGCCCCAGACGTCGGCGGCGGTTTTAAGGAAGTCTCGCGCAAATCCGTAGTACCGTTCGGCCAGCGCCGGAGCGGCCGCCTCCGCTTCGATCTGCGCCCAGTCGCGCCGGACCCAGCGGTGGATTTCGTTGAACAACTCGGCCTGCAGAATCCACTTCTCCTGCCGGCTGCGGCCGCCGAGTCGGTTGATCCGGTAGCGCAGCGGGCTGTCCGGCTCGCGGTAAAGCAGGTCCACCACGCGCGCGGCCAGGCGGCGGTCCGGCGCGGCCCAAGAGACCCGTTCGTACAGGTCCACCAGGTGGCTTTTGTTGATCCGGGTGGGGGTGGAATTGATGATCACAAACATCTCCGCGGCAAAATCCTCGCTGCGGCCGTCGAAAATCACGCACGGCACGTGAATGCTCCGGGCGTCATCCGGATGCGACCGGTCGTAAAAAAGGAGCGCCGCCAGGCGATGCTGGCCGTCAATGATCAGGTATTTCTCGGTCGGCTCTTCCAGATGGCCCACGTGGGTCAAATCGCCCAGGGGCTCAAAGTACAGTTTTTCCGGCGTGAACAACAGCACCGTGCCGGGAATGGGCGGCTGGCTGATGGCGGTCTCGTAAAAGTTGCGGATGGCGCTCACCTTGGCCCGCGCCAACTGCCGCTGAAAGGCCCGGTCGCTGCGCTCGATCCGGGCGATGAACTGGGCCACGTCGTCCTCGGGCGCGGCCGGCTCCGGCTCCAACACCCCGCCCTCGGCGTGGAACCGGCTGATAAAGCGCACGCGGTTCAGCAGATCCTCCGCCGGGTAGGAAACGAAGTAGAACACGGCGTCTTTCTGACGAATCTGGGTGGCAATCATGGCGGATGGTTTGGAATGTTCAGGCGCTCGTCATGACACAGAGCTTGGTTCCCTGATGCCGTTTGTTCGTCAACCGAAATTTGGCCAACTGCCTTGGAACAATCCATCGCCGGTAGGGCGGGCTGTCCCAGCCCGCCGCCGGTTTTGGCCGGTGTTGCCTGCGACCACGGGAAAAGACGCCCCCTTCACGCGAGCCTTGAGGAACTGGACAACCTGTCAGCACGTGATTACCGTCTGCCCATGCTTGACCCCGGCTAACTCAGCCAAGCCGCAGGCGGACACGCCGTCCGTCGTGCTGGCGCGCATCGCTTGGCCGGTAGCCTGCGGCTGACCCGGCCCGGGCGCAGCCGCCCGACGGCGGCCAGCCCGCAGCGCGGTCGCGTCCAACGGGCGCGCCTGAAGCGCCGCCACACCGGCCCCACCCCGCGGGTGACGTACACGCGGGGGCGGGACCTGTC
>FWPU01009157.1_pt1 | contig 15907 bp, 24 predicted proteins | sample 2228361 | NCBI WGS metagenome assembly FWPU01 (sample SAMEA103939777, study PRJEB20133) | metagenome
CGGTAATCTATCCACCCGCTGAGTTGGTTATCTTCAAGGGTTGGGGAGATTACTACAAGATGACCCAGTGGGCAGAGGAGATCCAGCCGTTTGGACTTAATACTGATGATCCATATTCTCCGTTCGATGAAACTCAGACCTACAGTCCAGGAACGATACTTGATATAGATGTAGTTGCTGTTGGTAGTGATTACTATTCTGTATGGACACCTGCAGTAACCGCTGGAACTTACCACGACAAAGTGGTAAGTTCTCAGGAAATTGGTGGTAGAACTTTCCTAAGGATACTGCTTGGGTGTTATGTTATTGGCGGCGGAAGCTGATAAATAAAATTGAATAGGAGGAATTTAAATATGGCTAAGATAACTAGTAAAAGTCTTCTGGAGAAGAAACAGGAAATGTTGGTGAAAGAAGCAGCGGTATCTGCTGCTTTAAAGTCTCCTGATAGGTCGGGACTGATGAAGCTGGCAGCTGCGATCACGGCGCCTGTTAGATACTACCTCGGCCGCTATCCAATTGGTAGACAACTACTAGCAGTAGAACCTTATCCTGATGGTGTTCCGATGTATTTCGACAACGATCTCGCTGAGTTCGATGCTGTCGTTATTGCTGATGATGGTGCTTCTAGAAGGGTTGTAATGAAGGCAACAAGGACAAACTTGGCTGAGTTGGAAATATCTTCGAGAGTCTATATACCGTTCAAGGAACTGAAGTATAGGAACTATAATGTGATAGATAGAGCCAAACAGAGGCTCATGCAGTCCCTTGGAATAAGGGAAGACTTGACGATTTTTGCTGGAATTCATACATCATCTGTGATAACAAATGCTGAGTACGTAATTGCTGGTCCTCTTACTAAGGAAGTCCTTACTCGTTCCATATACGAGGTTGAAAAGCATCGTCTGAATGTAGACAAGGTTCTGGGTTCACCCTCACTCGCATATAGCGTAAGGAACTGGGAGTGGACACAGATAGATGAGTTAGCTCGTCAGGAAGTCAGAACTACTGGATACCTTGGTAACCTGTTTGGAACCAGGTTTTACATAACTCAGTTGATAAAGCCTGATGCTACTACTGGGATCCATTATGCTTATGTCTTGAGTGCTCCTGAATATCTTGGTTGGATGCCTATCAGGGCGGATACTGAGGTTATTCCTGCGGATGAACCTGGTAACCTTCTCCTTGGGTTCACAGGATACGAGCACCTTGGCATAATCATAACCAACCCGCTGGGTGTCGCTCGTGTTGGATTTGAGCTACCAAGCTAATAACAGGTGGGATAAACTAGGAGGGGTAATCTACGAAAGTGGGTTACCCCTCCTATACTTACTAGGAGATAAGATATGAAACTAGTTCCAACAAAACGGTTTACTAAGAGACTCCTGAATGTTACAGAAGCGGCTCAGGAATGGACAGTGGAAATAGGAGATATACCAAACCTACCTCTTAGTCAGTATGGTGGGATTAAGAGACCAGTAGGCTCTGCACCTCTGTATTGGTTATATGTGGTGTTAGATTCAGCTTCTAACAGCTTGCTCACTGGTACCTTTCAGTACTATGATGGAACAAGTTCTTATACTATAATCTCAGCAACTCAGATAATATGGAGAAATAGTGAGCATGGTTATGTGGATAATACTGTAAATCCCTCGGAAATGGTAGTTGCTATTCCAGAGACGCTTCTGGTTAACAGATTCTATGTGGACTTTGGAGAAGGAAACGATAGGACTGGTTCTGCATGGTTGATGGCTCAGGCTCCAGCTTTTGAAGGATGCAACCCTGAGAGTTTTGGTCACTACTATATAACCAGGCATCTAACCACCCTTACTATACCAGATGGTGAGAGTGTAACCTTTGATATGCCTACAGGAACATGCTTTGAAGAACCCATGTATCTTTGTCTCAGTGGTTCGTTAGATATCTCAGCAACCACTAACGATGGTAACACATTGCCAAGTACTCCTACAACAATAACTTCTGGTTTCTACTCAGATACTGCTAAAGATGCAACTCCTATACTGAAGTTCTTCAAGTATGCTGAAAGCATAACTTTTACAAACTCAAACGGTGGTTCAGTCACTGTTAAGATAGACCTGCCGGTCCTTAGTCTGTAAAAATAGGAACTTAACTTGGAGGTTAAAACATGACAAAAGAAGGAACAACTGAAAAGACAGATCTGTTTGGGTTGATAGAGAAGTCTGGTGGTAGAATCTCTATCGGAACTGGAGGGGAACCCAGAGTATCAAAAGTTGACCTAACCAAGGTTCGCTATCTAGCAAACTTCTCCAAACGCTCGGTGATCTTTGGTGATCTCGGTATGACTATGTTGCCTGGAGATATAGTTGACCTTAAGAAAATGTTTACAGAATCACTGATATCTACAGCTAGAAGTCTCCGGGATGCTCTCGTAAGGGAAGTTCCTTTGGTTTCTGCGTATGAGGATACCGATGAGGGAAGGATGAACTTACAAAGGGATGCAGGTCTTTATTTTCCTGAGCCGAGTCCACTTGAGAAAGCCAAAGAAGAAGTTACTACTTCTTCTTCTGAAGGTATGACTGTACCTGAGGAAGCTATAACTGAAGAAGAAAATCCTTTCCAGAAAGAGCTGGAAGAAGAGATTACAAAATCTGAGGAAGGGGTAATTCTTGGAGAAACCTCTGGTAAAAGAACTGCTGGTAGAAACCGACCTAAGTCCTCAAAGAAGAAAGCAACTGAGTAACTTACTTGGTTAGTAATACTGTAGATCTAACATGAGAAGAAATAAGTATGAGGAAGCAGCTAAATTGCTTAGAAAAGCAGCTAGGTTAGTAGAGGGACTGGAACTCTCTCCAGAGGAGATAGATAGAACTTTGGAAACGAGAAAGGGAGAGAGTTTGTCTTTATCTGAATAGAGAGTACAAACTCACCCCAGAACAAAAGGTAGGAGACCTAGCATAAAACATAAATAGGAGGTCTAGCATGAAAAGAAACATAAGTAGGAGGTCTAGCATGTATAGAAGGTCCAGCATGAAAAGAAATAAGTATGATGAAGCAGCTAGGTTGATAAGACAGGCTGCTGGGATGTTGGAAGGTCAGGAAACAGATGAAAACCTTAGAGAGAGGGGTAAGGCAACAGATGAAAACCTTAGAGAGAGGGGTAAGGCAACAGGAAAAGTTAGTGTGGTTTTCATCCCCGATGAGGCACGTTTTTCTGATTATGCCTTGGATCGAATAGAAGATGCGCTCTACAATATAGGTGTATACGTATATGTGGCTCCTGTCCTTGTATATGTGGGATGGATGCTTGTCTTTTCTACTAGTCCACTTAGTGAAAGAGAAGTCTTAGAAGCTGTTATAGATGAATGGGGAGAAGATTCAGATATTGGTGAGGAAGCTAAAAAGCTGTTGAATAAACTAAACAGGTAAAGTAAACAGAACGGTTCTTGTCTTCTAAAGGTTTAGTTTAGCCCCTCGAAAGAGGGGCTTTTTATGTTTTCAACCGAGTAAAAATAGTAGTTGGAATTTAACCACCTATTGTATGCCTACTAATCCTCAGTGGGGAGCTGCTTGGTCAAGGCATGATTTCCCTGGTGATCAGGGAGTTGCCTATGTAGGTAGTCATGTTTCTTTGTTCTTTGAGTTTGTTGTAAATGGGACACCAGTTGTTGTAGAAAATCCTACTTTTACTTTGAGAGTTCCTGGTCCCCCTCCTGTTGAAGTTATTCCTAGAATACTCAGACCTATAAGTCAGGTAGATATAGACGATACCAGATATCTGGTAACCTTCATAGCAGATAATCTAATCGCTGGTCAAACTTACGAGATAGTAGCAAGTGGAACTTACGGCGGATCTCCTGTAGAGGTTATTGGAACGCTGAAAATGGTGGGAACTGATAGAATTCAGTTCTTCATTGATACACTTAGAACTCACCTTAGTGACATAAATACCCTGTGTGTTCCTAAGAAGTACATCCTGCATGATCCCAGGGTACATGAGTGGGAGGATGGCGAACTTTATGCCTATCTACTCAGAGCAGTGGAAGATGTTAATATGACGCCTCCTGCTTTCGTTTACAATTGGAATTTAGATACGATTCCTATACCTAGTTTGGTTGTTACTGGTGCTATGTATTATGCCTTGTTACAACATAGTATAATGGAAGCTCATAACTTCTTCGACTATTCTACTGATGTCCGAGTAAGTTTCTATAGTGGAGATAAGTATACAGGGCTGTATCAGTTCCTAAGGAGGGAGTACATGGAGCCTCTTCGGATGTTCAAAAAGGACTATGTGTGGAGAAATATTAGACCAAGGATGATTACTCTTCAGAAGTATCCGTTTAGGGTTCTGCGTCCGCTTTCCATGAACTTATTCTGGCAAGCTATATATCCATGAGGGTTACGGCTTAGTATTTAACCTGTGATAGGGAGTTTGATAAATTGGAGAGCTGTTTACTTCGTAAATTTAGGTTTCAGTCTTGCTTATTAATGTTTCCTTTTCAAACCAGAAACCATCGCTGTAGCGATTGTATGGATCGTACGAGTGTAAAATTCAGTAGATCTAGAATATGAAAAAAGTCACAAAGCAAACAAAAGTTTTCCGTGTAACCTCTCCTGGTGATCTGCCAACTACAGGAGAACTAGGTGACATTGCTTTAGTAGAATCAACAGGAACCTTCTGGAGATGGGATCCTAAAGAGAGAGAATGGGTGGAAATAGAGGGTGGTACAACAAGTTTCTTAGAGTTATCAGATACGCCTGTTAGTTATACAGGACAAGCAGGTAAAGCAGTAGTAGATATAGAGAAGGGAATAGATGATAGTGTTGCTCTTGGTTTGTGATAGGAGGTTTCTATGTTACTAGAGACCAGTATTCTCTTGTTAGTATATCTGGAACCACTAGAGCCAGTGGAAATAGGTTACTGGACTGATATTGTTGATGTTGAGGATGATGCTTTGATGGACTCTACAAATGTTTCAGAGTAGAGGTAGGAGGTTAACTATGGTAAGTTCTAAAGGATTGTATGTAGATGTTATGATGAAGAATGATCTAGAAAACCGTTTTTACTACTTACATATTGAGTTACTGAAGAAAGAAGATCCCAAGGGTGTTAACTTAAACGATAATGAGGAATTGAAGGATGGTTGAGGACTAATCTCAAGTTTTCGCGTTTTAATCTTACTATGACTCATTTATCCTATTCAAACCAGAAACCGTCGTTGCGGCGATTGTACGGGGTCACAAGGTAGGTTTAAACTAACTGATGCCATACGATGTATTGCCATACAAGAAGTTAGTCCGCGTAGAAAGGACGCTGGACACCAATGGTGTTTTCTACCAACTCATTACTTGGGAGGATGTAATTCCAGGTATACCAGATATAACTGGTTGGAATGTTTATATTTCTACCAATAGAACTAACTGGACGCGTTTAAATGAAGAACCACTAACTACAAACTTCTACAGGTATAGGTTAACTCTTCAGAAGGGCTACTACTATTATAAGGTTACATATATTTCTAATTCTCAAGGAGAGGAATCACTTGATCAAGTTCCTCCTGTAACTGAATTGGATGAGGATATAGATGGGTTCCAGGATAGATTGAAGTGGATAACTCTTGAACACTTGAGGAGGTTAAACCTGCTGTTAGAAATGAAAGGAGAGCTTTGTTATCTACTGATTAGGAAAAGATATGGACAGCCTTGTCCACACTGTTTTGATGGTTGGAGTGTAGCTAGTACTAAGGAGGATTGTCCACACTGTTTTGGAACTGGGTTTGAAGGAGGATATAATGTATTTAAAGGTAGGTTCCATATAGCAGCTGGTGATGAAAAACTAGCAGAAACTGAAGCTGGTTGGAATCTAACTATGAATCCAAGAGTATGGATAGTTGATTATCCAATAGTAAGGGAAGGTGATATACTGGTTCGTAGAGGGGATTTTCAGAGGTACTGGATACAGAGCATTGGTAGACAAGTTCAACAGTCTAAACTACTAATGCAGCTTTTCAGTATCTCTTTGATAGAAGAAACACATCCAATTTACGGGTTCTCTTTAGACGAGTAAAAATAGTGATCGGGATTCTTATGAATAATAATGAAGTCTGATGCTTTTGAGTTTAGTTTGAGAGGTAGATGATAAGTTTTAAGGAGTTGAGGAGTGTTGATTCTAACCTTGATGAAATCAAGTCTAGTTTTGTTTGCTTGACTAACAAAGTTGAAGTTTTAGCTGAACGAATTGGTAAGATTGAAAGTGATTTCTATCTTACCAATCAGGAAGCGAAAAGAAGTATGAGAGAATGAAAATACAATTAAGGTGGAGGACAGTTTCAAATGCAGTTGCTTGGATACTAAGATTTACGGTTGCAGTTTTGGTAATTATACTAGCAGCTAAGCTCTTTCTGTTTCCTACTAAGAATACAACGGAAATGAGCGTCCAGAGTACTTCAACTAGTTCAAGTTACTGGATTCCCGGGAGTAAGGTGTTGCGAGCAAAGGAAGAAATTAGGTTGTATAGGTTGAAACCTGGGTATAAACTAAAGGAGTTGACTAACTAGTGAAGATTATTGAAAAATCCTTAGCTGGAGACGCTTTCCAAGTGATAGTAGAAGTGCCTAGAATAGAAGTAAGAATCACTCAGTTCCAGCAGGCTCAGGCTCTAGCTGCTGAGAGAGAAGAGGAAGTAGTTGAGTTGGTTGTTGAGGAGTTTTTCAACGAGACTTTGTCTGTTCTAGACAAGTTTACCACTTAGGAGGTTACTATGCTTATTGAGGGAGTAAAGGAAGAAATAGAAAATTTTGAGAAAAGACTGGCTCAGGAGTTTGAGGAGCTTCCTATGGAGGAGCTTCCTATGGAGGAGCTACCTATGGATACTCCAGGAGAGATCCCAATAGAACATACTCCAGAAAGTTATTCTCCAGACATACCTCCTCCGGGTGCACCAACTACTAGGGGTCCTATGCCTGCACCTACTAGGGAACAAATCCCGATCTCTTTGGAGTTACCTGAGATTGCCAAGGACATGAGTGAGGTTGATATTGGTGCACTTATAAATTTGGTGAAGCTCTACTTGCAAGCTATTAAAAACTCAGATAGTCTAACCCTAAGCTATGTAACTACTATGTTGAAGAAGTTATTCGAGAAGTACCAACAGAAGCATCTCACTACTCCTTTCTTTACAGTTTACTCCTTTTTCAATAAACTGGAATCGTTGAAAAAGTTTCAGGACAAAAATGGTATACTCAATGCTTCTGCTAATAAATTAGCCTCTATACTCAGGGAAATGGAAGCTTTTCCAGTAAGTTCTAGAGTTTTGACTACTGAAACCTATGACTTTGAAAAGGTAGCTAGATCAGGAAGAGTAACTTGGTCTGTTGATTTTATTCATAGATATTCTCCTAGGAGGAGATCAACCATAAAAGTTGGAGTTACTGTGAATAATATGGAGGCAATCGTAGATAATGTGTTCTACGATATAAAAGGAAACAGAAGACCTTTTGACAAGGTTTCTTTAGCTTCTTATGCTAAAGGAGAGGTTTTGGGGAATTACTAACTATGTCCTGGACTATAACTATTCCTGACGCTCTAAATGAGACTTTCATAGCCACAGATCAGGACTATGTTAGGAATATACTGATAGCTCACATTAGGACCTTTCTTCTGGAACATCAGGATGCTGGTCCTTTTAGAGATTATGTTAAGGAAGAAGAAAGGAACCTTTACATATCTGGAATATACAAACAGGATATAAGGTTTATGCCTCAGGTTACAATAGATGCTCAAGCTACAGAAATAAAACCTATGGCAATTGGTGATATTGGTAGTTCTACCAGAGAAACTATAACTGTGGTTCACTCTCAGAATATGAATGTAAAAATAGGAGTTTATGCTTTAGCGCTAGATGAAAACCGACTTATTCAATCAATACTGGGATATGGGTTTACAAACAAATGGTTTAGGTTTTCTCTGTATAAGTATGGACTGTATGTCTTGGATAATACTTTATCTTTGGAGACAGTTACCACTACAGCATATCAACCAGAAAAGATGTTGTATAGAAGTGGGATATCTGTAAGGATCTGGACACAGATTCAACAGGATGTTAAAAGGAAAACAGGAGTTGAGATACAGGATGTTGTTCCATCTCCTAACTGGGATCCGTAGTTAGATGACTAACAAAGAAGATAACATGGAGGTTTAAACATGGCACTTGGTGACATAATAGTTAGACGGGTAGCTGGAGCAAATGTGTCGTTCTCCAATCTACCGCCTAACATAAAGCTTGCAGTTATCTGCAATACGCGTGGGAAGAACACAGATTCCACCATAAGTCTGACAAGAGGTAGTGGAGCGGAAGATTATCTGGATGTTCTTGAACCTCCTGCTTCTGGTACTTGGCTTACTCCAGTAAGAGAGATAGGGAATAGTACTTGGACTTATGAGAGAAATGGTGATAGTTATAGCAAGAGATACTTTATTGGTTCTCACTATGCATTAGCTTCCTCTACCTCACCTTATCCAGTAGTTGACAATACTCTCCTGGATATAGGACCAACAGATCTAGCGAACTATAATATCAGGTGGCTTCAGATCCCACTCCCAATGACTGAGATAACAAACTCGAAGGTGGAACTTGGTGGTTCACTTGAGGATGGAATATACTATCTGTTGGTAGTTCCTAGGGGTGTTTCTGTTGATATTGCACACTGGGTAGATATTCTGATGGATGATTGCCCAACAGATTACGGTATAGCTACTGAACCAGTAAGAGTTGAAGTCAATGGATTTGGTGGAGATGGCCTGATAACGATATACTGGAATCCGCTTGAATATGGGACTGGTGACTATGTGGTTCTCGGTAAGAAGACTGTTGAAGGTATAAAGTGGATTCCAGGTAATCCAGATACTCAAGATCCTGGTCCTTCTCCTTGGTTATTAGCCTATGAAGGTGGATACGATGGATTCCCAGGTAGTCACTATACTACAGAAACTGAGTTTGCTGTTAGTCTTGTGGGTACTACAGGGGATTGGAAAGGACACACAACATACCTATCTGGTCCTAGTTCAGTTAGTTTGACTTCTACTAGTGGTAGTGAGGATGTTTATGTGGTGGTTGAAGCCTACTATGAAAACGAGCAGCATTCCTTACCTTCTGTTAAAGCCGATCAGGGCTACTTCCTCTTCTCAGGTGTGGCTGCTGACCAGGTTACGGAAATTAGTTGGACGGAGGTTCCTGGAGCAGCTGGTTACTATGTTTACTTTAAAGTTGGAACAGGTAATTGGAAAGCTCTTAGGGTTGAAGGTGCAAATTCAATTAGTTATGTAGCTGGTCCTCCTCCTGCGTATATAGACCTCACAGGAATCGGTTGGGACACTGGAGTATCAGGAGATCCTGAGTATATTTTTGATCCAGAAGGTGGAACCAATTACAATAGACCTAATTCAGAGCCTTACATGGGTGCTGGAGATAGAACTTTGTGTTGGGAACCGGCTGCTATGATAGTTCCAGGTGGAGACTACGAACTGGGTTATCAGTATGCTGATAAGACTTCGGTTCAGAATATTCCTAAGGAGTACTTTACCCTTGAAGAGGTTATAGCTGACCATGGGATAGGTTCTGAAGCAGCTAATATAGCTAGACTTGTACTGGATAAGAGTTATGTAGGAGCTAGAAGTATAACCTTGGTATCTCCTGCTACAAACACTGTTTCTGGTTATATTACTGCTCTGAATTCTTTAGACGGAGTAGATGTTCAGCTCATAGCTGCTACGATGTATGATAGGACGCTATTTGAAGCGATGTACAATCACTGCGAGAGTTTGTCAGATCCTGTTGTTGGTCAACAGGAAAGAAGAGCAATCTGGTCGCATAAGAATAATCTAACTTGGACACAGATAAAAAGTGAGTTTACTTCCGGGATAGTAGCTTGGGCTAAACAGACTGCCTCCAAAGGAACTAGAGCTTACTACGGAGTTGTAGACGGAGGTTATAATAAGATAGCTATATGGACTAATCCTGATGGAACTACGAACCTGAATGTTACTGTTACCGATGGACTCGGTAATGATATTTCTCCTATAATTGCTACAATACTTGCTTTCGCTAAATACTTAACTATGCCTGATATAGCAACTCCTCTGCTTGAGAAAGTGGTTCCGGGAGTAGTTCTCACTAAGTCCGGCTGGTCACTGAGTATACTCCAGATGCTTGAGGACCTTGGTGCCTTGGTAATTCAGAATAGAAACAGTGCTCCTGTTGTTGATAGCTCAACTAATATAGGATATCCAGATCAACCAATAGAAGATACCGAGATGACAATAGTAACAGTGGAGGACTGGTTGAAGAAGGATCTTAGAGTTGCTTTCAGACAGTTCCGTGGTCAGAAGTTTAGCCAGAGGATAGTTAATGCTGCTACTATGAGGTTAATGAGTAAACTTACCAACTATACCTTAATGGTTATTATACAGAGCTTTGACGCTGGTTCTGTGAAGGTTTACCAAGATCCTGATGATCCTACTCTTCTAAGGGCATTCTTTAAGTATACTCCAGTTTATCCTATAAAGAAAGTACTTTGCGAGTTTGACTATGCAGTTGCAAGACTTGGGTAGGATGTCTAACATGAAGAAAGATACTAGTAGTAGGTTTAACATGAGAGAGAATAAATACGAGGAAGTCGCAGATTACCAAGGTAAGCTGCTAGGATGTTAAAAGGTGAGGATAAAGGAATTGGAGAACCAACCAGAATGTATACTAATGCAAAAACTAGTGACACATTTTCATGGTAACTTGTGGATAAGTTTGAAGGGTTGTTTCTAAATGCCATGGTTTTATAACGAGGTTACTAGATGATCCTAATCCCTTGAATCTACTCGTGAATTTCTGGATAAGTTCTTTGTGATGGTGATTATATTACACTCCAAGTAACCTTGAAGATAATTCTGTTGGACTTCTATCGAACTTCTAATTATGCCTGAATTTGCTAATATACCGGAAGTTCAGGATCCTAAACAGAAAAAGGATCTGTTAAGGACTCCTGTTAAACTTCTACTGCTTTTTGATAGTCCTATCCAGGCATCTGCTAACTATATGAGTGGTAATTTGGGTTACTATGTTGACAAGGTTAGCTGGGAAGATTCTTACTTGTGTTTAGAGACGAAGATGGGACTTGTTCCTTGGTTGATAGGACATCTGACTGATAATCCGAAAGATATGATTTTAGGAGATCTACAGACCAATGCAATTTTAGCTACAGGCAAGGAACAGATAAAGGATTACCTTTCAGCTTTGGGTATTTCTACAGAGTTGATGGAAAAGGATTGGGGTTGGAGATGGAGTGGAGATATGATTGAGGTATTGCCAATAGATGCATCTATTGATCAACATGGTGTTACTATATGGAAGGCAATTCCTTGGAAGTTTGTAGAAAAACTGATTAAGTCTGACAGAAGTAAATCTATGTGGGACAGAGATCGCTTACTTGAAGAAATATCAGAATTTGGGAATCTTGCTACTAGTAATCCTGATCGATTTAAGGAGTTGTACGAATGGTTGGTGCAAACATTTAAAGGGTCTATGGTAACTTTTGTTCAACCTAAAGATTTTGAAATCGAGACAGGAATTTCGGTAGAAATTCCTAGAACCTTATTAGAAAGTAGTAAGAGATTCCATTAGAGAATGTTTACTTGCAAAGAAAGAATAGACAGAAAGATGTGTGGCAGGATTGCTTTGAGCAGAATTTAAGGTAAGTATTCCTGCACACGAGGATACTGACTAGAAACTAATTGATTAGGAGGCTATTATGGCAGGAAGATCAGCACCAGGAAGTAGAGCCCAATTGTCAGTAGGATTACCGAATCCTTCTGACTTTGGAGGGCGCTATAATGTAGTTATCCCATCCAGCTATACTATATATGATATGGATGAGAATGAGATAGGTTTTATAAGACAGATGACTATCAACTACAGCAGAAGAACAGAGGCAGTGAGACACCTGAATGGGTGGGATGCGGGTAGAATAGTTCAGATAGGTTGGGGTCCAATGGATCCTGTCTCTCTGAGCGCACAAGGGTTTGTTCTGTATACGAGTGACTTGCTGGATCCCCAGACTACCTTGGGCAGATTAGCTAAGGCAAGAGGCATACCAGTTATTGAGATACTAAACGCCCAGAGGATACCATTTGATATCATAATGGATGCAGTTCATCCTACTACTGGGACTGGGTTGAGAGTTAAGTTTGGGGAATGTGTGGTGTCCAGATACAACTACACAGTAAACATAGAAAATGTTCATGTTACTGATGCTGTAGATATGGTAGCTGCTTTTGTTGAGGAATTAACAGCTACAGCTGAGCCTGTTCCTAATCCTCCTGGGTGAGGACTACATATGAATAAAGGACCTAACAAGGGTGTGTTATCTGCCCAGTTTAACATTTGAAGTAGAAATGTGTCCTTGGAAAGAGGGAAGAAACCAATTGAATAATCTGGAAAACAGAGGAGTTGTAAAATGTTAGATCTGCTTCAATTTGAATATCCGACACAGGAAGAAGTTCAGGAATTCCTGGATCTTCTAGAAGTACACAGAGGTGAGTGGAAAGTTCAACTAGCTGGTTATGTTTGGTCAATGGGAACGCTTTGGGAGTATGAATACCGTTGGATCTTCCGAAAACTAAACGGTATGGATCCGATAACTAAAGAAAGACTTCTACCTCTGGAAATTCTGAATGCAGCTATTGTGGAAATTCAGAGACTTAGTGATGGCATTGTGTTCTCGTTTAGGTATGAAACGAATAAAACAAAACTGAGACACTTACTTCTGTCCATGTCTCCTATGATTGTAGATCAACTTTACAAAGCTTACCAAATTGGTGAATCTCACTATAAGGAAGAATTCCAGAAGAAACACAAAGATGACATTGAAAGGATAACAAAAGGTTTTTTCGTGGAATTTGGAGGGTCTTCCGGGAGCTAGGTTTTACGGATCCTAGAGATCCAGCTTTTATTAGAATCCTGAATTCTCCATTCATCTTAGGGTGGGTGTTGATTAACTCCGCCAAAGATAGAAACGAAGAGCTCAAACTCGAAGCTCAGAAAATTGAGGCGCTTCAGTCTTTTATCCAGCCAGAGCTCTATATGCGAATTAAAGGACAAACCGAATTAGGTTCTGTTCCTCTTAAGAACTGGGTAAAGAATGAACTAAGTAAAAGATTAGGTAAATTGATGAAGAAGAGAGAAAGGAATGTCTAACGAGGAACTGAAACGAGCTATCGCCTATGGAGCTGATAAGCTCACTATTATTGATCTTGAAAAGTTACCTCTTTACCTTCAAGGCGGTAAAGCTCTCCTAGCTCAGTATATCCTATCCTCTGTAACTGAGATAGCTTCAACATACCTCTGGGGGCCCGGGTTAGGAGGAGCAGCTTTAGACATAACTGGTGGTGTTCTTAGGGGAGCAAGTTCTGGGCTTGGTAGGATTTCAAATACTGGTTCACTCGGAACAGTAGCTTCCGGGTTGGGGACCTTAGGAGATATTCTGGATCCCCCTGGTTTATATAGGTTCCCATTGAATCCTCAGTCTGTTGACTTTGGTTTTGGAAAGCTACAAACGCTTCAAAAGTATGGCTTTGATGCTTTTGAACTCCAGTACTTCGGAAATGATATTGTTACCATGAAGTGTTCAGGACAAACTATGATGCTAGAACCTCCTTCTGCTATGCTAGAAATGATAGCTAACATGGATAAAGGATTATATGAAGTGGTTACTACTTACTTGCCACTTCATTTACTTAGTCCTGCCTGGATAAAGATTCATGAGTTTGACAATTTCTACAAACAGTCCTCTCAGGAGTTACTACTTATCTGGAATTGGAATGTCTACTTTGGATACCTTACTGATTTCTCTTACTCCTGGAACACTGAAAGAGCTTATAGGTTGTCGTATAACTTCGGGTTTAATATGCATCCTACAAAACAGTGGAAGCTTTTCAATGTAAGTTCTGAAGCTTTCAATGTTCAGGAAAGGGTTGTAAGTACTAATCTAGCTCAGACTAGTTTAGCTAACCTATATTTTTAGGAGACAACATGCCTGGTGAGAGGGACATAGTTAAAAACTTGAAACTCGCCTTAAGTATAGAGGGAGCTTCTGAATTAGGGAGAATACTGGGTGACATCACTGAGAAGTTGGGTAAAATGGAAGAAACCATGGTGGCTGCTGGTAGAAGTATCTCTGATATAGAAGAGGTAGTTAGTCGACTAAATGCTTTGGAAGAAAGGAGGGTTGAAGCTGTAAAGGCTGGAGTTTGGAATTCTCAACTACAGCGGGAAATCCTAAGTGAGACTTTAGAGATTATGTCTAAGTATTCCGGAGTGTTCCGGGAACTTGAAGTAGCTACTGGTGGAACGAGTCAAGCGCTTGCGAGAATAAAGGGACAGTTAAAAGAAGGTAGGAATATCCTGGGAGAATGGAGAGATATCTGGAACAGAATGGCTAGTGCACTCGGCTTCCTTACTGTGCCTACCTCTCTGATAGATATGGGTAGAAGGTTGATAGAATTTACAGAAGGTTTGAATAGGAGTATATATGGGATTCGGGAGCTTATGGCTGTGTCTGGTGCTGGACCTATGTGATTGCAGGAGGCAGTGAGATTTGAGTTTTCGTTTAGGGGGTTAGCTCTTAGAGTAGGAGAGTCTGAAGAAACTTTGAAAGGATGGATAGGGGCATTGAAAAGTTCTGAGGTCTTCTTTGAAACCGAATGGGGTAGAAAATTCCAGGCATTAACAATACAAGCTGCCTCAGGTAGCGCTGAGGCACATAAGCAACTAGATGCCCAGATAGAACAGGTTATAAGAGCGAACAAAGCTTTTGAGCTAACTACTGGGTATAGCTCTAGTGGGTTGCAGAACTTTACCAAGCGCATGTCTGACTTAACTAGGATGGACTTTCCTGAGATGATAGGTGCTTATAAAGACTTAGCAGATAGGGCTAGGGCAGTTGGGGTTGAATTTCATCAGTTTGAAGGGTTCTTTAGGGATATACTTACCACATACAGGATGTATGGTGTAACCGTTTCTAGTGTTATGGACATTACAGAAAAATGGGGTGAGGCTCTAAACTTAGGGATAGTTTCCACTAGGGATTTTGTTGATGCTATAAATCTGGCTAAGGGTGCAGTTGATCCTAATAGAGCAGGAACAATGCTCTGGTTCATGGCTAACTATGCTCAGACACCTGAAGCTAGACAACTTGCTGAAAGAGCATTAGCTCAAGGTCCCGGAGGGATAGCTGCTATTCAACAAATAATGGGTGGTATGGATCCTATGAAAATGAGAGAAATGTGGGACACTCTTCCTGAAGAAGCTAGGAGATCTGTCTACGAGCAGGCTAGGATGCTTGGTTATGAAGGACCTTTTGGAAAGGAACTAACTGAATGGATGGCTCAAGCTAGAAAGGATTGGTCTACTGGACTAGCTGGATTGCCGATGGAAGCTACTAGACAGTTTGGGGTGGCTGGTTCTATGGTTGGGTTGGAAATTAGTAAACAACTAGGGACTGGTAGTGATTTTGATAAAATACTTACAAATATGGCAATTACTAGCTCAGAAGCCTTTCAGAAAATGGAAATTAGTTCTTATGCTTTATCTGGTGCAAGCAAGGAAGGGGTTGACTTCATGGGTAAGTATAATGAGATGATGGCTCAAGGTAAGAAAGTAATGGATGAACAAATGACGCCCATGAAGAAATTTCAAGCGTGGTTGAATGATATTAATGAGTCTTTGGGATTATTTAACACTGGTTTGAGGGATGCTGCTGAATACTTAGGTGTTGGATTAGTGGGAACTGGTGGTTTATTGACAGCTCAGAGAGCTGGGTTGTTATTGGTGCGCCGCTGAAGGATCTGGACGGTGCGGCGGATTTCCTCGTCGCGGCCGATG
>FWPU01004920.1_pt1 | contig 15901 bp, 14 predicted proteins | sample 2228361 | NCBI WGS metagenome assembly FWPU01 (sample SAMEA103939777, study PRJEB20133) | metagenome
AATTCTATGGCGGTTTCGGTTTTTCCTACTGCAGTCGGCCCCAGCAGAACGACCAAACGGTTGGAGTATTCAATCGGCGACATTTTCAAACCACTCAATTTCTGGTTTTGTTTGCCCCAATTTCCCACGAATAGCAATCAAGTCTATCCGCCAGTCACCACTGAAATGGGGATGTTGTTGGATGAAATACAAAGCAGCGCTGACCAAATGCTCGACTTTTTTCGTATGGACGGCTTCCTCCGGATTCCCGAATTCATCTGTGCTGCGCGTCTTGACCTCAAAGAAGACCATCGTCTGTCCTTGCTGAGCGATCAGGTCAATTTCTCCATAAGGGGTACGCACATTCTGGCCAATCAATGTGTAGCCCGCAGCGCTGATGCGCTCGGCAGCAACAGCCTCCCCCCACGCTCCCAATTGTTGACGATATGTTTTCACACAAACCTCAGCGATTGCCCATTCTCTTTTCCAGTCACAAAGTTCTCAGCATCATAACCGCTTTTGACAGATGCTAGTTTTATGCTAAACTTTGAGAAAGGTTTTTTCACTCCTTCTATATTTTAACCAAAAAAACAGACCTATGCCTGCTGCTGAGATCATCGCCATTGGTACAGAGTTGGTGTTGGGCGAATCAATTGACACCAACACGGCTTACATTGCTCGCACGCTGCGAGATTATGGGGTAGATATCTATCGCACTATGATTGTGGGGGACAATGCCAGCCGAATCGCCGATGCCATTTGCGAGTCTCTATCTCGCGCACAAATCATAATCACCACCGGAGGTCTAGGCCCTACCGTAGATGACCCAACCCGCGAAGCAGTTGCGCTGGCAACTCAAAGCGAATTGATCTTTCATCCTGAATTATGGGATCAAATTCAGGAGCGCTTTCGCCGTTATAACCGTCAACCGACCGAAAATAACCGGCGGCAGGCTTTTCTGCCCAATGGCGCAGTGGCTATCCATAATCCGGTTGGAACTGCCCCGGCATTTTACTACCCACTCAATGACAAAGTGATCCTATGCCTGCCGGGGGTCCCGAGCGAGATGGAAACAATCCTTTTGCAATCGGTGATTCCTTTGCTTCGTTCAAAATTTGATTTACGAGAAGTAATCCGTGCTTACGTATTACACGCCGCCGGCATTGGTGAATCTCAGGTGGATGAATGGCTTGCCGATTTAGAAAAGCAATCCAATCCAACCGTTGGCTTACTGGCACATCCCGGTCAGGTTGACATCCGTATCACTGCCAAAGCCACTTCCATCGAGGAAGCCGAGCAGATGATTCAGCAAATCGTCAGCCAGATCTACAAGCGAATGGGGTTCGCCATATTTGGGGTCAATCAACAGAAATTGGAACAGGTTGTGGCAGAAAAACTGCGTGAATTGAATTGGGAGGTCTTCATGGTTACGGCCGGTTTTCCGGAAGATATTAGGAAAAAGGTCGAAACCATCGTATTCAAATCACAAAATATGGTCTTTTTACCCTTCGCTGAACAGGAAACATTGCTGCAAAGTTACCAGCAAAATCCTGCTTTCCTGCAAAGCGAAATTGGATTGATTGCCATCCTCAATCGCGGGGATCAACAACAGCAATTGACCGTGTATTTGCGTACTCCTTTGGGCGCTTTTGAAACAACGCGCTCCTACGGCGGCCCACCCTCTTTGGCAGGGATGTGGGCGTTTCGGACGACGCTCGAATTTGTGCGCCGCAACTTGCCTTCAAATCCTTTTGGAGAAGAAAACTCATGATAGGATCAGCCGACCTCATTCTCAAGAATGCCGTGGTTGTGACCATGGACAAACAATTCAATGTATACAAACCGGGCGCAGTGGTTGTTCGGGCGGAAAACATCGTGGCTGCCGGGCAGCAAAATGAAATACTCCAGCGCTACCCAGCCGATCAGGTGGTGGACTGTGGCGGTAAAATCCTTTTGCCCGGCCTGATCAACGCCCATACCCACGTACCAATGACTCTGCTGCGTGGTCTGGCAGATGACCTGAGATTGGATGTCTGGTTACTGGGTTATATGATGCCGGTTGAACGCGAATTCGTTTCCCCCGACTTCGTACGCTTGGGTACTGGCTTGGCGTGTGCTGAAATGATTCGTGGTGGTGTAACCACCTTTGCAGATATGTATTACTTCGAGGAAGACATTGCCAAAGCCACCGCTCAAGCTGGCTTGCGCGGCATTTGTGGTCAAACGGTATTGAAGTTCCCCACGCCGGATGCCCAATCCTACGAAGAGTCCCTTGCCTATGCCCGAGATTATATTGACCGCTGGAAAAATCACCCACTGATTATTCCAGCGGTCGCGCCACACGCCCCCTACACCTGCACGGATGAAATCCTGCGCGCGTGTGCCGAGCTGGCCATTGAACAGGATGTGCCTCTCCACATCCATCTCTCCGAAACGGCGCAGGAAGTGGAAAACATGCGTCGAGAACAGGGGATGCCGGTTATCCCATATGTTAAAAAATTGGGTTTACTGGATGCCAAAGTCATCGCGGCCCACTGCGTCCATGTGGACGAAGGTGAAATGCGCACATTTCAACATTACAATACTGGCATCGCCCATAATCCCTCCTCCAACCTGAAATTGGCATCTGGAATCGCTCCCATCAAGAAGATGCTCGAGTTGGGACTGAATGTAGGCATCGGGACGGACGGGCCCGCATCGAATAACGATTTGGATATGTTCGAGGAAATGCGCCTGGCTTCTTTTCTGGCAAAGGGCTCCAGCGGTGACCCCACTGCCCTGCCAGCCCTGCAAACCCTGGCTATGGCTACTTGCTTGGGCGCCAAAGCCTTGCATGTAGGTCATCTTACCGGTTCTATAGAAGCCGGCAAACGGGCTGATTTAATTCTTCTTGACCTTGCCCCGATCCATAATTCTCCCCGCTTCCAGCGTGATCCTCAAGGGATTTACTCGCAAGTGGTATATGCTGCCAAGGCGATGGATGTAACCGATGTGATGGTCAATGGAAAGTGGTTGATGCGCGACCGCATTCTTCTAACCCTCAACGAAGAAGAAATGCTGCGCGAAGCCGAGGATTATGCCCGTCGCATTGACATCTTCCTTATTCAGCGCGAAAAATCGCTGCTTTCTAAATTACTGGCGCTGGGTGAATCAACCGAAGAAGAAGAATCCTTTGAAGTTCAGGTCAAAGTGCCGGTGAATAATATCCCCTCCATTCAGGAAAAACTTAACGACCCGGCTTTCGAAATCCTCCGCACGCGCCATTACCGGGAATATGATGTGTATTTCAACTTCCCGCCCCCCGAAGAATCCCGTCTTCGTTACCGGGAGGATCACTTCATCACGCCAACGGGAGATGTCAGCCGAGTGCGTACTCGGTTGACCCTGCTTGGCCCATCCCGCGAATATTCTTTTCCCCAAAAAGTGCTGCTCTCTCGCAGCCGCTATCTGGCAACAGCCACCCAGAGTTTGCGTTTTTATCGTGAATACTTCAAACCCGCCAGCGAAACAGAAATCGAAAAGGAACGATTGCGCTATCTGGTGCGCTATCAACAGACCGAATTTTTCATCAATCTCGATCATTTGCAAAAACCCGCCTTAGGCAATTTCCTCGAAATTAAGAGCCGAACCTGGAGCCGCAAAGATGCCGAGTTGAAATCCCGGCTGGTAGTGGAAATTTTGGAAAAACTGGGTGCATCACCCCAGCAAACCATATCTCAGGATTATATAGAACTGGTCAGAGCATAAATACTCTGGCCAACGCATCATCATTCTGATCAATTCACGGAGAGGGAGCCAAGATGACGAAAACCACCCAATCACCATTGAATGTGATGTTTCTGGCTTCAGAAGCGGCCCCGCTGGTTAAAGTCGGTGGGCTGGGAGATGTTTCCGGCTCTCTGCCTCCTGCTTTGCGTCAACTACACCCCCCCGTTTGGACGGGTCCACGCCTGGATGTTCGTCTGGTTTTACCGTTCCATGAAGAAATCAAACTCAAGGTGCGCGAACCGCGCTTTGTTGCCTCTTTTTTAGTTGACCATCCCGGCGAAGACCTGCCCGCCAAAGCCTTCATGACGGAAGTCAATGGTCTACCGGTTTATCTGATCGAAGGTCCTCCTATCCTGCCTGACATGCCGGTTTACAGCAGCGATCCAGCCCTGGACGGGGAAAAGTATGTTTTCTTTTCTCTTGCAGTTTTGGAAATGATGAAACATTTGGACTGGCAGCCACAAATTATCCATGCCAACGACTGGCACACTGCAGTTAGCCTATATGCTTTGCAAATCCGTCAAAAAAACCACCCCCAATTTCAACAAATCCGAAAAGTTCTCAGTATTCACAACCTGCCGTTCATGGGCAAGGATGCCGAAGAAGCCTTGATTAAGTATGGTATTCCCCGTTCGAAAGACAAACGTCTTCCCAAGTGGGCAACATTGTTTCCTCTTCCACTGGGATTACTGGCTGCTGATCGCATCATCGCCGTTTCACCCGGTTATGCCAAAGAAATCTTAACCCCTGAATTTGGTTGTGGACTACAGGATTTTCTCAAGACTCGACGGTCTTCCATCGCTGGGATTTTGAATGGTCTTGATCAGGAGTCCTGGAATCCCCAAACCGATCCGGCGCTGATTGAACGGTATTCCATCGAAACTTTAGAAAAGCGTTTCTTAAACAAGAAAACTCTCCAAGAGGATTTGAGCCTGCCCGTCGAATCGGACACACCGCTGCTGATCATCATCAGCCGTCTGGATCAACAGAAAGGAATTGACATTGCCATTGCCGGCCTGCGCCAAATGATTGATCAGAAGTGGCAATTGGTTCTGCTGGGTACCGGTGATCCGCTGCTAGAAAGCGACTGCCGCAGTCTGGAAGTCGAATATCCCGATCGCGTGCGCGCCATCATTCGCTTTGATGCCGGTTTTGCCCGGCGCATGTACGCCTCCGGTGATATTCTCTTGATGCCTTCGCGTTATGAACCATGCGGGCTGGCGCAAATGATAGCCATGCGGTATGGCTGTGTTCCTCTGGCGCGTGCCACGGGCGGTCTGAGAGATACAATTCAAGACCATGCAGATTCCACCCTTTCTACCGGCTTCTTGTTTGAAGAAGCCTCTCCACAAGCTTTCATTGGTGCACTGGAACGCGCATTCCGGCTTTTCCCCAACACAGAAGTCTGGCGTACTATTCAGCGCAATGGAATGCAGCAGGATTTCTCTTGGGAAAAATCAGCAATTGAATATGCCAAAATCTATCTCGAACTTGCGGAGCAGACCAAATGAAAATCCGAAGTCTGATTCTAGCCGGCGGTGAAGGTACCCGCCTCAGCGTACTAACCGCCAAACGCACCAAACCGGCTGTACCCTTTGCCGGAAAATACCGTATCATTGATTTTCCCCTTTCCAACTGTGTCAATTCCCGCATATTCGATGTCATGCTGGTAGCCCAATACCGCCCGCATTCATTGATCGAACACATTGGCGCCGGCGGGCCATGGGACTTGAACCGCGACTTCACGGGTGGCGTGCGGATACTCACCCCCTACCGAGCACGCGGTTCAAGCTGGTTTGTCGGCACAGCGGACGCAGTCCAACAAAATTTCACCTTCATCAAGCGCGGCAATATTGACACCATCCTAATTCTTTCCGGCGACCACATCTACACAATGGACTATAACCCCATGATTCAATTCCATCAGCAAAACCAGGCTGAAGTAACCGTTGCCGTGATTGATGTTCCAATCGAAGAAGCCCCGCGTTTTGGAATTGTCGGTATTGATGATAAGAATCGCATCACTTCATTTGTCGAAAAACCCGAAAATCCGCCCTCTACGTTGGCAAACATGGGCATTTATTTGTTCAATCTGGATGTCCTCAACGAGGCTTTATGGGAAGACCACCTCATGCAGGACTCTCAGCATGATTTTGGCAAGAACATCCTTCCTCGTCTGGTTGAAAGCGGTTGCAGGGTGTTTGCCTACCGTTTCGAAGGTTATTGGATGGACGTGGGCACGGTTCAATCCTACTGGCAGGCGCACATGGACTTGTTGTGCGATCCACCGGCCTTCAACCTTTACCGTCCAGACTGGATCATTCACACCCGAACGGAAGAAAGACCACCTGCTCTGCTCCAAAAGGGTTCTACGGTTGAAGATAGTCTGATTTGCCATGGCTGTTTGGTTGAAGAAGGCGCCAGTGTGATCCGATCGGTACTATCACCAGGAGTAGTGATCCGCTCTGGTTGCCACATTGAGGACTCGATCATTCTTACCAACACGAGCATTGATAAAAACAGCCAAGTCCTCCGCTCCATTTTAGATAAACGAATTCAGGTCGGAAAAAACTGCCAGATTGGTGAAAAAAAGGACGATCCAATGGAATTTGCCATAATCGGGAGAAACAGCATTGTGCCGGATGGCACCATCATCCACGCTGGTGGTACGGTTGGAACGGATGTGGTATCATCGGATTATCCGGGCAATGAAGTTAAGCCCGGTGAATATATTCAAACACGGAGATTGCCCAATGAAATTTAAGCGCGCTGCGGGAATCATCCTTCATCCTACCAGCTTGCCGGGGCCGGATGGAATTGGTGACCTTGGACCGGAAGCATACCGCTGGATCAACTTTCTAGCCGAATCCGGCTGCAAACTATGGCAGGTGCTGCCGCTTGGCCCAACCGGTTACGGCGACTCGCCCTATCAGTGTTTCTCAGCATTTGCCGGTAATCCCTATCTGGTCAGCCCGGCGCTGTTGCTGGAAAACGGTTTGTTACGGCGGAGTGATCTGACCGACCGCCCTGAATTTAATCCAATTCGAATTGATTACGGTGAAGCCATCACTTGGAAATTAAAAATACTCGATCGCGCTTACGAAAACTTTAAGCGCCTCTATAATCCTGAACTAAAATATGAATATCAGCAATTCACGGAAAATGAGACGGACTGGTTGAATGATTTTGCCCTTTTTATGGCCATTAAGGAGGCTAACGGGGGGGTATCCTGGGACAACTGGCCAAAGGAACTGCGTAGCCGCCAGCCGGACGCAATCGAAAAGTTCAAACAAACCGAAGCCGACCGCATTCAACGCCATGCCTTTCGACAGTTTTTATTCTTCCGCCAGTGGCTTGACCTGAAAGCCTACGCCAATCAAAAGAATATCCAAATCATCGGTGATATACCGATTTTTGTCGCTTACGATAGCGCAGATGCTTGGTCGAACCCAGAGTTGTTTTATCTAAATGAAGAAGGCAAACCAACTGTTGTGGCAGGCGTTCCACCGGATTATTTTTCCCCAACGGGTCAATTATGGGGTAACCCGCTTTACAAGTGGGAAGTTCATCGTCAGCAGAATTTCCGCTGGTGGATTCGCCGGATGCAAGCCACATTACGGCTGGTAGATATTGTCCGCCTCGACCATTTTCGCGGATTTGCCGGCTATTGGGAAGTACCCTTTGGGATGCCCACGGCCGAAATTGGCCGCTGGGTAAAGGGGCCCGGCAAAGAATTATTCAATGCCATTCGGGATGCCCTTGGCGACTTACCCATCATCGCTGAAGATTTGGGGGTCATCACCCCCGATGTGATTGAACTGCGCGATTCGTTTAACTTGCCCGGTATGAAGGTGTTCCAGTTTGCTTTTACAACGGACCCGCTCGATCCCTTCCTGCCGCACAACTACGAAACCAATTGTGTAGCCTACACTGGTACCCACGACAACGACACCGCCTTGGGTTGGTATCAAAGCGCACCGGAAAAAGAACGTGACTTTATTCGCCGATATCTCGCCCGTTCCGGCGAAGATATATCATGGGACATGATCCGCGCTGTGTGGTCTTCAGTGGCCGTTTTTGCGCTTGCGCCCATGCAGGATATTTTGAGCCTTGGAAATGAAGCCCGCATGAATCTACCGGGAAGAGCCAGCGACAACTGGTGTTGGAGATTACACCCCGAGGCTTTCAACCCGGTAACATTAAAACGGCTCAAAGAAGTCAATTACTTGTACGCGCGCACCGACATCGAGCGCACCGTACAGACCGAAATACCCCCGAATTATCCCTTATAACCCATTAAGACGAATCTCGATTGGCGAGGGAAGCAAGGTAAATACCGCCTAAAATCATTCCCCCGCCAATCACTTCATTTAAGAGTGGCATTTCTCGCAAGAAGATCATTGCCAGAATGGTCGCCCCCACCGGTTCACCCAGCAAGGCCAGCGAAACAAAAGTTGCCGGCAGATAACGCAATGCCCAATTAAACGAAGAATGCCCGATCACTTGCGGGATAATTGCTAGTAAAACAAACCAACCAAAAATAGGCAGAGGATAGCCAATAAACGAATAGCCATTTACAGCAGCCATTCCAATCAGAACGACGGCAGCGGTTGAATAGACCAGCAGGGTATAAGACCGTAAGGAGAGCAGCGGGCGAATTTTCCGCCCAACCAGCAGATAACCGGCTGCCATCCATGCGCCAAGCAGTGCCAGCAAATTTCCAATCAGAGCCTTCCCCCGAAAGAATGAACTGAGGGAGATGCAGGACAGCCGGCTTTCCTCCCATCCACAAACCTGACTGACAGCCACCACCACCCCGCCGCTGAGAGCAAGACCTAGCCCCCACCAAACTTCTTTCTTCATCCGCTCTTTCAAGATTAATGGTGAAAAAATGGCCACCCACAAGGGAGTGGTGGTTACCAGCACAACCGAACTAGCCACAGAAGTGAGTTCTAACGATACGATCCACGCAGCAAAATGAACCGCCAGAAAAACCCCTGCTAACACCGCCTGACTTTTACTGCTGACGGGCATGGCGGTCACTTCCCGTTGTGCCTGGCGGAAAGAAAACGGCAGCAAAATCATACTAGCCAGTCCCAATCGGTAAGCCGCAATGATCAGCGAAGGCGCCTGCTCCTGAGCATAGCGGATAAAAATAGCAGCAGTAGATACTGCCAAAATACCGATTATCAAGACAAGTGGGGCAAAACGGGATGATTTCTGCGGTGAGATCATAATCACCCTATTATATCGCGGGGGGATGCTTGACAAACAGATATTGGCTGGCTAGAATAACTTTATCCCAATACTACAAAACTGGTCAAAAAACAAATAATGGCTGGCGGGGAGGTGTCTGGAGCATTAAATTTCATTCTAAAGTCCATTTACGATGATCCATTAATATCAATTTACTGATCAACACTGCCTCAATTTTTCCTCTCCTTTCCGAATTCAACCAATTTCAACCAAACGGAGGTTCCAATGACCCACATTATTACAAGTCTGTGTCTGCGTGATGGTGGCTGTGTAACCGTATGCCCAGTCGAATGTATCGTGCCCGGCAAACCGCAAGATCAATACCCATGGTTCTACATTGACCCGGATACCTGCATTGATTGTGGCGCCTGTGTACCTGAATGCCCGTATGCCGCCATTTTCCCGGAGGATGAAGTTCCTTCAGCCTATGTTGCCCGCGGCGGTGAACGACAATCCATGCCGGTCGGCACCCCCGGCTTTACCGAGGTATATGATGGCCTGAACCATGATGGCGAGCCGGTTCATTTGGAAGCAACACGGACGCTCAAAGCCGGTGAAGTCGTAGATTTGACTCCTGATATTGCCAAAAATTACGAATACTTCAAGGAAGGTCCCGGTTACAGCGCAGTCGGTTAGCCTACTCTTGATCCCTTCACAGGGTTGTTATCGGTGGAAAATCGAATATATCCCGGTCGTAGAAACGAACGGTCAACCGGGAAAAGGATGAGTGATCATTACCACCGAACCAACAACCCTGTATTTTTTTGAATAAAATCCGCCAAAGGAGGTAAATATAGTCTATGACTGAGGAAAATGTGCGCATCGAAAGAGACTCGCTGGGGGAAATCATGGTTCCAGCTGGCGCTTTGTACGGCGCTCAAACTCAACGGGCAGTTCTCAATTTTCCGGTTTCTGGCATGAAGCCATACCGCGCTTTCATCTGGTCGATGGCATTGATCAAGCGCGCTGCTGCCGAAGTTAACCATGCGGTAGGTCTGCTGGATGAACCACGCGCCAAGGCGATCATCCAGGCTGGAGAGGAAGTCATGGCCGGTCAATGGAATGATCAATTTGTGGTGGATCCATTTCAAGCCGGCGCAGGCACCAGCCACAACATGAATACCAATGAAGTCATCGCTAACCGCGCCACTCAAATTTTGGGTGGAAAAATTGGGGAGTATCTGGTTCACCCGAATGATCATGTCAATATGTCCCAGTCCACCAACGATACGATCCCCACAGCCATTCGTCTTGGTTGTTTGTGGCGATTGGATGAGTTGACCTACACGATTCAGAAGTTGGTCGAGGCTCTCAAAGACAAAGCCGCAGAATTTGATGATATCGTCAAATCCGGGCGCACGCATCTGCAGGATGCGGTACCGGTTCGCTTGGGCCAGGAATTTGGCGCTTATGCGCGGGCAGTGGAACGAGACTGCGAACGCATTGAACACGCTGCTGAGGGTTTGCGGCGGTTGGGCATTGGCGGAACGGCTACAGGCACCGGTTTAAATGCTCACCCGGAATATCACCCGCGCATGGTAGAAGTCTTATCGCGGGTTTCTGGTCTCAGGTTATATACCTCCGACAATCTGTTCGAATCCATGCAATCCATGGCCGATATGGCCGACTTCTCGGCTTCTCTGCGTACTCTTGCCCTTACCCTGAACCGCATCGCCAACGATTTACGGCTGCTTTCTTCGGGGCCGGCAACTGGTTTGGACGAAATCCGCCTGCCACCGGTTCAACCGGGTTCCTCGATCATGCCGGGCAAGGTCAACCCGGTTCTGGCAGAAATGCTGAACATGGCCATGTATCATGTCATTGGTCTGGATACGGCTGTAGCCATGGCATCCCAGGCTGGTCAACTCGAATTGAATGTGATGATGCCAATCATCGCTCATGATCTATTCGAGATGATGCACGTAATGATTGGAGCAATCAGCGCATTTACGGATAAGTGCGTGACCGGCATCAAAGCCAACCGAACCAAAGCCGAAGGCTGGCTGGCACGCAATACCATTGTGGTCACCGCTCTGAATCCGATCATCGGCTATCTGGCAGGAGCTGCGCTGGTGAAAGAGGCGCTCAGCCGTGATCTGACCATTCAGGAGGTCGCACTGGAGAAAGTCCGCAGTGGCGCCCTCAAGCACAAAGATACTGGTCAACCCTTGACCGAAGAAGATATCCGCGCCGTATTCAGTGATATGCGCAAACTAACGGATGGTGGTTTGTTCGGCGGTGGGGGTGGCGGCGGATAAACAATTACATTTTTTGGCTGGCGAATACCGCCGCGCCCACAATGCCGGCATTGTTCAGGAACAATGCCGGTGTTATTTTTGCCCGAACCGATATATAAGGCAGGAATTTATCCGAATTTTTGCTTAAACCGCCGCCGATAATGATCAATTCCGGCCAAAATAGTTTTTCCATCTCGGTTAGGAATTCCTGCAAGCGCTTAGCGTACTTTTTCCAGGAAAGGTCTTTTCGTTGTCGCGCCGCGTCGGAGGCACGCCATTCAGCATCTTTGCCGCGAATTTTCAGATGTCCAAACTCAGCGTTTGGCACCAGAACACCATCGGTAAAAATTGCCGTGCCAATACCCGTTCCAAGAGTGATCACCAGTACCACTCCTTTTACATCCTTACCGGCGCCAAATTTCATTTCGGCAATCCCGGCAGCATCCGCATCATTCAAGGTAAAGGTACGGCATCCGGTATATTGGGTCAAAAGTTCGTTTACATTTGTCCCCACCCAGGTAGGGTGAACATTGGCCGCCATCATGGCTGCTCCCTGTAAAATTGGCGCTGGAAAGCCACATCCAATCACCCCCTCATAGCCAAACTGGTGAACCAGTTCGGCGCAGGTTTGGGCTACATCTGCGGGTTTAGCCCCTTCCGGCGTAGGCAGACGTTTGCGTTCGGTCAGTAATGAGCCGGTTGCTGGGTCAACCACCGCTCCCTTGATTCCCGATCCGCCAATATCAAGACCTAATACTTCCATTTTTCTCTCCTTCCCTTCTTGTTTATGGACAAGCATTTTGTAAGTGCTCTTCGAATGTTCTTGCAAAGAAATGTCTGCCCGACCCATCACAACGGGCGCGAAAATACAGGTAAGGTGAATCCGCCGGGTAAGCCACCGCCTGGATTGCGCTCAAGGATGGATTACATATCGGAGTGGGTGGCAAACCGGTGTTCTGATAGGTATTATATGGGGAATTAACCGATAAATCATTGCGGCTGAGCGGATTTGTCCACCATGTTTGTTGATTGGAATTATATCCCAAGGCATACTGAACGGTTGGATCTGCATCCAATTTCATGCCGCTTCTCAAGCGATTATAGAAGACCGAAGCAATCATCGGCCTTTCTTCTTCAACGACACCTTCTCGATGGACAATTGAAGCCAGTGTAATTGCTTCATGTAAACTCAATCCTTGACGGGAAAAAGCCTCCCGCAAATTGGCATCAACCTGCTGATTGAAACGCTCCAAAAAGGTGGCAACGACCTCGCGTACGCCGGCATCCCGCCTAAAGCGGTATTCACCCGGGAAAAGATAACCCTCCAAACTCAATCCGGCTGAATTTCTGCCAGCCGGATGCCACTCGGCTGGGGGATTGCGCACCAATTGAAGAAATTCTTGGGGTGTAATTTGCAGCCCCGACGTTGGCAAAGAAGCAGCAATTTCTTCAAGTCGCCAGCCAGCTAAAATAACAAAAGTAATTTGATCAGGCGTGGCATCCAGCAGACGATGCCCAATTTCAATCGCGTTCCACGCCGGACTGATTTCATACTCCCCTGCCTGAATTGTCGTATCCAAACCGGAATAAACCATATAATCTCGAAAAGCCTCAGAATTCCGAATCAGACCCTCACGCTGTAAACGAACAGCCACCTGTTCGGCTGTTTCCCCACTTTGAACGATGAACGGGCGCGGCGCTCCCTGTTCATCCAACGGAGTGGTTAAGTCTTCATACCTTATTAACAATCGAGCGGAATACCAGTAACGGTCTACAGCATCCAAACGTGAACTGGGGTAACCAAATTGAGTCTCCGCAAGCGATGGAATTTGAATCAGCAACCAACCCAGCGAAATAATCCCAACGAAAAACAACAACAAGAACAGAAAACATCCAAACGAAAGGCGATGGGGATGCGGTTTTCTCATGTTCAATCCTCGTCAGGAAAAATCGAATCGCGGCAGTTGAGATAGGATTGTAAAATCACCGTCGCAGCCAATTCATCCATGTGACCGCGTTTTTGACTTCGCTTAACCCCCATTTTTTGTCTTGCGCTGCGGGCAGTTTGAGTGCTGCCACTTTCATCCCATAAAATGACGGGGATATTCGATTGAGAACGAATCGCTTCTGCTAGACGCTGTGCCTTTCTTCCCATCACGCCGGGAGTACCATCCAGTTCGGTTGCTTGCCCAATCACAATTTCAACAACTCCCCATTCCTGAGCAATCTGCACAATCGTCGCAGCGTCAATCAATCGCGACTCATGTTTGATCACCCGTAAGGGATTGGCAATTGTCCCAGTCGGGTCTGAAATTGCCAGACCAATCCGTTTTTCACCCGGATCTACCGCCATCACCCGTCCTCGCTCGCGGTTCATTGCTCCTCCACCACCATCCGAAAGGTAAGAAACGGCAACCGATTCCACCAGATTGGGTGGATCGAGAGTTCGGGTGAGGATGCCAGCCGGTATTGTTGGTTCAACCATGTAGAGGCGCTTTCCAACGGAAAACCTCTTACTGCGGCGGTGATCTGGGCTGCCTCAATCTTTGCTTTTACCAGTCTTGTAGCCTCTACCGTAAATTCAAGCGACTCACCTTTCCGAAAGGAGATTGGTTCTCTGTTCTCGATCTGTAAAGTGTCCTCAACGGCGGTCATGGACGCAGACAGATTGGCGTTCATCGCATCGTTCAAAATCCGTTCGAGGTCAGCCTGATCGTAAGCCCAGGCTTCAAATTGCGCCTGAACATTCAAAACGAACCGATCAGCCAATTCGCCGGGCGCTGGCTGATAGACTTGTTCAATCACCCTGTCCATCACGAGCGTTTCCGGCAGCAAGGTTTTACCCGCCGGCAGCGATTTCTGCATCTCTTGTAAGGCATCTTCCGCCAGCGAGGTAATTAGGGTATCATAAACCCGCGCCGCATCGCTCTCACTGACCACACGGCCTGGCCGGTCGCTGCCCCCAAAGATTGCCTCCGGACTCTCGACGGCTACAACCAGCCCGAGACTTCCCTCTACCGTTCCCAGACTCTGGGCTGGCACATTCCCTTGACTGCCTGCTAATAAGGCACGCACATTGATCTCGCGGCTTTGCCCATTACCGGCTGGCAATGTGATATTCTGGGTCGTTTCATAGCGGATAATTGGTTCAGAAAATGTCCGGATAATTGTTCCCTGCGGGACAAAGACCGTCTCTTCGGTTAAGTTGATTAAGCGAACCGTTCCGCTGGCTTTTTTATCACCTACCCGCTGCATTCCGGTGGCATCCTCCCACAGCGAGCCCTGGACGGTTACCTTCAAGACCTCAATCGGTAATAATCCAGCAGGGGAAACCACTTCAATTTGCGGACTTGCCCGGATTCGCATTTCAATCAATTGTTCTTCCTGGTAGGGTTTCAACAGTATGGTAGCGGAAGGAAGAAAAAAAAACATCAGGCTGCAGAAACCGATCACACCCAATAAAAAAGAAACCAATCGCAGCCAGGTTCTTTCCGGTTTGGGTTGTATCTCATGGAGAAGTTCCCTGAGTTTTTGTGGATCGTTGTTTTGCGTCTGTCGAAAACGAAGCCGTCTTCGCCTCCGTGCGCTTGATGGCCAGCCAATTCTTTGAGCGGCTGGGATGCTGGGGAAGATTGGGATGTCTAATTCCTGCGCTTCGGCGATCAGGGTATGATCCTGGGTAACCAACCCAACCTGCCCCCCCAGTGTATGCGCCTGCCTTTGCAACAGAATTAAATCCAGCCGTTGCAAAACCGGCGGACGACGACGCGGAAATACCAGCAAAATGCGTCTCGCTTTGCTCCAAGACATCTTGTCGCGAATCGAGATGTAATCATCGTGGGTTTCCAGCCGAATGATCTGCGTTTTCATGAAAAAGACGCTGACAGGGAAGTCTTATTTAGGGATATTATACACGCCGGGCGGGTTGACTGTATTCCCACAATCGCCGGATTTCCTCCTCTCTCAACTCCCGCCACTCTCCCGGCTGTAAACCTTCCAAAGTGATCGGGCCAACGGCCACCCTCACCAACCGAAGGGTAGGAAAACCCACCGCAGCCGTCATGTGCCGAATTTGTCGTTTGCGCCCCTCCTGAAGCACCAGCCTGAGCCAGGTAGTTTCCGCGTGGGGAGTAACCGGCTTGCTGCGGGATGGCAGGTCGGGTTGCGGGATCATCAGCGCTTCACAGCGCCGGGTTTTCTTACCTTTTATAACCACGCCTCTTTGCAGGGCCGCCAAAGCCTCAGGAGTTACTTTACCTTCTACTTGAACGAAGTAGGTCTTGGGAATCCGATGGCGCGGATCCGTTAAAGCGTGAATCAACCGTCCATCATCACTTAGGATTAATAATCCTTCGCTATCCAGATCTAGCCGCCCGGCTGGATAGATGTCAGGTATGGGGATGTAATCTTTAAGCGTCGGACGTCCTTCCAAATCCCGAAAGGCCGTGAGAACCCCATACGGTTTGTAAAAAGCAATTGTCTTCATCGAAATTTCGTTCGATTTATCCTTCCAGCAGAGTGATTCCGATTATAATCAATACAATTGAAAAATTTGAGTGTTCAATGATTGGTTAAATTGAAGGATCAGCCATGCCCAAATGGACTTTTTCTCTCCTCCTCATTGTGCTAGTCTTAAGCAGCTGTAATCTACCATCTGGTAG
>FWPU01005886.1_pt1 | contig 15901 bp, 13 predicted proteins | sample 2228361 | NCBI WGS metagenome assembly FWPU01 (sample SAMEA103939777, study PRJEB20133) | metagenome
CAGGAGAGCATGGCCCAGCCCAGGTCAATTTCGCCACCACCGGAAGGGCGCCAGTGCGCGGTAGGGGCGGGCCGCCGTGCCCGCCCGATGGTGCCGGACCCCGATGGATGAAGGGACGGCGACGGCTGCGCTGGCCGGGATGGGGGCGAATCATGATTCGCCCCTGCATACCGATTGCCCCCGGGCGGATGGAGGGACAGAAACCAATGCGCAGCTACGAGCTGCGCCTACGACGGGGTGGCCATTTCCGTACGGGCGGGGCTTGCCCCGCCCGGTGTCGCCGACCGCGAAAGGGCCGTCGGTTGTCGTAGGGGCGGGCCGCCGTGCCCGCCCGATGGTGCCGGCCCGGGCAGCGGCGAAAAGGCGACGAATCGATGGTGATGTGCATTCTTTTTGCAGGAGAGTCCGCAATGCAGGCAGGTAAGAAACAGGACATAGCGCCCCAGGCAGCCGAATCGGCAGGCTGGCTGTCCGGCCTGGGGTACCAGGTCAGCGTGGGTCAACTTCTGGCCGTGATCGCGCTGGTGGCGGTCCTGCTGCGGGTGGCTTCGGCCTTCTACCAGGGGGATACGGTCAACGTCCTCCCCGGCGTCTTCGACGAAGTCTCCTACGATGGGTTGGCCCGCCGGGTGCTGGGCGGCCATGGCTTCACCTTCGCCCAGGACCACTGGCCTGCCACCAAGGCGGGAGAGCCCACGGCCCACTGGAGCTTCCTCTACACCCTCTACCTGGCGGGGGTCTATGCCCTCTTCGGCCCCCACCCCCTGGCCGCGCGTCTGATCCAGGCGGTGCTGAGCGGCCTGTTGCAGAGCTGGCTGGCCTGGCAGATCGGGCGGCGGGTCTTTGGCCAGGCGGCCGGCCTGATCGCGGCTGCCCTCAGCGCCGGCTACATCTACTTTTTCTACTACGCCGGCGCCCTGGTGACCGAATCCTTTTACATGGTGGCCATCCTCTGGGCGCTGGACGCGGCCCTGCGGCTGGGCGACCGGCTGGCGGCCGGGCACCGGGACCAGCCGCCAGCCGGGAACGCGCGGCTCTGGCTGGAGCTGGGCGCGGCCGTGGCCGTGGCCGGGCTGCTGCGCCAGGTCTTCTTGCTCTTCGTTCCCTTCCTCTACCTGTGGCTGGCCTGGCGGGGCCTGGTTGGCCCAGGTGGGTGGGGACGGCGGGCGTGGGCGCCGGGCCTGCTGGTGGGCTTCCTGCTGGCCACGGCCGTGGTGGTGGCGGCCATCGCCCCCTGGACCATCCGTAACGCACGTGCCTTTGGCATCTTCGTCCCCCTGAATACCAACGCGGGCTACGCCTTCTACTGGGGCAACCATCCCGTCTACGGCACCCGGTTCCAGGGCATCCTGCCGGCGGATGGCCCCTCCTACGTGGACCTGTTGCCCCGGGAGCTGGCTTCTCTGAACGAGGCGGAGCTGGATCAGGTGCTGCTGCGGCGGGGCATCGGCTTTGTGCTGGCCGACCCCTGGCGCTATGTGCTGCTTTCCCTCAGTCGGGCGCAAGAATACTTCAAGTTCTGGCCCTCGGCCGAATCCAGCACCATCAGCAACCTCTCCCGGGTGGCTTCCTTTGGTCTGCTCCTGCCCTTCATGCTGGTGGGCTTGACCCTGGCTCTGGGACGGCTCATTCGGAGGAACGATCCCCAGCAGGGTCCGGCGGTGCTGCTCCTGGGCCTCTTCATCGGGGTCTATACCGGTGTCCACCTGCTCACCTGGACCCTGATCCGCTACCGTCTGCCGGTGGACAGCGTCCTGCTCTTCTTCGCGGCCCTGGCCCTGGTGGAGCTGGCTGCCCGACGGGGATGGCTGGCAAACGCTGCGCCAGCCGGGCCTCGCTCCATTGCTTCTGCTACCGGCTCTCCTGTTTCCACTTCTACCTTTGACAGCTATTTGTAAGCCCCGGGTCGATCAAAATGTGCTAATGTATCCATGCCAGTATCTGGCGGCCGGATTCCTGGCAGAACACGCCATCCATTCTGATCTGCCAGTTCATGACCGTTGTACCTCCGATGGAGGTGGGAAAGCGCCGTTCTGGCAGTCCCCACCCTCCTGGCGTCGCAGGTGGCACCCCCCATGGCGCATCCTATTGGCGCCGCCGGATGAAGCAGCCGATCCGACGGCCGGTTGTTTCTTGCCTGCCGATAGGGTGATGGCCCCCGGGCTAGCAGACCATGGTGGACAGAGAAGGCCGTCGTTTATGTTGAGGGAAGCACACACATCATGATATTGCAGACTGAAACCGCTCAACTTGACGTCATTCAGCAGGCCCCTTGGCTCCTGGAGAATCAGTCCAGCCACTACCGGCGTCTCTATCGCCTGGCCCTTCTGGTGGGGGATGGGACCATGCTACTGTTGGCCTTTGCCCTGGCCTACTGGCTGCGCTTTCAGGTGGGCATCACCGTCTCGCCCGAGGTAACGCCGGTTCCCCAACACTACATCCGTCTGGTCCTGATCTTGATCCCCCTGTGGCTGCCCCTGTTCTCGCTGCTGCGCCTGTACGACTTTCACTACCTGTTGGGCGGCACGACTGAATATGCCCAAGCCTTCAACGCCACCACCAGCGGCATGATGATCGTCATCCTGGCCAGCTTCGTGGATCCCAGCTTCCGCATCTCCCGGGCCTGGCTCCTCATGTCCTGGCTGCTGTCCACCGGCCTGATCTGTGGCAACCGCTTCCTCCTGCGCCGGCTGGCCTACGCCCAGTGGCGCCGGAGTCGCTTTCTGACGCCGACCCTTATCGTGGGCACGAATCAGGAGGCCATGGCCCTGGCCGCCAAGCTGCGGGAAAGCGCCAACACGGGGTTGGCAGTGTTGGGCTTCGTCAGCACCGACGGCGACGACGAGGGGATGCGGCTTTCTGCCCTGGACGGCCTGCCCGTGCTGGGCAACATGAATGCCCTCTCCCGGATCATCCAGAACCACCACGTGGGGGAGATCGTGGTGGCCAGCACCGCCCTCTCCCGGGATCAGCTCACCGAGGTCTTCCGCTGCGTCACCGCCATGCCCCAGGTGGAGATCCGGCTCTCGTCGGGCCTCTACGAGATCCTCACCACCGGTATGCGGGTGACCCGCAAGGGGGACGTCCCCTTGATGAGTCTGAACCGCCTGCGCCTGGATCCCCTGGAGGCCTTCCTGAAGGCGGCCCTGGACTACACCCTGATCTTCTTCAGCCTGCCGGTGTTGGTGCCCCTGTTTGCCGTGGTGGCCGTGCTCATCAAGCTCGACTCGCCGGGGCCGGTCTTCTACCGGCGGCGGGTCCTGGGTGTGGGCGGCAGGGAATTCGATGCCTTCAAATTTCGCACCATGGCCGTCAACGGTGACGAGATCCTGGCCCACTACCCCCATCTCCAGGCCGAGCTCCAGGCCACCCACAAGCTCAAGTACGACCCCCGGGTCACCCGGGTGGGCCGCTGGCTGCGCCGCACCAGCCTGGACGAGCTGCCCCAGCTCATCAACGTCCTGCTGGGCCAGATGAGCCTGGTGGGCCCCCGCATGATCAGCCCGGAGTAGGCCGACGAGTACGGCCGCCTGAAGCTGAACCTGCTCACCGTCAAGCCCGGCCTGACCGGCCTCTGGCAGGTCTCCGGCCGTTCGGACCTCTCCTACGAGGAGCGGGTACGCCTGGACATGCAGTACATCCGGAACTACAGCATCTGGCTGGACCTGCAGATCCTCTTCGTCCAGACCATTCCGGTGGTGCTTCAGGGGCGCGGGGCGTATTGAGTGGGAAGTCCGGAGTCCAGAGTCCGAAGTCAGTCCGGAGCGTGAACGTTTCAGAGCCGGCCTTGGGGCCGGTTATCCAGAAGATGGCCATGCTATGACCAAAGCTTTGATCCTGGCCGCCGGCAAGGGCACCCGGCTCGGCCCGCTAACCGCCCGCCAGCCCAAGCCCATGTTGCCGGTAGGTGGCCGCCCCCTGTTGTCCCACACGGTGGCATGGTTGCGCCATCACGGCATCCGGGAGATCGCCATGAACCTCCACCACTGCCCCGAGGCCATCACCGGCTATTTCGGCCAGGGGAAAGGCCACGGCGTCCGCCTGATCTACTCCTACGAGGAGACCCTGTTGGGCACTGCGGGCGCGGCCCGTCGCCTGGCGTCCTTCCTGGACACTACCTTCGTGGTGGTCTACGGCGACGTCTTCACCAACCTGGATCTCTCCCGCCTGTTGGACGTGCATCGAGGGCGGGCGGAGCTGACCCTGGCCCTCTACCGGGTGCCCAACCCCGCCGAATGTGGCCTGGTGGAGACCGACTCCCAGGGCCGGGTGACCCGCTTCGTGGAGAAGCCCCCCCTAGACCAGATCTTCACCGACCTGGCCAACGGCGGTATCCTGGTCTGCGAACCGTCCATCCTGGACTGGATCCCAACGGAGACGGTCTACGACTTCGGCCACGACCTCTTGCCGGCCCTGTTGGCGGCCGGGCGGCCCATCTACGGCCAGCCCATCCGCCCCGACGAAGTGCTCATCGACATTGGCACCCCTGCTGGCTACCGGCGGGCTCAAGAGGCCTTCCCCGCCGTGCAGGGCGCCCTGATCCGGGAAGGAGCGGCTCTGCTGCCATGATCATCACCCAGACGCCGTTACGCATCAGCTTCCTGGGCGGAGGTACCGACTTTCGGGAGTTTTTTCTACGGGAAGGGGGCTGGGTACTCAGCTCCGCCATCGACAAATACATCTACGTCATCTTAAAAGAGCGCTACGACGATAAGATCCGGGTGGGCTACACCCGCACCGAACTGGTGGATCGGGTGGACGAGCTCCAGCACGAACTGGTGCGGGAGTGTCTGCGCCTGACGGGCATCACCAAACGGGTGGAGATTGCCACCATGGGGGACATTCCCTCCCAGGGCTCTGGCCTGGGCTCGTCCAGCACTGTCACCGTGGGGCTGTTGAACGCCATGTACCACTACCTGGGCACACCCCAGGATCAGGAGACCCTGGCCCGACAGGCCTGCCGGGTGGAGATCGACATCCTGGGCCATCCCATCGGCGTCCAGGATCAGTACATCGCTGCCTACGGCGGCCAGCGCTTTATCCGCTTCTGTGAAGACGGCACCGTCCATGTGGAGCCCCTGGGGCTGGAGCCGGAACAGCTTCGGCGCCTGAATCAGAACCTGATGCTCTTCTTTACTGGCATGACCCGGCGGGCCTCCAGCGTGCTCACGGAACAGGTGGCGCAAATGGGGGATCGGCTGGCGGTGTTGCGGGCCATGAAGGAGCTGGCCCTGCAGGCCCGGGACGCCCTGCGGGCCGGCGAGTTCGACGAGTTGGGCCACCTCATGGACCAGGGGTGGACTTTGAAAAAGCAGTTGGCCAGCAAGATCAGCAACGGCGAGATCGACGACCTCTACCAGACGGCCCGGCGGGCCGGCGCCCTGGGGGGAAAGATCACCGGCGCGGGTGGGGGCGGCTACCTGTTGCTCTATTGCCCCCGGACCCGCCAGGACGATGTCCGGGCTGCCCTGCGCTGCCTGCCCGAGCTGCCGTTCCACCTGGAGCGGGATGGGTCGAAGGTCATTTTTAACATCCGCCGCTGAATCGTCCAGTTCTGGAAGGAATTGCCACCATGGACCAGTATCAGTATCAGCAGTACGCCACCGAGGTTGCCCTCACCCTGGATCTGCTCCCCTGGGAGACCATCCATGAGATGGTGCAGGTGTTGCACCGGGCCCGCCTGGAGGGGCGTCAGATCTTTGTCATGGGCAACGGCGGTAGCGCCAGCACTGCCACCCATATGGCGTGCGACCTTTCCAAGAATACCGCGGTCGCCGGCACCCCCCGCTTCCGGATCATGGCCCTGACCGACAACATGGCCCTCTTCTCGGCCCTGGCCAACGACCTGGCCTACGAGGATGTCTTCGCCGAGCAGCTGGCCAACTTCCTCCAGCCAGGCGACGTGGTGGTGGCCATCTCCACCAGCGGCAATTCGCCCAACGTCCTCAAGGCCGTGGAACTGGCCCGGATCTCTGGCGCCTTCACCATCGGCTGGACGGGCTACAACGGCGGCAAGCTGGCCCGGCTGGTGGACATGTCCATCGTGGTGCCCAACGACTGTGTGGAGCAGATCGAGGATATTCACATGATGCTGGAGCACATGGCGACCAAGGCCCTGCGCCGACTGGCCCAGCGGGACAGCGCGGCCCGTGCCTTTGTGTCGCCGGCGCTGACATCGGGCCTGCCGGAGCCCGTGGCCGCCAGGCCTGGCCGCAACGGCCACAGCCCGGCGGTGGTCCGTCCTGCTTTGGCGGACCTGCCCGTCGAGCCCGGAGACAGTGCCCGGCAGCCATGATTGCCGGCGTGTTTTTGGACCGGGACGGCGTCCTCAACCGGGAGCGCCCGGACTATGTGAAAAGCTGGGACGAGTTTCAGTGGCTGCCCGGGGTGATGCCTGCCCTGGCCCGCCTGGCCAAACTGGGCTGTCCCATCGCCGTGCTCACCAACCAGTCCGCCATTGGCCGGGGCCTGGTGAGCACGGCCACGGTCGCGGCCATCCACCGGCGGATGCAGGCCGACGTGGCCGCCGCGGGCGGACGCATCGATGCCTTTTTCGTCTGCCCCCATCACCCGGACGACGGTTGCGATTGCCGCAAGCCCAGGCTGGGCCTCCTGCGCCAGGCCGCGGCTCGGTTTGAGCTGGACCTGGCCCAATGTGTGTTCATAGGGGATTCGATTACGGACGCCCAGGCGGCGTTTGCGGTACACTGTCAATCTGTGCTGGTGCGAACGGGCCGGCAGGGGCCGAACCTCCCTTTCCTGTTGCCCCCTGCCCTGCAGGATATCCCCATCGTGCCCGATCTGGCCGCCGCCGTTGCCTGGCTGTTTGACAAAGAGAGCGTCGCCATTGAATGAAGAACTGTTCTCCCCCACAGCTTCCCAACCAGTCACCTGCCCGCATCTGGGCCTGCGGGAAGATCCCAACGCGGTGGCCTTGATCCCCACCGCCATCCATCGCTGCTACGCGCGCAAGCGCCCCTTCGCGCCGGACCTGGAGCACCAGGAGACCTTCTGCCTGCGCGCCGGTCACCGGGCCTGCCCCCATTTCCGGCCCGTCACGCCGGAGATGGTTCTGAAGGCGGAGCCATCGGGGCCCCGGTGGCTGAAGCGCGTCGGCCGGCTCTTCTCTCCCACCCGGCTGGCGGCCGCGGTGGTCTCTGTTTTGCTGGCCGTGCTGGCCGTCCAGGCCTACCATCTGATGGCCCTCACCGGCGCCACCTTCACCACTCCCCTGGTGGAGGAGGTGCCCACCTCCACGCCTACGGTCTCCCTGCTGCCCACGCCCACGCCGACCCCGCCCCGGACTTCCCCCACGGCGGCGCTGGCCCAGGCCAACACCGCGGTCTCCTTCGACCGCTTCGTCACGCCCACCCCGGTGCCCGGCGGCGAGATCTTCGCCCTTTCGCCCCAGCCGGGGGACGCGGGCTGGTGGTCCACCCAGGGCGAGCGCCCCAACCACCTGGGGGACTCCTTCCTGTACGTGGGCCAGTATGGCGGACAGAGCTACATTGCCGGCGTCCGTTTTGACCTGAGCCGGGTTCCCCGGGGCGCCGCCATCGTGGACGCCCAGCTTCGGCTCACGGGCCTGCGGGCCGACCGCTTCTCGCCCGACGTGCCGGGCACCTGGCTGGTCCAGCTCATCGCCGAGGCCGACGTGCCGGCACTGCCCACGTCTACCTTCTTGCAGTTTTACGCCGCGCCCGCGTCCATTACCCTCTTCCCCCAGCTTACCCAGGCGGACCTGGCTGAGGGGCGCAGCAACGTCTGGAACCTGGACGGAAACATCCGGGCCTGGCTGACCCAGCAACTGCTGGACGGCGCCACCACCCTGACCCTGCGTATCATCTCATCCATCCCGGCCGGGGAGTCCCTCTTCGCCTGGGACAGCGGCCTGGGGCCGGAATCGGGGCGGGAGGCGCCTCTGCTGCTGCTCAACGTGGGTCCGCCGCCCACGGCCACGCCCCCCCTGCCCACCCGGCCGGTGGTGGTGGCCACCCTGACGCCGGCGCCGGGCAACGCGTTGACCGCGGTGGCCGCGGCCCAGACGGCCACGGTCGAGGCGTCCCTCTTTGGCACGCCTACGCCCATTCCGTACCAGATCGTCACACCCACGCCCACCCCGGCCAACCTGGCCACGGTCCAGGCCATCGCCTATCAGCTCAACCTGCCGCCGGTGCTGGTGGATACGCCCCAACCGGCCAACGCGGCCACCGCCACCGAGATCGCGGCCTACGCCACGGCCGTGGCCCTGACCACGGGTACCTTCACGCCGGTGCCCACCCACTACGTGACGCCCTTTGTCTACTACCCGTCGCCCCCGGCGGAGAACGTGGCCACGGCGGCCGCCCGGGTCATCATGGCCACGGCGGCCGCCCAGCGGGGAGACCCCACGGCCACGCCCCTGCCCTACAACGCCGTGCCGGCCATCTACATCTACGCCACCGAGACGCCGGCCAACCAGGAGACCGCGGTCGCCCAAATCCAACAGCGCAACGCGGATGCCATCACCACGGGGACGCCCACGCCGACCCCCTTCAACCTGGTGGTCATCACCCGGGTGCCGCCGCCCACCCCCACCCCCATCCCCCTCACCGTGGGGCTGGACGCGCTCACCCCAACGCCCACGGCCACGCCCACCCGGGTGGTCACTGCGGCGGATCTGGCCCAGTTTTCCGGCAAGATCCTCTTCCTGTCCGACCGGGCCGGCGGTGGGGAACCCACCACCTGGGTCATGGACCCGGCCACCGGTTCCGTCCTGGCCATGGTCACCGACCGCCAGCTTCACCGGCTGGCCCAGGAGCTGATGTTGCCCTTCTCGCCCGATGGCCGCCAGAAGGCCATCGTGGAGGCGGACAACCGGGGCGAACTCCAGATCAAGGTGCTCTCCCTGGAGTATGGCACCAAGCAACAGTTGACCAATTACCAGAGCGTCTACTTCGACGTCTTAACCTATGACCCGGCCTGGTCGCCCCGGGGCGACCTCATCGCGTTTGTCAGCAACAACTCGGGCGGCGACGAAATTTACACCGTGGATCCCCAGGGGCAGAACATCGTCCGCCTGACCTTCAACGATTGGGAGTGGGACAAGCACCCCACCTGGTCGCCCGACGGCAGCCAGATCGCGTTCTATTCCAACCGGGAGACCCAGCGCAAACAGATCTGGATCATGAACGCGGACGGTTCCAATGTGCGCAATTTGAGCAACAGCCCGTATAATGACTGGGATCCCGTCTGGGTTCGGTGATGATATCTATGGATACCCTTGACCCGCGTGAATTGATCTGGCCTCTGCTGCGTTGGTGGTGGCTGATCCTGTTGGCCGCCCTGGCCGCGGGCACGGCCAGTTTCCTCTACCTGCGCCAGCAGCCGCCCACCTACGAGGCCCGCACCACCATCATGGTGGGCACCGGCCTCCAAGATCCCAACCCCAACAACAGCCAGCTGGGCCTCTCCCAGACCCTGGCTCAGACCTACGCGGACATGGCCCGCCGGGCGCCCCTGCGGGAGGCGACCATGGCCGAGCTCAAGCTCAGCAGACTGCCCGAGTACACCGTCTCTGTGGCGCCCGATTCCCAGGTGATCGAGATCACCGTCCTGGACCAGGATCCCCAACTGGCCTACGCGGTGGCCAACGAGCTGGTCCGTCAGTTGATCCGCCAGAGCCCCGCCGGCCGGGAGGAGCAGGATCGGGAGAACTTCATCAACCAGCAGTTGGACCAGATCGAGGCTGGCATCGAGGAGACGGAGGCCGAAATCGATCGCAAGCGAGAGGAGCTGGCCGGCCTTTTCAGCGCCCGGGACATCGCCAACACTGAAGCCCAGATCGTCGCCCTCCAGACCAAGCTGAGCACCCTGCGGGCCAACTACGCCTCCCTGCTGGCCAACTCCCAGCGGGGTGCCGTCAACAAGATCACCATCCTGGAGCCAGCCTCCCTGCCTACCCGGCCTCTGCCCTCCAACATCCTGCTCAACGTCCTGGCCGCGGCCATGGTGGGCGCGGTGCTGGCCGCCAGCGGCGCCTATGTGCTGGAGCTGCTGGACGACTCGGTGCGGGATGAGGAGGATGTGCGGCGGCGGCTGCGCCTGCCCCTCATCGCCGCAGTACCCACGGCCAGAGGTCCCGACCCCTTGGTGATGGCCAAGGGGTTGCCCTCTGCCGCCACTGAAGCCTACCGGGGGCTGCGCACCAACCTCCAGTTCTACAACGTGGATCAGGAGCTCCAGGTGCTGCTGTTGACCAGCCCGGCGCCCCAGGAGGGAAAATCGGTGACCGCGGCTAACCTGGCCCTGGCCCTGGCCCACTTGGGCCAGCGGGTGATTCTGGTGGACGCCGACTTACACCGGCCGGTCCAACATCGCCTCTTCAAGCTGCCCAACAAGGTGGGGTTGACCAACGGCCTCCTGGCCGCGTCAGCGGGGGGACAGGTGGAGGTCGAGCGGCTGCTCCAGCCCACCGGCGTCCCCACCCTGCGGCTGCTCACATCCGGCCCCCTGCCCCCCAACCCGGCTGAGCTGTTGGGCTCCCGGCGCATGAAGGAACTGCTGGCCCAACTGCGGCAAGAGGCCGATGTGATCCTGCTGGACAGCCCGCCGGCCACCGTAGTGGTGGACGCTACCATATTGGCCACCCTGGCAGATAGCGTCCTGGTGGTCCTGAGGGCCAGACGAACCCGCCGGGCTCGGGCGCTGCGGGCCCTGGAGAGCCTGCAGAACGTCCACGCCCGCATCATCGGCGCGGTGCTCAACGACTCCTCGGTCAAGGCTAGCTACTACAGCCACCCGGAATATGGCTATGGCATCAACCCCCAGGCGGCCACATCCGGCGGGGGCGGCAGCCTGTTGATCCACCTGCGCCGCAACCAGCCCGCGTCCGACGACACCCCTGGCCTCGTCCAGTCCGGACCGGGCCTCCCCTCTCAACCCCGGCCCGGTACTCCCAAGTAGGTCCTCGTTGATGACTCCAACGAAATAGCGCAGATTTTCGTGACGGCCAACGCCAGCGCCCTGTTGCCCTCCGAGCTGGACAGGGTGGTGGTGCAGCTCCTGACTACGGCCTGCCGCAATGATGGGGCGGTTGTGGTAGCGCTGCTGCCGGAATTCAAGCCCGTAGGCGCAAGCGCGGTGGGCTGTGGGCGCCGACAGATGGCCTTTGTCCCCAATTTGCCGGCAGATGCCACCGCCGGTTAAACTGTAGGCCATGCCCACGCCCTCCTATTCCGTCCTCTTCGTCTGTACGGCCAACCGTTGCCGTTCACCCATGGCCGAGGCGCTGCTGCGCCTCCTGGTAGCTGCCGCGGGCGAAACCGGGAACTGGATCATCGCTTCGGCCGGGACGTGGGCGGTGGACGGCCAGCCGGCCATGCCCAACACCGTTGCGGTCATGCGGGAGTGGGGGGTGGACCTGAGCCACCACCGCTCCCGCAGCCTTACCCCCTCCCTGCTCCAGGCCTTCCGCCTCATCCTGGCCATGACCGCCGGACATCAGGAAGCACTGCTTACCGAATTCCCTGAGTGCGCGCCCCGGCTGATGCTCATGGGTGAATTGATCGGCCGCCGCTTCGACATCCTGGATCCGGTGACCGGCCCCATCGAAGCGTATCGCAACACCGCCCGAGAGCTAGACGCCATCCTGCGCCAGGGTATGCCCCTTCTCCGCCATCGGGCCCGGGAATGAGTTCTGGGCCGAAGGGGCACCCTTTCCTCCGCCCGGCATGGACCACGGGAACGGACGGGGCAAGCCCAGTCCTTACCCGATAAACCTGGGAAATACAGGCCGGGCAGATGGGGGTGTCTCAGCCTGGTAGGTGCCGCTCCCAGCCGCACGGTTTCGGCAGACCTGTGAAGATGGAGGGAAGCTGCCGCAGCGCAGCTGCGAGCTGCGTCTGCCAGGGGGCGACGATTGGTGGCAAGTGCGGTTCCCAGTTGCATGCTTTCTTCCTGGCTTGGGCGCACCGGTGGTTGCGAACTGCCGCCATGCTCCTTTCCTCCGACGATCTTGAGACACACCTGGCGGGCCGACCGCTTGTCCCCCAAGGGACACTCTGTGGTAAAATAAGGTCCACGGCGGCTGTACCATTTTTCACAAGGATCGACCATGGACCGGAAACGTTTTACCCGCTTCACGTGGGCCGTATTGATTGCCAACCTGGGCGTGATCCTCTGGGGCGCCTATGTGCGTGCCTCGGGCTCGGGCGCAGGCTGCGGCAGCCACTGGCCCCTCTGCAACGGCGAGCTCATCCCCCGGGACCCCCAGATCCAGACCCTGGTGGAGTTTTCCCACCGGGTCACCAGCGGCCTGGCCCTGCTGAGCGTGGTGGCCATGCTCGTCTGGGCCCTGCGCCTCTACCCCAAGGGACACCCGGTCCGCCTGGGGGCCGGGCTCTCCATGTTCTTCATGCTCACCGAGGCCCTGATCGGCGCCGGCCTGGTGCTTTTTCAGTACGTGGCCACCAACGTCTCGGTGGCCCGGGCCTACTGGATGGCCGGCCACCTGACCAACACCTTCCTCCTCCTGGCCGTCCTGACCCTGACTGTCTGGTGGGCTTCGGGGGGCGGGCCCCTTCGGTGGCGAGGCCGGGGCCTGTTGACCTGGTCCTTTGGCCTGGCAGGTCTGGGACTGCTGGTGTTGGGCGCCAGCGGTGGGGTCACCGCCCTGGGCGATACCCTCACCCTTCACGCGGGGATCTCCCCCCTGGAGTCGCCCATCGTGGCCGGCCTCATCGAGCTGCGCATTTACCATCCCCTGTTGGCCCTGACGGTGGGGGCGCTGGTGGCCCTGGCGGCCTGGGCCGCCCACCGCAGCCAGCCCCCAATGCCGGTGGGCAGCTACGCCGGTCTGTTGCTGGCCCTCTACCTAGCCCAGCTCCTGGCCGGGATACTCAACGTCTATCTGCGGGCGCCCATCTGGCTGCAGCTCTTCCACCTGCTGCTGGCCGACCTGATCTGGATCACCTTCATTTTGCTGGCGGCGGCGGTCTTCGGCGCGCCGGTGGCGGTGCCGGAGCGGGAGAAGACCCAAGGCCGGCCGGCGGTGGAGCTGTCCACCAACCGCTAAAACTCTGGGTGGAATTCCTGAACGGGGGAGAGATGGCACGAATCGTTGTGTTGGGCGCCGGCCTGATGGGCAGTGCCTTCACCACACCCCTGGCCGACAACGGCCACGAGATCCGCCTGGTGGGGACCCACCTGGACGGCGATATCATCGAAGAGCTCCACGAGAGTCACGTTCACCCACGGCTGCGGGTGCGGCTGGCCGACGGGGTGCAGCCCTACACCTATGACCGCCTGGACGAGGCCCTGGCCGGCGCGGATCTGGTGGTGCTGGGGGTGAATTCGTTGGGGGTGGACTGGGCCACCTACATGCTCGCGCCCCGCCTCTCGCCGGAGACGCCCCTGCTCTTCCTCACCAAGGGGCTGGAAGGGGATGGGGAGCGGCTGCGCATCCTGCCCCACGTCCTTCGGGATGGTTTTCCGCCCGATGTCCGGTCCCGGCTGCAACTGGCGGCCATCGGCGGCCCTTCCATCGCCGGGGAACTGGCCGTTCGCCGTCACACCTGCGTGGTTCTCACCGGCAGTGACCCGGCCCTGCTGGAGCGGCTGGCGGGCCTGCTGCGCACGCCCTATTACCACGTCTGGACCAATCCGGACTTTGTGGGCGTGGAAGTCTGCGTGGCCCTGAAGAATGTCTACGCCCTGGCCGTGGGCATCGTGGGCGGGCTGCTGGAGAAGGAAGGCCAGGCCGACAACCAGGCGGTGATGCACAACCTGGCAGCGGCCCTCTTTGCCCAGGGGCTGTGGGAGATCGCCTACCTGGTGGAGTGGGCAGGCGGACAGCCGTCCAGCGTCTATTCCCTGCCCGCGGCGGGCGACCTCTACGTGACCAGTATGGGCGGGCGCAATGGCCGCATGGGGCGCTGGCTGGGGCTGGGTCTTCCTTACAGCGATGCCAAACAGCGCTACATGGCCGACGAGACCATCGAGGGCGCCGAGCTGGCCCTGGCTATCGGCCCCACGGTGGAGACCCTGGTGCAGCAAGGGCGGCTGGATCCGGCCCGCATCCCCCTCCTGCGGGCCATGATCCAGATCGTCTGCAACGACGCGCCCGTGGATATCCCCTGGGACGATTTCTTCGCAGGAGGCTGAAGCCGACTGTTTCTTCCTCCTACTTCCTGCTTCCCCACCTCAGCACCGTAGGTCCGGTTTCCATCCCTGACCGCTTGTCCGGTATGGAAACCGGACCTACTCACCTTCCCACCTCAATTATCACCTTCACCACGTTGTCCCCGTAGGCGTCGTTCAGGGCGAAGGCCTGGGGCGCCTGTTCCAGGGGGAAGCGATGGCTGATCAGACATTCCAGGTTGACCTTACCGCTCTGGACCAGGCGGATGGCCCGGGGGTAGACGTGCTTCATGCGCCGGGAAAGGCGGATGGTGAGCCCCTTGCGCCGGGCCACCGAGTGCTGAAGCAGGAAGCGGTCATCGCCTGGGATGCCCACCAGCACCAGGCGGCCGCCCAGCCGGGCCATCTGGGCCGCCTGCTGGATGGAGTGGTCGGCCCAGGCCGCCTCGATGGCCACGTCCACGCCCCGGCCGTTGGTGGCCGCCAGCACCGCTTCTACCGGATCCTGCTCCCGGAAGTTGATGGGGATACCGCCCAGCTCCTCGGCCACAGCCAGCCGCCAGGGGAACTGATCCACCACAAAGATGGGCTCTGCCCCGGCGGCCCGCACCGTCTGCAGCAGGCAGAGGCCGATGGGGCCGGCGCCCAGGATGGCCACGCTGTCGGCCACCCGGATCTTGGCCAGGTCCGTGGCATGGATGGCCACGCCCAGGGGTTCCAGCAGCGCGGCGCAGGCGTCGTCGATGGAATCCGGCACGGGAAAACAGGTATGGGCCGGCACGTGCATCCACTGGGCGAGGCTGCCGGGGTCCGGGTAGAGGCCGCAGAAGTGGAGGCGGCGGCAGAGGTTGGGGTGGCCCTGTTCGCATAGTTCGCAGCGGCCGCAGGGCTGGGCTGGATCCACCGCCACCCGGGTGCCCGGCCCCAGGGGACGAAATTCGCCGTCCAGGGCTTCGCCGGGGCCCACTGCTTCCACCACACCGGCGAATTCGTGGCCCAGGGTCAGGGGGGCTTCCAGCTGGGTGTCGCCGATGCGGGCATCCTGGTAGGTGTGCAGGTCGCTGCCACAGATGCCCACCGCGGTCACCCGCAGCAGCACCTGCTCGGGGCCGGGCGGGCCAGGGTGGGGCACCCGATCCACCCGCAGGTCCCGGGGGCCGTAGAGTCGAACAGCGGTCATCTGCTGGGATGTATCCATGGTCTTCCTCGAAAGTTTGAATGGTCAGGATGACTCCCCTGCAAAAAGGGCGTTTTTGAATGCAAAGGCGCAAAGGCACAAAGAAACGCAGGAGAGAGTAACTCGAATCAGCACACAGGCGCCTGGATGATACGCTGATGGGTTGGGGTATTTGCCCGTTACCAATACCCGTCACCAATAGAGGATAGCACAAAATGCAATGATTTGCCTGTTGATGACGGGGGGAAACGCACTTGGGATGTGCCAGCCGATGATTTCAATCATCGGCCCAAGGCCCAGCGCCATCCACCCCCGATTGTCGGGTTGCCGACAGATTGGACCCACCCTGCCCGTTATCATGGCACAGACGGTTTGTGAAGAGTTTCTCAAGAACGCGGCGAGGAAACCATGGATAGACCCAGGGAACAGGCCCATGGCCTGGCAACAGTGGACAGGGCGGTGCCGGGCATCCCCCCGGCACCGCCGGTCCTCATCCGGCTGGAAGGCCTGAGCAAGGAGTATCGGGAAGGGCGACAGAGCCGTACCGTGCTGGACGCCATCAGCCGGGAATTCTACGCCGGCGAGTTCGTCTGCCTGTTGGGTAAG
>FWPU01009158.1_pt1 | contig 15901 bp, 16 predicted proteins | sample 2228361 | NCBI WGS metagenome assembly FWPU01 (sample SAMEA103939777, study PRJEB20133) | metagenome
AGTCCTCCACGCCCCGGACCACTACCACTTGTGGCTACTGCAGTCAAGTAAATACCCCTCAGTTCCCTATCGGTCTATCTCTCCCAGGACGATGTCGATTGATCCCAGTATCGCCACCAGATCCGCCACCAATACGCCCTTCCCCGCCACGGGCAGTATCGAAAGGTTGGAGAAGCTGGGGGCCCTGATCTTGACCCGGAGGGGCGTGTCGCTCCCATCGCTGATGACGTAAAAGCCCAGCTCGCCGCGCGGGTTCTCTATCCCCTGGTACACTTCGCCGGCTGGCGGTCTTATCCTGCGGACATCCGCCGAGTACTTCCCCTCGGGCAGGCCGTCGATGGCCTGTCGCGCGATCCGGCAGGATTCCAGCATCTCCTCTATGCGGACGAAGTACCTGTTCCAGCAGTCGCCGGTCACTCCTATGCCGTCGCGCCCCAGCACCGTCTTGAACTCGAAGTGGTCATACGACGAGTATGGTTCATCCTTGCGCAGATCGCGATTCACGCCTGAGGCGCGCAGGTTGGGGCCCGTCAGGCCGTATTCCACCGCCAGTTCCGGCGGGATGACGCCCAGTCCCCTGGTACGGTCGATGAAAATCTGGTTGTAGCTGAAGAGGTCGTTGTAGTCCTTTACTCTGGCCTCGAATGTGTTGAGGAACCGGTAGAGCATTCCCGCGAATTTCCTGTCCACGTCCCTCCTGACGCCGCCGATCTTGACGTAGTTGTAGGTGAGGCGCGCCCCGGAGACGTGCTCGAACATGTCGAGTATCGTCTCGCGGTCGCGGAATGCGTAGAGGAAGGGGGTAATAGCCCCCAGATCCAGTCCATAGGCCCCCAGCGCCAGGAGGTGCGAGGCGATGCGGTTGAGCTCGGCCATGATGACCCGTATGTACTGGGCCCGCGGCGGGACCTCGAGTCCCATGAGCCTTTCCACGGCCAGGCAGAAGCCCAAGTTGTCGCTCATGGAGGAGAGGTAGTCAAGCCTGTCGGTGTAGGGTATGAACTGCTCGTACCGCACGCTCTCCCCGATCTTCTCGCCGCAGCGGTGCAGATACCCGATGACGGGGATGACCTCGGAGACCAGCTCGCCGTCGGTCCGAACCAGGAGGCGCAGCACCCCGTGGGTGGACGGGTGCTGCGGCCCCATGTTCAGCAGCATGTCCTGGGTTTCGACGATTTTTTCCGTCATCTGGTTTCCCTGGCGCGTTCCTGCGGGGACGGCCAGACCTGGACCGCCGCGGGGGCGCCCCCGGCATGTCTGGCCAGGGACTGTCCCTTGATCTTCTTCTGGAGCAGCAGGATGCCGTCCAGCAGCGCCTCGGGCCGGGGCGGGCAGCCTGGGACGTAGACGTCCACCGGCACCACCTTGTCGACGCCCTTGACGACGTTGTACCCGTACCTGCAATAGGGGCCGCCGCCCAGCACGCAGGAGCCCATCGCTATGACGTACCTCGGCTCGGCCATCTGCTCGTAGAGCCTCCGGATCACCATGGCGATCTTAACGTTGACCGTCCCGGCCACTATCATCAGATCGCTCTGGCGGGGCGTGGCGCGCGGGATCATCCCGAAGCGGTCCCAGTCGTACCGAGACGCACCGGCCGACATCATCTCGATCGCGCAGCAGGCGATGCCGAACGTCATCGGCCACAGGCTCGACGCCCTGGACCAGTTCACGGCGGCGTCGACGCTGGTGATCAGTATGTTCCTGTCGAAACGTCCTTCGATGAATCCCACGCGGATATCCCCGGGCGAAATATTAATCCCCGTCCGAGCGGCGGGCCATATTTTTCGGGCGCCGCCGGCCCCTCAGATGGCCACGTAAAGATCGCCACCCCTGACCGTCGAATTGTACCGGCGCGCGCAGGGGCCCGGCACCGACAACCCCTTCCCGGTGGGGATGTCGAACTTCCACTGATGTGCGGGGCAGGTGACGACCGTTCCCTCGACCTTTCCCTCTCCCAGCGGGCCTCCCTCGTGGGGACATGCGTTGGCCAGGACATGGAAACGGCCGTCCAGGTTGAAGACGGCCAGGGCCGGCCCTCCCGTCTCGACCACGCGGGCCTCGCCGGGGGGGAATTCATCGGCCCTGCCGAGCCGCATCCAGTAAGGCCGCCGCCCTCTCTGGGGCCGCGCTTCGCGGGGCTTTTCCGGGGCCCGCGGGGGCGGCGCCTGCGGGGGGGGCGTCTCGGCCGCGGGCGGCGGCTCGGCCACGGCGATCGTTTCCGTCTTCGCCTCGTTCTCGACCGCCGCCGGCTGAGCCTCCTCCGGGACGCTTTCCGGCGCCTGCTGAACCTCCGACGGCACCTTCGATATCTCGTCCGCGCCGACGACGCGCCGGCCTCCCCAGTCCCCCTCGACGACGACCTTCCTCAAGAGCAGGCTCTGTTCCACCACGACGCCGCCCCCCTGCGCCGTCTGCACCCTGGTCCCCTTCGGCGGCAGCATCCGCCGCGCCTCGCAGTAAAGGGGGTACTCGCCTCGGAGGCAGCACATGAGCTTGCCGCACCTGCCGGTGATTTTCGCGGGATCGGCCGTATGCTTCTGGACCTTGGCCATGTCCATGCTGATCCCGCCGAGATCCTTGAGGAAGCCGCGGCAGCAGAGCGCCAGCCCGCAGTGCCCCGCGTCGCCCGCCAGCCGCGCCTCGTCCCTGGCGCCGACTTGCTTGAGCTCTATCCGGGTGCGGAATTCGTGGGCGAGTATCCGCACCAGTTCCCTGAAGTCCACTCGCGTCTCGCTGGCGAAATAAAAGATTATCCTTTCGCCGCCGATGACGTAGTCCACGTCCACCAGCTTCATCGGCAGGTTGAGCCTCTTGACCTGATCCTTGAAGAACCGCCTGGCCCGCGGGACGTTCTCCTTCTCCAGCCGCTCCGCGTTGCCGAGATCGGACTGCTCCGCGCGGCGCAGGACCTCCCCCATGCTCTCCGGCGGCATGCCCTCCGGAACGGGCTCGAGCCGCGTGAGGACCACGCCGAGTTCCTTCCCGCGGTCGGTGCGCACGATGCACCGATCGCCGACCCTGAGATCCAGCCGGTCGGTCCTGAACCTGCCGACCATGAACATCTTCCCGTAGCGCACGCAGGTATAGAAGCTCATCGATCCACGGCCCCCTTCCCCCGGCGCGACTCGATTTCCGCGGCGAGGCTCCGGATCTCCTTCTCCAGCTCCGCCGCCATCTCGGACTCCTCCACGCGGCGCAATATCTTGCCGCCGCGGAAGATGATCCCGCCGCCGCGCCCGCCGGCCAGGCCCACGTCGGCCCCGGCGGCCTCGCCCGGACCGTTCACGGCGCACCCCAGTATCGATATCCTCATCGGAACGCGGACGTCCCGTATGCGCTCGACGACCTCATTCACCACTTTCTCCAGGTCGATGGCGATTCGCCCGCAGGCCGGGCATGCCACGATCTCGGGATCCACGGCGCGCCTGCCGGCCGCCTTGAGTATGTCGAATGCGGCCCGCACCTCCAAGTCCTTGTCGCCGGTGAGGGAGACTCTTATGGTATCCCCCACGCCCTCCAGTAGTATCCTGCCGATCCCCACCGCGCTCTTGATCGTGCCGTAGCCCGGCAGCCCCGCCTCCGTCACGCCCACGTGAAGGGGAAAGTCGTTGAGCCGCGCGAACCGCAGGTTGGCCTCGACGTTCTGCTCCATGTCCGTGGACTTGATGGAAACCACTATGTCCCTGAAGCCGCAGCGTTCAAGCCACTCGCAGTGACGCGAGGCGCTCTCCACGAGCGCTTCCGCCGTGGCCCACCCGTGCTTTTCCAGGAGATCCTTCTCGACGGAGCCGGAGTTCACGCCCACCCTTATGCTGACGCCTTTCCGCCGGGCCGCCTCCGCGACCTGGCGGAGGCGCTCCCTGCCCTCCGCCTCGAAGCTGCCCCGGAGCCCCGCCACGTTGCCGGGGTTGAGCCGGATCTTGTCGGCGCCGCGCTCGATGGCCTCCAGCGCCAGCTTGTGGTTGAAATGGATGTCGGCCACCAGTGGAACGCCGCCCAGGTATTTCTTCACCTCGCCGAGGGCCTGGGCGTCCCGGGAATCGAAGACGGCCACACGCACGATCTCGCAGCCGGCGTCGAGCATGCGGCGGATCTCGCCGCGGATGGCCTCCGTATCGGCAAGCTTGGAGGTGGCCAGGGACTGGACCCAGATGGGATTCTCGCCGCCGATGACGAGATTCCCGCAGCGGACCTCGCGCGTCTTGCGCCTGGCTACCATCTCGAGCGGCTTCGCGCCGATGAACCTACAACCAGCGCCTCAGGACGATGATGTACAGCTGGCGGTAAGGACGAACCCCTTGATCCATGTAAGGGGGGATGGAGTCCACCGGAACGCCGTCCGTCTCCCTGAGCTTCGGAGGGGGCGGATCCAGCCCGTCGTCCATCGTCTTGGGGATGTCGAACGTCCACGGCCGGCGCCGCGGGGCCGACGGCCTGTCCAGTTCGGTGCCGTCGACCATCACGTCCTCGGGAACGCACGCCGGCTCGCAGCCGAAGATCTCCCAGCCCTCGGATTCCTTCTCGCGCGCGAAGTCCTTCAGTTCCTCCAGCGGCACCGGGCCGACGACCTTAATCTCGTAATCGGGTCCCGGTATGGACCACTGATGGGGGTATGATCCCACGCTGTAGGGGTTCCCTTCCCACATGCGGCATCCCCACAGGAACGCCGGGAACGCCATCGCCAATACGGTCGGCTTCATGCTCGTCATTTTACGCCCCCGCTGACGGGCGTTCAACGTTTTACCGTCCGGTCCGGGACCGGCGCCAACGCCCCTCATCTGAGCCCCGGCGGCAAACGGCCCCAGCAGGGAGACGCGATCGAGCCTCGAAGGAAGGTAAGCCGCCTGATATCCTTTCCGTCCGACGCGGCCACGTACAGTTCCCTGAACCCGTCCCGGTCGTTGACGAAGACCAGCCGTCGTCCGTCCGGGGACCAAGCGGGGGAATCGGATTCTCCATCGATGGAGACCAGCCTGCGCGCGGCGCCGGTTTCCACCTCCATGACGTGGACGGAGAGGCGTCCATCCCTGTCCGAAGACCAGGCGATCAACCGCCCGTCGGGCGACCAGGCGGGCCGTCCGTCCCAGGCGCGTTCGGCCGTAAGCCGCCTCACGCCGGATCCGTCGGCGTCCATCAGGTATAGATCCGGCGCCCCGGAACGGTCGGAGACGAACGCGATTGACTTCCCGTCGGGGGACCAGGCGGGCCACTCGTCGGCCGCGGGGTCGTCCGTCAGTCTGACGGGGTTGCCGCCGTCGGCACTTAACACGTATATCTCCCAGTTCCCGTCGCGGTTGGACGATATCGCGATCCTGGTCCCGTCAGGCGACCACGAAGGCGCCCTGTCTATGTGGGGCGAACTGGTCAGCCGCGTCAGGGAGCCGTTCCAGACGAAGAGCCTGCGGACGAAGTCGTGTTCGGAGGCGAAGACGAGATCCTTCCCGTCCGGGGACCACGCCGGCGTCTCGTTGTATGAGTCCGGCGGCCCGATCCCCCTCGGCGGGGCGCCGCCGGGCTCCATCACGAAAATGTCCGTGCAGGCGGCCTCGCGATCGACGACGAAGGCGATGCGTGATCTCTCCGGTGTTCCGCCGTCCCTCCCGGAGCAACCGGCCGCGCAGAGCAAGGCGGCCGAAAGCAGCGCGCGCTGGCATCGATGATCCATGTGGCCGGAGGAGAGGCTACCCGCAGTCCACGCGCTTTTCAACACATCCGGGCCGGCGCCGTCGGGCGGCGGGGTTATTGGGGGCGCCTCTCGGCGGGCTTGTCGGCCTGGCGGCGGTGCTGTGGGGGCTTGGCCTGGCGCTGGGCGTAGAGCGGGCAGGCCCGCTGGAGTTCCTGGAACTTCGGCCAGAACCCCCCTGGGCCGAGTTCCCCCAGCGCGGCGACCTCCGCGGGCGCCACGCACTTGTGCAGGCGCGCGTGCTCCCGCACCCTGCCGAAGGCCACGTCGCGGAACTCCCCGGCCAGGCCGGCGAGCGCCTCCACGCGGGGCCCGGAGGCGCCCGGGGGCATGGCCCGTATCTCCGCGATCCTCTCCGGTCTCTCCCGCTTCAACCACGTGAAGAACAGTCCCCTGGGGAAGCCTTCCAGCCGGCGGTTCCTATGCGCCCAGCGGAAGAAATCCGCCGCCAGCTCGGCGTACTCCTTCTTCTCGCTCTCGGAGAGCCTCGCGGCGCGCTCGCGGAGCCTGCTGACCTGTTCAGGCGCCATGTTCTTGAGCCGCTGGAGGTTCTCCCGGAGCCGTTCCTGCTCCTCGCTGGGGAGTTTCTTGAACTGTTCCAGCCGCATCTTGAGCTCCGCCAGCCTCTCGGGGGGCAGCGACCTGATGCGCTGGATCTTCGCGGGATCGACCTCCTGGACCGGCGCCCGCCCGGCCAGCGAGGCAAGCGCCGCCAGCGCCAGCATCCTCATCGGGGTGATCACTTGGGATTCTCCATGAAGGGGGAGACGCTGTCGCCGACGAATTCCAGCGCGCGCAGCAGATCGATGTTCTCGAGGAGATCCAGGTTTTCGGCGAGTTCCCGCTGCTCCTCGGTAATCGCTTCCGGCCTCCGGCCGACGTCCGCCGGGCGCAGGTGGAGCACGACCGCCACCAGCAGCGCCGCCGCGGCGGCGGCCAGCGGGGCGGCGAACCTGAGGATCAAAGGGGTCAGCTTGGCCCGCAGGCCGCGCATGAAATCGGGCCGGGGCTCCGCTTCGGGATACTCGCCTATGATCTCCCAGGCGCGGCGGAACGATCGGCATCCGGGGCAGGATTCCAGGTGCTCCCGCGCCTCTCCGGACTCGGCGGGATGGGCCCGCCTGTATTCCTCGCAGTCCATAACGCACCTCTCGACCGTGTGAACCCGCGCGACCCCGGCCGTGTTGCGCCCAATCGTCACCCGCGCCGGGCGCGGAGGAAGAAAAGGGTGTCGGGGCGCACGCGCGAGGCCGCGCGGATCACGTCCTGGCGGGCCACGCCCTCGATCGCGGCGATCATCTGCGCGGCGGTCATTGGGCGCCCCGAAAGGTTCATCTCCGCGAAGGCGCCGATCTTCGCCGAGGGGCTGTCCTCGCGCGACCGCAGCTTGTCCAGGATCGTGCGGCGAGTCTTCTCCCACTCGTCGTCCGTGAACCGGCCGGCGGCGATGTCCTCCATCTGCGCGCGGATCACCTCCACGCAACGCCCGTACTTCGCCGGGTCGATGCCGGCGGTGACGAAGAGCAACCCCTTGGAATTGTCCAGGGACGAGTGCGCGGCGTAGGCCAGCCCCTCCTTCTCCCGCACCTGGGCGAACAGCTTCGAGTGCGGGAAGGCCCCCAGCAGGCCGTTGTACACCACGAGGGCAAACGCGTCGGGATGACGCCATGTCAAACCCGTACGGCAACCCAGGACCAGTTTGCCCTGTTCCACCTCGAGCGCCTCCACCACCTCTCGTGGGCCGTCTGGGGGACCCTCGCGAATCTCGGTGGGCGGCAGCGGCTGCACGCGGCGCCTGCCGAACCGGAACAACCTCGCGGCGGTCCCGACTACGCCATCCGGGGTGACATCGCCCACCGCGAAGAGATCCACCGGCGCCTCCCGCACGATCCGCCGGTGCAGGCGGAACAGGTCCTTCGGGGAGATCGGATCGACCTCCTCCAGCCTGCCGTACTCGTACCTGCCGAAGGCCTCCCCGCGGCACATCTCCTGGACGCAGCGCTCGAAGGCGTAGGCCATCCTGTCGTTGATCATCCCGCGGATGATGCGCTTCAGGTTCTCCTTCTCCTGGGCCACGTAGGAAGGATGCAACCCGCCGCCCCGGACCAGCGGCCGCGACATGATCCTCCACAGGAAGCCGATCGCCCGCTCCAGGGCCCGCATCTTCCGCGGGGCGAACCTGTCGTTGAGGACGTCGAAGCGGAAGTACGCGACGTGCCGCTCCCCGATCTTCATGACGTCGGCGCCCATGGAGGCGCCGTAGAGACCGTCGAGATGCCTCACTATCCTCCGCATGTCCGGGAAGCCTGCGCACCCGCGCTTCATCACCGCCGGCAGCAGCGCCAGGCGCGTCGCCTCGTCCCCGAGCGGCCGGTAGACGTAGACCACCAGGGTGATCGTCTTGAACTTGTCCGTGGTATGGACGAATATCCTGAAGCCGGGAGACGGCTCGGCTACCTCGAAATCACCCGACATCATCGGCGGAAGTACCTCTCCAGGTCGTCCAGCGTCAGCTTGACGGCGGTGGGCCGGCCGTGGGCGCAGGCGGAGGAGAAATCGAGCGCGGAGGCGTCCTCGAGGAGCCGCGCGATCTCCTCTCCCGACAGCCGCCTGCCGAATTTCACCGCCGCCCGGCACGCCAGGAATCCCAACGCGCGGTCCAGCATAGACTGGCCAGGCTCCTCCTTCTCCAGATCGAGCAGATCCGTCAGCAGCGCGGCCGGGTCGCTCTCGGCGACCAGCGCCGGCACGGCCCGGACCGCCACGGCGTCCCTCCCGTAGTCCTCGACCTCGATGCCGAAGGACTCCAGCAGCTCCCTGCATTCGTCCAGCCTCGCGCGCCGCCGGCCGTCGAGCTCGACGACAGCGGGCATCAGGAGCCTCTGCCGCGGTATGGAGGCGTTCGCGTACTGCCGCCGGAGATCCTCGAGCATTACCCTCTCGTGGAGCGCGTGCTGGTCGATGATCCTCAGGCCGTCCTCGACCTCCTCCACCAGATAGCGGTCGTGCACCTGGAAGACGCGCCTGCCGGCCGAAACCAGGGGCGGGGCGCCGCCTCCGCTGGAGAAGAATTCCACCACCGCCCCGGACGCCCCTCCCGCAGCGGCCACGGCGCCGCGGGCGACCGCCGCCTCCCGGGACGGCGGTTCGACGCGCGGGGCCAGATCACCGCCGAGCAGCCTCCCCCGCAGCGCGGCCGCAATCCGGTCGTGCAGCTTCCAGACGCTCCTGAAACGCACCTCTATCTTGGTTGGGTGAACGTTGACGTCGACCTCCTCCGGCGGGAGGCTCAGGAAGAGGAACGCGACGGGATAGCGCCCGTGCGGGATCATCTCGCGGTACGCCTCGTTGACGGCCCTCATCAGGACCCGGTCGCGTATGAAGCGGCCGTTCAGGAAGAAGCAGAGCCCCTTGGCGTTGACGCGCGAGTGCTGCGGGGGGGCGAGGTAGGCGTGGAAATCCTCCCGGCTGATCTCCAGGAGGGATCCCGCGACCTCCTCGCCGAAGAAGACACCGATCCTGGACCGGCGCTCAGCGGGCGCCAGGCAGTAGCGCCGCTCCCCCTCCAGGAACAGTTCGAAGCGCACCTCCGGCCGCGCCACGGCGAAACGCCAGAAGGCCTCCACCACGTGCTCGGTCTCCACCTCGGCCGACCTGAGGAACCGCCTGCGGACCGGCACGTTGTGGAACAGGTTGCGGACCTCAACGACCGTCCCGGGCGCGGCAGCGGCGGGGCGCACGGGCGAGGCGGCGCCGTACTCCACCACTATCTCGGCGCCGTCGCGCCCCTCCGAGCGGCTCACCAGGCGCACCCGCGCCACGGCGCCGACTGAGGCCAGCGCCTCTCCCCGGAAACCGAACGTCGATATCCGCCATAGATCCTCCGCCGCCGACAGCTTGCTGGTGGCGTGCGAGGCGAACGCCAGGGGCAGATCCTCAGGCGCGATCCCCGACCCGTTGTCGGTCACGCGGATCAACCTGCGGCCCCCGTCCTCCGCGTCCACGCGGATCTCCGTGGCCCCGGCGTCCAAGGCGTTCTCGACAAGCTCCTTGACCACGCTGGCCGGCCGCTCGACGACCTCGCCGGCGGCTATCTTGTTGACCACGTCCGGCGGGAGGATCCTGATGGGCGCCATGTAGCTGTACCTTAACAGAAGCGCGCAGGGGGGGTCAAACGCTCCTTGAGCGCCGGCCCCCGGCCGGGTAACCATGACGAGGCGCGACATGACCGCCTGCGGGCGGGGGAGGACCTGCGATGGAGACGATCACTGCCGGGCTCCTGGCGGCGATCCTTGCGGCCGCGCCCGACACCATCAGGCTCGAGAACGGCGGCACCCTCGAAGGCGTCGTGCTCAGGGAGACGGCCGACTCCGTGGTGGTGCGCCTGAAGTACGCGACGGTTACCCTGGACGGATCAGAGATCGCCTCCATCAAGAGGAAGGCCCCCGAGGGCGCACCCCAGGGGCCCGCGGGGCGCCTCGCGCGATGGGACGCCGCAGTCGCGGTAGTCGCGTCCCGCCCCTGGGCGGGCGAGCTCCGCCAGATCCCAACCACGGTGATCGACAAGGGGATATTCAGGCACGTCCCGTACATGTCCCATAAGTCCGGCGGCTACGAATTCAACGTCTACGGCGACCCGGACAGGCCGGCGGCGGCCGTGCGGAAGTGAGCCCGGCGCTCAGTCCGGAGGCAGCGGAAACAGGAAGGGCCTGCGCCGCTCGTACCTCATGCAGTGGGTGTATCCGGCCTCGCGGGCGGCGGCGACCGCCATGTCGAACTTGTACCCCACCTGCCCGGGCTCGTGGGCGTCCGACCCGAACGTGATCCCGATCCCCCTTTCGCGCGCGGCCTTCAATATCCGCATGCTCGGATAGATCTCCCTGGCGGGCCGGCGCAGGCCGCTGGTGTTCAGCTCCAAGGCGAGCCCCGCCTCCGCCACCGCGTCCAGGGCCCTCAGTTCCAGGTCGGCATAATCCCTCGACGGGCGGTGGCCGAATTTCTTGATGAGATCCGGATGCGCCACGACGTCGCACAGCCCGCTGCGTGCGAGCCCCGCGATCATCCCGTAGTATTCCGAATATGTATCGTAAAGATCCCGCTCGCCGAACCGCCCGGCGTTCTCCGGATTGTCGAAACCCCACGATCCGAGGTAGTGCACCGACCCGATGACGTAGTCGAACTCGAAGGACTCCACGACGTGGCGGGCGTAGTCCTCCGTCCCCGGATGGAAGTCCGTCTCGATCCCGAGCCTGATCGGAAGGCGCGGGAAGGATTCCCTGCAACGGCGGACCATCTCCACGTAGCCCTCGAGCTGCTCCCGCGCCATCCTGTTGGCCGGGTCGTACCACGGGGGCATGGGGCTGTGGCAGGCGAACCCGATCTCGACGAATCCGCGCGCCATGGCCTCCCGCGCGTATTCCTCAGGCTCCCCCGAGGCGTGCTTGCACAGCGGCGTGTGCAGGTGGTAGTCGATCATCACAGCCGCCGTATGATGTTGACGACGAGCTCCTGGGCCGACTCCGGGGTCGAAGCCGCCTGCGTCCCGCGGTTGTCCTTGGAAACCATGAGCCGCCGGACCCTCTCGGCGCGCGCGGCCGGCGGGATCTCCATCACCTTTTTGATCAGCGCGGCGTCGCACCCGGCCAGCGCCAGCGCCAGCTCCTCATCCTCCACCCATTGCAGGACCTCGGCCAGGTCTTCCCTCCGCATGCGGGCGACGTCCTGGAACGAAAAGACCAAAGTGCTGAAGGATTCCCCCAGATCGGGCCGCTCGCGGTGTCCGCCGATCTCAAGATCCCGCCCGTCCCAGTAGCGCATCTTGACGCGGTGGTTGCGGGCGCAGCGGTCGCAGTAGAACCTGATCTCTCCCAGCTCCCCGATGCCGGGGATGACCGTGTAGCCGTCGGCGGACGCCTTGCAGTTGATGCACCTCACGCGCCGCGCATCATAAGGAGGCCGGCTCCCGCGCCGCAAGCCTTTTGCGGCCCAGCGCCGCCCCCAGCCCCAGCGTCACCAGCGTCCCTATCGGGAAATGCCAGGGCCAGGCCAGCTTGATGTGGCACGGGTTCCCGTCGGGGCCGGCGAACGGCTTGAGGAACCCCACCGCGACGACCAACCCCGCGCCCGCGACACCAAGGATGGCCTTGAGGGGCTCCCGCCTCAGGAACCACAGGGCCGTCACCGCGACGGCGCCGGCCGCCGGCGCCAGGACCGCCCGCGCCCAGGCGTGGTGCTGCCAGCCGAGCGCGAAGACCAGCAGCACCGAGCAAGGCACACCCCAGAGGAGCCCCCTGGCGTCCCTCCCGGCCGGAAGCAGCGCCAAGAGAAGCATCCCAAGCAGCGCCCCGTAGGTGTACCCGGCCATCGACAGGGCCAGGTCGAGGATGGACGGATATTGCCGGATCTCCCCGCAGATCAGGGCCACGGCGCACAACCCCGCCCCCGACGCGAGGACCAGCAGCCTCGAGACGAAAACCATGCGGGACTCGGACGCCGGTCTCTTGAGAAACGGCTTGTAGAAGGTCACCAGGGCGGTCTGCGCCATCGCCGCAAGCGTGGAGGTCGCCGTGGCCGCGGAGAAGACGGACGCGAAGAGAAGCCCCTTGAGCCCCACGGGCAGCGCCCTCTTTATGAAGACTGGCAGCAGGTAGTCCTGCCTGAAGCCGACAAGCGCCGCCTCCTCCCTCGTCATGGGGTGGTGCCTGAAGTAGGCGTATATTCCGACCCCCACCGTCAGCATGAGCACCGGGAGGATCTGGCTGACGGACGACCAGATCACCGCCTTGCGGGCCTCCCCGGCGTCCCGGCAGCAGAACAGGCGCTGGGCCGTCATCTGGTCCGTCCCGTGGGACGCCATCGTGAGAAAGGGCATACCCAGGAGCCCGCACCAGAGCGTGAACGTCGCCGTCCTGTCGAGATCCAGATTGAATAGGGTGAACTTGCCGGCCTCGCGGCCTATCCGCGCGATCTCCGGTACGCCGCCCGGGACGGTCCAGACCACCGCGGCAAGCGCCGCAAGCGCCCCCACGAAGATGACCGCGAACTGCACCACGTCGGTCCAGACGACCGTGTTTATGCCCCCCATCCAGGTCCAGGCCACCGATATGGCCCCAAGCATCAGGACCGCCCAGGCGACCCCCAGCCCGGTGATCGCGTCGAGCACGAGCGCCGCCAGGAAGAGCCGGGCGCCCTGGGCCAGGAGCGCGCCCGCGAGGAAGAGCGCCGTGGAGAGGCGGTCGGCGGCGGGCCCGAGCCGCCGCCCCATGAACTCGTACGGGCTGTATATCTCCCGCCGGTAGTAGGCGGGCACGAAAAGGTAGCCGATGGCGAAGCGGGCCAGGATCACGCCCAGGGCGAGCATCAGGTAGGTATAATTGCCGCCGGCCGCGAACGCGATCGCCGGCAGGCTCACGAAGGTGACGCCGCTGACCTCGGTGGCCACGATGGAGCCGCACACCGCCCACCACGGGAGCCTGCGGCCGCCCAGGAAGAAGTCCCTGATCGTCTGCCCGCGGCCGGCCAGGCGCTCCGCCAGCCAGGAGGTACCCAGGATGTAGGCGGCCATGACCCCCCAGTCGATCCAGTGCATCGTCAGAAGCGGCGGGCCGGTGCGTGCCGCGGATCCGTCACGAGCGCTCCCTGATGCGCCGTTCCGCCTCCTCCATTAGCGACTGGACCTTCCGGTCGCGCGTCGGATCCAGCTCCATGCAGCGCCTGAAATTCTCCACGGCGGCCTTGAATTCCTTTATGGCGAAGAGCGCCTGCCCGCGCTCGTAGTAGGCGCCGTAGAGGGACTTGTTGAGCCGGATCGCGGTGTCCAGGTTCGATATCGCGTCCAAGAATATGTCCTTGACCTTGTGCCCCGCCGCCAGCAGGTGCTTCGCCAGCGCCACCTTGACGACCCCGAGGTCCTTGAATATGTAGGCGTAGGTGGGCTCCAGCTCGGCCGCCCGCGCGAAGTCCTCTATCGCCTTCCTGTAGAACGGCTCCGGATCCCCCTTCCCCTTCCTCATCCCCCTGCCGATATAGAAGTTAACGATCCCCCTGAGGTGATAGGCGTGGCTGCACGTGTCGTCGAACCCGATCGCGGCGTCCAGGTCCTTCAGGGCCATCTCGAAAACGGACGAGACGTCCTTGCCGGAATCGCGCGCGTATCGCCCGCCGAAGATGAGGACGTTCGCCCTGTTCACCCGCGCGGGGGTGTATTCCGGGCGGAGCTGCGCGGCCACCAGAAAATCCTCCATCGCGCTCTTGCAGCTGGCGCTCGGGTCGCCGCCTTCCAGCGACTGGATTATCGCCCTGGCGAAGCGGTAGACACCCCTCTGGGTGCGGATGTCGTAGTTCTTTTGCTGACGCTCGATGGCCAGCGTGAGCCCCTGCTCTCCCGCCTCCAGCTGCGCCGTCAGCGACGCGTACCCCGAGGCCGCCCCTTCCCCGACGGGGGCCAGCCGGATGAGCTCCCTGAACATGTGGACCGCCTCCTCCAGCCTGCCGGCGTGGAGCGCCGCCAGCCCCCGGGTGAACAGCATCTGGTCGTCCGACAGCACGGGCGCCCCGTGCAGGAACCTGTCCAGGTCCTCGACGAACGCCTTCGCCGACTCGTACCTCCTGACCGGATCCTTGTCCATCGCGCGGCTTATCAACCTGTCCAAGTCCGCGGGGACCTCCGCGTTGATCTGCGACGGCGGCGCCAGGGGATCCTGCACCACCGCCAGGCACGTCTTGAGCGGTTCGCCCGCGTCGAAAGGCGGCCGGCCCGTAACGAGGAAATACAGGACGGCCCCGAGCGAGTAGATGTCGCTGCGCTCCCCGATGTCCTGGACGCGGTTGAGGGCCTGCTCGGGCGACATGTATGAAGGCGTCCCCCGCGCGCGGATGCTGCGGCTGACCCTTATGCCTTCCTCCGGGCCCGGAGGGAGGATGGGTCTTACCAGCCCGAAATCGGCCACGCGGACGCGACCTTCCCTGTCCACCATGATGTTCCGGGGCTTGATGTCCCGGTGGATCACCCTGTTCTCGTGGGCGTAGGCGACCGCCTGCGCCGCCTCGCGGACGATCTCGACGGCCCTGCGGATCGTCATGCCGGCCTCGCGCTCGCGGTCCAAGGTCGTTCCGTCGACGAATTCCATGGCGATGAACGGCCGCTCGCCCTCGAAGGGAGGCGGCACGCCCGCCGCCAGGACCGCCACGATGCCCGGATGTCTCAGCCCCATGGAGGGACCCACGCCCTCCACCAGGCGCGCCGCGACGTCGGGACTGTCACCGAGGATCTTCAGCGCCACCCATTGGTTCGCCGCCCCGTCCCACGCCCTCCACACCTCCGAAGCCGATCCACGGCCCACGGGACGCACCAGGATGAATCGGCCGAAACGCCTCGTGGGATCGTCCTTCACCGCGGCGGCCTCCGGGGGCATCTCCGCGGCCACGACCGCCGGCGGGGGCGGAGCCGCGGAAGCCTCCGCCGCTGGGGTCTGCCTCGAGAGGACCCTGCGCCGCGCCTCGGCCCTCAGATCCTCGATCCCGGCGGGGTCGACCAGCCCGCGCTCCCTGAAGAGCTCCGCCAGGGTCAGGGTGCTGCCGCCGGCGATCGCCGCCAGGCAGTCGTCAAGATCCATCTGGCTGATCAGCCCCTTCTCCAGGGCCAGGAGCCCCAACTCCGCGTCTTCTTCACGCACGGCAGCACGGATTCATTTCGCCGGTCGACCGGACGCCCGGGGATCCGGATATCCGCCCCCCACGCGCTCTCACGCGGGTCCGCCCTCAACCGCCGATCCCGAGCCCCCCGGAGGGCAGGTCGACGCCGGCCCACGCCTTCTCCTCGTCCCGTTCGGCGAAAAACCTCCTGTTGACCTCCGCGTAGAATTTCCAGCGCTCGGGCAGAGATTCGGAGGGAAAAATTGCGTTGGCGGGACAGGATTCCACGCAGGCCCCGCAGTCGATGCATTCGTTCGGGTTGATGTACATCATCCTCTCACCGCCGTGGATGCTGTCCGTGGGACATGCGGCCGCGCAGGCGCCGTCATTCCTGCCGACGCACGGCTCGGCTATCACGTGGGGCATCCCGGTCTCCCGAAGGGCCAACCGGAGTATAGGAGCGCCCCTCCACGCGTGTCAAGGACGGCGCCCGCCGCTCAGGGATTGCTCGAGCCACCGGGGAAGGCGGCGCTGGCCGGGAAGGAAGGAGCGGATAAAAGAGAGAGAAAGTAAATCGGGATC
>FWPU01009159.1_pt1 | contig 15901 bp, 11 predicted proteins | sample 2228361 | NCBI WGS metagenome assembly FWPU01 (sample SAMEA103939777, study PRJEB20133) | metagenome
ATGCAGGTGCACGCGCTGCAGAAGACGCAGCACAAGATTCTGCGGCTGCTCTGGCGGGCCGGCACCGGTCCGGCCGGGGGCCCGCGCGAGGCGCCTCTCAGGCAGAGCGAGCTGGCGTCGGCTCTGGGCATCAACCGCAAGACGGTGGCGCGGAATGTCGTCGAGCTCGAGGAGAAGGGCCTGCTCGTGCGCCGCGGCAGGGCGGTGCTGATCTTCGACGAGAAGGCGGCCTTCGCCGACCTTGAGGGCGGGCTCGGTGCCCGGTGGTCGCTCTGAGCCGTCTCCGCCCTGGTAGCATTCCCAAGCGATGAAGGTCGGACCGAAGATCGGTGGGGGCATCGAGCCCCAGCGCTCGCCGGAGGCGACCGCTCGCGCCGAGAAGGCGAAGGGCGCCGTTCCGGTCGCTCCGGTGCGGGTGGGCTTCGAGCCCGACGCCGTGGCGCCCGAGAAGGCCGGGCCGAAGGAGCCTCCCTGGGGCCCCAACGGCATCATGCGGCAGCTGGCGCGCGTGCGCGCGGACACGATGGCGTCGATGCAGCGCCTCGAGACGTGGAACGCCTTCGACGCCGCGCTCTTGGAGTTGTTCTCTCCGGCGTTGGACGACACGACGCGGCTCGGCCGCTTTCTGGCGATGGCCGACATCGCGCGGCTACGGCGCATCGACACCTTCGCCCTCGACGAAGAGCTGTTCCTGCCCACCGACGCGCAGCGCGAGGTGTACCAGCGCGCCCTGGCGTCGCTCGCCCAGTCGCCGCTGTGGCACGAGCCCGAGCTGCGCGTCGCGGCCATCGAGGCGGCGCTCGAGCTGGGGTTGGGGCGCTTCCCCGCGGCGGATCCATTCGCCGGCCTGCCGAACGAGCGCATCCCCGACCTGGCGATGAAGGTCCTCGCCGGGCCGTGGAAGGAGCTTCATGACCAGGCCCGCGCCGCGCTGGGCGGCGTGCTCGCGCCCGGCATCCGCCTCTCGGGCGAGGTGTCGCTCCAGAAGGCGCCGCCGCTTTCGACCGAGGAGTGGATCGACCGGTCCGACGCGGCGCTCGACCCGATCACCGCCCGGCGCCCCGAGCCGAAGCGGGCGGCGCCGAGCCCATCGAGCGCCCAGAAGGCACTCGAGGACTTCGCCTCGCTCTTCTCCGGGCCCATGTACCGGTACTCGGTCGAGGAGATTCGCCGCGCGCTCGTTTCCAAGCACCCGTTCTTGAGCAAGGAGTACGTCGCCGAGAACATCGTCCCCCGGCTGCGCCTCTTGCGCGACGTCGACCGCTACGGCCCCGAGCCCCACTTTCTGTTCGCGGTGCACCTGGCCAGGTTCATGCTGGGCGCCTCGCCGGGCACGACCGAGGACGACGTGGTCCGGCGCTTCTTCGCCGACCCGAACCTTCGGGCGCGCTTCGCGTGGAACGGCTACGGCGCCCCGGTGGAGGACCAGCCCTTCACCCCCGCCGACCTCGAGCGGCTCCGCGAGGCCTACCCGTTCATTCCCCGGTGGAACGGGGGGACGAAGCCCGAAGGCGACTTGATGCTCGGCGACACCGCCGACGAGAACCGCCCGCCCGATCACCTCTCACAGACCGACTACCGCGCCTGGAAGACGTGGAAGTCCGTCGACGAGCGCATTCAGAAGTACGGCAGCGTGCCGATGGTCGAGGCCCCTGCTCAACAACGCCGAGCGCTTCCTCGCTCCGTTCGCCGGCCTGCTCGACGGCGCGCGCATCGTGGGGAACTGCGGCACCTTCGCCGACTCGATGCCGTGGTTCTTCTCGATGATGAAGCACCACCGGATCCGCGGCGCCGACCTCCACCGCGGCAGCAAGCACTACGCGCAGGACCCGGCGGCAATCGACCTGGCCCGGCGCGTCTTCGGCGCCAACATGCACGTCTACGAGGGAGAAGCCAACGTGCGTGCGTGGCTGTTGAGCACGGTGCGCGAGGTGGCCCCTTCCGGCCAGGGCCCGCTGGTGGTGCACGACGAGGGCGTGCTCGACGTCTGGTCCGAGGTGAACGAGCTCGAGAAGCAGAAACCCCGGCCTGCAGCTCCTCGGCGTCTCGCACACCACCTCCGACGCCAACGACGTGGTGAAGAACGTGCGCGACCCGGGAGCGCTCATCACGATGATGGGCCCTCGGGAGCGAAGAAGACCGACGAATCCAAGCGGTTCGAGCTGGTCTTCTCGCAGCTGCTGACGACGCTCTCGTACGCGCTGCCGTACCCCCTTCGCGAGTACGGCTACGTGGTGCGTGGCTACGGCGAGATCATCGGGCAGGCCGCGGCGAAGGCGGCGCGCAACCTCTACGGACAGGTCTCGGTCGAGGACATCGATCCGGGCTTCATCGACGATCTCCTTCGTCTTGGTTTTGCGGCGTCGGTCCATCCGCGCCGTTCGAAGGAATCATCGGGAGCCGGCCGGAGCCGTTCCTACATGTGCCCGCGAACGCGTGGGACATATGTCCCATCGACCCGAGCGGTGGACGTGCCGCGGGGCTCGCCGGCCCGCGTCTCGGCCGCGTCGGTGAGCGAAGCCCCCGCTACAGGTCGACCAGGAAGACCTGGCAGGCCTGGTCGAGCAGCTCCTTCGAGAGCGCGGGAGGAATCTGCCGGTACCGCGCCGCGTCCTTGATGAGCTGCACCAGGTCGCGCGGGTGGCAGGCGCGCAGGTCCATCTGCCGCGGCTTGTAGTAGTGCTCGATGAGGTACGTCACCGCCTGGTCGACGTAGGGAATGCCGGCCGCGTCGCACACCCGCTTGAAGATCTCCCGGTAGCTGCGCTCGTCGGGGTTTCCGACCTCGATCTTGTACTTGATGCGCCGGAGGAAGGCCTCGTCGACCAGCTCCTTGGGGTCGAGGTTGGTGGAGAAGACGATGAGCTGGTCGAAGGGAATCTCGAACTTCTTGCCGGTGTGCAGGGTGAGAAAGTCGATGCGCTTCTCGAGCGGGACGATCCACCGGTTGAGCAGATCGGTGGGGTGCACCTTCTGGCGGCCGAAGTCGTCGATGAGCAGCATGCCGCCGTTGGCCTTCACCTGGAAAGGTGCCTCGTAGAAGCGCGCCGTCTCCGAGTAGATGAGGTCGAGCGTCTCAAGCGTCAGCTCGCCGCCCACCACCACCGTCGGGCGCCGGCAGAGCACCCAGCGGTTGTCCATCTCGAAGGTCTGGCGCCGGCCCGCGCTGTCGCGCCCGACCTCGAGCGAGATCGGCGAGTGGGTGAGGTTGTCGAAGACCTTGATGATCTGGTTGTCGATCTCCAGGCAGTAGGGGACGAAGGCCTCGCCGCCGAACATCGACGAGATGGCCTCGGCGATCGACGTCTTGCCGTTGCCGGGCGGCCCGTAGAGGAAGAGCGAGCGGCCCGAGTTCACCGCCGGGCCCAGCTTCTCGGCCAGCCCGTGCGGGAGGATCAGGTGCGAGATGCCCATCATCAGGTCGTCGCGGCTGATGACGGGGTTCTCCTGGCTCTGCGAGGTGATGAGCGCGTTGTACTGCTCGATGGGCACCGGGGCCGGGCCGACGTAGGTGTTGCGGCCCAGCGCGTCTTTGGCGTACTCGCGGCCCTTCTCGGTGAGCACGAACTCGACCGAGGCGCGCCCGAAGCCCTTGCCGCCGCGCAGGTCGGTGAGCTTCTCGGTGGCCAAGAAGTCGAGCACCCGCTCGATGACGCCCGCCCACGGCAGCCGCATCTCCGAGGCGATCTCCACGCCGGTTGCCGCGCCCGAGTAGTACAGGTACTTGAGCGCGATGTCCGAGAGCAGGCCGATCTTCAGCCCGGTCTCCTCGAGCGACTTGGCCTCGGGCGGCGCGATGTCGAGGATCGACGGGTTCTCGAGGTTGAACGGGTTGTGGTGCTGCGGGCGGGCGGTGGGCGAGTCGTGATGTCCGGTGGGCTCGTCCACCTCGCCGAGCGGTGCTCCTCTGGGCCTGGTCGGAGCCACGGGCGCAATCTAGCACCGAGGGCAGACCGGCGGGGCAGCCACTCGACGGCCCTCAAACGTACGTGAGCCACTCGGAGTATCTCGGCTCGTGGCCGCGCACCACGCGCGAGTACTGCTCCTGCACCCAGCGGGTGATGTCGCCCGGCTTGCCGTCCCAGACCTGGCGGTTGTCGACCTCGCGCACGGGGGTGATCTCCGCCGCGGTGCCGGTGAGGAAGACCTCGGCGGCGATGTACATGGCGTCGCGGGTGAAGGTGACCTCCTGCACGGCCCGGCCCGAGTCGCGGAGCAGGCGAATCACCGTGTCGCGGGTGATGCCGGCCAGGATGGGCGACGACACCGGCGGCGTGCGGATGACGCCCGAGCGGTTCACGATGAACACGTTCTCGCCCGAGGCCTCGGCGACGAAGCCCGAGATGTCGAGCAAGATGGCCTCGTCGTAGCCGGCCATCACCGCCTCGCGCTTGGCGAGGATGGAGTTGACGTACTGGCCGGTGATCTTCCCCCGCACCATGCTGACGTTGACGTGGTGCCGGGTGAACGAGCTCACCTTGGCGCGGATACCCTCGCGAATGCCGCGCTCGCCCAGGTAGGCGCCCCAGTCCCAGGCGGCGATGGCGACCCGAGTGGGGTTGATGGCGCCCAGGCCCATGGCGCCGTGGCCCATGAAGGCGATGGGCCGCAAGTATGCGCCGTTGGCGAAGCGGTCGCGCTGCTGGCGCAACAGCTCGATGCACGCGTGCGACAGCTCGTCGGCCGAGTAGGGCATCTTGAGCAGGCAGATGTGCGCCGAGTCGAGGAAGCGGTAGATGTGCTCCTTCAAGCGGAAGATGGCCAGCCGGCCGTCTTTCGTCTTGTAGGCGCGAATGCCCTCGAACGCGCCCAGGCCGTAGTGGAGCGCGTGGGTCATCAGGTGGACGTTGGCGTCCTCCCAGCGGAGGAACTTCCCGTCCATCCACACCTTGTCGGCGACGAGCACTTCGGACGAGGTCGAGCTCATGGCTTGCCCTTCGTTGGAAGGCGAAGCAATTGCCACAGATTCGAGGCTGGCCGCCAGTCGAATCGGCCTTCTCGCCGCTACAGATGGGGCAGGGGGGCCATCATCCGCATCAGGAAGGGGAGGTCGGGCAGAAGCTGCTCGCGGCCCATCTCCACCGCTTTCGCCAGGTCGGCCACCGTGGGCACCAGCTCGAGCGGCGAGAGGGTGCGTTTGAAGTCCTTCACCAGGTGGGCGTACGGGCGGTTGGGGGCCACGGTGAGCTCGGCCAGCCGCTGGAGCGGCAGCCACAGCGGCGTCGACAGCTTCAGCGCGAACGCGTTCAGCGCGAGGATGAAGGCGTTGCGGGTGCCGATCTGGCCCTTGTGCACCGCCCGCCAGGCCGCCTTCGCCGGCAGGTTGTCGACCAGCCCGCCGTCGATGAGCCGGAAGATGCCCTTCTTCTCGAACAGCTCGGAAAGCAGCTGGTGCATGCGCGAATCGTCGCGCAAGACGTCGTAGTGGATGACGCCCGGCAGCGCCGACGAGAAGCCCACCGCGTCGAGCGCGTCGAACTGCCTCGTCTCGTCGTCGGCGCCCAGGTGCAGCTTCACCATGATCTCCGGCTGCGAAAACAGCTCGGCCAGGGCGCCGAAGGCGCCCTGCACCCGCTCGGCGACCCTGGCCGGGTTGAGCAGCGCGCGCGGCGACAGCTCGAGCAGCCGTTCGTAGAACTCGACCGGCCTCGGCAGCATGCCCCGCTTGATGCCGCTGACGGTGACGATGATCGGAATCGGCAGGTCGGCCAACGTGAGCCCGCTCTTGCCCTCGGTGGCGTTGAAGTACCGGCCCACCGCCGCGCGGAGAAAGAGTCTCAGCGCCGCGGGCAGGCCGTAGCGGCTGTCGGTGGAGATGGCGCGGAAGAGCTTCCGCCACGACAGCCCGCGCACGATGTTGGCGACCTCGGTGGTGTCGAACCGGCTCATGCGCGAGCGGAACAAGGCCAGGATGGCGCCCATCGAGGTGCCCACCATGAGCGCCGGCTTGATGCCCACCTCGTCGAGGAGCGCCATCACCCCGACGTAGACGTAGCCGGTGCCGCCGCCGCCGCCCATGGCCATCACCAGCGCCTTGTGGCGGATCTCGCGGTCGATCGCCTCGGGCGGCACCCTCGGTTCGAACCTGAGGAACAGCTCGTCGCGCGTGCGGACGGTGCGCTCCTTCAAGTCGGCCAGGTGCGGCAAGAGCTCGGCGCGATCCACCTTCCGATCCGACCGCAGCAGGGGCGAGAGCCTGCGCTCGACCTCTTCGCGGAACGGCGCGAGGAAGGCGCCGACGCCGACGTCGCGGCCCCCATGGCGAACCTTGTAGAGCCTTGCCAGGGACAGGGCGGTGCGGAAGACGGCCTCCTCGGCGGGGTTGAGCAGCTCCGGCCGGTCGACGAGCGCGCGCACCAGCGCGATCTCCATCTCCTCGAGCGGGCGGATGATCTGGAAGCGCTCTTTGAGAAGCATCTACCGAGCGGAAGGCTGGGCCTTTCACCGCTTCTTCCCGAGCAGCCTCAGCTCGCGCAAAGCCTCGGTGCAATCGGGGTTGCACTGAATGGCCTTCTCGAACTGCTTCTCGGCCTTGTCCGGCCGGCCGGTGGCCTTGTAGACGTAGCCGGTGAACAGGTAGCTCTTGTCGACCTTGGGGTTCAGCGCCACGGCCCGCTCGAGCGCGGCCAGGGCGGCCTCGACGTTGCGCTCGTCGTTGGGCGCCATCTGGAAGAGGCTCCACCCCAAAAAGGCGTGGAACTCGCCCTCCTTGTCGTACAGCTCGATGGCCTCCTTGAAGAGCTCGTACGCGGCCCGGTAGTTCCGCTGCCGGAGCATCTCCTCGCCCTTCTGGAACTTGCCCTCGGCGGCGAGCATCTTGCCGACCTCGTCGCCCATGTCTCGCTTCACGCCCGAGGCCAGCTCGCGCAAATAGCGCTCGCGCGACTCGGGGTCGGTGAGCGTGTCGTGCGCGGTCGAGATGAGCTCGTAGATCTGCCCGGCGAGCTGGCGCACCTCGGCCGACGACGAGCTGAAGTGCTTGTCGGGGTGGTACTCCTTGGCCAGCGCGAAGTAAGCCCGCTTGATCTCCTCGCGCGAGGCATTCGTCGAGACGCCCAGGATCTCGAAGAAGTCCATCTTCCGCATCTGGGCGACCTTGTTGAGCAGCCGCTCGCGCACGACCGACTCCTCGCCGGTCAGCTTCGAGGTGGAGACGACCTCGGACAGCTCGGGGAGCAGCGACGAGGCGGCGCGCGCCAGCACCTGCGGCCTGACCTCCTTGCCCGGCTTCTTCTTCTTCGCCTCGGGCTCGGGCGAGGGCGGGGCCTTCACCGCGGCGCGGTCGGGCTCGGTCGGGCCCGAGTCCCACGGCAGGGGCAGAGGCGCGGGCGGCTTCGAGTCCTGCGGCAGAGGCGGGGGCGCATCCGCCTTGTGCGGCGGCTTCGAAGCGTGGTCGGGCGGGAGCGGCGGCGGCCTGACCATCTCTGCCAGCCTGGCGATGTGCGGCTTGGGCTTGCCCTCGGCCGGCTTGTCGCGCAGCTCGATCATCTGCGCGCACTTCATCGCGTACAGGAAGCGGTCGGTGTCGAGCGGCGGGAGGATCGCCAGCGCCCTGATCGTGGCCACCGTCTTGTGGCCGTCGGCGGCCTGGAGCAGCTGCTGCTCCTCCTCGCCGAGCCCCGCGTCCTGCAGCGCGTAGAGCGGGTGCTCGGAGGGGTGGACGAAGAGGTGATCCACCTTGCCCAAGAGGCGCTCGAGCCTGGATGCGTCGAAGTACCGCCGCACGCCCTCGTGGATGATGGCCGCGGTGGTCATCTCGAGGTTCACCGTCTCGGGCGGCGGCTGCACCTTCGGGTTGAACTGGTACTCGCCGGTCTCCCAGGCGAAGACGTCGAACAGCTTGAGCTGCAACTGTAGCGACAGCGCGTAGACCAAATTGTGCGGGCTGATGCAGCCCATCTCGATGAGGACCGTGCCCTGCATGCGGCCGGTCGCCTTCATGCGCTTGAGCGACTCCTCGCACTCGGCCTCGGAGATCATCTTCTCGCGCACCATCACCCGCCCGAGGCACTCGGAGAGCAGGTTCGACTTGATCGACTGGGGCAGGCCGTCGCGGAAGTAGACGATCTTCTTCACCTTGTCGCGCCGGAGCAGCAGCGCGCCGGTGCCCTTCCACCGGTAGATCTCCGCCAGCACCTCCGGGAAGGGCTTCAGCGAGAAGTCGCCCTTGATGGACTGGTAGCCGGCGATGCTCTTGCGCGCGATGGCCTCGACGTTGGTGACCTCTTCCTGCGCGTCGGGGTCGGCGAAGCGCTCGCTGGTGACCTCGTCGTCGATGGGCGGAGGAGGCACCTGGGCCGGGCGCGGCGAGGGGTAGCGGTCACCGAGCGCCGACTTGAGCGTGTCGTAGAGCGTCTTGAGGCGCAGCGGCTTCTCGATGAAGGCGAAGGCGCCGTGCTTCTGCACCGCTTCCCGCTGGTGGATGGCGTTCTTGTAGACGCCCGAGATCATGATGATGGGCGTCTTCTTGCCCTTGGGCAGACCGCGCATCTTGCGGGCGACCTCGTACCCGTTGATGGCGGGGAGCAGCAGGTCGAGCAGCACCACGTCGAAGTGCTTCTTCTCGAACGTCTTGAGCGCCCATTCGCCGTCGCGCTCGACGGTGACGGTGAAGCCCTGCTTGGTCAGCGCATCGGACAAAAGGCGCTGGGTGGCGCGGTCGTCGTCGACGATGAGGACGTTGACGGAGTCGTTCTTGCCCAAGACGCGATCGTGCTTGCGGGTCCGTGCGGAGCATACACGACGGTCGGGTTTTCACAGCGCTTCTCGGCGGGCTCAGCCCGACATCAGGCGGCAATACGTGGCCCGCACCGCCTCGGTGCGCGCGCGGTAGTCGCAAAGCAGCGCCTTGCCGGCATCGGCGCCCAAATAGCCGAGCCTGCGGGCGAGGAGCTCGAGCGGCCGGCCCGAGGTGGGCATCGACGACAGCGAGTGTCCGTGCACGAGCCGCAGCCGGTTCTCCACCCTGCGCAAGAAGAGGTAGCCCTCGCGCAGACTGCGCGCGTCGGCTTCGTCGAGGCAGCCCTCCCGCTCGAGCGCATCGAGCGCCGCCAGCGTGTTCGTCGTGCGCACAGACGGGTGAAGAGCGCCGTGGCGAAGCTGCAGGTACTGGGTGGCGAACTCGACGTCGACCAGCCCGCCGTGGCCGAGCTTGGGGTTGACCGCCTCGAGCGATTCCTGGGCCAGCTCCTTCTCCATGCGCATGCGCAGCCGGTCGATCTCGGCGTGCGCGTCGGGCGGCAGCGGGCGCTCGTAGACCAAAGGGCCGATCAGCTGGGCCCGAATGCGCTCGAACATCTCCACGTTCCCGGCGGCGGCGCGCGCCTTGGTCAGGGCCTGGCGTTCCCAGAGCTGTGCCCGCTTGTCGTGGTGCTGGAAGAACGCCTCCTCGCTCACCACGAGCGTCCCCTTGTTGCCCGACGGCCGGAGCCGCGTGTCGACCTTGTAGAGCGTCCCCTCGCGCAGCTGCAGCGTGAAGAAGAAGAGCAGCCGCTGGGCGACCTTGGCGAAGTACTCGTGGAGCGACAGCCTGCCGCGCGAGCCGCCCGACGTCTCGCCCTCGCCCGAGCCCGGGTAGACGAAGATGAGATCCAGGTCCGAGTGGTAGCCGAGCTCCTCGCCGCCGAGCTTGCCCATGCCGATGACCAGCATCGAGCCGCGCTCGGTCCTTTGCTCGCCGTAGCGCTCGCGCGACTCGGCCTCGGCCAGAAAGAGGCACTCGTCGAGGCAGCCGTCGGCGATCGCCGTGAGCTGGCGGGCGACGTCGGGCACGTCGAGCTGGCCGCCGATGTCGTACAGCCCGATGCGCAGCACCTCTTCGTTCTTGTAGCGGCGCATCGCGCTGAGGCGCTCCTCGGGGTCGTCGTGGCGGTGCACGCGGGCGGCGAGCTCCTGCCGGATGCGCTCGGAGCCCTTGTGCACCTCGTCGGGGGTCGGCGAGAGGAGCGCGTCGAGCAGCTCGGGGTGCCTGACGAAATAGCGCGAGAGGTACTCGCTCTGGCCGAAGAGGTTGAGCAGCCGTCTCCCCGCGTGCGCCGACTGCGAGAGCAGGTCCAGATAGCTCTGGGGCGAGGCGAGGGTGTCGATGAACTCGGCGAAGTGCTGCAGCGCCTGGTCCGGGTCGGGCGTGCGCAAGACCTCGGCGAGGAGCCGCACCGCCTGTAGGCCGGGGCCGCTCGGGCCCGGGGCGAAGGCGCCGCGAGAGGCCCTGGTCAGGCGGGCGATGGCCGACATCGCGCGGTCCGGATCCTCGAAGCCGCGTCGGGCCAGGGCGGCGGCGCGCTCGGGCTCGGGCGCGTCGAGGTCGAGCGCCAGGGCCAACAGCGGCTCGTCGGGCACCTCGTCGCGAGCCGTCTGCCCCAAGAGCGTCGAGAACGCCTCGCGCACGAACTTCCGGTGGCGCTCCAGCTCGCGCGCGAAGGAGGGCCAGTCGGAGTAGCCCAGCGAGCGGGCCAGGCGAATGCGTTCGCGCTCGCCGTCGGGGAGCGACTGCGTCTGGCGCTCCTCGAGCATCTGCAACCGGTTCTCGGCGCGGCGGAGAAAGAGGTACGCCTCCTCGAGGCGGTCGGCGTCGGTGGCCGAGAGCAGGCCCGCCTGCTCGAGCTTGCGCAGGCCGCGCAGGGTGTGGCGCTCGCGCAGGCTGTCGCGCTTGCCGCCGTGCAGAAGCTGCAGGGCGTTGACGAAGAACTCGATCTCCCGAATGCCGCCGGGCCCGAGCTTCAGGTCGCGCTCTGAAGCCTTCGAGCGGAGGTCGATCTGGTTCTTCAGCTCGCGCAGCGCGTCGACGGCGGAGAAGTCGAGGCTTTTCCGCCAGACGAATGGAGAGATGGCGTCGAGGGCTTCATCGGCCAGCGCCTCGTCGCCGGCGACCACGCGCGCCTTGAGCATCGCGGCGCGTTCCCAGGTGCGGCCGAAGGTCTCGTAGTAGGCGGTGAGCTGGCTCAGCGAGAGCACGATGGCGCCGGCCCGTCCCTGCGGCCTCAAGTTCAGGTCCACGCGGAAGACGAAGCCGTCGCCGGTGACGGTGGAGAGCGCCTGGGTGAGCGACTCCGACAGCCGCGTGTAGAAGCGGACATGCTCGTGCCCCCCGTCGGTCTGGCCGTCCTCGCGGTAGAGGTAGATGAGGTCGACGTCGGAGCTGAAGTTCAGATCCTCGCCGCCGAGCTTGCCCAGGCCGAGCACGCAGAAACCCATGCCGTCGCCGGAGGGGCGGCCGTGCTTGCGGCACAGCTCGGCGAAGCAGCCCTCGAGCGCCGCGGCGATGAGCGACTGCGCCAGGTGCGCCGTCTCGCGGCCGATCTCCTCGATGGGAGCGCCGCGCAGATCCCTCGCCATGATGCGGAACAGCTCGCGGTACTTGTAGCGGCGGAGCCGGCGGTACAGCGCGTCGCGGTCGGCCGCGGTGCGGACGGCGGCGAGGGCCTCGCGTCGCATGCGCTCGAGCGGCTTGGGGCGGTCGAGGTGGGCCGATTGGGCGACCAGGCGGAGCAGGCCCGGGCGGCCCGAGAGGAGGCGAGGGGGCAGATCGCTCGCCAACAGGAGGCGCGAGAGCTCGCCCAGCCAGCGGGAACGGTGGGCCGGCGCGAGAACCGCCATGGCCCTGCCGCACCGCGCGAAGGCGGCCAGCGCCTCGTCGGGGTCGGGCGCGGAGCGGCAGGACTCCAGGACCGCGAACGCGTCGGGCTCGGGCACGGACTGGGCGAGCTCGGCGAGGAAGACCGAGGCCCGGCGCGGGTCGGCAAAGCCGTAGGAGGAGAGCTCGGTCGGCGAGGGCAGCACGGCGTGTTCACCCACAGGGGAACAGTGTCGCCTGCGGACTGCAATTGAATCTTCCCCCTTTCGGGGCGTCGGCTAAAACCGTCTCGAAGGTAAGACGCGCCATGAAAGCCAGAGCCATCGCCATCGCTTGCCTGCTCGCTCCGATCGCCGCCGTGGGGGAGGAGGCCGCTTCCGAGTCGGCGGACGTGAAGGCCGCCAGGCAGTTGCTCACGAAATACCTCGACGCGGTGAAGGCCAAGAAGTGGGCCGAGGCGAAGAAGCTGCTACACCCCGACACGCTGAAGGCCATCGCCGAGCGGAAGAAGCGCCTCGGGCAGGAGGACCACCCGATGGCGCCGTGGTACCACGAGAAGACCAGCTACTACCTGAAGGCGTACCGGCTGACGGACGCGCGCGAGGCGGCGAACGGCACCGTCGTCGTGGAGACCAGCGAGGACAATTTCATGGTCGAGGAGAAGGGGCTCGCCGAGGCCGAGATGGCGAGCTACCTGGTCGGGAAGAAGGGCGGGAAGTGGTTCGTCGTCGACAAGAAGCGCCAGGAGACCTTCACCGACGACTCCATCAAGCTCGGCTACAAGGGCTGGTTCGACAAGGTGGAGAAGAAGACCGACGAGGAGGAGTAGCCTCCGGGCGCTTCGCCACGGCCGCGCCGCTTGGGGCACTTCGCCGAGGGATTCGTCCTGCAGCGACGACATCGGCCCACCGCAGCGTGATCTGCTGGCAGGCTGCGCTCGTTCACCGCCACGCCCCTGCTCTCGCACCGAGACGTCGGCGCAGTCCGACGGCTTGCCCCTCCAGACTGCGTCGTCCGGTGAAGCTCGGCCGTATGGGCCCCGCATCCCACCGCCGTGAAGCCGCTTGGGCGCCGTGTGCGGAGTCGATACGCGTTCCACAGGCCGGGCGCTACGTGGGCCGACGCACCCGTTCGTTGGAGGGGCCAGCCTGCAGGTGTCGGCCCGGGCCGACAGCCATCCGCCGTGCTCCCGCGAGCGCCGAGGAGCTGGACGCGGCGCGGGGGTTGCTGCGGGCGCGGCCCGTACGGCCGGCGGGCCGAGGCCGGCGCGGCGACTGTCAGGAGCAACGAGATGACTGGCTTGAAACTGATGACGGACTGGTTCGCTCGCATCGCCGGCCATCGGAGCGGCGATTGGGGGACCACGGAAGGAATCGCCCGAAACACGGGCCCCGGTGCGGCGGCGGTGAAAGACGTTTCCGCATCGGTGAACGTGCACGAATCGTCGTACGAGCCCGCGCCCACTTCGCGCGCGCCGGTGAATGCCGAAGCGCGGGAGGCACTGCGCGAGCTGATGCAGCGGCCGGGGAGAATCTCGGGGTTCGAGATGAACGAGGCCATGCGCAAGGGACCCGCCGCGGGCGAGGAGTGGAGCGCGTTCCTTCGCTTTGCCGAATCGCACCCGCAGAAGCTCTCGCCCGAGGCCAAGGCGATGCTCGACATCTACCGGCGGTACGCCTCGGCGGCCCGGGCCGACGGCCACGCCTCCATTCCAGACGCTCAATACAGCGCGATGCTCTCCGAGATGGTCCGCGTCACCGACGTGGGAATGTCGCGGGCGCTCGAGCGGCTCCCCGCCGAAGGCCCGATCGGCGCGGCCCAGCTCCGTTCCGCGATCATCGAGGGCACGCGTGACCGCGACTCGAACGCGTTCGGCGAGAACCTGCAATTCCGCGGATGGCTCGAGGAGAACCGTCATCGCCTCACGCCCGAGGCGCTCGCGGTGGCCGAGGTCTACGACCACCACGCGGGCGTCGCGTTCATCTACGAAAAGCAGGGCTTCAGCGCGGCCGACTACCGGAAACTCCTGGCGGAGATGAAGGCCGTCGGCAACGGGTCCTGACGGCCGCCGCCACGAGCCGCCGAGTCACCGTCTCCGCCGCGCGACGCACGAGGCGAACGCGAGCAGCGCGGTCAGCGCTCCACCCGAGGTCCCCGAGCAGCCGCAGGTCGACATCGCGATGGGCGCCGAGGCTTCCGACTCGTTGCCCGCGCGATCGACCGCCTTGAGCGCGATGACGCGCGTGCCGTCCGAGAAGTCGAAGGTCGGGTTGCACGTGTGCCTGCCCAGCCACTCGCGCCCCGATCTCAGCGCGACGCGCACGCGCGAGAAGTCGATGCGATAGGCCGACGGCCCGGCGTAGACGTAGTAGAGGAGATCGGCCTCGGGAGCGTTGTCGTCCTGTGCAGCGTCGACCGTGAGCTGGAACCCGACGGATTCGCCGCAGCTCGTCACGCCCATGCCGAGGAAGCCCCGCTCCTCGGTGAAGGTGATGTCGCGGGCGCCCGGAGCGTTCGGCGGCGTCTCGTCAATGATCGCGCCCGTCCGGAAGCGCGTGATCACCGCTCCGCCTGCGAGCACTTCGTAGTCCGCGTCAGGCGCCAGCGGTTGGGCCGGGCGAAGGCGCGCATGGCGAACCGCTTCCGTGCCGAGCGGGGTGAACGACGCGGCGACGGTGCCGCCGCCGCGCACGAGCGTCAGGTCCGATGGAAGGGCCATGCCGACGACCTTCACCTCGGCGTTCAGCGGCACGTTGCCCGCATCCATCGATGGGCTGACCGCGCGTATCCCGCCGACACACTTGCACCCGAAAGACGCGGCGGGGACGAGCGACGCCGCCGACGCCGCGAGGGGAATGAGAATCCGCATGCACACTCCCGGAGCCGGCCCAGGTGCATCATGCCATCGCCGCCCGCTCACCCCGAGGCGATCGCCGCCACGTGGGGCCTGGCCTTCTCCACGTCGCCCTGGTGCTTGAGCACGATGTGAAGCGTCGAGGCCACCAGCTCGGGCGACAGCTGGTCGGCGTTCAAGAGCGCCAGGCTCTGGGCCCAGTCGAGCGTCTCGCTGATGGCGGGGGCCTTCTTCAGATCCAGCGAGCGGATCTTCTGAATGGCGTCGACCACCTGGGCGGCGAGCTTCTCGCTCACGCCGGGGAGTCGCGTGCGCACGATGCGCAGCTCGCGCTCGCGGCTGGGGAAGTCGATGTACAGGTGGAGGCAGCGGCGCTTGAGCGCATCCGACAGCTCGCGGCTGGCGTTCGACGTCAACACCACCCGAGGCACGTGATGGGCGCGGAACGTCCCCAGCTCGGGCAGCGTCACCGCGTTGTCGGCCAGCACCTCGAGCAAGAAAGCCTCGAACTCGGGGTCGGCCTTGTCGATCTCGTCGATGAGCAGCAGCGCCGGCTTCTCGGACAAAAGCGCCCTGAGGATGGGCCTGGGCAAGAGAAAGCGCTCGGAGAAGAAGACGGCGTCGCCCGAGGCGATGCGGTCGGCTGCCTCCTGAAGGCTCTGCGCACCGCTGAGCATCTCGCCGATCTTGTCCTTGAGCAGCTGGGTGTAGAGGAGCTGCTTGGCGTACTCCCACTCGTAGAGCGCCTTGGCCTCGTCGAGCCCCTCGTAGCACTGCAGCCGGACGAGCTCGCGGTCGAGCGCCTTCGCCATCGCCCTCGCCAGCTCGGTCTTGCCGACCCCGGCCGGGCCCTCGACCAGAATCGGCTTCTCCATGCGATCCGCCAGGAACGCGACGGTGGCGATGTCCTTCGACGCCAAGTAGCCCGTCAGCTCCAGCCGGCTCGACGCGTCATCGACGCTCTGAAAGGGTTGCCCGCTCACGTCGTCACCTTAACCGAGAGGTCGCGCCATCACTGCGGCAAGAATGACAGGGTTTCGCGAAAGCCGCCGCACTCGCTGTCGAGAACGCGACCCCGGTGTTCGCCCAAGCGTCGGAAACGACTGGGCGGCGCCGACGCGGCGAGATGGGCACGGTGGCTGCACTCGACGGTCGAACGAGGGAGCCATGGCGGGTGTGGCGAAGATGGTGGGGCTGATTCTGCTGGCGCTGTTGCCCGGTGGCCTGGTCGCGCTCGTCGCGTTCCTCGCCGGTCGGCCGGTGTACCGGCAGCTCAAGGCGACCGGCCGGCTGCCGACCTGGCGCGAGCTGACCGCCGAATTCCACGGGCTGAGTTGGCGCAACGCGAGGCACCCGCGCGCCGCGCTCTGAGGCCGACCGGCCTTTACCCTCTGCCGGACAACCGCTAGACAAAATGAAACGGCCGGCAACCTGCGCAAGAGCGCGGGTTAGCCTTGGAAGTTGAACCAACCGCG
>FWPU01009161.1_pt1 | contig 15898 bp, 7 predicted proteins | sample 2228361 | NCBI WGS metagenome assembly FWPU01 (sample SAMEA103939777, study PRJEB20133) | metagenome
TCCCGAAGGTTTCGAGGGCGCAATTGACGTAATTTACGAATACCTTTGGGACGGTTTCTAGCCAAATTGAGAATCGCTGATTGTGATGTGTAGGCAGTTACGGCAAATTCCCAATTTGCCCTACTTGTGGGTAATAGATAGATCGAATGTCCGCTTCGAAATGCGGGTAATCATCAGGCAGCCACTCACACGCATCACAGACTTTCATGAACCGAGGCACAGGGTATAATAAGCACCATCCTTATCCTAAATCTGATACTGCCATGCTCACGAACACCATGCGTTACGAACCCGTTATAGGACTGGAAGTCCACGCCGAACTCCGCACGCAGTCCAAAATGTTTTGCGGTTGCCCGGTGGTCGACTCGGTCTCTGCGCCGCCCAACACCGCCGTTTGCCCGGTGTGCGCGGGCATGCCCGGCAGCCTGCCGGTCGTCAACCAGCGGGCCGTGGAATATGGCCTGCGGGTGGCGCTGGCGCTCGAATGCACCGTCAACCCGGTCAGTATCTTTGCTCGCAAGAATTATTTCTACCCCGACCTGCCCAAGGGCTATCAGATTTCGCAGTATGAACAGCCTTTGGCCGAGCATGGCAAGGTGATCATCGAGACCGCCAACGGCGAGAAAACCATCCGAGTGCGGCGCGTACACCTGGAAGAGGATACCGGCAAACTAACCCATGTGGGCGGTGGGCAGGGCAAACCTTCTTACAGCCTGTTGGACCTCAATCGCGCCGGCGTGCCGCTGCTCGAAATCGTCTCCGAGCCAGATATGCGCTCGGTGGAAGAAGCGCGCGCCTATGCCGAGGCCCTACGCGACATCCTGCGCGCGCTGGAGGTCAACTCTGGCGATATGGAAAAGGGCGTCATCCGCTTCGAGGCCAACATCTCTGTGCGTTTGCAGGGAACCGAGACGCTCAATACCCGTGTGGAGATCAAGAACCTCAACTCCTTTCGCGCCCTCGAACGTGCGATTGCGTTCGAAATAGAACGGCAGACCAACTTACTCGATGCAGGTGGGACAGTGGAACAGGAAACGCTGGGCTGGGACGAGGCCAACGAGACGACCTATACCCAACGCAGCAAAGAGTATGCACACGACTACCGCTACTTTCCCGAACCCGACCTGCCTCCGTTATGGGTAGCGGATGCCTGGCTGAAGCAAATCCGCGCCAACCTGCCCGAGTTGCCGCGTGCCCGGCGGCGGCGCTTTGTGGACCAATACGGCCTGACTGAGTATGATGCCCGCCTGCTGACGGATGAAAAGGCGGTAGCCGATTACTTCGAGCGGGCTATCCACAGTCAACCGGCGGCCTCCCACCCCAAAACAGTGGCCAACTGGATGACGGGAGAGTTGTTCGGGCTGATGAACCAGGCTGCTATAACGGTAGCAGACCTGAGGGTGAGTCCCGAAGCGCTGGCAGAACTGGTGGGGCTGGTGGTCTCGGGCGAGATCAACCCGTCTACAGGTAAAACGGTCCTGGCAGAGATGTTCCAAAGCGGCAGGAGCGCAACCGAGATCGTCTCCCAGCGCGGTCTGCGGCAGGTTTCGGATGCAACGTTCATCGCCGAGATCGTTCGCCAGGTGCTGGACGAAAATCCTAACGAGGTGGCCAGTTTCAAGGCCGGCAAGCAGGGGGTAGTCAATTGGCTGTTTGGTCAGGTCATGCGCAAGGCAGCCGGCAAGGCCAATCCAGGCGTGGTGCAGGCCGAATTGGAGCGTCAGTTGGAAGGGTAGTTTTGTCCGACAAATTGGTGATACCTTTCCTATTGACGAAGCCGGTATTCTCATGTAAGGTTAAGAAGGCTGACAGAGCCTTACGTCCTGTTCGAGTGTGAACGCAAGCAGGAGATTTTGGCTATGATTCTCGTAGATGCCATAGCAACGAGATAAAGCGGGCCCCAAACCGGGATGCCCGCTTATATTTTCGATATTTCACGATTACACAGGAGACTAATATGTCTGGACAAGTCAACGCTTTTGAGATGGCGCAAAAACAATTCGACGGCGTCGCTAAGCAACTCAATCTATCGCCCGAAGTGGCCGAGGTGTTGCGCTGGCCCATGCGCGAGTTTTCCTTCCGTATTCCGGTGCGCATGGATGACGGCTCGCTCAAGGTGTTCCAGGGCTTTCGGGTGCAGCACAATGACGCTCGCGGCCCGAACAAGGGTGGTATTCGCTTCCACCCTTCAGAGACGCTGGACACCGTTCGGGCGCTGGCGACCTGGATGACCTGGAAATGCGCTGTGGCCGACATCCCGCTCGGCGGCGGTAAGGGCGGCGTCGTTGTGGACCCGGCGGCGCTTTCCGTCAATGAGAAAGAGCAGTTGTGCCGCGGCTGGGTGCAGGCCATGTGGCGCAATATCGGCCCGCGCCAGGACGTGCCGGCGCCGGATGTTGGTACTACCCCGCAGATGATGGGTTGGATGATGGACGAGTACTCGCGCCTGGTGGGGCAATACACGCCCGGCGTATTCACCGGCAAGCCGCTGGGCGGCGGTGGTTCGCAGGGCCGCACTGAGGCGACCGGCTTCGGCGTCATATACACTGTACGCGAGGCCATGAAGCACCTCAAGATGGACCCGGCCAAGTCGGTAGCGGCGCTGGAGGGTTTTGGCAACGTCTCGCAATATGCGGCCATTGGTTTCGTCGAATTGTTGGGCGGCAAGGTAGCCTGCGTGTCTTGCTGGGACCGCCACGACAAGAGAGCCTACACCTACAGCCACAAGGACGGCGTCAATCCGCGCTTCCTGCTGTCCATCACCGACCAGTATGGCACCATCGATCAGGCCAAGGCCAGGGAGGCCGGTTACATCGTCGAGGACGGCGAGGCGTGGATTACCAAAGAAGCCGATGTGTTGATTCCGGCTGCTATCGAGGGTCACGTCAACAGCGAGACCGTCAAGAAAATATCCAGCCGGGTCAAGATCGTGGCCGAGGGCGCCAATGGCCCCTGCACGCCCGAAGCAGACGAATTCTTGAAGGCCAACGGCATTTTCGACATTCCCGATTTTCTGTGCAACGCGGGCGGCGTCACCACCTCTTACTTCGAGCAGGTGCAGAACGATATGAATTTCTACTGGTCGAAGAAGGAAGTGCTGGAAAAACTGGACGAGAAGATGACGGCCGCCTTCCATGCTGTACTGGAGATGAGCGAGAAGGAAAAGGTCTATATGCGCGATGCCGCCTATATGGTGGCCATCTCGCGCGTGGTGCAGGCCATGGAACTGCGCGGCTGGCTGACCGGTTCCTGGTAACGTGGTTCTTCCTCCATGAAGGGCAGGGCGCATCCAGGCAGGAAGCGCCCTGCTTCGTTTTAGTTGTAGCGCAACTCTTAAGAGAGTTGCGCTACGCTACGCTGCGTATCGGTTTTCAGGCCCTCTCTTACGACGCGGAAAATGCTGATGAGGCGCAATTTTTCCCCTTTGGCCTCTTCTCAGGGTCAAAAGGTCAGGCAATTGTCTCGTTGGGGAGCGGCAGACGGAGGATGAACGTGCTGCCGGGGCAGTTTTCCTCATCATAGCCGGGGCTTTCGGCCCAAATTTTGCCCCCATGCGCTTTGATGATGCCGGCCGCAATGGCCAGCCCCAACCCTGGACCGCCGCCTTTGAAGGAAGTGCGGCCCGAGGAATGCAATTCCACTTTGCCCAGTTGATAGAGTTTTTCGAAGATGATTTCCAGGTTGGCCGGGTCTATACCGATGCCGGTATCCTGAATGCGAATTTCCCCGCAAGGGCCTAGTTTTTCATCGGTCACGACAGCGGCGCTCACTGAAACTGTGCCGCCATCGGGCGTGTATTTGATGGCATTGACGATGATGTTGTCGAGCGCCTTTTGGATCAACTCAGGGTCGAGATTCAAGGGCGGCAAGCGGCCAATGGACTCGTCCAGGATCAATGTAATATGGCGCGCTTCGATGTCTCGCTGGTATTCTTTTTGTATCAGTCGTAAAAGGGGTGCAATCGGTAACCGGTCGGTGTGAGGGGTGAGAACCTGGTTTTCCAGGCGAGCCACATCGAGCATACTATTGACGATTTGATGCAGGCGGTTCGTGCCTTGCAGCACGCCATCCACAGCCTGTAGAATAGACGGGGTCCCTTGCACAACGCTTTCGCCTCGCAGCATTCCCAGGTATCCTTTGATGACGGTCAACGGTGTGCGCAATTCGTGGGCGGCTACCTGGATGAAGGCAGATTTGTTCTTGTCTAATTTCTCCAGCGTACTGAGGGCGCGATTCAATTCCTCTACACGCTGTTCGACCATGCGCTCCATCATTTGATTGAAACGGTTCAATTCATCGTACAGGCGGGCGTTTTCCAACGCAATAGCAGCCTGGACAGCATAGGTGGTCATGAGCAGGGCATCGTCTTTGTTGTAAGAAAAAGGCTGTTTGCGCGAAAGTACCAACATCCCCATGATTTTGTCTTTGAAGAATAGCGGCACTCCCATCCAGGATGAATCGGGTGGCAGCCACTTGGGTTGTTGCCAGCCTTTGAGTTTTTGTATGTCTCCAATATGGATGGGTTCCTTCATGCGCGCCACAGCATCGTATAGGTCGCTGTCTTGCGCGCGGTAGGTCAGTTCCTCGATAGGGGCGTTGGGCGGCAGGCCATAATGAGCGGCTACGTACGGAATGCCGTTGACATCTTCGAGAAACAAAACGCCACGGTCGAAAGGTAGCAAGGTGCGCATTTGTTCCAGAATCTGCTGCGGAACGCGCTCCAGTTTTTCTAGCGAGGAAAGTTGGCGAGCAGCCCGCGCCAGCGCTTCGGCTGCGCGACGGCGGGCCTGCTCGTTGGCATATAATTTTTCTTTCTCGATTGCGGCTCTTTCGGCAAGGTCCCTGGCGAGGGCTAATTCGGCGGCACGCTCTCGCGCCTCTTCGAGCAAGCGTTCCACTTCCTTTTGGGCTTGCTCGCGCTGCTGAACCAACATGACACGCAGCAACGCACTGCTAACCAGGTTGCGGATTCTCAGATATACGTCCCAGTCATTTGGCCCCATTTCAGTCCACATGAAACCAAAGCGATTGCTTGCCAGCGAGAGCGGCATGACGACCGCCGTATAGCGGTGATCGGTGGGTGTTTTGCCACGCGGGGCCAGGCTGCCTGGCTCCACGTTAGAGACTTCAGTGGGGACGTGAAAGGCTTTGTTTTCGTACTCGAACAACAAGCGATAATTTTCCGGCGGTGGCGTAGTGACGGGATTTGGGGCAGCCATGTCGCTATAGAACATGACGTACCAACGCTCGATTCCCATAGCCGGAAAGTTTTGTTTGATGGCCGCGCCGATCTCTTCCAGGCTCATAGCCGGCGCCATGGAAAAACCGAAGGCCTGCAAGACATTCTCTTGTTGCTCACGCTGCAAACGGCTGAGCGCCTGAGCGCGTTGCGAAAGTTCCCCGGTCAACAAACGCGCTTGTTGAAACAAATTTTCGGCGTGCAACATGGCCGTTTGATTGGCAGTAGAGATGCCTCCCAACGCATAGCGACGCAGCATGGAAATAACATTGTGCCAGATGGCCGGCTCCCGCCCCTTGCGACGCATCAACTCGATGGCCCTATTGGTTGCCTTCAGGAACTCGTCGGTATGGCCGTTATCCTGAATGCTTGCAAGGAAAGTGTCCCACATAGCGCCAAAGGCCTCGCGAAGAGGCTGTATGGCCGCATCTTGCGCGCTGACATGCGCTGCTCCTAGCAAGGCTTCTATGGCTGCATTGCGCTTGTTTTGAAGCCGGCCCGTGTGCGCCACTTCGCGCGGCGCTACGATGGCTTTCTGCACTGTCTCTGGCAGGCAGCCACAGGACCAGCGGACGATTAATTGGGTGGGGACTTTCGTAACCGGGGCAATGCTCTTGCCTTCCATGCGCTGCATGAGCATAGTGAAAACTTGCCGCCCTTGTTCGTAGAAGGATTGATGCACAGTCGTCAATGGCACGCCGAGCGATTGAGCCTCATCTACATCATCGAAGCCAGTCAGAGCAATCTGCTCTGGCACCTGGATACCGCGCATTTGCAAGGCTTCCAGCGCGCCAAAGGCCATGCGGTCATTAGCCGCGACAATGGCCGGGAAGCGCATTCCGCGTTCGTCTAAGAGGGTACGAACGGCAGCACGTCCACTTTCAGGGGTGAAATCACCTTGCACGACCAGTTTTTCGTCGTAGCGAATCATGTGAGTCTGTAGTTCTTCATGATATGCCTGAAAGCGTTCCTCGGCTTCGATTTGTCCGGCCACCCCGCGAATGAAGGCGATACGCCGGCAATTATGCCGTTCGATCAAATGCCGGATGACCTCACGCATTCCCTCCAGGCTATCGGCGCGGAGATTGGGGACGTCTTCTGCATCTATGGCATGGGCTACCATAGGGATAGGCGCAAAAGTCTTGCAGAAGGCGCTGATTTCGTGGTATTTCAGTCCATGTCCCATGTCCGCCGCAAAGATCAGCCCGTCCAATTGTGCAGGTTTGACGAGGTCATAAAACCCATAAGAAAAAGACTGCTGATCGGGCATGGGAAGTGAGACAGGTTTTCCCCCCACAAAACAGATCAGGTTGACATTGTTGGCGTGAGCCTCGTCATTGACACCCGCCATGAATTCTACCCCCCATACGCGGCTGATTTGCGCCAAAAGCACGCCAACCGTCTTGCGATTCGAAATGGTTTTTTTGCTCATGAATCGTAACCTGATCGAATTATATCGCTATACTCATGACCTTACGCCTTGATTTTGGATGCTAACATTACAGCCGCAAAGTTGGGCTTTCTTCCGTTCGCGAGCAGGATGTTGCACTGCAAGCAGGATGCAGTGCAACTGCATCCAAAACCGGCTGAAACTGGCAACCTTGTGCTGTAATACTAATCGTATCTGCTCAGTCAGCGAGATTTCTAGCCTGTTCCGGCGGGATAAATCCCTGCCTCAGTTCATGGAAGTCGAATGAATTCGACTCTGCCTCTAGCCCGAAGGCGTTGCGTTGAGCTAGTCGAAACGGCTTCCAGGCGCTGAGCGTTCGCCTGAGCGCTCACGCCGAAGGCCGTTGGGTCGAGCCGCCGGGTCGAGCGTGTCGAGACCTTATCGAGACCAGGCGGCTTTGGTTGTCGAGCAGGTGATTGAGCCTGTCGAAATCTTGTCGAGACATAGCCCCGCAAATCAGGAAGGCTGAGCAGTTACTACTAATCAACTTCCCTTTCCTTTGGGATGGGCTGGGGGTGAGGGCAAGGAAACATTGTCTAGGTAATCCGCTCCCTATATCATTCATTCAGCCTGGAGTTGCTCCAAAACCCGTTGATAGTCGGCTGCGTTGGGCGGATTCAACGCCAGGATTTGCTGGATGATTTCGAGGGCTTCTTTTTTTCTACCCTCCTCGATCAACATCTCGCCGATGGCATCCAATTGGGAGACTGCCTGGTCGAGTTGGCCGGCCTGACGATATGCCTCTGCCAGCGCCCGCCGCAATAAGACCTCTTCTTCGTTTTCTTTGACAAGTTCTTCGAGAAAGGGCAATGCTTGTCCACTGCGGCCATTGCTTTCGAGCGAAGACAGGTAACTTTGCAATTCTGCCTCCGCCTGGGCGCGCTGAGCCAACCGCAGGTTGAGATCAATGAGACGCTTGCGCACATTCTGGTCATCGGGCCGCAGCGTGCGAATTTGCTCGAAGACACGAATGGCCTGTTTCCAGTCCAAGCGCTGCAAATCAATGTCGGCCATGCGTTGCAAGATGTGAACGTTCCAACTGCGGTCGGCGTTGGTTTGTTGGACGACGCGCAAGGCAGTCGTGTAGGTCTTCCGCGCCATATCGAGTTCGGCCAGGCGATAGTAAATATCAGCCAGGTCGAGGTATTCGTTGATGGCATCGTCTACTTGTCCGTGTGCAATCAATTGTTCGATCAGGCGGGTGCGGGCTGCCAGGTCCATAGGCGCCAATTCCAACACGCGTCGCAGCATTTTCGTTGACTGCTTGGTCTCACCGCGGATGCTGTACGCATTGGCAATGACCATGAATTTAGCAATGGCTTCTTGAACATGCCCCTCCTGGACGAGCAAATCCCCTATCAGTGCGTGCAGAGGCAAATACGTAGGGGCATGATATAAGGCCTGAAAGGCTTCATCCATAGCCGACCGCAAATACCCCATGCGCGCCAGTTGATTGACCTGATTCATCGCCTCTAGCACCTGGCTGCTTTGGGCCTGGATGATGACTTCGGCCAGTGGTAGGAGGCTATCACCTTCTTGCGATTTAGGCAATTGTTCGCGCGCCTTGCGCAAATGCGCCTGCCAATCTTTGCGCAACAGCATTTCCTGGATATTTTCACACAACCGACGTAGAGTGGTCTCGTCGTTCTGTGCAGCCTGCGCTTCGATCAAAGGCTCGTACAATTGGCGGATGGAATCGGCCTGTTCGGGCGAGACGATATGCGCATCGGCCAGTTTGAGGGCCTCCAAATATTCGATAGCCGCCTCTTGCGTGCGTCCACCGTTGAACAATATTTGCCCCATCAGCAGACGCGAGGCCAGCGCAAAGTCGGCATGCTTGACGGCATGTTGTAAGTGCCGCATAGCGCTTTCAGTGCGCCCCGCCTTCGAGCGTAAATAGCCCAAATTGAAGTAAAGCGCCGGGTGATGGAAGCCGGCATCCAGCGCATGTTCCAATTCTTCGGCGGCCTGAGCCTCCTGGTTTTTGGTTTGAGCGTCAATCGCCAAACCCAAATGCAGGATGACCTTGGTCTGTTCGGACTGCGAAAGTTGGCCGGTGCCTTTGACGATGGCGGCAATACCCCGCCGTTCTTGGGCGGCAGTATTTTCATCGGAGTATTCGAAGAGAACCTCTGCCAGCAGCGTCAAGGCCCGTTGGCGCGCCTCGGCAATCGGGTCCGGCGAAGAGGCAACCGGGGCGGTGGGCGGGTTGAATTGCCTGACCTTCGACATGGCCAGTGGGGCCGTCCCCCCTTTGGGTCGTATAGGCTTGGGAAGCATCTGTCCAGCGCGTAATAACGTTTCGGCTTGTTTGGCCTCTGCGCTGCCCGGCAAGATTTGGAGCGCCCTCGTAACGACCTCCAGCGCTTTTTCGGGATTCCCGCCGCGCTGCAACAAACTGGCTACCGCCAGGTATTCTGTTACCGCTTGTTGCTTGTGTCCCAGTTTTTCGTGCATCAAAGCCAGCCGCGAATGCGCCAGGATATGCTCCGGATTCAGGGTGATCACATGCGCCCAATTTTCGATGGATTTCTCGACATCGCGATTGTTCAAATGCAATTTGGCCGCCTTGCTGGCCGCTTCGATGGCTTCTTTCAGACGCCCCAGGCGCTCGGATAAATAGGCAATGCGCTCGAAAGGAATGGGGTCGTTGGGAGTGATGACAGCCAGCCGCTGATACGTTTTCAAGGCTTCTTCGAATTGTTGGGATTGCAAAAGCGCCAACCCCAGGCTGCTCAATGCTTTCGGATGATCGGGAAATTCAGCCAGGGCGATTCGGTAGACATTGGCAGCCTTTTCCCACTCCTGATCCCAGGCGTGAGAATGGCCCTGATTCATTGCTTTTTGAAAAACGTCTTCGCGGCCGGTCATATTTCTCAATTGTACCTTGACTACGCTTGCAATGGACAATTTCGAATGAAATTGAAATTTCTTTCATGCAGCCACAGGTCGTTCAAGGGATGACCTGCATCTCGCCCCAATTTTGCCCTGAGCGCGCCTCCGTCAGCAATGGAATATCCAACCGGTAGGCAGTTTCCATGGCCTTTCGCACCACGCGCACCGTTTCGTCCAGTTCGTCTTGCGGGCATTCCAGCACCACTTCATCATGCACCTGCAACAACATCTTGCCATGCAGCCCGGCCTGCTCCAGCGCCGGCGGGATTTTGAGCATCGCTATTTTCATGATATCGGCTGCGGTACCCTGGATGGGAGCATTGATAGCCTCGCGCTCTTCGCGGTTCTTCAGATTGACATTGGTCGGATTCTTGAGCATAGGGAAGTAACGCCGCCGCCCCAACAACGTCTCTACATAGCCTTGCGAAGCGGCTTGTTTGCGAATGCCATCCAGGTAATTCTTCACGCCGGGGAATTGCTGGAAGTACGTCTTCACAAACTCCTCAGCCTCTGCCAGTGTCAATTCAGTAGAACGGGTGAGGCCAAAGGCCGACATACCGTAGATCAAACCAAAATTGATAGCCTTGGCATGGCGGCGCATCTCCTTTGTCACCGCATCCAACGGGACGCCATAAATGGCTGCCGCGGTCGTGGCGTGGATATCCTGCCCCTGGCGGAAAGCCGCCAACATGGCCTCATCCCGCGCCATGTGCGCCACAATGCGCAGTTCGATTTGCGAATAATCTACCGACAGTAAAACGTTGCCCGGCGCAGCGATGAAACCGTTGCGCACGCGGCGTCCCTCCTCCGTGCGGATAGGGATGTTTTGCAGATTGGGATTGGAGGATGACAATCGTCCCGTCACGGCTCCGGTCTGGCTGTAGGAGGTATGCACGCGGCCAGTGCGCGGGTTGACAGCGGCGGGAAGGGCATCCACATACGTGGATTTGAGTTTCGACAACTCGCGGTGTTCCAGAATCCAATCTACCACCTCGTGCTTGCCGCGCAGGGTTTCCAACACATCGGCAGAGGTGGAATAATGCCCGCTGGCGGTCTTTTTGCTGCGATCGGGCGGCTCCAGGCGCAGGCGATTGAATAAGATTTCCGACAATTGTTGAGTAGAGTTGAGGTTGAACTCTTGCCCAACCGAGCGATAGACCTGCCGCGCAATCTCATTCAGGCGCGTTTCCAGTTCTTTCGACATGCGCGCAAAGAAGGACAGGTCAATCAGAATACCGCTCATTTCCATCTCTGCTAGCACGGTGATCAGCGGCAATTCGATTCCATTCATCAACTTCATGCCGCCGACCCGTTCCAGAGCCTCTTTCAGGATGGGCATCAGGCGCAAAACCATTTCGGCGTCGGCAGCGGCGTAGGCAGCGGCAGATCCAATGTCCACTTCTGCCATACTAATCTGGCCTTTGCCCTTGCCAATCAGGTCTTCGATGTGGGTCATCTTTTCTCCCAAACGCGCTTCGGCCAGGTTCTTCAAGCCCAGGTTGCGTGAACCGGGATCCAGGACGAACTCGGCAATCATGGTATCGAAGGCCAGCGGCGTAACTTTCAACCCATGACGCGCCAGGAGGATGTAATCGTACTTGGCATTGTGCGCCATCTTGCCAATGCGGGGGTCTGCCAAGGAGGGGCGAAGGGCCTCGATGACTTGCAGCAGGGGCAGGTTCTGTCCGCTATGATGACCAATGGGGATGTAGTAGCCTTCTCCTTCCTTGAATGCCAGGGAAAGGCCCACGACCTCGGCCTGCATCTCATCGGTGGAGGTGGTTTCGGTGTCGAAGGCGATCCATTCGGCGCGCATCAGGTCGGCTGCCAGGGCCTGCAAAGCAGCGAGGGTGTCTACCACGCGCACATTCAGGTGACCGGGCGCGGCCGGGGCATGGATGACCGGCGCTTCCCTGGCAAACAAGGACAATTGCTGACCAGGCCGGTAAGCCGGGGCCGATGGCAGGGGTGGCGCCTGGCCCGTTAATTCTGGCACTTTCTTCAACAGCGAGCGGAATTCGAGTTCAGTGAACAAAGCGGTCAAGGCGGCGGCATCCAGCCGGTCAGCGCGCGCATGTTCGAGGTCCAGATGGACCGGCAGGTCAGTGCGGATGGTTGCCAGGTCGCGGCTGAGGTAGGCCAAGTCTTTGCCGGCCTCCAGTTTCGTGCGCCAGTGGCTTTCTATCTCCTCCAGGTGGGCGTAGATACCATCTAGCGAGTCGAATTTTTCCAGCAGGCCGAGGGCGGTCTTTTCTCCAATGCCTGGCACGCCAGGGATGTTGTCAGATTTGTCACCCACCAGTGCCTTATAATCCACCACCTGGTCGGGCCGCACCCCAAACTTGCTGGCTTGCACGTCTCTGACGGTCAGGTACGTTTTGTCATCGCCTGCCACGTAAACGGCAATGCGATCATCTACCAATTGCAACAGGTCGCGGTCGCCGGTGATGATCTTGACCCCCAACCCTTGTGACACGGCTTGCTTGGCCACCGAGCCAAGCACATCGTCGGCCTCATAACCTTCCATTTCGAGGCGCGGCAGGTTGAAGGCATCCACCATCTGGCGAATACGCTCGATCTGTGGACGCAAGTCATCGGGCATCTTGGCGCGTGTGGCCTTGTATTTGGGATACATCTCGTCGCGGAAAGTCTTGCCGGTGTCGAACGCCACCGCCATATATTCGGGATGTTCCTGTTCGAGAAGGCGAATCATCTCGCGTGCAAAGCCATAAACACCGGCGGTCGGCTCGCCTTTGGAAGTATGCCAGCCTTGCATGCTACTGCCGCCCGCAGTGAGGGCGTAGTACATGCGGTAGGCCAGGGCGTGTCCGTCAATCAGGTAGAGGGTAGGAGGCATGGGGATTCCAGTTATCGGTTATCAGTGATCAGTGGGCAGTGATCAGGGGACCGTGATCAGTGAGCAATGGGCAAGGCAAGGCCGCGCGGCATTTCCTACTTGCCGCTTTCGGGCCTGTGACCAGGGCGAAAGATCGACCGCTCGCCCTTAAAATTTTACCGCAGAGTAGCCTGCTCTGCGGTAACTTCTTTTTGCTGGAGGCTTAGCGCCGTGGTTGCGAGATGCCCTGGCGTTGGCGGGTTTGGCGGATATAATCCTTCACCAATTGTGGCGGGTGCGGCTGCAACCCCCCCATGATGAGGTAGCCCGGCGCCCAGAAATCGCCAGATGGATTTTCTTTCTTCAAACGGGGAAATTCAGCGAAGATTCTTTCGGAGGTCTGCTGGCGCATGACGCGCATCAGATAGCCCGGCGAGGTACTGGGCGTCACATTGACCACCCATTGCAGGTAATCTGGCCGCACAGCCAGGAATTCCAGCCGCCATCCAAACGCCACGCAAATTTGCGGCATCCACTGAGAGAGACGGTCGGCCAGATCACCGGTCATGTAATGAGAAGAAAAGCGCGGCACCAATAGGCAGGCGTAGTTCAATTGCGCCATGGCTGCCGAGGCCGATTCGACGATCAGACGGCTTGCCACCTCGGTGATTGAATGCGGGCGCGTCTCGTCCAACTCTCCCGGCGCCGCCCGGTGTACAGGCGTCACTGGGCGGCGTTCTTGAGACTTGGACGGCAGCGTGCTGGTCAGTTCTTCCGAAACATCTGCCAGAGTCTCTTGCCGGTTGACTCCCTGCTCGGCCACCATCAAACTACGCAAGGGGATAGCAGGGGAACTTTCCTGGCTCACGCGATGACTGGGTTTGGGCAAAGGCACCGAGGGCCGCGTGGCGGCCGCAGACAGGTCCAGGTCAGAGTCTGAGCCGTCCGTTTCTAGCGGCCCAGCGCGCATCACCGCCTGGTCGACTTTCTGGCGACGCGGCGGCACCGGCGGCGGCACATCGTTCAAGATTTCGGCAATGGAGGGAATTTCCAATTCATCGCCAGAGGCCAAATCATCTGCCTCTTGTTCGCCGTGATCTTGCTCCTGAAGCGGCAGCGTAGACGCAGGACTTTGGGGAGACACTGCAAGCGGACCGGTCTTGGCAATGGCCAGCGAACGCGCCAGATTGTTGGCCTGGTTGCGGATGGTGCTGAAGGGCGTTTCGGCATCGAAGACCAGCGCCAGGACGACATCGGGCGTCATGCTGGTGGCATAGAGCATGTGTTCGGCCTTGGTGGCTTCGAGGCGCACGAAACGCAGTAAGTCATTGCCTTGTTGACCGTCCCAGTGACGAGCAACGGTTTGCGCCAGTTCGTTGGCAGCGTTTTGCGAGAGTTGACCGGCGTATGCCCACAGTTCGTTTTCACGCGTGATGAGCGCCGCTTGCGCAGAAGATTCCAACGTCAGGCGCGTCAAGTGTTGGGCGGCCTTCGAGACATCGTTCAGCCACGGAATTTCGGGAGCGGTTGCTGCCTCTTCTTGCATAGGCGCTTCTACCTTCTTGCTATGATTGGTTTCGATGGCGTTCAACAACTGGTCGGGAATGATCGGAACGGCGCGAACGAGTTGGATGAAATCGGGCAAATAAAACGGCTTACGCAGCAGCACCCATGGGCGAATAGCGTCCATCACGGGAGACAACTCGTCGCTCGACAAGATAACCAGGTCAATGTCCGGGTTGATATTACGCAAGGCGCGGCCCAATTCGCAGGTGGCTTCCTCCCCCAAATCCATATCCAGCAGCGCCAGGGAATAGTGATTCTTTTCGGCGGTCAGCAACGCCTCAGCCTTGCTTTTGACGACATAGACATAGAACGAGTCCGTCTCGCTCAGGCTTTGGCGAATGAGTTCCCCGAAACTATCCAGGGGAGTAGCCACAAGCAAATTCGCTTTCATAGTCCAGGTTAAAGTGTATCACGACCAGGGCGAGTAGGCAAGTAGCATCGTTCCCGAATTTGCGCTTCTCAGGCACACCAACCACGCCTTTTCTGACTGTTTCTTCGCAGGTCAACGGTAGCGGTATCCCAGCGGCTGCAATTCTGGAAGCGGCGCAGCCCCATTGGCCAACTCTGCCACCACCTGCCCGCTGCCGGGTCCAAGCGACAGCCCCAACATAGCGTGACCCGTAGCCAAAATGAGATTACTATGTCGCGGCGAAAAGCCAATGACGGGCATCCCATCGGGCGTGGTGGGACGCAAGCCGGCCCAGGTTTCCTGAATGTCGAGCGCCCCTTCCAGGCGCAGATACTCGCGCGCAAATCCTTCCAACCGTCGAATCCAATGTGGGTTGGGCGTAATGCCGAACTCGCCCACCTCCAGCCTGCCCGTCACACGCAGCAAGTTCTCCAGCGGCGTGACGGCTACCCGCCGATCACCCAGGATGAGGGCATGTTGTGGCATGTACTGGACGGCCGACGCCGTCAGGCTATATCCGCGCGCCGGCTGGATAGGAAGATGGAGACCCAAGCGACGTGCCAGGACGCCCGACCACGCTCCCGCTGCCAGGACGACCTGCTGCGCCTCGAACTCCCCTCGGCCTGTTTGCACGACCCTGACCTTACCCTGCGCTGACAGGAATCCCGTGACGGGCGTCTCCTCGAACACCTGCGCTCCCATAGCGCGGACGCGCTCGGCCAGGCCTGCCAGGAAGAGCGCCGGGTGCAGGTGCGCATCGCCAGTGAAATGCACGCCGCCAAGCACATCTGCCCGCGCAGCCGGTTCTATCTCATGCACTTCGGCGGCCTCGTACACACGAACGGGGATGCCATGCGCCTGCATGAAATCTGCTTCACGGCGCGCAGCCTCGAAAGCCTCACGATTCTTGTACAGATTCAAAAAACCAGCGGCGCGATAATGACACTCGATTTTTTCTTCGGCAATCAAGCGGGCAAAATTCTCGGCGCTCAGTTGGCCCAGATATTTCAGCGGGGGGATGCCGCGCTGCACATTGGCTTCACTACACGCGGCGGCAAACTGTATCAGCCAGGCCAGGTAACGCGGCTCGAGGCTGAACTTCATGCCAAAGGGACTGAGGGAGGGGTCTAGCATCCACTTAAGCGCAGAGGTCACCACGCCAGGTGCGGCTAGCGGAATGATGTGACTCGGCACGATATGGCCGGCATTGCCCGCGCCGCTGCCCTGGCCGATTCGATGGGCATCCAGCAAGGTCACTTGCCGCCCCGATTTGAGTAAGTAGTAGGCGCAACTCAAACCTACCGGTCCGCCGCCGATGACGATGATATCACATTTCGAGTTCATGGCACCTCCGTTATTGGACGACTATTGCACCTTTACAAATTATTATAACAATGGCTAAAATAGAGGCTGGAGGAAGTTATGCCAGCCGCAAAAAAACTTGTTTTGAATGAAACCCAAAAGCAGCAACTTGAGGCGTGGACGAAAAATCCGCCGAAACCT